>ULPT01051180.1_pt1 | contig 59545 bp, 52 predicted proteins | sample 1953751 | NCBI WGS metagenome assembly ULPT01 (sample SAMEA4835636, study PRJEB28245) | human gut metagenome | biome: gut microbiome; material: fecal sample | place: Denmark | collected 2008 | reverse complement strand
TCCAAATAAACCCCCATTTGAAATGGGGGTTGCTAACTTTACAAAAGGCTGTGAAGGATGGCTTCACAGCCTTTTTGATACGGCAGGGCTTCTTCTCTGCCTCCTCTTTCGTTTTTAAGGAGTATTCCATGCGTATCGCAATGATCCAGATGGCGTCCGCTTCCGGTGACGTGGAGAGAAATATCAGTCGTGCTTTTTCCATGATGGAAGAAGCGGCAGAAAAGAGTGATCTCCTTGTACTCCCCGAGCTGTGGACGATCGGCTATAATTTTCATCACTTCCAAGAGCATATCCTTTCCCGCCATGCTCTGCTTCTCGAAAAGCTCTCTGACTTTGCAAGGACGCACCGTGTGACACTCTCTCCGGGGACACTTCCTATCCGTCACGGCGGTATCATACGGAATACAGGCTTCCTTTTTGCACCGGATGGAAAGTGCATCGCAGAGTATAGCAAGCGGCATCTTTTCCAAGGGTACCTCGAAGCCAAGCTCTTTCGTCCGGGGGATGCGCTCATGCAGACGAGGATCCATGGCATCCAGACGGGAATGGCTGTCTGCTATGAGTTCTATTTCCCGAAGATGTGGAGGAAAATGGCAAAGGCCGGGACGACCCTCGTCCTCGCGCCCGCTTCCTGGCCGAAGATGCATATCCTCCAGTGGCGTGTCCTTTCCGCTGCCCGTGCCATCGAGAACGGCATCTGCATCTGCGCCGTCAATATGGCAGGTACCTATAAGGATGTCGTCCTCGGCGGACACTCCCGCTTCATCGATCCCCTGGGACATGTCCTCGCTGAGGCGGGCGAGGGCGAGGAAATCTGCTATGCCGAGTATGACGAGGAAAAATATAAAGATCTCGGGAAAAAGCTCTCCGTCGTCTCCGGCGTTGTATATGGAAAAAAATAAAAAACTGCTGTCATACGATGCACCCGCACCTCTTTCATGGAAGTGCGGGTGTTTTTTGTGTTGCGTCTTCATAGGCCCCTGCGTCAGGCTTGCGCGATGATATAAAAGAGAGACAAAGCACGCTTGAAATTAATGCTATAAACATAATTTGTTATTTAGTTATTAGAGTGCACTTGCATTTTATTAGTCGTATCATTATAATGATAAAAGAGCTGATTTGTGTCTTATAAGATACGATAAAGCTCACACTTATATTTTCTGATACATAATTCGACAACTACATAGGAAACAGGACAGGGGAAGCTGGTGAGAATCCGGCACTGTTCCGCAACTGTATGGGGAGCTCTCTCATGGCAAGTCCGTCACGAGGACATGAGAAGCGAGGAACTCAGTCAGAGTGCCTGCCTGTTTCTACTGCAGGAAACCTGGCTCGTTCAAAGTCAGGGACATGGGTTGACTCTCGAAGCCGTGCTTGCAAAAAGTGTGAAAAGGCGCAGCGCCTCACAAAAAAATGAAAAGAATGTACGGTTATAAAAGAGCATCGCTTGGGAGAAACCACGCAGCAGAGCCTCTTTGCGAGATCAGACCTATGATTTTCCTGAAAATCGAAAAGCTATCGAATGAATAGCCGCAGATACAGAGCGTGCTTTGTGGTGCCATGAAATGAGTACACAGCACAGCCTGTTTTTCTGCGGCTTTTTTGTATCGGTCGGAGAGACGGTGATAAGGAGAAAGCACCGTTTCTTCAGGGAAGAGAGGTACATATGATGAATAGGAAACACTATTTACACATCTTAGGTACGGCAGTGGTGGCAGCGCTGTGCAGCATCACGAACAATTTTTCTGGGGGGGGTAGGTGCAGCAGAGGCGTTGTCTGCTTCCGATGCTCCGGAATTTGAACTGGCAGGAATCACTGTCGAAGCGAAACGCCCGGATTGGGAATCCAAACTCTCTCCAGGTACCGTCACGGTCATTCGTCCTGAAGAATATAAGGGTGAGCAGAAGGATCTTCCTGATTTACTGAAAATGGTCCCAGGCGTGCATGTGCGTGAAGTGAATGGCAAGGGACAGTATACCGTCGTCACTGTTCGTGGTTCTACCGCAGCACAGGTCGGCGTCTTTGTCGATGGTGTCATGACGAACCTCGGCGGTGATGCAGCTGTCGATATCTCCACCATTCCGGTCAAAAATGTAGAACGTATCGAAGTTTACCGCGGATATATACCGGCCCGTTTTGGCGGGACATTTATCGGCGGTGTCATTAACGTGGTGACAAAGAAACCGACAAAGGCGAATATCTCGGCAGAACTCGGTAAAGCCTCTTTCGGGGGAAAGAGCGCCAGTCTGGAAGTGGTGAGTCCGCTCGCCTCCGGCAGCTTACTCGTGGGCCTGAACTATGAAGCAGCCAAAGGGGATTTTCCGTATCATAATTACTCCTATGATGATCCGAAAAATCAGAAAGAGGTGAAACGAGTTTTAGATGAGTATCCGAGCGTGATCGAAAGTATTGAGAACAGTCTGACATTAGATAATTGGAATAAAAGTAAAATAGAAGATTTGTATAAAAGAGGCGATATATCTGAGAATGTAAGGAATCAATATATTGATAGTGCAGGGAAAGTAGATAATGAAGGATGGTTGGATTATATGCGGAATGGTGGATTAATTAATTCATATATCGAAATGAATACCCAAAAGGCAAAAGATGAATTAAGGGATACGTATTCTAAATGGGATAATTCTTTTGCTGATGAGAATCTAAAGTCTTCTGCAACGGCTTATTATTATAATTCGGACGAAGGTTTTAAACGTGAGTATGATAACTATACTAAAAATATTGAAAAATTGCAAAGTAATATAGATTCGGGGAAATATAAGACGGAAAGGCAAATTAAGCTAGCAAAAAAAACTATTCAACGAAGTAAAGAGGAGCAAGCTAATTTAGTATTATATAATTTGCAAGATTCCTGGGATAATAAAACTGGGTATTTTGAAGATTCACATTTTGCCACAGAAAAAAACAAGTATCCAAATTAGTTGAAGATAAATTAGCTACTGATCCTGAATATAAAGATAAGCTAAATCAAAAAATTGATGAAATAAAAAGTAAAGCCGAAGTATTTAATAATACGAAGAAGGACCTCGATCCAGAAACTTCTGGAGAATATGAACTAACGAAGAATGACTTGGATACTAAGAAGCGCACTTTAGAGAACTTTAAAAGACTGGAAAAAGAAAAAGCAGAACGACATCGTAAATATAACGACAGGAAGAATATTAGTAGTTTAATTAAGTGGCAGAATGACAATTGGATGGTGAAGGCTTCCTATGATCATATCAATAGACACCTTCCTGACTCGACCTGGGGGCTGGAGTCTGTCGCTTTTAATGGACATGATATAGGGATCGGAACAGATACCTTTGATTCAGTGTGGGCGGATAGCAAAAAGCAGACATTAGATACTTATAATATGATGCTGCAAAACCGCCAGCAGAACGGACGTCTGGAATGGGGCTGGTTTGTGGATTACCAGCATCAGAAGAAAAAATATCGAGCAGAAAACAAGCTCAATTACCCTTGGGATGAAGAAGGACATTATGTGAACTGGGGTAATAGTGCTTCTGATAATTTTTGGATGTATTCTGTACTCAGGGCGTGGAGTGAATACACATCAAACAAATATAATTTACAAATGGATGGGAGTTATAAGTTATCCGATCGACAAATCTTAGAATTTCAAGCCAATTATTCCTATGAAAAACTGAATATTGATGGTTCTAATATGGCTGCTGTTTTAAAAAACTTCACAGAAGAAAGTTTTGGCTTATGGACAAGTTGGCAAATCCGAAATCAATTCGAGCAGAAAATATTGAATTTGCAGGTACAGGACACGATTACGCTGGACAAAAAAGCAACCTGGTTCTTGACACCATCTTGGCGATTTAATTCTTCTACCATTATTGGACATAGCGATTCGCCAAACTTTTATAAAAAGCCAGATGGTTCTTCTCACGCATTTCGCTGGTTCCATCCAAGGGACAGCCAGCGGGATCGAAAAGGAACCTGGCAGCTGGCATTAAAGAAGAATGTCAACGATAACCTGACTTTCCGTATGACTGGCGGTACTTACTATCGTTTACTCAATATGTATGAAATTGCAGGGGATGGCGCAGGCATTCTGCCAATGCCGACAGATACCTGGGAAAAGGCTTCCTTTCCTCGTCCGGAATACGGAAAGCAGTTTGACTTCAGTACGTTGTGGAATGGTAAATTTTTGAAATCGGATGCATATGCAACGCTGACCTATTTCTGGAGAGATACAGACCGTATGCTTCAGCTTCGTAGGAAATCGAAGGATTTTTGGTGCTATACCAATGATAGTCGGGGTAAGGTACATGGGATTGAATTGCAAAGCGGTCTGAAATGGAAGCACGTCAGTCTGGATTTAGATGCCACTTATACAAAGATCAAAGCCCAGCAGAAATTTGATTCACACATTCCAGGAGGTGACGGAGAATGGTTTGATGTCAATGCTACCTATCAGCCAAAATGGGAAAGCAATTTGAGATTGTCATATTTCCCAAGTCCAAAATTTACTATATTTGGTGAGGCGCACTATACAGATTGGTATTATACCTACCATGTACAGTCCTCTTCCTCCGATCTTATAGACTTAGGATGTCCGACACCATCAGTTACTGTGGTAAATGCAGGTATCAAGTTGAAGCCAAACAAATCCTGGCAGCTGACGTTTGGATGTAATGATATATTCAATCGCAACCCCAAAATGAAAATCTCAGTAGGAGATAATCTATATGTAAATTCGCAATATCCACTGCAGGGCCGAACGTATTATGCTAGCATTCGTTATGAGTTTTAATGGTTGATTGTAGTTTCTATGTTTTTGGTATCTGATTCAACTCAGAGAAAGGAAGAATGACTTATGTCTCATGTACATTCTCAGAAAATTCGTAGAGCTTTTTATGTGGCAGGTATTTTGACCGGTATGTTTTTCGTGCCAGAAATGCTTGTAGATGCAGCCAATTTGATGGTAACCATTCCTTCTAACTATTCCAGTAGTATCATGGGTACAATCACAGGTTCTCGTGTAACTACGACGGTCGATGGTACACCCCAAGCTGTGCGCACTAAGAATTTGAATGGCGATCCGGGTGTATTCAATATTAACGTGCAAGGACAGAGCAAAATCTTTTTACGGCAGTATACCTACAGCACGAGCGAAGGGTCACTGATAGCGAATGAAATCCTGGATGCAGACGGAGATTTTAATATAGCCAATGCTTCCGGAAAATTGACAAACGCCGCAAATCCGCATGGTGTGGCAGCAAATGGTAATTATGTATATGCTACAGGATATGATTTAGGTAGAATTTCTATTGGCAGAATTAACGGGACAACACTTACTGAAATTAATAAAAATACACCTGTAGATTTGTTGAATGACATTAAGGCAACTAAAGATGATTCTACGAATGAATATACAACTCAAACCAAGGCGCATGGGGAAGGTATTGCAATAAGAGGAAATGATCTGTATGCGATCGCCAGCGTAAACAAGGATGGGACATATTCCAACTATGATGAAGGATACTTGCTGCACTATGCGATCAAGTCTGATGGGACATTGAAATATAAAGACTATACTCGCATCGGCAAAAACACGGATGAATCCAGAGTGAATATGTACAATGACCATATTTTCGTCTCTGCGATCGGTGGCATGCAGAACTATGGGGCCGGAAATGCTGAAACTTCCATTACAGCAGCCACATTAACAAACGGGGCAGTGAGTAAAGAAAAAACAAAAAGTATTACGGTGCCTACCAGCGTAAAAGCAACCGGTCAGGACTTCAGAGATTTGAAAATCTTACCGAATGGGACCGCTTACGTGATGACTTATAACCTGGGAAGTGCTGGCGGTATTGATACTACAATTTATCAGACGACGGTATCCAATTTGTATGCGACAAATCCGAAGGACTGGACCGTAGTCCATTCGGGGACCTATGATGGCTGGTTCGGCAAGCTCAATGCTGAAATGTATACCCATAGACTGTGGGTGGAAGCCGGACAGAATCTTCTGGTTTATACGGACGGAGATACTTCTCCGAAGTATTCCTGGGCGGCTAAGGATTTTGGTAAAAGCAGCATGTCACAGTACAACTTCATGGCCATGCTCCAGCCAGATACCGTTTACGGGGATGAAGCGACTTTGACTGCGGTCCAGGCGGAAGGATTGACGACGCCATCTGTTTCTGTAACAGCAACGATAAGTCCGGATGCTGGATTTGCGCATCCTACTTATACAACACAAATAACAGGCACAAACAAGGATACTGCTTATTATAATAATGAAGATACTGAAGATTACCAGTCATATATGTTCGTGAAGGATACTGTGATTCAGGCTGGTGATACATATGCTACTGGTGATTTAACTACTAATGTATTGGCAGCGGTAGATGCGCATTCTGGCAATGATGTGATTATCGATGCAGGCAGCAAAACCCTCCAGCTTCAGTCTTCTCATACGATCGGCAATCCTTCCGGCATCTATGCAGGAAACAAGAAAAATGTGACTGTCACGGCGGGTAAGCTGAACATCATCACCTCTGGCATGACCGGTGGCAATTCTCTCACAAATGGCATCTGGCTCGATGCGCCGGCCAACGGGGCAAGCCGCATTACGATCCATGCACCGACGACGAACATTGCTATGACCGGAGGCTATGGCGGCAATGGTATCGCTATCCAGAAGACAGATCGCTGGGGAGAAGCCAGTGATGCAGCGGCAGGGACGAATAAAATCACACTGGATGGGAATCTGAATATCAAAGGTGCGGATAGCGCGACATGGGGCATTGGTCTGAATCCAGAAAATGTATATTCTCGTTTCAATAATGCGGGGATCCTGACCAGTGTCAAGAATAGTGAAGTCGAGGTCAAAGGCCTGGCGAATATGGATGTCTATGGCAATGGCATCACAGTCAATGCATCGGGGAGCAAAGTATCTATCGGCGGCGGCACGATCCATGTACCGTCTGGTAGAAACTATGGGTACTACACTTTAGGGGCATACCAGGGCACCATTAACGTGAATACAGGCACGACGGGTACTACACCTGGCGCGCAGAAGGTACAGCTGAACGGGGATGTATTTGCGCTCTCTGGAGCCCATGTCAATATGGCTCTGACGACATCCGACTCCTATCTCCATGGGATCGTGGACAATGGCGGCACGGTCAATATGTGGCTGCAGAATGGCGCGACATGGACCAACGAAGCCCGGAATACCCGCTATGCAGAAGATAATGAAGATGTGGGCTCCAATGGGGCTAGCCACATCACTAAGTTCGTAGGCGGCAGCACGGCAGCGAATGCCGGTATCATCAACCAGAAGTCGGATCAGGCGATCACCATCGATAACTATAGTGGCCATGCTACGGTGAACTATGGTACTATGACGAAAAATGGAGCGGGCGTCACCATCAGTGCGGCGGCTCCGCAGTCGGCAATGACCGTCAGCGGGGATCGAGCGGGTCTTTCCGATAGGGAAGCGATGGAAACTTTGGCGAAGAAGCTGACGTATACAGGATATGCTTGAAGGGGAAAGGAATCTGACGGGCACGGTAAAGGTCAATGAAGGGCTGACAACGCGGTCGGTGGCACGGACAGGGGCGATTTCCTTCGATGCGGCTACTGGTGAAGGCGGCTTGGGGCATATCACCCAGACATCACCGGCTTTCCGGACAATGGCAAGAAGCTATGCAATGCCTGTGATGCTGGCTGTCAATAATGATAATGGCAGTACGACGTTTAAAGATGACAGTGACAATACCTATACAATCGGAAGCCGGGAAACTTCCATGATGCAGGGTACAAAGGCTGCTATGACCACTTCGATGCTGGCATGGAGAAGCGGCATGACGGATATGATGCAGCGTATGGGAGATATTCGCATGGGTGCATCCGATGGTATCTGGGCGAGAACGTATGGAGGGAAAGCGAAGTACGACAAAGACCATGCGTACACCAGCAACAGCTTCTGGGGCGCGCAGGTCGGCGCTGATCATGCGTTGGCTTCCGGCTGGCACATCGGGGCGGCCTTTGACTACAACGATGGTGACGCATCCTACCGCTATGGCGGCAGCGGAGATCCGAAGCAGTATCTGGGAAGTCTTTATGGCACGAAAACCTTTGAGGACGGGCAGTATCTGGACATCGTAGGGAAATTTGGCCATACGCAAAATGACTACTCCGTCTACAATGCCGATGGAAAGAAATTGGATGGGAAGTATAGTGCCAATGGATATGGCCTTTCTGTGGAATACGGAAAACGCTTTGGAAGCAGCCAGGGCTATGTGGAACCGCAGATCCAGCTGTCTTACTCCAAGCTGGGAAGCGATGATTACACAGGAAGCAGCAATTTTGCGGGCAATGAAAAAATGTTCATTCATCAGGATGGCATGGATAGCTTCATCGGCCGCTTGGGCATTGCGGCGGGTAAGACAACTGACCGGAGTTCCTATTACCTGAAGGCAAGTGTCCTCCATGAATTTGATGGGGATACTTCCGCGACTTATACCAGCGAAAGCAACGGCACTCCAATCACCATTAAACAGGACTTCGGTGATACCTGGGCTGAACTCGCGCTCGGCGGTACCTGGAAGCTCGGCGGTTCCTCGCTCTTCTATGCAGATATCACCCGCAGCTTTGGCGGCGACTATGAAATGCAGTGGAAACTGAATGCAGGCATCCGCTATGCATTCTAAGGCTTGTTGGATACTAGCCCCTGTGTTTTCAGTATTTCTTCTGTGTCCGCTCTTTGGGGTGGATGCAGAAGAATCCCCTACGGGGGAAAATGCCTCAGAGGGTGTGATCTATGAATTGAATCCGAGGCCGAAATTAACGGCTGAGGAAAAAGAGTTAATGCGATGGATAGAGATAGATGGCAATGATATTGCGCTATATAGCTTTGATGCAGAGTCGATGCATTACAATGAAAAAGATGCAGACGAGATCATTATGACTGTAAAGGCAATATATAATAACAAGCCACTCATGGAAAAACTAAAGAAGCAATATGCTGACAAGTTGAAAGATGACCATAGAGTGCCTGCTTATAGCATTATGGAACTTCATATTCGAATGAAAGGAAATCAGTATGCTATCACTTCTATAGCTATCTATGATCAGATGCATGACCTTGTAACTGAAGCAATAAGAAAGCCGATATATCAGAAAATACCGAATAAATCTTTTGCAGAATCGATGTATAAAGTATGTCAAACGTATATTGACTTCACGAAGATGCATAGGCAAAAAACTAATAAAATAGCAAAGGAGACGAACTAGTGATCTGATACCCGTGCTTATCAAGATGCAAGATGGTATTTGTGATCTTGTTAACTGCCAATTGTTTACTGTCTACCACAAAGGAAGTAGGTGTGCCATGTTGGATATGACTATACAATATTTTGTCCGAGGCGGGCCGTGTATGTGGCCTTTACTTCTTTGCTCTATGGCTGTGGTCTTTATCGCGGTAGAGCGGATTCTCTATTATCGGAAGGTGATTTCTCCAGAGGCCTTTGTCTTACAGTTTTGTCAGCTGATGAATGCGGGGAAAAGGAAGGAAGCCCGCGATATGGCGGGCGTTGTGAGCGGGGATGCGGCTTCTCTGGCCTGCCGGATCATCGATGATGCGGGTCTTTATGGAGAAGCAGTGGAATCGGTCACCTATGAATTGGCGGATCGTGCTGTCGAGCGTCTGGAAAGTCATCTGGACTATCTCAGCGTGGTCATAGGTCTTTCGCCGATGCTGGGGCTTTTGGGGACGATCACGGGGATGATGGGGACTTTCGCCTCGATGGCGGGCCAGATGACGAATACGGCGGGTGTCACTTCGGGGCTGGCTGAAGCGCTGATTACCACCATTTTCGGGCTGATCATCGCGATAGCGGGGACTTGTGTCCATGCGTATCTGTCTCATCGCTGCAGGAATGCTTCGCTGAATCTGGATACCATCGCGGACGTATTGGCTGCTAGGCTTAAAGAAGGCGGGGGATCATGATGAGACGGAGAAAAAGGAATCTTTCCACGGCGCCGGGATTGATGCTGAGCCCGATGATCGATCTCATTTTCCTGCTGCTCGTTTTCTTTGTCGTCAGCACCATGTATATGTCAAATATACAAACGATCCCAGTCGTCCTTCCCAAGGCGGAACATAGTGAACATGTAAAGAAGAGTGGATGGACTGTCACTGTCAAAGCGGATGGGACGCTGTATCTGGCGGATGAGCGGATCACAGAGCCGCTTCTGCTGGAGCGGATGCGGCAGGCGGCAGCGAATGATCCGGATTTTGCTGTCATGCTCCGTGGAGAGAAAGAGGCATCTTATGATACCATCATGCATCTGCTGGATGCATGCAAGGGTGCTGGCGTGACTCGCTTTTCTTTGGCCACTGATCGATAGAAGATGGTCATTCCTGTTTTCTGACGGCAGTTGTGTGAAAACAAGGCGGTAAAAAGGAAGGGAGGGGCGTGCGTTGGATCAGCAAACGAAGCGGTATGGCATCAGTCTGGCTGTCACTGTCCTGTGTCATGTGGGGGCGGCTCTATGGCTGGGGATGGCTGGATTTCTATTTCTGAAACCGCCTGTTTCTCAAGAGCCGATAGAAATCGTCCTGAATACGGGGGGAGGGCAGGCTGGCGGTGGACAAAAGGCGCTTCCTTCCCCGGTAGAAGAAACGGCGGAGATGGATCACCCATCTCTATCGACACAAGAGGAAGAACCCACGGCAGAGGATGTGACAGAAGATTTCCCTATCATGGAAAAGCAGGAGGATCCTGTAGTAGAGAAAGTCTTTCACCGCACGACCTTGCCTGACACGAAGGCTTCGTCCTCAGCTTCGGGCACTGAAATGGCTGCTTCTCCATCTGGGGCTGGAAGTGGATCGGGAAGCGGGGAAGGCGATGCGACGGGGCAGGGAGCTGACGAAGGGGAAGGCAGCGGACAGGGGCAGGGTGATGGTGAGGGATCTGGTTCTCAGAGCGGGGTCCCTGTCACGCCTCCGTCGGTTGTATCCTATGTGGAGCCGGATTATCCCGGACGAGCCATGCTGGATGGTACGTCCGGGGTCGTGCAGGTGCGGATCACCGTCAATGCTTCCGGCGGAGTCGATGCGGTCTCTGTATCCGGCAGTTCCGGCAGTGCGGCTTTGGACCGGGCGGCGGTCGAGGCGGTCTATCGCTGGACTTTTTCGCCTGCTTTGGATACGCATGGCCAGCCTATGGCTTGCACGATCTATCTGCCGGTGAATTTTAAGATACGATGATTTATGTTTCCTAAAAGCTGGCGTGTCATGTCCTACATGCGCGCTGGCTTTTTCATTGCAGGGATACATCATCTTTGCTACAATCGTAGTTGGTTTATTAGGGAAACGCTGATTCAATCGCAGAGTCAGCTTCCACAAGAATTTTTATACATAGCTTCGTCATAGCCTTCCTTAAATAGCTCGCTATTCGCGTCAGGTTATTCCTCGCTATGCATAAAAATTCAAGAGTAAAATCTGACAACGATTGAATCAGTGTTTCCCTAGATATGGATTGGTCAGATATAAAGGAGCTAATATGGCGATTCTGGAGCAGGCGTCCGTTCTGACGGATGCGATCCGTCCTGTCCCGGCAAAGGAGCTGGAACAGCGGCTGGAAAAATTTCGGAAACTCATGGATGCGCGTCATCCGGACTGGGAGATGGCGGTCATCAGTCACAAGGTGGCGATGTACTATTTCACAGGGACGATGCAGGAGGGAGCGCTCATCATCCGTCCGGCGGATGCGATCCTGTGGGTGCGGCGAAATTTCGTGCGCGCTTCGAATGAGTCTCACTTCAGTGATATCCGCCCGATGCGAAGCTTCCGCGAGGCGGCGGCTCTTTATCCGCATGTCCCGCAGGTGATCTATGTAGAAACGAAGAAGACCACACTGGACTGGATGAAGCTCTTCCATAAGCATTTTCCTTTTGAGATGGCGCTGCCGCTGGATGATGTCATGCAGGATCTGCGCCTTCGGAAAAGTGCCTATGAAATCACGCAGATGGAGCGTTCGGGAAGTATCCATGAGACGGTCTTGGATGTCGTCGCACCGAAGCTCATCCATGCGGGCATCAGTGAGGCGGAGCTTGCCATCGAGATCTACAAGGAAATGGTGATCCGCGGTTCTCATGGTACGGCGCGCTTCAATCAGTCTCTGGGGGAAGAGGCCGTCGGGCTGGCGTCCTTCGGTAAGAGTGGTCTTGTCCGCACGGGGTTTGACGGCCCGGGAGGTACGGATGGGACCTGCATCGCGGTGCAGTCCATCGGGAATGCTTTCCGCCGCTTGAAAGAGGGACGGCTCGTCTATCTCGATATTCCCTGCGGCTTTGATGGCTATCATACAGATAAGACGGTGGTCTACTACTTCGGGGAACTGGCGAAGAATCCGGAGGCGGACGCCATTCTCAAGGCGCAGGAGGAGTGTCTTCGTCTGGAGGAGGAGGTCGTCTCTTTGATGAAGCCGGGGGAATCGATCGAGAATCTGTATCTAAAACCGATGGAAAAGTTTCAAAATATATATGGGGATGACTTCATGAACGGGGGCAAATTCCTCGGACACAGCATCGGGCTCGTGATGGATGAAGTGCCTGCTCTGGCAAAGGGCTTCAAGGAGGTGCTCGAGCCCGGTATGACGTTTGCGGTCGAACCGAAAATCGCGCTCCCGGGGCTCGGCATGGTCGGGACGGAAAACACCTATGTCATCACAGAAAAGGGAGCACGCTCTCTCACGGGGCGGTCGTATCCTTTGCGAGAAATCCACGGCTGAGCTGGGATCCTTTTGAATTTCCCATAAAAAAAGCCATGCGGATCCGTCGGGATCTGCATGGCATTTTTTATTGAAAGCCGTATTCTCTTAGTCATCCTCGTCCAGCCACTCGACCTTGCCTGTTTCTATATCGTATACAGCGCAGGCGACCTGCTCCTCTTGGAGCAGAGGATCCTTTTCCGCGGAAAAGGCAGCGCGGATCTCCTTGCCGGCGCAGAGGACATTCCGATGGCAGGCCGCGCGAGGGTCTTTTTCCTCACCGATGGCTTCCCGGATGGTATCTACGATGTAGCGGATGTGTCCGTCGGCTTCGCCATGGAGCGCGGCCTGCACGGCGCCGCAGCCGGTATGGCCAAGAATGACGACGAGGGGCGTTTTCAAATGGGATACGGCATACTCGATGGAGCCGAGCTGGTGGGCGTCGATCACATTTCCAGCGATGCGGATGGTGAAAAGCTCACCAAGACCACAAGAGAAGATGACTTCGGGGATGACGCGCGAGTCCGCACAGGTGATGACCACAGCGCGGGGAGACTGCCCAGCGGTCAGGGCAAGACGTTTCTCCGGGGAGATGTCTCCGGAAAAAGCACCGCTCTTTACATACGCGGCGTTTCCTTCTTTGAGTGTTTGCAAAACAATTTCTGATGTATGCACAGCTGCCTCCTTGTCCTTGACTATATGCTTATATACTACACCTTTTTATCCGGCACGCAAAGGAAGCGGCAGAACCAGCGGTGCGAAAAAGGGCATAAAAAAACATCCGGAAAAGGCTTCCCACCTATACCCGATGCAGGCGGAGCTCGGAATCGGTGACGGTCGTCCATGGGCACCGAAGTGCGGGAGGGCCTGTGCTATCGTCGGAACCCGGCCTCGCAGAGGACAGGGAAGTGGAAAAGCCATGCTTCCGGATATTCATTTTTCTTACTTGTCAGCCTAAAATGGGCATCGGCAGCAGGCTGTACGCTTCCGCTGACCCATCCGATGACGCACGGTGCATATGGCAGATCTGCCCCTTCCGGTGCGGCCCTCCCTGTGATCTCGTAGCGCTTAGAGAATTCTGGAGATCGGAGAAGCCGTCCATCCGAGGAACATGTTCAAATATGTCCATGCTTCATGACTATATGGTACTACATTCTAAAGAAAAAAGCAAGAGGGGAAAGGAGTGTGACGCAAGATGTAGTTTGTTTTATGGATTGCAACAATATCAAATATACCATTCTTACAGTAAACAGAGGTTTAGATGATGTATACTGTTTGGCTGTTGGTGACTGGCGTCTTGAAGCAGCCAGAGATTAGGAGCCTCAAGTGACTAGTGACTTGATAATGCTTTCGGGTATCGCCCCATATATACTCGCGGCGAAGCCGCCACCTTCATTCCTAATTCCTAATTCCTAATTCCTAATTTAAGCAGAGCTTTCATCTGCCATCAGAGAGGGCGCGCTGTGCATGATGTTTCATGCACAGCGCACTTTTTTTATGCATCTTTCTTCGGATATGTTAAAATAAGATGGCAGAGGGAAAAACATTTCCATTTTGCATACAGGAGGCTCATCACATGGATGATCTGATCATAGTAGACTGTCAATATGATTTTATCGATGGTACGCTGGCTTGCGCTCACAGCCATGAGGCGGTGGCATGGCTGGTCGATTTTATCAATACGCACGAAGTGCGCGCTCTCTATACGTCTGACTGGCACAGTGAGATGAATGGTTCTTTCAAAAAGAATGGCGGCATCTGGCCGGTCCATTGTGTGGCCGGCTCCGAAGGGGCGGCGCTGGATCCCTCTTTTGCACGAGATATCAAGCGGTCGGCCAATCGTCCATCGAAGGAAAATCTCTTTCTTAAAGGTCTGCGGGATGATGTCGAAGAATACTCTGCTTTCCATGGGATGAACGCGGAAGGGGAGGCGCTGCATGATGTCGCGTCTTCTCATGTCTATGTGGGCGGCATCGCTTCGGAGTACTGCGTGAAGGAGACGGTCCTGTCTCTTTTGCAGTCAGGGCGGAGCGTGACGCTTCTCGCCCCGGGGCTGGGCTGGGTCGCTGAAGAGGATCATAAAAAAGCGCTCCAAGAGCTGAAAGGTCTCGGGGCCCTGCTGGTGGAAGCTTGATTTTCGCAAAACCAGCAGCTGCAAAGGCCGCTTCGAAGGAGGATTTTCATGGAAGAGACCGTGAAAGATGTCGGTGAATTCGGTCTGATCGATCGCATAGCGAAGGATCTCATCTATCGGCCGGAGCTGGTCGTGATCGGCTCGGGCGATGATGGGGCGGTGTATAGGGTGCCGGCCGGCTATGATCAGGTGATCTCCACCGATACGATGGTGGAAGGGATCCATTTTATCAAGAAGACGATGCGCCCTTCCGATGTTGGATACAAGCTCTGTGCTTCAAATTTCAGTGATATGGCCGCGATGGGAGCGGATGCGATCGGATTCGTCATTTCGGCGGCGCTCCCGGAGCAGCTGCCGGTATCCTGGGTGGAATCACTCTATGAGGGAATCCGCGAGTGCTGCTCATCCTATCGCGTGAATCTTCTGGGCGGCGATGTCACGGGCTCTCCCGATGGGGTCATCCTGACAGGAACGGTGGTCGGTATGGTGCCCAAAGGACGTGCCGTCACGAGGAGCGGGGCGCGCGCTGGCGATCTCGTCTTTGCGACGGAGACACTGGGTGACGCGGCCGCCGGACTCTCCGCGCTGCTTGCGGGGCTTTCGGAAGAGTATCCCTCTCTATGTGAGCGCCACCAGCGGCCGCGTCCGCAGATCAAGCTCGGCAGCGCACTCAGAGCAGCCGGAGCGACATCTTTGAATGATGTCTCGGATGGTCTTTCCTCAGAGATCAATGAGATCGCCAAAGCGAGCCATGTAGAGATCGAGCTTTTTCGAGAGAAGATCCCGATTTCCGAAGAAGCCGGAAAACTGGGCGCGCGTCTCTCCAAGGATCCGCTGGACTGGGCACTCACGGGTGGTGAGGACTATGAGCTCATCGGGACGATCTCAGAAGAAGACCTTCAAAAGCTCGATCCGCTCCTGCCTGTCTCTGTGATCGGAAGGGTCACGCAGGAAGGCACAGGTGGCGTGTATCTGACGGATCGAGACGGGAAGAAGAGGCTTTTCGCCAAAGGGTATGATCATTTTGGTGATTCATGACCGATGATCAGGCAAGGCAGTATATAGTAGAATATATGGGGTCCACGATAGGTATTGTAAAAAGGAGAAAAACGATGTACACACTGGTAGTCATTCGTCATGGAGAAAGTGAATGGAATCAGAAGAATTTATTCTGCGGCTGGACGGATGTCGAGCTGACGGAGAAAGGCTACAGCGAAGCGCGTGAGGCAGGCCGCCTGCTCGCTAAAGAGGGATTTACCTTCGACAAATGCTATACATCTGTACTGAAGCGTGCCATTCATACGGCATACACGGTGCTCGATGAGATGGATCTCACCTGGATCCCCGTCGAGAAGAATTATCACCTGAATGAGCGTCACTACGGAGCGCTGCAGGGACTCAACAAGACAGAGACCACGGATAAGTACGGCAGCGAGCAGGTCCATCTGTGGCGTCGTTCCTATGACGTCCGTCCGCCGGCTCTTTCGGCAGATGATCCAAGATGCCCGGAGAACCAGGCGCCGTATCAGAAATTCAAGGATGAAGTACAGCTCCCTTTGACAGAATGCCTGAAGGATACGGTCGCACGTGTGGCTCCGTACTTCGAAGATGTGATCCGTCCGGAAATCGCAAAGGGAGAAAAGATCCTGATCGCAGCCCATGGGAATTCCATCCGCGCGCTCCGAAAGCACCTCGAAGGTATCTCGAATGAAGAGATCGCAGGCATGAATGTGCCGACCGGTGTGCCGCTCGTCTATCATCTGAATGAAGACTTCACGGTGCATGATGTAAGCTACTTAGGAGATCAGGATGCCATCGCGGCGAAGATCAATGCAGTCAAGAATCAGTCGAAGGGTTCCAAGTAAAAAAACGGCTTCACGGGAGATGGTCTCACCGAAGGGTGCACCCCTTCGGTGAGACCATCCGATCCCCGGTACCATCCCAAAGGAGGCATTCTATTCACTCATGATGAAAGCGTGGAATACAGAAAGCGAGATCCATGGAGCGCAAGAGAGCCTGCTCATCATGGAAGGCGGTGCGATGCGCGGGCTCTTCACGGCCGGCGTGCTGGACGCCTTCATGGAGGAAGGACTGTATTTCCCCTGCTCTATGGGGATCTCAGCCGGTTCCATGCAGGGGCTGTGCTACCTGGCGCATCAGAGGGGGAGAAGTCTTCGGATGAATACCCGATTTGCGAAGGATCCGCGCTATATGGGACTGCGGCATCTGGTGAAGCGGGGGAGTTATTTCAATTTCCACTTCATCTTCGGCGAGCTTTCGGAGTCGATCGACCCCTACGATTTTGTGACAGCGGAAAAGTCGAAGGAGACGCTCTATATCATCATGACGGATGCTTTCACGGGTCAGCCGGTCTACGTGTCGAGCCGTTCGTGTACGATGAGGGAATTTTTCAAGATCTCGGAAGCCAGCTGCTCGATCCCGCTTTTCTCAAAGCCTGTCCCTTTGAAGAACGGCATCTATGTAGACGGCGGGATCGGCATGCCTTTTGTGCCGCTGCCTGAGGAGCTTCCCACGTGCTGCCGAAAGCCGGTGTACATCTTAACGCGCGATAGAGACTATCGCAAAAAGCCGGTGCCTGCTGGATTTCATGCGCTGCTCTCTCTGCTCTATGGGAAGGACTATCCGCGGGTGGTCGAGAAAATGTGCGCCATCCCTGCGATATATAATGAAAAAGTAGAAAAGCTCCTTTCTTTAGAAAAAGAAGGGCGCGTCTTTGTCATCCGTCCGAAGAAGCCCGTCGTTGTATCACGGACGGAGAAAAATGTGGAGAAGCTCCGCTCGCTCCACTTGGAGGGCTATGAGGCAGGTCTTGCCTGCCATGAAGATCTGATGAGGTGGCTCCATGAAACATGAGGTAGTACTACATACAAAGAGCGTGGATGAAACGATGGCGCTTGGACGATTTCTCGGAACAGCAGCGGTGAATGATGAATTCATCGCCCTGTCCGGAGATCTGGGCGCCGGCAAGACCCATTTCGTGCAGGGACTTGCTGCCGGCATGGGAATTTCCGGCGTCATCGGGAGTCCGACATTCACGATCATGAATTATTACGAGGGCGCGCTTCCCCTGAAGCACTTTGATTTCTACCGCCTGCATCGAGAAGAAGAGCTCTATGATATCGGGTGGGAGGAATACAGCATGGGCGGCGTGACGGTCGCTGAGTGGGCAGACATGTTTCCTGATGTCGTGCCGCCGGAAGCGATCCACATAGACATCCGTGTCCTCTCGGAAACAGAAAGAGAAATCCGCATCACATGGAGCGACGCCGCTCCGGATGCGATCGTAAAGGAGATTACAAATTATGCTTCTAGCCATTGATACCTCTTCCCTTGTGCTGTCGTGCGCGCTGGCGGAAAAAGACCGGCTCGTCGCAGAATGGACGGTGCAGAAAAGACTGACCCATTCCGAGCAGCTCATTCCGCATCTGGATGCCATGATGAAGGAGGCAGGCGTATCTAAGGAAGACATCACGGCCATCGCCGTCTCCATCGGGCCCGGTTCATTCACCGGACTGCGCATCGGCCTTGCGACAGCGAAGATGGCAGCCTATATCTGGAAAGTACCGATCGTCGGGGTCGATACGCTGGAGTCACTGGCGCGGAATATGGAGGGGGCTGAGGCTTTCATCCTGCCGCTCGAGGATGCCCAGCGGGGCCATGTCTATGCGGCGCTCTACGGGGCTTTTGACGAATTCTGGAAGGAAGCACCGGAAGAGGCGGCGCCCATTGACGATGTCATTGCGGCGGCCCTCCGTCATGGAGGCCCTGTCATCGCGGTCGGTGAATGTGCCGATACGTATAAGGAAAAGCTGGTATCCGCCGGTATCCGCGTGGCAGCGCCACACAGCCGCCTTGCCAGAGCCGGCAGTGTCGCAAGAGCAGCATGGGCAAGGCTGGAAAAGGGCGAAAAGGATGATCCGCTCTCCCTTCTTCCAAATTACATTCGCCGCAGTGAGGCAGAGGTCTTATGGGAAAAACTGCACGGGAAATCCTGATCCGCGAAGCAGAAGAAAAGGATGTGTCTGCCATTTATGATATCGGCTGCCTCTGCTTTTCCGATGCGTGGCGCAGGGAGACGGTGCATCATGACCTCATGGAGAATGAGCACAGCTTCTACCTTGTGGCCGAAGAGGACGAGTTTATCACAGGCTATGGCTGTTTCTGGTTCATCGCGGGCGAAGCACAGCTTGTGAATATCGGCGTCAGTCCATGCTACCGGCGTCAGGGCATCGGACGTATGCTCCTTCAAAAAGGCATCGAAGAAGCTCGATGCCGTGGTATGCAGACGATGTTTCTCGAAGTCCGCGTGAGCAATCTGTCCGCACAGAAGATGTATGAGACCTTCGGATTCAAAAATCTGGGCCTCCGAAAGAAGGTCTACGAGCTGCCCATCGAGGATGGGTATGTGATGGAAAGAGCATTGTGACCGGACCGGAAACGTAAAGACAAAGAGAAGGCTTACGCCTTTTCCGTCTTTCCTGGCGGAAAAGCCGCTCCCCTTTCTCAGGGGAAGAAGGCCTTTTCTCATTCCCCTGACCCCTATGTCCGGGGATCTATTCAACACTATCTATAAGGAGTCAACATGAAAATACTAGCCTTTGAATCGAGCTGCGATGAGACTTCCTGCGCAGTCATCGAAGATGGGCGTCATATCTTATCCGATGTGATCTCCACGCAGGTGCCGATCCATAAGAAATTCGGCGGTGTCGTGCCGGAGATCGCATCCCGCCACCATATCGAGGATGTCCTTCCTGTCGCCATCGAAGCCCTTGAAGAAGCGCATTTAGGCTGGCAGGATATAGATGCCATCGCCGTGACGCAGGGACCGGGGCTCGTGGGCGCACTGCTGGTCGGTGTCGCAGCGGCGAAATCTGCGGCATGGGCACTCGGAAAACCGCTGATCGCAGTCAACCATATGGAAGGGCATATCTTTGCGAATCTTCTTCAGTATCCGGATCTGGAACCGCCATTCCTTGCGCTTGTCGTATCCGGCGGCCACACGATGATCGTTATCGTGAAGGATTACAATACCTTCGAGCTTTTGGGACAGACGCGCGATGATGCGGCCGGAGAAGCCTTCGATAAGATCGCTCGTGTGATGGGCTATCCCTATCCGGGCGGCCCTCACATCGACCGTCTGGCACAGGAAGGAGATCCGAATGCCATCCATTTCCCGATGGGACTTGGAAAAGAGCACACCTATGATTTCTCCTTCAGCGGACTCAAATCAGCGGTCATCAATTACCTCAATACGGCCAAAATGAAGAAAGAGGAGGTCCATCCGAAGGATGTGGCAGCCTCCTTCCAGAAAGCCGTCGTCGATGTACTGGTCGAGAAAGCCATGCGCGCCGTCGATGCGACAGGTCTTTCAACCATTGCCCTTGCCGGCGGTGTCGCTGCCAACAGCGGTCTTCGCAAGGCCTTGAAGGCAGCCTGTGACAAACGCGGCATCCGCATGTGCCGTCCCGATCCCGTTCTCTGCACAGACAATGGAGCCATGATCGGCTGCCGTGCCTACTACATGGCACAGGCGGGGGACTATGCCCCTCTAACACTCAATGCAGATCCCCGTCTGCCTTTCCTGGCAGATCAGGTAAAGCTCTAAACTTTGCGAATGAAAAGAGGATGAAACGCGATGCAGACCCGAGGAATCGAAGTCAGTCAGCTCTATACCCTAGTCCGGGATACGACCAATCTGACTGGCGTACAGGCAAAAATCTTAGATCACATGCAGGTGGCTCTGCAGTGCGCTTCCGATATTTCCAAGAGCCAGGTCTACCTCTGTGCCCGAGGGAAGAATGAAGACATCTCTGTTATACTGACAGCCGTGAAGCCATCCTACACCCATGGCTCGACATTTTTCCATGCCGGAGACACCTTTCTGGTGGATGATCTGGCGATCGTCGACAATGTCTTCCAGACAGGGCGTAAGGTCGTCGGCAGAAAGGAGCTGGATCAAGGACGGGAGATCGCCGTCACAGCGTATCCGATTGTTGATAATGCAGGGCGGCCCTTTGCCGTCGTCTGCTTTGCTTCCGTGTCCCTGTCCCAGCAGCAGGTGCTGACCGATACGGCGAATCTGGCGTTGCAAGTACCATTTGCCGGCAAAGACTACTACAGCATCCGTCCGCAGGACGGCGTCATCATCCTCGATGCCGCCGGACGCATCATGTATGCCAATGACATGGCCGACGATCTTTATCTCGTGCTGGACAAGGAGGCGATCGAGCAGCGTGACATCATCGGACACACCATCGTCCACTTCCCGCTGGTCGATGAAGTCATGAAGACAGGCCGCCCCGCATTCAGCGATGAAGTGTCTGAAAATATGACGCTCTCCGCCTGGGGGCTCCCGATCATTTCCGGAGGCCGGGTGACGCGGACGGTGATCGTTTTGACCGACGTGACAGCCATCCGTGAAAAAGAACGGCAGATCCTTGTCAAGGACTCCGTCATCAAAGAGATCCATCATCGCGTCAAAAACAGTCTGAATACCATTGCGGGGATGCTTCGCATGCAGGCGCGGCGCTCAAAGGATGAAGATACAAAAGAAGCGCTGAAGAGAGCCGTCAGCCGGATACTTGGGATCTCCAAGATCCACGACATTTTGGCGAACCAGAGTGGAGATCAGGTCGATATGGACGTGCTTCTCGATAAGATCTGCAAGCTCTCTGTCGACAGTCTCGCACTCTGCGCCGTCGATGTGGTGCGTGAAAAAGGAAAGCGGCCTTTGATCGTGAATTCCGAAAAAGCCGTACCGCTTGCGATCGCAACGAATGAACTCATTCATAATGCGATCGACCACGGATTTCATAAGATGCCGCGCGGCACGCTGGTGGTCGGCACGGAGATCGATCATGGACGCCTGCATGTATATATCAAAAATAATGGACACCCGCTGCCGGAAGATTTCAGTACAAGGACATTTGATCTGGGGCTTCAAATCGTCAGAAATCTCGCAGAGATCGAACTCAAGGGCGAGTTTGGCTTAAAAAATGAGGATTCTATGGTCGTGGCAGATATTTACTGCCCGCTGGCTTTGATGGAGGCATAAAAAATGGCAGAAAAATATAGAATCGTCATAGCAGATGATGAAGCGCTCATCTGCATGGATTTAAGGGAAATGCTCGAAGAAGCCGGACACACAGTCGTCGGTGTCGGCTCAGATGGGGTGGAGGCTTTGGATCTTGTCAAAGAAAAAAAGCCGGATCTCGTCATCCTCGATGTGAAAATGCCGCGCCTTGACGGCATCCAGACAGCAAAGATGATCGCCCACGACAATGCGGCGCCCGTGGTCCTCCTGACGGCTTTCGGTGATGAAGACATCATCGAAAAAGCGAAGAAGTCCATGGTCTTCGGCTATGTCATGAAGCCTGTCGATGAGAGAAATCTGTTCCCCGCCATCCAGATCGCAGTGTCTCAGTTTAGGCAGAAGAGCGAGATCGTGGATCGGGTGAAGGACATGGAGCGTGAATTCGCCGCCAGAAAAATCATCGACCGCGCCAAAGGACTTCTCATGGACTACTACCATATCAGCGAAGAGGATGCCTACCGACGTATGCAGCAGACCAGCATGAAGCGCGGCATCGCCCTCGCTGATGTGGCACAGAAGATCGTCAAGGAGATCATGGCGCGAAAGAATAAATAGCTATACATTCCAAGCCATCCATACCATTTTATGAGTTTCGAAAGGAGCGATTTTTATGAAGTACACATTTTTCGGACATGCCTGCTTCCGTCTGGACACCGGCAAGGAGAAGCTGCTTTTCGATCCCTTCCTCACCGGAAACGGAGACGCCGCCGTATCTCCGAATCGGGTGAAATGCGACTACATTCTGCTTTCCCATGCGCACAGCGATCATTTTGGTGACTCTGTAGAAATCGCCCGCCGCACGGGTGCTACGGTCATTGCCATCCCTGAAGTCATCGGTCTTTTCCCGAAGACGGTCTTGAACTTTGCACCGATGAATTTAGGCGGCCAGTACAAGACAGACTTCGCTACGATCAAAATGGTACAGGCGCTGCACAGCTGCGGCGTGCCGGGCGGTATCCCATGCGGATTTATCATTTCTTTCAAAGAGGGACCGACCGTCTACTACGCAGGCGACACGGCGCTCTTTGGTGATATGAAGCTCTTCGGCGAGATGTATGATATCGACTATGCCATCCTTCCGATCGGGGATAACTACACGATGGGGCCGGATGATGCGCTCCTCGCCGCGAAATTCCTGAAAGCAAAGCATGTGATCCCCCTTCACTACAATACCTGGCCCGTCATCGCGCAGGATCCGGCGGCATTTGCGGAAAAGGGCAGGGAAGAGGGCATCGATGTCATCGTCGTGAAGCCAGGAGAGAGTATCGAACTGTAAGCGGTAAGGCATACAGGCAGAAAAAAAGAGGAATGCTGATTCTGTCCCAATGAGACAGGATCAGCGATTCCCCGGTATGAGGAGTATCCATGACAAATAAGGAAGAAAAATTCTGGGGCGCCGTTCGTGCGTCTGAAAAAGACTGGCAGGCAGCTTCTGATCTTTTGACAGTCCTGTGGACAAAGGACATGTCGCCGGAGACATACAGCGCATTTCTCATCGCCTTTCGTCATATGGCACCCCTTCAAGAGGAGATGACGCTGAAGCTCTCCAAGACATGGAAAGGAAGCCGCCAGTCGTATGCGGCGGCTTTTCTGCTAGAAGCCTCGAAGGCTTTCGACGTGCTGAAAGAGCTCGGACGGCTCGCTCTGCTACGGACTGACCTCTCCGTACCGGAGGAGATCCTGGCCCTCGTGGAGCTCTCCGGCGGGGCAGCCACAGAATGGCAGAAGGTCCTCCGCTATATGGAAGATACGGAGGGAAACCGCTTGAAGATGGAAGCGCGCCTGCATCGCATCGCTACCTATCAGGAACGCGGGGAAAAGGAGAGCTTTGCACTTCTTCGTTTCCTGTACAACGGAGAAGATGCCATCGCTCTTATCTACTGGAAGGATGCCGTAACGGATCTCTCCCGTTTCCTTTCTGCCGTGAATCGAAAAGCAGAGCTTCTGCAGCGGCTCATTGAAGAGGCATAAGCACAGCAGGGCGCAGATCCCATGACAAACGGAAGATCGCCCCTGCCATTTGCCCCTTTTGGGGCAGATAGTCCCTTTAATATTTCAAGTTTCGATGCTTCCCACTGGAAATTTCTCAAATATCATGTATAATAGAAGTACATGGAGGAAATGCCATGCAGCAGAGTTGTTCTGCTTGTCCAATTGATGATTATTTCCCTGATTATCAATTCGGCTGCGTCTGAATCATACTCCTCAATGATTCGTTCGCACAGGAAAGCGGCTTACGCCGCTTTTTTTGTTGCCCTTTTATGGTATAATTTGGAAGATATTCAGCAGCCACTTCCCTTGATCTTTACGATATTTTTTCCTGCAGCGATGCAAAAGGAGATACATATGACCAGACCGGTGCGCAATTACAAATGGAAGGATGGGAAAACGCTTTCCCTCGGAGATGTTTCCCTTGTCATGGGCATCCTGAACGTGACGCCCGACTCCTTCTCCGACGGAGGCTTGTGGAATACCAAAGAACATGCGATGTCTCATATGAAAGACATGGCAGCAGACGGTGCTGCTATGATCGATGTCGGCGCAGAGTCGACACGGCCGGGACACACAGAGCTGACGGCAGAGGAAGAGACAGCACGTCTCATGCAGCTTCTTCCTCTGCTGCTAGACGAAAGCAGCGTCCCAATCTCCATCGACTCCTACCACTATGAGACGATGGAAAAAGCCTTGTCTGCCGGAGCGCATATGGTGAATGATGTCTGGGGCTTTCAGTACGATGACGGCAGCATGGCCGCCGTCACGGCAGCCTATGGCGTCCCTGCCATCCTGATGCACAACCAGAACGATACCGTGTATGAGGGAGATATCATCTCCTCGATGAAGTCCTTCTTTGACCGGACACTTTCCATCGCACTAGCCGCCGGCGTGAAGGAAGAGAACATCATCCTTGATCCGGGCATCGGCTTTGGAAAGACCGGCGAGCAGAATATGGAGGTACTCGCCCGCCTGGATGAACTCACACAGGCATATCCGTATCCATGGCTTCTCGGCGTCAGCCGCAAGCGGTTCATCGGCACGATCCTTGACCTTCCGGCAGAAGAAAGAGACGAGGGGACAGCAGCCGTGAACCTTTGGGGCATCGAAAAGGGCTGCACCCTCTTCCGTGTCCATGATGTGAAGACGACAGCGAGAGAAGTGAAGATGTGGGATGCGCTCAGAAAACAGGCACGCCTATAGCATGGGGGAAAGTGACTGTTGGTCGAAGGGATCGTTGTGAGCATCCATTTATTAAAAAGAGAGCGCTTTGGCGCTCTCTTTTTAATTGAGAATGATAATACGGCATAGCTATTGAGAATCAAAAATGGTATAATTGTTGCAAATTACATCTTTTACGGACGATGGATGGATGATCGAGAACATATCACAGACATGATAGCAAAACTGCATAGCAGAAGGACGCGGCCGGTATTTTGTAAGACCGGAAAGACGCGTACATCAAAGCTTCCATCCATCTCCAGAAATCGAGGGCATGATGACACAAGGACGAACCGCCTGCCGCTGGCATATCCGGGCAGGCGAAAACGAAACAAAAGAGATCCCTGCGTTTTTCCGCAGGCATTCGGTCACAGATGGTCTTGCGCGTATCCTGATGCGGCGCGGACTGGATACAGAAGACAAATTATCCCATTTTTTATACGATGACCTCTCGGATCTATCAGATCCTTTCTTGATGAAGGGGATGAAGGAGGGCGTCACCCGTCTTCTTTCTGCGATCGATCGCAGAGAGAAGATCGTAGTCTACGGAGACTATGACGTAGACGGCATCACATCGACTTCGATCCTCGTGCGTTGTCTGAAGGGCATGGGCGCGGATGTCGGATACTACATTCCCCGGAGAGAAACGGAAGGATATGGGCTGAATGAGAAGGCTTTGCTTTCCCTCCGAAAAGAGGGCTATACGCTCCTCATTACGGTGGACTGCGGTATCAGCTCGGCAGAGCTGATCGCAAGAAAACCCGAGGGTCTGGATATCATCGTGACTGACCATCACACACCGCCCGAGCAGCTGCCGGCATGCATCGCCGTGATCAATCCTCACCAGAAGGACTGCCCGTATCCGTACAAGGAGCTGGCGGGCTGCGGCGTCGCTTTCATGGTGGCCAGAGCACTGCATCTGGCAAGGGATGGTGTCAATTTCACAGACAATGTAGAGCTCGCCGCACTGGGGACGATCGCAGACGTGGTATCTCTGACCGGAGAAAACCGTATCCTGGTACGGGAGGGGATGAAGCGTTTCCTTACGACCTCCATCAAGGGGCTTTCTTCGCTCCTGATCGCATCAGGCATCGTCCATGAGGATACGAAAGCGATCACGCATGCGGATCAGGTGTCCTTCGGTCTGGCGCCCCGTCTGAATGCGGCCGGACGCATTGCCCATGCCAGAGAAGGCGTACAGCTGATGACGACAGAGTCCAGTGAAGAGGCGGAGCGCCTCGCGAGCCGGCTCTGTGATACGAATGTGACGCGCCAGCAGATCGAGCGGAATATCTTCGAGGAAGCGCAGAAGCGCATCGCCGAGCTGCAAATCGACAAGGACATGGCCCTTGTCGTGGACGGGCAGGACTGGCATCCCGGCGTCATCGGCATCGTGGCGTCGCGCATCCTGGAGATCTACCATCGTCCGGTACTGGTGCTGACAGTCCGAGACGGAGTCGGGAAAGGCTCCTGTCGCTCCATCCCTGCTTTCAATATCTATGAAGCACTGGCGGCTCAGAAGGATCTCTTGCTCCAGTATGGCGGACACAAAATGGCAGCCGGCTTCTCTATCGAGGCAGACAAGATCCCCGAATTCCGAAAACGGCTCAATGCCTATGCGAAAGCAAGGCTCACTCCCGAAGACTGTATCCCTGTCCTTGAGGTAGAGGAGTGCCTGCCGCTCTCCGATGTATCCATCGATTTCATTCACTCGCTCGACCTTTTAGAGCCCTGCGGCTGTGACAATCCGAAGCCCATCTTTGCCACGCGGCAGGCTTTCGTGGAAACGGCGCGCCGCATCGGACAGGACAAGCGGCATTTCAAATGCCAGCTGTCTGCCGGGAAGGAGCTTATCGATGCAATCTTCTGGGGCGTGGGGGATATCGATCCCTGCCGCGCAGGGGATGTGGTCGATCTTGTTTTCGAACCGGAAGTCCATGAATGGTATGGCGAGCATGTGCAGCTCATCTGCCGCGATATCCGAGAGGAAAATGAGAAGCTGCTCTCCCGCGATCTGCTGGTAGAGATCTACAAGAAGCTCACCGTTTTCCTGAAGGACCTGCCACGACCTGTGAAGGAGGTACAGAGCTGCCTCATGACGCAGGGCGGCTTCGAAAAAGTCAGCCTCAGCATGGGACTTGCCGTTTTTGAAGAGCTTGAGCTCCTCTCACGCTTTTCCAGAAACGGGGAAGAATTTTACCAGCGCCGTATCGCAACGAAAAAGCTGGATCTCATGGAGTCTGAAGTATATAGGAAGCATAGAATGTTTTAGGGCGAGGTCGTGACAGCTTCGCCGTGGATCCTTCGGGATGCCTGAAGATATCCTTTCCCTTTACCAGTCACGCCTGATACCAGCTCTTCTTTCACAGGTGATGATACACCTCCATTCCTTGGAACGTAGGAAACGGAGAGCGGGCAGTGCCATTTTCATGAGGGAGCTTCCGGCACTGCCTTCCGGAGCTTGCACCCGGAAGCCTTAATTTTGATGCTGTAAGGAGGCACCGCTATGAATGATACAGAAAACAATAAAACAGAAGTACCGGTAGAAACGAATGCCCTTCCAGCACCAAGCGTATTCAATCGCAATCTCAATGAAGAGACCATCCATACGGATGCCTCCGCTTCGACGCTGGCCGAATTTCTGATCCATCAGGATGAATATGTAGAACGCATGAAAGAGCGGCAGGATTTTGCCGGAGAGAAAGAAGAAGAGCATAAAAAGCTCTTCGACAAGCTGAAAACGTACATGCATGATGAGAAATCGCTCGACCTCATCGAAGAAGCCTACGAGCTGGCAGAAAAAGCCCATGCGGGACAGACCAGGCAGACGGGCGAGCCATACATCATCCATCCCGTCTCCGTGGCCTATATTCTGGCGGAGCTGGAAATGGATAAGGAAGGCGTCATGGCAGCACTCCTGCATGATGTCGTCGAGGATACCGGCTATACGCTGGAAGATCTCAAAATGCTCTTTGGTGAAGAAGTCGCCTTCCTGGTCGATGGCGTGACGAAGCTCTCCCAATTCCACTACAAGGACAAAGAAGACCAGCAGCTTGAGAATTTCCGCAAAATGTTCCTCGCGATGGCCAAGGATATCCGCGTCGTCGTCATCAAGCTGGCAGACCGCCTGCACAATATGCGTACCCTAGGCATCTTCCGGCGGGAAAAGCAGATCCGCATCGCACGCGAAACGATCGAGATCTATGCTCCGCTGGCACACCGCTTGGGGATCTATAACATCAAGTGGGAACTGGAGGATCTCTGCTTCCACTACCTGCATCCGGAGGAATATGCTGACCTCGTGCGCCAGATGAAGCAGAAGCGCAAGGCGCGTGAGGAGATCGTCGATGATACCATGCGCGTGCTCCACGAACACATCGAGGAAGCGGGGATCAAGGCGACCATCACGGGACGTCCGAAGCATTTCTACAGCATTTACAAGAAAATGAAAAGGGATAACAAAGACTTATCCCAGATCTATGACCTCTATGCGGTGCGTGTCATCGTGGATACCATCCCGCAGTGCTATGCGATCCTCGGCATCGCACACTCTCTCTGGAGACCTCTTCCGAACCGCTTCAAGGACTACATCGCCGTCCCGAAGCCGAATATGTACCAGTCGCTCCATACGACCGTCATCGGGACGAAGGGGCAGCCGGTAGAGATCCAGATCCGCACGTGGGAAATGCACCATATTTCCGAATACGGTGTCGCCGCTCACTGGCGCTACAAGGAAGGCAAACATGCCGGCGGCAAGGACTTCGATGCGAAGATCTCCTGGCTGCGCCGCATCCTGGAATGGCAGGATACCAGCAACCCGAAGGAATTCATGAATGCCCTGAAGCTCGATGTCTTCTCGGATGAAGTCTTCGTCTTCACACCGAAGGGCGATGTCATCAACCTGCCGAAGGGCTCGATCCCGATCGACTTTGCTTACCGCATCCATACCGAAGTCGGCAATCGCTGCATCGGTGCGAAGGTGAATAATAAGATCGTCCCGCTCGATACAAAGCTGAAGAATGGGGATATCGTCTCTGTCATCACTTCGAAAAATGGCAAGCCGAGCTATGACTGGATCAATATGGTCGGTGCTGCTGACAGTAAGGCGAAGATCCGCAGCTGGTTCAAGAAAGAAAACAGAGAAGAAAATATAGCACGCGGGCAGCAGCTCCTGCTCGAGGAAACAGACCGTCTCGGCTATGAATGGAAGAAGCTCATCGGAAAAGACCGCCTGCTCGAGGTCGCGAAGACCTTCAACTGTCCGACCACCGATGACCTTCTTGCCTCCATCGGCTTCGGCGGTATCCCCGTGAAGAGCACGATGGTGAAGCTCACGGAAAGATACAAGAAGGAGCTTGCTCTCCAAAAGCCCGTACTTCAAAAGACCGCAAAGGATCTGGAGAATCTCAAAATGCGCAGCATGAAAGCGCGCTCGTCCTCCGGCATCCTCGTCCGCGGGGAAGTGGGACTCGAGGTGCATCTTGCCAAGTGCTGCACCCCGGTGCCGGGTGACTCCATCGTCGGCTTCGTGACGCGCGGCCGCGGCGTCTCAGTCCATTGTGCGGACTGTCCGAATGCCATCAATTTCCCGGACAAAGACCGCATGATCGATGTGTCATGGGAAGAAGAGACAGGCGGCATGTTCCTCGTCACGATCGAAGTCATCTGCTACGACCGCACCGGTCTCATGGCGGACATTCTGGCCGTGCTGACCGAGATGAAGCTCTCCGTCTCTGCGGCGAATGTCAAGGTCGAGAACAATGGCATGGCCGTCATGAATCTTGGCATCCAGATCAAGGATCTGGCGCAGCTCGACTTCATCATGACCAAGATCCGCCGCATCAAGGGCGTCCATTCAGTCAGAAGGATGCAGTCGTCGAAGGGAGAAAATTAGTAAGAAGGGGTGAGTGGTGACTTGCATACCACTTTCGAGCACCACCCCCATTGAACCTATAGAACCTATAGAACCTGCTGAACCTCTTTCGCAAACAATCAAAGGGCGGGCACGCCCCACGGGCTGACCCCGAACCTTAAACCATTTTATAAAGGAGACCTATCTATGCGTGCTGTCGTTCAAAAATGCAACTGGTGCAAGGTGGATTCCGAAGGTGAAGAAACGGCTTCCATTTCCAAAGGCTTTGTCGTTCTTCTGGGTGTCAAAAAAGGCGATACCGATAAAGAGGCAGAGTACATCGCAGACAAGATCCTGCACCTTCGCATCTTCGAGGATGAAAATGATAAACTGAACCTGTCTCTCTTGGATGTGAAAGGGGAGCTTGCGATCGTTTCCCAGTTCACTCTCTATGGAGACGCCAGAAAGGGGCGCCGCCCCAGCTTTTCACAGGCGGAGCTTCCGGAACGGGCGAATGCGCTTTATGAATATGTTGTTGACATCTGCCGTAAAGCCGGTGTCTCTGTTGGGACCGGCCGTTTCCGCACCCATATGAAGGTGGCCCTCGAAAATGACGGCCCCGTGACGCTGCTTCTTGACAGCGATAAGAATTTTTAGCCGCTGCCGCAAAAACGTGAATCAAAGGAGGATTTGTTATGAAAATCAAATACACAGTACTCGGTCCTTTTATGACAAACACCTATATCGTGTACAATGAAAAGACCATGGAAGGGCTGGTCGTAGATCCCTCCTTTACACCGGAACACTACATCCATGCCATCCTGCAGGATCAGATTGAACTGAGATCCATTTTTCTGACACATGCCCATGTGGACCATATGGCCGGTATGAATGCGCTGCGCGCCCGTTTCCCGAAAGCTGAGCTCTACATGAGCCGCGGGGACGCCTCGTATCTGAAAGACCCCTCCAAGAATTTATCCTATGAATTCCCCGACCACGTACTCGTAGAGGATCCGGAGCACTGGGTGAAAGGGGGAGACCCTATCAAGACCTGCGGACTGGACTTTACCGTGATCGATACCCCGGGGCATACACCGGGCGGGATCTCCTTCTATGAAGCGAAGGAGGGCATCGTCTTCACGGGAGACTCTCTTTTCCATGGCTCCATCGGGCGCACCGATTTCCCCGGAGGCAGTATGACGACGCTCGTGACCGCTATCCGGAAGAATCTTTTCTGCCTGCCAGATACCGTGACCGTGCTTTCTGGACATGGTGATCCGACGACCATTGGCCAAGAAAAGAAGACGAATCCCTTCCTGGTGGGAGGCGGCCTATGAGATGGGGCGCTGAATTCTGGATGCGCGTTGGCATTGCGCTCTTTTTCTTCGGACTGGTGGTCGCAGCCCCTATGATCCTCTTCCCTTTCACTGTCTCACTGGTGCTCGCGATCCTTTTGAATCCGCTGGCGAAATTCATCCATGAACATATCCGCGTCTGCCGCGGGATGGCGAAGATGCCCTATGATATCGCGATCCTGATCTCCTTTGCCATCTTTATCGGCATTGTCTATATAATCATTGTCCACATCGTCGTGCCGTTCATCGGAGAATTCCGTGCCTTCGTGAAAGGCATCCCCGATATGGTGACAGCGGTGCAGCAGGCGATCCCGGAGATCGAGCGGCAGTACCAGCTCTCCCTGATGCCACCGGAAGCGAAAAATTTCATTTCCCGCATCATTCAGGATATTGGCGAGTATACGCTGAAGGTCGCACAGTTCAGCCTGTCCGCGATCTTCTCTTTTGCAAGTACGGTGGTCGAGCTCATCGTCGTACCCTTCATCACATTCTACATGATGAAGAGAGGCAGCTATTTCGTGCATGTCTTCATCGGTTTCTTTCCTGACCGTTTCCATCATCATCTCGAGACGATCTTCAAGGAGATCCACTTCATGCTGAATGCCTACCTGCGCGGGCAGCTGCTTCTTTCCGTCATCATGGCCTTTGTCGTTTTCCTCGGCATGTGGGCCATGAATATTCCCTATCCTCTGGTCATCGGACTTCTGGCAGGCGTCGTGGAAATGATCCCTCTCATCGGACCGATCATCGGAGCGATCCCGCCCGTTTTCCTCGCTCTGCTTCAGGGGACAGGCGTCATGGCGAAAGTCATCATATTCTACATCATCGTCCAGCAGCTCGACGGTCATTTCTTCATGCCCAAGCTCATGGGCAGCATCATCGATGTACATCCCGTCGCGATCATTGCCGGAGTCCTCATCGGCGGACAGCTTTTCGGCATCGTCGGCATGATGATCTCCGTCCCGCTGGTCGCCGTCCTGCAGGTCATCCTGCGGCATATGTGGTTTTATGATAAGTACAAGATGAGAAAATAGGGGAGCGCTGGCAGCTTCCGGGAAATATCGGCTTCTCCGACTTCCCCTTTCTGATTCCTCATTCCTCATTCCTAATTTAAAAGTGGAGGCATTTTCATGAAAAAGTCCACGGTTATGAATACCCTGCGAAAAAAAATCCGTGAGCACAAATATAAATTCACTTCGCAGCGTCAGGTCATTCTGCAGGCCTTCCTTGACAGCAAAGAAAAACACTTGAGTGCAGAAGACCTGTATGCGATGGTACGGGATGAGAATCCGGACATCGGGCTTGCGACGGTCTACCGCTCGCTGGAATTATTCACATCGCTGGAGCTTCTCAAAAAGCTCGACTTCGGTGATGGACGCAGCCGCTATGAGCTGAATGATCATTCACTGAATCATTCCCATTACCATCTCATCTGTCTTGGCTGCGGGAAAGTGATCGAATTTTCCCATGAATTATTTCTTTCCGATGTGAAGGACAAGATCCAGAAGGATAGCGGATTCCACGTGGTCGACTACCAGCTGAAATTCTACGGCTATTGCAAAGACTGCGCGAAGAAAGAGAGAGATGAGTAACTTAAGATGAGTGGCTAGGGATTAGAAGTGACTAGTGACTGGTGACTAAAAGACTAAAAGACTGGGAGACTGGAAGACTTCAGACTCCCATGTCGTCATTTCGAGCGAAGCGAGAAATCTTCCTTGCAGACTCTGGCAATGGTGCATGTGTGAAAGATGAGTAGCTAGGGATTAGGTTTGCCTTACGAGAAAATCGCTAATTTCAAACCTCTGCGGAGCTTCTATATTTTTATGCGCCACGCCAATCCCTTTGAACCCGTAGAACCTGCTGAACCTCTTTTGCGAGAAATCAAGGGACAGCTCGACCAAAGGTTAACCCTCAATCCTCAATCCCATTTTTCATTTGCCATTTCCCCCGTAGAAATGGTACAATTTAGTTTGTTAATGTCTTTGATAGACAGAGGAGGGGCGTTGAAGCTTCTGCTCCTTCTGAAATGTCTGTCAAATCAAGTAAAGAGGTGTCACAATGCAGGCATTAAAAGGAACCCATGATATCCTGCCGGACGAAGTCTACAAGTGGGATTACATGGAAGGCGTCATTCGTGACGTATGTGCGCGCTACGGATACAAAGAGATCCGTACCCCGATCATTGAAGCGACAGAATTATTTCAGCGCGGCATCGGCGATACCACCGACGTCGTGACGAAGGAAATGTATACCTTCAAGGACAGAGGCAATCGCTCTGTCACCCTGCGCCCGGAAAATACAGCCTCAGCTGTCCGCGCGTACCTGGAACATAAAATGTATGGAGACCAGCAGGTGCATAAGATGTTCTACATCGGCTCCATGTTCCGCTATGATCGTCCGCAGGCCGGCCGTTACCGTGAATTCCACCAGTTCGGTCTGGAAGTCCTCGGTGCGTCCTCTCCGCTTGCGGATGCAGAAGTCATCGCGATGGCCTGTGAGATTTTCCATAAGCTCGGACTGAAAGATCTCGATCTCCATCTGAACTCCATCGGCGATGCGAACTGCCGTCCGCAGTACAGACAGAAGCTCATCGAATTCTTCGAACCCAAGGAGAGCCAGCTCTGTGAAGACTGCAAGGCCAGACTTCACAAGAATCCGCTTCGTCTTCTCGACTGCAAGGAAGAGGGCTGCAAAGCGGCGGCTGTCGGTGCGCCGGTCATCACGGACTATCTCTGCGAGAGTTGCCACCAGAAGTTCGAAGCTCTGAAATCCTACCTCACAGCTCTTGGGATCTCCTACACCATCGACCCGAAGCTCGTGCGCGGGCTCGACTACTATACGAATACCGCTTTCGAGATTCAGTATCCACCGCTCGGAGCGCAGAGCGCAGTCTGCGGCGGCGGCCGCTATGACGGCCTCGTCGAAGAGGTCGGCGGTCCTTCCACACCGGGCATCGGCTTTGCAATCGGTCTTGAACGTCTCCTGCTCGCTTTGGAAATGCAGCATCTGATCCCCGAACCGAAAGCAGATAAACACGTCTACATCGCCGCTCTCGGCGAAGAAGCACAGGCCGAAGGCGTGAAGATCCAGTTCGCGCTGCGTCAGGACGGCGTCATCACAGATATGGACCTTCAGGGCAGAAGCCTCAAAGGCCAGATGAAGCAGGCAGGCAAGACAAAGGCTGACTTCACCGTCATCATCGGCAGCAATGAGCTGGCTTCCGGCAAAGCCATGGTGAAAAACATGGCAGAAGGCACGCAGGAGGAGATCCCATTCGCCGAAGTCGCCGGGTATATTGCAAAGTTTGAGAAATAGCCATTTGGTGACCGGCCTCTGCCGGCAGGTGAAGCCGAGATGAAATCATGCGTGATCCTCCGGCTTTATCCGTCAATACACACCAACAAGCAAGCTAACATATCATTTATTTTCGCTGACGGGATCTCCTTAAGATCTCTCACAGCGTCAACATTTTTATAAAGAGGTGCTCTAATATGGAAACAATGGCAGGGATGCATAGATCCTGCGGATGCGGTCTGGTAACAGAAAATGACTGCGGCAAAGAACTGACACTGGCAGGCTGGGTGAATACCCGTCGTGACCATGGCGGTCTCATTTTCATCGACCTTCGCGACAGAAGCGGTATTGTACAGCTCGTCATGAGCCCACAGTACGGGGAAGAAGCATTCCACAAGGCGGAAGCCTGCCGCAGTGAATTCGTCCTCGCTGTCAAAGGCAAGGTCAGAGAGAGAAGCGAAGAAACTGTCAACCCGAAGATGAAGACCGGCAAGGTGGAAGTCGTCGTTTCCGAGCTTCGCATCCTGAATAAAGCGAAGACCCCGCCATTCTACGTCGAAGACGGCATCGATGTCGATGAAAACGTCCGTCTGAAATACCGCTACATCGATCTGCGCCGTCCGGAAATGCAGAATCACCTCATCATGCGCCATAAGATCGTACATGAGATGAGAACCTTCCTCGATGAACACAATTTCCTCGAGATCGAGACCCCGATGCTTACCAAGAGCACCCCGGAAGGCGCACGCGACTACCTCGTCCCCTCCCGTGTGAACCCGGGCAAATTCTACGCTCTGCCGCAGTCCCCACAGCTTTTCAAACAGCTGCTCATGGTTTCCGGTCTGGAACGCTACTTCCAGGTCGCTCGCTGCTTCCGCGATGAAGACCTGCGTGCCGATCGCCAGCCGGAATTCACCCAGCTGGATATGGAGCTCTCCTTCGAAGACCAGGACTTCATCCTGGACCTCATGGAACACATGATGCAGAGAGTCTTCAAGAAAGTCCTCAATGTCGATATCCAGATCCCGTTCAAGAGGATCAAATGGGATGACGCCATGGCTCTCTATGGTTCCGACAAACCGGACCTTCGTTTCGATATGCATTTCTATGATGTATCCGACCTGCTTCGTGACACCGGCTTCAAAGTATTCCGCTCCGTCCTCGACAACGGCGGCTGTGTGAAAGCCATCACTGTCAAAGGCGATGCCGGCATTCCGCGTCGTGAACTCGACGGCCTCGTCGAATACGTCGGACACTATGGTGCCAAAGGCCTGGCTTGGATCGGCTTCAATGAAGACGGCAGCCTGAAGTGCCAGATCACCAAATTCCTCGGCGAAGACAAGATCCGTGAGATCGGCAAAGTCTGCGAAGCGGAAAAAGGCGACCTCGTCCTCATCATTGCTGACAAGCCGAAGGTCGTCGCACAGGCTCTGGGCGAACTCCGTCTCGAAATGGCTCGCCGCATGGGCCTCATCGACCCGAATGAATTCTGCTTCCGCTGGGTCACCGACTTCCCGATGTTCGAATACAGCGAAGAAGAAAAACGCTACGTCGCTGAACATCATCCATTCACCGCACCAAGAGATGAAGATGTACAGTACCTCCTCACCGATCCGTCCAAGGTCTATGCGAAAGCCTATGATATGGTCCTGAACGGTGTCGAAGCCGGCGGCGGCTCCCTTCGTATCTACCAGCAGGATCTGCAGGAAAAGGTATTCGAAGCCATCGGTATCTCTCAGGAAGAAGCAGAGCAGAAATTCGGCTTCCTGCTTGATGCATTCAAGTACGGCGCTCCGCCGCATGCAGGCATCGCCCTCGGCCTTGACCGTCTCGTCATGCTGATGCTCCACCTCGACTCCATCCGCGATGTCATCGCCTTCCCGAAGACCCAGAGTGCGATCGATCCGCTCACCCAGGCACCGTCCGTAGTCGCTGATAAGCAGCTGAAAGAACTGCACATCAAGACCGCTCTCAAGAAAGAGAAAGAAAAAGACCTCTTCGCAAAACCGGTCGACTGATTCCCATACTAAAAGGAACCCCGAAGCCTGCCTTCGGGGTTCCTTTTTTGTGCATCTGCAATGGCAGGGGAAAGTCGGAAAAAATACAGGAAAAACTTTTTCTGTAAGTGTATAATGAATAGGAAATCATGGCGCGAAAGGAGGTATCCCATCAAAAATGAAGAAATTCCTATTTCTCCTGCTGTTCTTTCCCATGCAGGTGCTGGCAGCCGATGCCATGCCTATGGCAGACGTTTTTAGGCACCCGATCGTAGAAGGTCTCTTATCCGCCGTCATCCTTATCTCGCTGCTGGCGGAGATCAAGACCGCTGGATTCTCGGGCGGGGCACTGGCAGCGGCGATCGCTGGCTGTCTTCTGATCGGAGCGAACTGGTCAGAAGGCGATCAGATGCTCGAAGCTGTCTTGTACTTCGGCGGGCTGGCGCTGGTCATTCTGGACATCCTGGCACTCATGACAGGCGTAGCGGCTGTCATAGGCCTTGTCCTCCTTCTCTCCGGGCTTTTCTTCACCTTCGGCGGAGATATGACGGCTCTCTATATCCTGTCGGGTGGCGTACTTCTCGCCGGGATCGGTTTCTATTTCTTGCTCGATCACCTTTCACAAAGCCGACTGTGGCAGAAAGTCACATTGCGTGATTCCCTCACCGGTCAGAAGGGCTTCAAGTCTTCCGCCGCTGATCTGTCAGCCTATGCCGGGAAAGAGGGGATGACGGACTCAGTCCTTCGCCCGTCCGGCAAAGTGGATATCGAAGGGCATATCCTGGACGCCGTCTCTCGCGGTGACTTTATAGAGAAGGGGAAGAAGGTCATCGTCATCAAGGCAGAAGGAAGCTATCTTGTCGTGAAAAAAGCGGATGCCCGCTAGGCAGGTGCGATAGGATTGCCAGCGTCGATCCTATCGCAGAGGCAGATCCTCTGACCCTTTGACCCATGGCTCCGGCATACCCTTTCCGAAGCCGCAAGCTGAGAGTCTTGCCAAGCGGACTCTCATTGATTCCTGATTATAAAAAGGAGGCATGTATGGAACTTTTATTCTTTCCGGTGATCATCTTTTTCATCGCCATCGCAGCTCTGTCCGTCCTGCTGCACTTCGTGCCGATCGGACTCTGGATCTCCGCGCTCGCCGCGGATGTGAATATCTCCCTCTTCAATCTGGTGGGGATGCGGATCCGCCGCGTCTCTCCGCAGATGATCGTGCTGCCGCTCATCAAAGGCACGAAGGCGGGACTTCTCCTCAGCGTGAACCAGCTTGAAGCGCACTACCTGGCGGGCGGCAATGTGGATAACGTCGTCGATGCCCTGATTGCCGCGCATCGCGCACAGATTGATCTCTCCTTCGAGCAGGCAGCCGCCATCGACTTGGCAGGACGCAATGTCCTCGAAGCCGTCCAGATGAGCGTCAATCCGAAGGTCATCGAGACCCCGACCATTTCTGCGGTCGCGAAAAACGGCATCGAGCTCAAGGTCCGCGCACGTGTCACAGTCCGTGCGAATATCGATCGCCTCGTCGGCGGGGCAGGGGAAGCGACCATCATCGCCCGTGTCGGTGAAGGCATCGTCACGACCGTCGGCTCCTCCGAAAAGCACACCGACGTACTGGAGAATCCGGATCACATTTCCCGTACGGTCCTCGGCAAAGGTCTCGACTCGGGGACAGCTTTTGAGATCCTCTCCATCGATATCGCCGATGTCGATGTAGGCAGAAATATCGGCGCCCAGCTCCAGACCGATCAGGCAGAAGCAGATAAGCAGATCGCACAGGCAAGAGCCGAAGAACGCCGTGCCATGGCCGTCGCCAAGGAGCAGGAAATGCGCGCCTATACCCAGGAAATGCAGGCGAAGGTCGTCGAAGCCCAGGCCGAAGTGCCAAAGGCTATGGCAGAAGCCCTCCAGAAGGGAAATCTGGGTGTCATGGATTACTATCAAATGAAAAATATTGCAGCCGATACCGAGATGAGAGAGAATATCTCTGGAAAGAAAGCTTAGAGGGCTGCCAAGCAAGCATAAAAAAGAGAGCCGCGAATCCAATGATTCACGGCTCTCTTTTTATCTTTGGTTACAAACTTACGCTATATAGCAGTCAGTTCAGTGATCAGCCTTCAACTTTAACGTTAGCAGCCTGAGGTCCTCTTGCACCATCAATAATTTCGAAATCGACCTTCTGGCCTTCATTCAGTGTTTTGAAGCCATCAGCCTGAATAGCAGAGAAATGAACGAAAACGTCGCCGCCTTCTTCTCTTTCAATAAAGCCGTAGCCTTTTTCTGCACTGAACCACTTAACTGTACCTTTCATGGAAATTCCTCCTAAAAAAATGACTTACACTGCTCGTATTGAGCATGATTCAACAATACCATAAATTCATAGTTCAGTCAACCAAAAACATGAGAAAATGCAGAGAATATATGGGATTTCAGCGTTTATGCAAAGACAGCAGAAAGGCGGCTGATGGCGTTTGACAGGGGAGGGGAAAACAGGGCGCCATCCCCATAAACCTCACCATTCCTCGCTCTATTATGCTATAATATATCCGATTTGTGCTGCTGGAAGAGCCATTCTCTCCGGCGAAAATTTCATGTGTACCAGAGGTTTTGACTATGAATACGAATACGATACAGCATTATCTGAGTGCGGACGGCATCCGTCTGACTGTCGCGGATACATCGAATGTATCCCTCGAAGCGGAAGCGATCCATCATCTGCCTCCGGCATCTGCGAGGATCCTTGCGAAGGCGATGACCGGGGCGGCGATCCTCATCAATGATTTTAAAAATCATGAAGGGATCTCCATCCGCTGGATGACAGGAAGCCCTTTGGGCGCGATCCACGTCGATGCCTATGACGGGCGCTTTGTCCGCGGTTTCCTGGACCATCCAGAAGCCGGAGAAGGCGTGCCTTGTGACGATGTGCATGAGGCTCAGCTGGCAGCAGCGAAGGGACAGCTCTTCGTGACGCGCTACTCGCTCCTGAAGCTCCCATATACAAGCACGGTGAACCTGTCTCACGGAGATATTTCAGCGTGCCTCACAGAGTATATGAATACATCTGAGCAGACGCTGTCGGCCGTGAAGCTGGATATCTCCATGACCGAAAAGGGCGATATCCTGCGCTCGGCAGGCTTCATGGCGCAGCTCCTGCCAAAAGGAAATATGGGAAGATTCGCAGAGCTTTTCCGTGAGCTGGATCATTGGGACCTGACGAAGGATGCCAAGGAAGAAGGTTCTCTGGAAAAGCTTTTGGTCGAAGGCCAGTTCGAACTGCTCAAGGACGGTCCTTTGACCTTCCGCTGCACCTGCTCGGAGGAACGCATCAAAGGGACACTGAAGTCTCTCCCGGAGGCGGAGAAGCAGAGCCTGCTCGACGATCCCTCCATCGAGATCGTCTGCCCGTATTGTGATAAGAAATATACGATCGATCGAGATACACTTTCTAAATGGTTCATGGAAGGAGATCATGTACAATGAAAAAAATCGCTTTCATCGGCGGCACCGGGGCGGAAAATTCTGTCCTGCTGAAGGACGTGACCGAGCATATCATCGAGACGCCCTATGGCGAAGCGAAGTATGAAGCCGGTTTCTTTGAAGGCAGGGAGATCATCCATCTGTCCCGTCACGGGGCGCATCACACGATCCCTCCGCACAAGATCAATTACCGTGCCAATATGTTTGCCCTGAAGATGCTTGACGTCGCAGCCGTCATCAGCACGACGGCCGTCGGCTCACTGAATCCGGACTACAAGCCGGGTGAGCTGGTGCTTCTCGACCAGTTCATCGATATGACGAAAGCCCGCGAAGGGACCTTCTATGATGGCGAGCGCTATGGCGTTGCCCATCTCGACATGAGCCATCCGTACTGTGCATCGCTCCGGGAAGCGATCCTTGCCGCCGGAAGAAAGGAAGGCATCACTCTACACCCGCAGGGGACCTACATCTGCACGGAAGGGCCGCGTTTCGAGACCCCGGCAGAGATCAAGGCATACCGCATGTGGGGCGCTGACGTAGTCGGCATGACGAATGTACCGGAGTGCCAGCTCGCCCGTGAAGCGGAGATCTGCTACGCAAGCATTTCCATGGTCACGAATTTCGCCGCCGGCATCACAAAAGAGGAGCTGAGCCATCAGGAAGTCTTGGGCTGCATGGCAGAAAACAGCCGCAACATGTACCGCATCGTGACCGACGTCTTCGAGACGTATGATGTAGAGAAGGACTGCCACTGCCGCCACGCCGCAGAAGCCTTCGGAGGATTTCACGTATGAGCGCGCTCAGGTCGCTTGCATGGGAAGGTGAGAGCCTCCGTCTTCTTGACCAGACGAAGCTCCCTGCAGAGATCACCTATCTACGCTGCAGGGACTACCGTGAGGTAGCCGATGCCATCCGCATCCTTGCAGTGCGCGGAGCTCCTGCGATCGGTGTCGCGGCTGCCTATGCCGTCCTCCTCGCCTATAGAGAGTGCCTTTTGTCCTCTGATATATCGGCTGCCTTTCACCACGCCTGCCAAGAGATCAGCGCAGCGCGTCCGACTGCCGTGAATCTGTCCTGGGCCGTTTCCGAGATGGAGAAGGTCTTCGATCGATATCCTGCCAAAGAAGCGGGAGATGCTCTCCTTGCAAAGGCCCGTGATATCGAAACGGAAGATATTCACACCTGTCGGTCCATCGGTGAAAATGGCGCAGATCTTTTCCAGGGAAGAAAGGGTCTTCGCATCCTGACCCACTGCAATACAGGAGCACTGGCGACGGCAGGCATCGGCACGGCCTTCGGCGTCCTCTCCGTCCTTCATGAGCGTGGGGCGATCGAGTGCGTGTATGCGGATGAGACACGTCCGCTCCTGCAGGGGAGCCGCCTCACCGCGACTGAGCTCATGGAAGGGCATATCCCGTGTTGCCTCATTTCCGATACGATGTCCGCTTCCGTCATGCGCGACAAGAAAATAGACGCCATCATCGTCGGTGCAGACCGTATCGCGGCGAATGGCGATACCGCCAATAAGATCGGCACCTACGGTCTTGCCGTCATGGCATCCTACCACCATATCCCATTCTACATCGCTGCCCCGTTCTCGACATTTGACGTCTCCATTTCCTCCGGCAAGGAGATCGTCATTGAAGAAAGAGATCCGGACGAAGTGCGGAAATTTGCCGGCGTCTACAGCGCGCCAAAAGACGTCCCTGTCTATAATCCCGCCTTCGATGTCACGCCGTCCTCTCTCATCGCCGGTATCATCACGGAAAAGGGCGTGCTGAAAGCGCCATATGAAGAGACGATCGCGCGGTACAAGAAAGAGCTTTCAAAATAAAAAAGTAACTGGTGACTAGTGACTGGATTCTAGTAGCCAGGGATGAGCGACTGGGAGACATCAGACTCCCGCACGGTCATTTCGAACGAAGTCGAGAAATCTTTGTCATTCGCACTCAGGCACTCAATGGCAGAAAATCCGAAAACGGGAAGCCTGCTATCCGCAGAGAAGGGGCTGCATCAGCGGCGATCAGGGGTTCACGCTTTCCCTACATGTGCCGCGCACTTTTCCGCTTTCCTCATCTATCTTTCATTCCGCCTGTGCCCTATCCGCCCCTTCGGGGCACCTTCCCCTCGAGGGGAAGGCTGACGATACGAGGGAAACCTGTCATCGCGGAACTTTGGGCATCGCCAGATTTATACTGCGGCGAAGCCGCTACCACAACCTTGAACCTTGAACCCTGAACCCTGAACCTTTACTTATTTTCCCGAAAGGAGTCCATCCATGTCTGAATCCATGATTCGTGATATTTCCCTTGCTGACGAAGGTCTGCAGCGTATTTCCTGGGTCGAAAAATTCATGCCCGCACTGAATACACTGCGTGAAGAATTCGTCAAAGAGCAGATCTTCAAAGGCAAGACCATCGTCATGTCCATCCATCTCGAAGCGAAGACCGCCTACCTTGCGCTCACGCTGAAAGCAGCGGGTGCGAATGTCATCTGCACCGGCAGCAATCCGCTCTCCACGCAAGATCCGATCGCAGCCGGCCTCGTAAAGAGCGGCATCACCGTCTATGCATGGCATGCCTGCACCGAAGAGGAATATTTCATGTTCTTGAACAAGGCCCTCGACCACATGCCTGACATCATCATCGACGACGGCGGCGACCTCGTACACCTGCTCCATACCACCAGAAAAGAGTGCCAGAAGAACCTCATCGGCGGCTCTGAAGAGACCACCACGGGCGTATATCGTCTGAAGATCCTTGAAAAGGAAAACAAGCTGGAATTCCCGATGATCGCAGTCAATGATTCTTACTGCAAGTACCTTTTTGATAACCGCTACGGCACCGGCCAGTCCGCCTGGGACGGCATCATCCGCAGCACGAATCTCACCGTCACCGGCAAGACCGCTGTCATCGCCGGCTATGGCTGGTGCGGCAAAGGCTGTGCGATGCGTGCGAAAGGCCTCGGCGCCCATGTCATCGTGACAGAAGTCGATCCCATCAAAGCCATCGAAGCCGTGATGGATGGATTCGAAGTCATGCCGATGGCAGAAGCTGCTAAGCACGGCGACATTTTCCTCACCGTCACCGGTGACATCGACATCATCACCGAGCCGCATTTCCTCGCGATGAAAGACGGCGCCATCTGTGCGAATGCTGGCCACTTCGACTGCGAAGTCAGCCGCAAGGATCTGGAACGCATCGCCGTCTCTCACTACGAAGCCCGCAAGAACATCGAAGGCTATGTCCTGCCAAACGGCAAGACCGTCTTCCTCATGGCTGAAGGCCGCCTCGTGAACCTTGCAGCAGGGGATGGCCATCCGGCAGAGATCATGGACCTCTCCTTCGCAATGCAGACCCTCGCAGCCCGCTACCTCCTCCAGCACGGCAAGGACATGAAGCCGGCTGTCTACACCCTTCCGCATGAACTGGATACCAAGATCGCCTCCATCAAGCTCGCTGCCATGGGATACCAGATCGATACCCTGACAGAAGCACAGAGAAAGTATCTGGGACTTGACTAAGCAAGGAGCATCGATATGACCACACTGATCAAAAACATCGGACTTTACCGAAACGGCAAAGTCACCGAAAACCAGAATATTTCTTTAGACGGGAAATATATCAAAGATTTCCCGGAAAACCCAAAAGACGAAGACTATGCGGAAGTCATCGATGGGAAAGGCATGCTGGCCATGCCCGGACTTGTGAATACCCACACCCACGTTGCGATGACATTGTTCCGCTCCTACGCCGACGATATGGAGCTGATGGACTGGCTGCAGAACAAGATCTGGCCGGCTGAAGACCACCTCGACGACGACATCGTCTACTGGGGAAGCATGCTTGCTTTCGCAGAAATGATCCGCGGCGGCACCACCGCCTTCTGCGACATGTACATGTTCATGGACTCCTGCGCGAAGGCAGCTGACAAAGCCGGTATCCGCGGAAATCTGGCACGCGGCCTCGCAGGCATCAGCCCGAATGCACAAAGCGGCCTTCAGGAGAATATCGAGCTCTTCGAGAAATGGGAAGGCGCCGGAGACGGACGCTTCCATGTCATGCTCGGACCACACGCTCCCTACACCTGCCCGCCGGACTACATTAGGCAGGTGCGCGACGAAGCGATGAAACGCGGCATCCCGATCCACATCCATCTCTCCGAAACAAAAGGGGAGGTAGAAAACTGCCTCAAGGAATACGGCAAGACACCGATCGCCCTCATGAATGACCTCGGTCTCTTCGAGCTGCCGACACTCGCAGCCCACTGCGTCCATGTGACCGACGAAGACATCGCCATCATGCAGGAAAAGCACGTCCGCGTCGCACATAATCCGGGCAGCAACCTGAAGCTCGCCTCCGGCATCGCACCCGTCGTGAAGATGAGAAAAGCCGGCGTCACCGTCGGCCTTGGCACCGATGGCGCCTCCTCCAATAATAAGCTCGACATGTTCGCAGAAATGCGCCTCGCCTCCCTCATCCATAAAGCGAATACCTACGATCCCTTCGCCATCACTGCGACCGAAGCCATGGAGATGGCGACCGTCGATGGCGCCAAATGCCTCGGCTATGATGACCTCGGCAAGCTGGAAAAGGGCGCACTCGCCGATATCATACTCGTGGACAGAAGCGGCTTCCACTGGCACCCGCGCTTCGACAGCGTCTCCCTTGCCGTCTATGCTGGAAACTCCATGGACGTCGACACCGTCATCATCAATGGCAAGACTGTCATGCGTCACAAAGAGATGACGACCATCGACACAGAAAAACTCTATGCCGAAGTCGACCGCGTGACAGAAAAGCTCTATGCTTTCAGCAAGAAATAAATGGTAGATATGTAAAAAGAACCTGCGAAAGCGGGTTCTTTTTTTGATGGAAGAGGGAAAATGAAGGGTTCAAGGTTCAGGGTTGTGGTGGCGGCTTCGCCGCAGTATAAATCTGGCGATGCCCGAAGGTCTGCGATGGCAGGTTTCCCTCGTATCGTCAGCCCCCCGGGGAAGGTGCCCCGTAGGGGCGGAGAGGGCTCTGGCGGTATGAAAGAGAGTGGAGAAATGCGTCTCAAGGGCGAAAAATGAGAGTACCATCTTCCCCCCATGGGGAAGACAGCGAAATGAGAACACCGTCTTCCCCGCATCAAAGCCTTCCCCGCGTGGGGAAGGTGGCGAGCGAAGCGAGCCGGATAGGGTTCTAGCCATATGAAAACCACACGGGGCATGAGTCGAAGAATCTGGAAATAAATTGCCCATAGCGGCTTTGCGAGTAGATCCTTCGACTCACTCCTCTTCTTTTCTGGCGAAGATTATTTCATATAGACTGTTATCGACCGCTCAGGATGACGGCTCGGGGAAAAATCGAAAAGCCTTCCCTGCGTGGGGAAGGTGGCGAGTGAAGCGAGCCGGATAGAGTTCTAGCCGTATGAAAGACAGATGAGGAAAGCGGAGAGGTGCGCGGTCACTCATCCCTGCTTTCAAACTTGTGGTACATTGCGTCAAAACCCGAAGCGCCGCGTATTTATACGGAACATCTCTCCATGATCCTGCGAACGCGCATTCGTTTGAATCGCATGTCGGCTCAAAAGAACGACCGTTCGCCTTTACTTCCCAATGGGAAAGGTGACCAGAAGGGGCGGAGAGGGCTCTGCTAGGCAAGCTGAATGAGAATAGGGGAAAAAGCGACACTTCACGCCGAATATATGATGGCGTCGAAGCCGCTGCCTTCCAGCCATTCCCACACAGCCTAAATTTGCAATTTCTGAAGAAATCCGTGTTCTGAAGAAATCCGTGAAGCGGCCGTCATTTTATGGTATAATTATCTTTACAGATGAAAAGACGCAAGTCTGGTCAATATAGAGTAAGGAGAGACATAAAAGTGGGTTTTTCTTTGATTAATATCGGTTTTGGCAATATGGCAGCTGCAGCGCGCGTGATGGCGATCATCAGCCCGGAGTCTGCACCGGTAAAACGTATGATCCAGGACTCCCGTGACAAAGGGGATCTCATCGATGCCACCTACGGCAGAAAGACGAGAGCCGTCCTCATCATGGACAGCGGGCAGATCATTCTTTCCGCCGTACAGCCGGAAACGATTTCTCACAGACTGATGAATAAAGATGTGATCACTTCTGAAGGAATGGATGAAAACTGATGGCACAGACAGCGAAAAAAGATGAAGGCATTCTTCTGGTCGTCTCCGGCCCGAGCGGTGCGGGGAAGGGGACCATCTGCAATGCCATCCGCGAGAAATTTCCGGATCTCCAGTATTCCGTCTCGATGACGACAAGAGACCCCCGAAAAGGGGAAGTAGAGGGGGAGAGCTATTTCTTCCGCACCAATGAACAGTTCGAGAAGCTCATCGAAGAAGATGCCTTCCTCGAATATGCAAAGGTCTATGACCACTACTATGGCACGCCGAAAAAGCGCGCTCTCGACATGATCAGTGACGGGAAATCCGTACTGCTTGAGATCGACATCCAGGGCGCCATGCAGGTCAAGAAACGCTATCCGAAAGGCGTCTTCATCTACATCGTCCCACCGTCTTTGGAGATCCTGTCCGATCGTCTCTACGGACGCGGCACAGACTCTGAAGAGACCATCAAAAAGCGCCTCGCACAGATCACCAGTGAACTCGCTATGGCACACCAGTATGACTATATCATCGTCAATGACAAACTCGAAGATGCGGTGAGAAAGACCAGCTCCATCCTGGAAGCCGAACGCTGCAAGCTGTCCCGCAATGAAGGGCAGATCGAGACCATTTTCAAACAGTATATCAATAAGGAGGTACCCTTAAAATGATGTGTTATCCTTCTATCGACAGCCTTGTCAAAAAGGTGGACTCCAAGTACACCCTCGTGACCCTCGCCGCTCTTCGTGCCCGTGAACTGACGGACGGACAGACCCCGCTCATCGCTCACGCAGAAGGCAAGAAACCAGCGACCATCGCTCTCGAAGAGATCTATGAAGGCAAGATCACCTACTCCTTCAGCAAATAAAAATAAGGTCAGGCAGTCCAAGAAAGGCTGCCTGACTTTTGTACGTTCAGGGTGACTAATGACTGGTGACTTACAAACGACTTTCGGGCATCGCCCCCTATGTATTTGCGGCGAAGCCACCACCTGAACCCGTTGAACCCTGAACCCTGAACCTTCCATCCATTTTTTAGTAAAGGAACTCATGCATGATGTTTGAAAATAAGCACATTGTCGTAGGAATCAGCGGCGGGATCGCCGCTTTCAAAGCAGCCGGTCTCGTGAGCCAGCTCCGCCAGAAAGGGGCTGATGTCCACTGCATCATGACGGCAAACGCCGCCAAGCTCGTGACACCGATCACCTTCGGCGAACTGTCTGGCAATGATGTCACTGTCGATATGTTTGCGAATATCAGCAAATGGGATGTCGAACACATCGCCCTTGCCAAGCTCGCCGACCTTTTCGTCGTAGCACCTGCGACCGCCGACATCATCGGCAAAGTCGCAAACGGCATCGCTGACGATATGCTCTCGACCACCATCATGGCGACGAAGGCGAAAGTCCTCTTCGTACCGTCCATGAATACAAACATGTACGAAAATCCCATCGTGCAGGCGAATATGGAAAAGCTGAGATCCTTCGGCTATGAATTTGTCGAACCGGAAAGCGGTCATCTCGCCTGCAACACCTCTGGCAAAGGCCGATTCCCTGCACTTGAAACCATCATGGACTGCGCGGAAAAATGCATCTATGGCCGCGAACTCCTGAAAGGGAAGAAAGTCGTCGTCTCCGCCGGCGGCACCCAGGAAAAGATCGACCCTGTCCGCTATATCAGCAACCGCTCCAGCGGCCGACAGGGCTATGCCATCGCTAAAGCCGCATGGATGGAAGGCGCAGACGTGACACTCGTCTCCTGTACCACGGCACTTCCTGCGCCCTATGGTGTCAAAATGGTCTACGTCCAGGATGCCCGCGAGCTTGAAAAAGCCATGAATGCGGAATACGATAGCTGTGATGCTGCAATCATGGCAGCGGCCGTCTCAGACTACCGTCCGACCGTGCAGGCCGACCAGAAGATCAAGAAGGAAGACTTTGACTCCCTGCACATCGACCTTACACAGAATCCGGATATCCTCTATGGACTCGGTCAGAAGAAGAGGGGACAGTTCCTCGTAGGCTTCGCTGCAGAGACCCAGGACGTCATCGAACACGGTAAATCGAAGCTCAAAAGAAAGAACCTGGATATGCTTGTCGCCAATGACGTCGCCATGCCGGGCGCCGGCTTCAACGGCACGACAAACATCGCATCGCTCCTGTACAAGGACGGACATATGGAACAGTATCCGAAGATGAGCAAGGACGAGCTGGGACATATCATCATCGAAAAAATGGTAGAGCTGATGAAATAAACAGAAGGTGATGGAATAGACCCCCATCTTTCCCTGCCTATACGAAAAACGCTGTGTGGAATATTGCCACGCAGCGTTTTTTAGATGTTTTTCCATATATAGAGTCCCATACGGAATGCCCGTCCCTCGGCAGCAGGGGGATCATTTACTTTTAGAATAGATAACATTGAATTATCGAAAGTAACTATTTCTGGAAAACATAGGCAAATTGCCCCGCTTATCCGTTTTTATAGCATTTCCTCCAGATCATAGACTTCTTTATACGAAAGTTCCAGTGCTTTCAAAATACGCGCTTCCTCCAGCTCTCCGGCCTCTTCAAGCTGGTCAAGGACGAGATCCCTGATGAAGGAAGAAACGATCAGATGATGCGATGCCGCATAAGACTGAAGAAAATCTCAGTGAGACGAAATCCATCTCCGCCAAAAATAAGAAAATCCAGATCGCTTTGGGCATCTGCCTCGCCCCTTGCATAGGAGCCGAAGAGATAGATTTCCTTCACATGATACTTTTTTCGCGAGCGGTCGTACCAATAGGGCAAAAAGCGAAAACAGCAAACATGTTTTCGCTTGAGCAAGCAGTGAGGCTAAAAGAACTACCGTTCGGGAAATATCTCTATGGCGTGAGCCCACTCACTCGTTCCTTGATTTCCTTGATATCCTCCCGAATCTGGCTGATGACCCTTCCTGGGCCTTTCTGATCGCGCGCATCCGTGATACTCATCGACTCCCCGCTCTCCTTATCCACCAGCTCTATCTTCCCCAAGTGGAGCTTCCCATCGATGATATGGAAGGCATCCGTATGAATGAGGCCGAAATCCGTATCGATCGTGACATCATAGAAATCCAGCGCCCGATAGCGGTTATGAAACGTACCAGTGATGCCACGGAATGGGATAAGACTGTAGAAACCGCCGCCGGAAGAGAAACTGCCGAAAGCTACGAGATCCTTCACATTCCCATCACAGTGGATCTCCCCATCCAGCGTGACCAGACAGTAGAACCTCGGCTCCTTGGTCGGGATACGGCTATCCAGTCCCTCCCCGTGGAGATAGATATTATACACGCGGCTATCGACATTATAGTCCCCGCGCGCCGTCACGATGCCGCCGTAGACTCGCGCCTTCACGTCCGAGAACGTCATCGCCCCGTCATCGTAGTGGATATCCCCCTTCACATCATAGAAATCCAGCGCCGGCACATGAAGCTCCGGCATGGTGACTGTCCCGTCGCAGATGAGATGAGACAGAGGCCCGCGTCCGGAAGCAGTCAAAGTCATCTTGTCATGGATATTATCCTCCAGCCCCATGGAGGAAGGGATCACCCCCTTCGCCGTAACAGAGACGATCGAGGGGAGATTCTTTTCTTTGAAATCAATCTCGCAGTCCGCTTCGATGCCATCCCCCACCATCGTCCCGCCGAATTCCCCCGTCTTGATATGGAGATCACTCACGCCGCGCGTATCGATATGCCCGCTCATCGCCACGCGCGAGATGAGATAGTGCCGTTGCCGATAGAACGCCGCCATTCGCCCGTTATGCACCGTGATCTTGACATCCAGCGGCTTTCCCTCACGATTGAAATTCGAGATCCGATCCTCCAGCTTTTCCTTCGCATCCCACGCCTTTTCCTGCTCGATCTCCCCCTGCCGGCGGTTGATGAAGTCCACATTCATCTCCTCATCGAAATGCACCGCAAAGGCCGGGCTCTCCAGCGTGATCTCCCGAATGGTCGTAGAGACGAAGCGCATCCTGAGCACATCCCAAGGATCCACCTTGAAAGATCCGGACGGCACACGCAGGATCGGATTCCCCGCCGGATCATCCCACGCAAGCTTCTCGAAGGTGACACCGCCATGGATATTCGCGGTGATCGACTCCACCGTGATCGTCCCCCGAAGCATCTCCTGCCGAGAAGCCGCATAGTTGAAAAGCTCTGCCGCTCCATAGCTCATGATTTTCGCTACCAGAAGCAGCAGACAGAAAAGAGCGAGCAGCATTCCGAAGATCATGAGAAAATATCGTGACCAGTGCTTTTCCTTCCGAAGATCTTTGAGTGCTTTCTTCATCACGCCCCGCCTTTCCTTACTACTCTATGCCTATTGTAGCATGTTCCGATCAAAGAAAACATGCGAAAAGCGCCTATATGAAAAAAATCCCGCCTTCCTATAAGGAAAGCGGGATTGGGGCGTCAGGCGTTCTACTTCTTTTGTTATACCTTCTGATAATACTTAGTACCCTTATCCGATCCATGCATTAAATTCATCAATTCCTTGGCACGCTCAAGAGTTAGCCCACAATAGTTTGCATACTCTATCAAAGGATTTCCTCTAATTTCCCGCTTGTGCGCCATAACGGCTCGGCGATCTTCCTTAGATAGTCCTTTGACGTCTTTAAGATCCTGCATCCGTCGGGCATTGCGGAAAATCATATAGACTTCCGTGCGTTCCGCCTCTTCTTTGGTCATTTTACCTTCAGACACCAGCTCTTCCAAATAGTATTTAGCAACACGTGGATTATGTGGCTCTCCACCACGAAGGGAGTAAGGCATAGATGCAGGCTCAGGCATACGAGCTTCAGAAATGTTAAAAGCAACAGAAAAGAAAAGCATGCTTAAAGCTAAAAACGGAACCGGAATACGCATCATTTTCTCCTATCTTAGAAGGAATACTGCAGAGAAACGGTATACGTTCTTTCACTAGCAGCTTCTGTCGCATAGAAAGTCTTATCAAAGAGGTTATATACGGTAAACTGCAGTTTTGCCTCCGGGGTTACATTGTAATTGAAGGCTAGATTTGTGATAAAGAAAGCGTCTTCAGAATAATATTTCCCAGTATCAACATCAGGAGACTGACGCGCACTTACGTACTGGGCATCGGCAAGAATATCCCATTTATTTCTCTGGTATTCTACGCCAAAATGAAGCAGATGCTTGGGCAGATCGTAGTTGTGCTCTCCCTCTATATCTTCAGATTCCCAAGCATAGTTGACATAGGAGCTCCATGCATCATTAAACTTATGCTTAGCTTCGATTTCAATCCCTTTCTTGGATGCCTCTCCAAGGTTTCTATACTGAGTAAAGCCCTTTTTATATAAAATGCCATTCAGAACGGTCGGAGGATTAGTCGGAGGATTAGAGGAATACCGAACAGCATCCTTCGTTTCCGCTCTATAGAACGTCATACTAGCGGAAGTTTTATCGCCCCATTTTTTCTTGACACCGATCTCATATGTATCCGCAGTTTCCGGCTTTAAGTCAGGATTGGCCACTGTGACTTTTTTATCTACGGTAAGCTGTCCATTGATATTCTTAATTTCCGCGGCCCCATCACGATAGACCTGATAGAGAATCGGCGGAGTGAAAGAATGTCCATAACTTGCAAAGATGGTCGTGTCATTTGGAAGCGCATACTCCAGTGAAAGTTTTGGGCTCCACTCGGTGTATGTACCATCTTCATAAGTACGGTTGACACCAGTTTTCAAATAAGCACCATAGCCATCATATTTTTTATATCTGTCAAAACGAATACCGGCATAGACCGCTAAGCGATCAGTAGCCTGCCATTTATCCTGCAGGTAGCCAGACCAGGATTCGTCTTTGCCGCCGTGGAGTTCATAAGCTCGTTTACCTGTATCCAGATTTCTCCATTGATCCAAAGTATACTTGGTCTGATCGAAGGATTCACTTCTGTAAGCCATACCGGCGAGGAGTGTGTGCTTGCCGATATCCCATGCTTTATGCATGTCAAAATCCTTGGTCTTGCTCGGATAGAAGGACAATGACCCTTGTCCATTCCATTTTTGGAGATCCCCCGCTGAAATAGTCTCTTCCGGTCCGTTAGTAGAAGAAAAGCCGTCCTTTTTAATATCTGTTACGCCGATTCTAGCATGAAATTGATTCTTTTTATCATCATAAGCAAGGTTATGGACTGCCCATTCCTTCTTTCCGACATAGCCAAGGAAATCCCCCGGAGTAATATCAAAGCCCTTTCCATTGGGGAGCTTCACAGAGCCATAGAAGACTTCATTTCCATTAGCATCTTTGATGAAGCTAAATGGATCGTTATAAGTATATGTATAATTGGTATGGAAATAGGAATATGTCAAAGATTTATCTTCATCAAAATTGTAAGCAGTCTTGATATGGTATGTCTCGGTATCAAAGGCTTTTCGACCTCTTCCACCAACAATATATCGATTCCTTGCCGATGTATCAGCATCATACTCTATCTTCGGATCGCCGATTTCAGTTTTCCCTGTTTTTTCTTCAATAAAATAGCCTCTCCATCCATCCGTCTTGCGTTTTTCATATCCAATGTCAACATCCCATTTGTCTTTCTTGAATTTCGCATCATAGCTCTGTTTCGTGGTACTATTGCTACCCGTAGAAAGAAGGACGTCGCCATGCAACCCTTCATCTTTAGCTTTTTTCGTTATAATCTGAATAACGCCACCAACCGCACGACCACCATATAAAGAGGATGCTGCCCCACGGACGACTTCAATGCGTTCGATATTTTGTATCGGAATCATGCTCCAGTCTACGGTGCCGTTCCATCCATTATTGACAGGCTGCCCATCGACCATGACTAGAATATCTGTGGAACCAAAGCCTCGCATAGAAATGCCACCATCGCCTACAGGGCTCAGATACACACCCGGAAGCTGGCCCAATGCCTGAGCCGTAGAAGAATAATTGTGAGCCGCAATTTCTTTAGCGGTTACCACACTGACAGAAGCCGGAACTTTTTCCGCTGACTCTGCCGTTTTAGTTGCAGTGACAATAACTGGAGTAAGCTCGTAAACGGACTCAGCATTTACCCCCCCCGAAATCATGTTTGCTCCAGTCAAAAGAGCACATAAAACGGAGGTTGTTAATAATTTCCCTGACATCATATTTCTCCTCTCAATACAAAACGCGCCCACTAGCAGGAACAAGAAGACCGGAAAACAACAAATTATTATTCTTCCTTTTCGGCAAGACTACAACTCTTCCTATTATCACCTTGATCATGTAATAAGCGCTCATGAATAGACAAAGTGATTATATCATTTTATCATCTATTCTTCAATTAGTTCTTTCTTTGCACTAATAGTTCACAGCACTTTATGCATTCCCACTAAAACTGCCCCCAAAATGAAAAGACTGCTATGCGATGTATTGCATAGCAGCCTTTTTTACCAAACTTTAGAATTTATATTCATACCCGAGCATGTAGTTTCTGCCCTGTGAAATATAAGCAAACGTATCATCACTTGGCGCTGTCACCGTAGTGTAATCTTCTCGACCAAAGAGATTATTGACATGCAGGAAAACCTTGTGCTGTGCGCCTGGAGCATAGGAAATATCCAGATCTGTGTAAAGTGCCGGTTTTACTCTGGTCTTGCCATCATCCTTGGAATTGTATCGATATCCCAGATAGTTCGCCGTTAAAGCACCATTCCACTTGTCCTTATGATAGCGAATGGCAGAAGTGAATTGCAGGCGGTTATTGGTATGAATCCAATCTCCTACATTAAAGTTTTCATCCACACTTCTTTCGGTTGGATTGCTGTACGAGATCCCCCAAGATGTATCCCAAGCATCATTGTGATGAATATCAGCAGAAATTTCAATCCCGGTATTTTTGCTATCAGAATTGGTGTACTGCATATCTCCGGTAAGAGGGGAAACGCCTTTGATACTCTGGATCGCATCCTTGATATCGTAGTGATAGAGCGCTACTCGCCAGGAGGTTTTCCCCTGGTTCAGCTTGTAGCCCATTTCATAATGAGTGCCATGTTCTGCTTTCAGATCCACGTTCGGTAACATGGCAGCCCCACCAAAAATCTTAGAGAGCTCGGGTAAGCGGAAGGATTTTCCCGCCTTAGCATAGAAGCTGCTCTTGTCATTGATCGTATGCAGGTATTGAATTTCCGGCGTAAATTTATTCTGATTCGCCTGGATAGTATCTGTTGTTTTACCACTGATTACTTCTGTGCTGCTACCAGTGGCACGACGCACGAAGGTTTCTCTGGCGTTAAAAATCATCTGGTCTTTCGGTGTCATATGCCAGTCATAGGAAGCATAAATGGAATACACATCCCTATTGTATGTCCCAAATTTCGCGGGCTGTGCCGGTCTATCTCCCATTTTCTTCGTCCCGGCGCTTTTCACATCCATGTCTTCCCGCTTATAAGAAGCCCCGATCAGAAATGTATCATCCCCGCCTGTCTTGAATACCTGCTGCAGGTTCAGATTGGTATTATGCCCCTTTCGCCAGCTGTACTGAATATTTTCCTTCACGTTTCCAGTTTTCTTATTGTAGGTCAGCTGGTCATAGTTTCTTTCCTGTGTCCCATAGGAAGCAAAGGCAGTGAACCCATTCTGATCATCAAAGTTCAGCAGGAATGTATTGTTATCGTCTTCATACTTTTTCTCCTGATACGGGCTCTTCGTATAACTGGAATCCATCTGGGACGCAGTATTTTTTGTATTGACATAATTATGGCTAAACTTCCAATGGTCATTGATCGCATAGTTCCAAAAGATTCCTTTATCTTCGCCTTTGTTATAGTCATACCAGCGATTCGACGTTTTCCCCATCGCCTTCACTTTGGTGGTCGTCGTCATGTGACTGATTTCGCCCCTGTGCTCGTAGTAAGCAGACGCATTGAACTTATCTGCTCCGACATTCAGACTATATCTCTGCTTGTCATAATTGCCCGCAGACACTTTCACACTGTTCTGCGTATGGGAACGTGTAATAATGTTAATTACGCCGCCGGTTGCCTCCGAGCCATACAGAACAGAACCGCCGCCACGAACTACTTCAATATGATCGATGGCATCAGCACCAATATCCTCCAGATTGTACTTCCCATCCTGGTTCATTGGCACTCCATCTAACAAAACCAGCGTTCCTTTATCCACACCACGAATGTCGATCTTGCTCGTCATCGTTCCCATGCTGACACCATTTGGCATCTGCGTGCTGGCAAACACGCCCAATGTATTGCGTAAGGCTTCAAATGCACTGCCTGCACCACTCTTTTCGATTTCTTCTCGGTCTATGACTTCCACAGATGCCGGTGTCTGTAGATCACGATTTTCTACACGCTGTGCGGTTACCACCACGGGATCCAGCTCGTAGATTTCAGCCGCATTTACCCCCCCAGAACATACGGTTGTACTCATTAAAAGGGCACCAAGAATGGCAATGCTTAAATTTTTCCCTGACATTTCATTTACTCCTCTCAGCAATAAAGCGTGCTAAGCATAAATCATAAAACGAAAAAACTTTTTTAAGGAAACGCAGATTAAAGCGTTGTCTGATCCTATTTGGGGATCTTTATTTCAATGCAAGGAATAATCCAATGCGAATTGCGAGGTCATTTGAGAAGGATTATGACAAAGCAGTGAATAAAAATTCATATAGGATCTGATTCTGCGATCTAATCAGCGTTCCCTTACAATGCAGCTAAGCAGACAATTCTTTTATCGTCTTAATTTATACCAAGCACGCCTATAATAGATTACATTTATTTTATCATGGTTATACCGTCAATTCAATTGTACGCTTAATTACCGTAAATGCTCATATTAAAACTTTGCCTTTTATGGTCCTAATGGCCGTGAAAAAATGAGCTGCAATGGATTGCATGGACTATTACAACGATCTAAGATCCAATGGGAGCCGGCGAAGCTCACGCCTAACGAGTTTTCCCCGTTCTATACAAGCAGAGCCCGGGAGTACTGTTAACGGAGTACTAAAATCTTAGCTGTCAAACGTCCAATAACATGGGTACTCAAAGTGCCAGTGTCTATTGGACGGGGTATGAGATTCATAGCTGTTTAAAAATGGGAGCAACGATAATCTCTTGTGTCCTTGACAATGGGTACCATTCGCATCCCCCCTAAAATCAAACAAGGCCTTGCAAAAAAGCGAGCTATTGTATCATATTTCTGAGTCAGATGCAAGGCCTCTATCCCATACAAAAGCACTATATGAATGATTTGTAAAGTATAGTTTACACCATGGATTGAGTTTTTGTTTTTTGAAGACTTGATTTTTTGAAAAGTAAATTGTAGAATAAAGTCATGAGCTGAGGATGCATCTGTTTGCAAATCCAAGCCGGGCGGCGACTCCGATTTCGGAATTCTAATGCGCAAGGAATCATACGGAGAGCCGACTGATGGTGAGGATAGATCTGCAGAAGGATCCAAGGCCATCGGGCAGGCCAAGATGATGTGGACCTTTCTTTCGAAGCCTGCTCAAGGCCCAATCCATGTCAACCCCATAACCCCGGAGAAATCCAATTTGACCGCACACTTCCCTGCTGCATGGGAGGGCGTGCCCCGACGATAGCCAAGACGTTCGTACTTCGGTACACTTGACGCCGCCGGCACCGATTCCGAGCATCCCCTACATTTCAGTAAAGGCGGGCGGTCTTTCCGGGTGTTTTTTTGTGCGACTTCTTCCTATATATAGTGTTTCTCCGCGGTGCGCTATACCATTTCTTATCAGAGGAGGCATCTCTCACTCGAGACGTCGATCGCAGAGGGCCATCCTATTCTTTTCGAAACATTTCATGAATATTCCTTTCTTTGGCTGGCACTGCCTGCCATGGACTTACACGATAAGGAGACCAACTATGGCGACCAATACAAAAATGCTTGAAATGACTTTCAACGTCGAAGGCGGACGTTCTATGATCCTTTCGATACCTTCTCCGAAGGAGGATCTCACTTTGGCTACGGTGAAGGAGAAGGTGGCTCTCATCATCCCGGTGCTGGAGTCTTCCTCCGGCGCTCCTGTCACTTCGCTGAAGAGCGCGAAGATCGTGGAAACCAGTGCTACCGTGCTGGAATAGGGATTCGGAGTGACTGGTATACCGCCTTCGGGCATCGCCCCATATGTACTCGCGGTGAAACCGTCACCTCCATTCCCCATTCCTCATTCGAGCAGAGCTTTCATTCATGGGCAAGGGGCAGCACGCCCCTTGCGCTATCTCTGCACCCATTTTTATTTCTTATAAGGAGAATACTACTATGGCTATTCAAAATAAACTTGTCGATATCAAGCTGCAGATCCGCGTGGAAGATACTTCTACGGGAGAAACAAAGGTGAAGAATCTGAACTTCACACGCATCAAGTGTGCGGCCACGAATGATGAACTGTATGCGGCGGCGAATGCGATCGCCGCGCTGCAGTCACGTCCGCTGTCGGGCATCCGCACGGTGGCAACCGGCGATCTGGCTGACGCCGGCTAGCTAGCGGCACAAAAACCGTCCTGCAAATGATGTTGCAGGACGGTTTTTTCTTCATCCCCGTATCGTCATTTCGAGCGAAGTCGAGAGATCTTTCTTGCACGTCGGCGTTTTTGCCGGATAGCTCTACTGGTTTGCCTGTTTTCCATGCGATCTCACACTCACCATTTTCCCTCCTGCCATGGAGATCCCTCGGCTTCGCTCGGGATGACACTGTGGGAAGAGCGCTGTCTATCATACATGGGAGCCAACCCCCTGCCCTTCGGGCATCCCCCTTCCAAAGGAAGGGGGGACGACTCTCACCCTCCTTCCTCTGGAAGGAGGTGCCCCGGAGGGGCGGAGGTTAGCCTCCCGCATGTTTGACTATCCTTATCCCCGTATCGTCATTTCGCGCGAAGTCGTGAAATCTTTCTTGCACGTCGGCTTTCTTGCCGGATGGCTCTACTGGTTTGCACGTTTCCTACGCTATCTCACACTCACCATTTTCCCTTCTGCTATGAAGATCCCTCGGCTTCGCTCGGGATGACGAGGCGGGAAATGCCTTCACGCTGTTGTCGAGATGACCGCTCCGGCGGGTGGTGCCTCTTCGAAACGCTCTATCCTCTCCCCTTGGCGCGGCCCTTCTCCAAGGGCCTACTCCTCTATCAGGCAAAATCGTTTTACCACTTGAGTGTCACACTATGCCGTTCCCCGTATCGTCATTTCGAGCGAAGTCGAGAAATCTTTCTTGCACATCGGCTTTCTTGCCGGATGGCTCTACTGGTTTGCACGTTTCCTACGCTATCTCACACTCACCATTTCCCTTCTGCTATGAAAATCCCTCGGCTTCGCTCGGGATGACGGCTCGGGGACATCACCCCATCCCCTCTTTTTCTCCGCTGAAATTCAGATAGGTGTCGAGGAGCATGGTATAGATGTCTGTCGGGCTTTTCTCTTTCCACTCTTGAAAGGTATCCCTGTGATAGATGAGCCATGGGAAGGAGATGAGGGTGGTTTCCGAATGGGCGAAAACGTTCTCCAATGTCTTGTGATAGGCTTTTTCGGAAATGGAAGCGCCAGCTGCATTTTCGTAGGATACATGCGGACGGCCGGCGTCATCGTAGAAGGTGTGCGTCGTGGCGATGGTTTTCGCATGGAGCGTCCCGTCCTGCAGGGAGAGAGCGAGATTCGCCGTCCCATACTCTGCCCCGTCGCGGTATTCATCTGTGAAGGAGTACCACTGTATGCCATCGATGCCGTTCACGCTCATCGGTACGTAGTTCGTCATCATGATGTCGGCTTCAGAGCATGTATCGGGCCATGATCTCCCGCATGGGATGAGTGCATCTTTCGCTTCATTCACTTCGTAGATCTTTGTATATGTATAGAGCCCCGTACCGCCACTCTCTGCGACAAGGATCTCCAGACGGCCATTCCCGTCAAGATCGCTGCACATATAGCCGACGGTGTCCATACCTGGTTCTGAGAGATCCCAGATATCACGGGCATCCGTGATGAGATGGATCTGCTCTTCTGCATCCTTGACCATCATGGCAGCCTGTGTGGGATACGCGCATGGCAGGGATGCGAGAGCGAGCAGGATCAGGCATTGGCAGGTATGTTTCCACATGGGGATCGTCTCTTTTCTTTCGTAATGGTGTCTGTCAAGTGATTCGTGATTTCTCCGACATGCCTCTGCTAGTCAAAAGTACCTTTTTTCCCCCCGCCGTGGCTACTGTCTGCTGC
>ULPT01016049.1_pt1 | contig 59987 bp, 50 predicted proteins | sample 1953751 | NCBI WGS metagenome assembly ULPT01 (sample SAMEA4835636, study PRJEB28245) | human gut metagenome | biome: gut microbiome; material: fecal sample | place: Denmark | collected 2008 | reverse complement strand
TTTGATTCTGCATTTGATTCTACATGTGATTCATCTGATTCACATTCTCCATCATCGCAACCTGCAAATGCAGCCAGCATAAACATGCTTGCAAAAATAATGCTAAGTTTTTTCAAAGTTTTCATAAAAGAACTCCTTGTTAATTTTGATACCCTATCTTACCCCCCCCCGGCACTTTGTCAAGAGATTTGTTTGCCTTTTTATAGTTTTATTTATTGCATAAGTTAACTTAATTAACTTGTTAAAGTAAGTTAATTAAGCTAATATTGAAGCATGAATGAAATAGATGAACTTAGGAAAAAAATAGAATCTCTTCCATCTGGCGGAATTACGGCAAAAACGATAAAAGGAAAAAAATATCTTTATTATCAGTGGACAGAAAACGGCAGGCAATTTTCGCGGACTGTAAAAGAAAAAGAAGCCGAGCTTTTAAAGGCTCAAATAGAAGAGAGAAAATTTTTGCAGGAAAAATTAAAGGAGATGAGGAATTCTAAAATTCCTGTTTCTTCAGCAATGATTAAAAAAGTTAATGCCTATAACTGTGATGTCAGAATTGGAGAATCTCTAAAAATTTTTGCGGCATCTGTAAGTTCTTATAAAAAACGTTATATATATGAAGTTATAAAAAATTTTATATATAATGAAACGCATGATAAGGTATTTATTCTTTATGGTCTGCGAAGAACTGGAAAAACTACTTTAGTCCGTCAGATTATTTATAATATGCTGGAAAGTAATTTTTCTAAATCAGTTTTTATTCAGATAAATTCAAATAATACGCTTTCTGATGTAAACAAGGATTTAAAAGTGCTGGAAGCTCAAGGCTATAAATATGTCTTTATTGATGAAGTTACACTGATGGATGATTTTATTGATGGAGCTGCTCTTTTTTCTGATGTTTTTGCTACTAGCGGAATGAAGATAGTTCTTTCTGGAACAGATTCTCTTGGTTTTATTTTTTCTGAAGATGAGCAGCTTTATGATCGATGCATTCTTTTGCATACAACATTTATTCCGTTTCGGGAGTTTTATGATGTTCTTGGAATTCAAAGTATTGATGAATATATTAAATATGGCGGAACGATGAGCCGCAGCGGTGAAAATTATAATAATTTAATTTTTGGTACAAAGCAGAGTACCGATGAATATGTGAATACTGCAATTGCCAGAAACATACAGCATTCGCTTAAGAATTATCAATATGAAGATCATTTTAGAAATCTCTATGAACTATATGAAAAACATGAACTGACAAATGTAATCAACAGAATTGTAGAAGATATGAATCATCGTTTTACTATTGATGTTTTGACGCGCGATTTTAAATCCCATGATTTTGGCTTGGCGCAAAGAAATGTTCGTAATGATAGAAATAATCCTACAGATATTCTTGATACTGTTAATAAACCGAAGTTCTTAAAAAATCTTATGAAGGCTTTGGAGATTTTAAATAAACAGAATCAGACTGTAGAAATCAAGGATGTTCATCGCAAGGAAATTAAAGAATACTTGGATATGCTAGATTTGACTTGTGATATTCCTGTTGTTTCTATGACTGATTTGAATAATAGAGTTTTTTTTACTGTTTTTACTCAGCCAGGCTTGCGTTATTCGCAGGCGGAATCTCTTATAAAAAGCCTTATGATGGATGACATTTTTAAAAATATTTCCGCAATTGATAGAAAAAGAATTACAGATAAAATTCTTGATGATGTAAAAGGTCGTATTCTTGAGGAAATTGTTTTGCTGGAAACTAAAAAAGCTAATCCTGAAAAGGATATATTTAAACTTAAATTCGCTGTAGGTGAATTTGATATGGTTGTATATGATTCTGAAAATGTTAACTGTAAAATATATGAGATTAAGCACAGCAAAGAAATTTCCAAAGAGCAGTACCATCATCTTGTCGATACAAAAAAATGTGAACAGACAGAATTTCGGTATGGTAAAATTTTAAGCAAGGTAGTTTTATATAGAGGAAAAAACTCAGAAACAGAAGAGGGAATTTTGTATAGGAATGTGGAGGAATATCTTTTAGAACTTGGCAAACATTAAAGCTGTCCTTATAAATCCCATTGAAACAACTTTGTGGCTGGTTTATAATCTGCCAAGATTTTTTATGCGAGGTTTATATGGCAAAGCTTCCTTCTTACGCTCTTGATGTAAGGCTTATTGCGCTTGACTTGGACGACACTCTTTTGGATTCAAATCGGAAAATCAGTGATAAAAATGTGCAGGTGCTTCAGGAATGTGTTCGGCGCGGAATTTATGTTGTGCTTTGCTCTGGACGTGCGGAAGATGGAATTCTGCCTTTTGTGCGCAGGATGGACATTGCGGGCAGCGAGTTTGGGAAATTCATAATTGCAATAAACGGATGCAGTGTTTTTGATATGCACGAGCGCAAGCAGATTTACACTTGCAGCGTTGATTCCTCTGTTCTTTTAAAGGCTAATTCCGAAGCTGAAAAAATGGGGCTTAGAAGTGAAGTTTATTCACCGGACACAATTTTCTATGCTGAAGAGACTCCCTGGACGCGCAAGGATGTTGATATGTGCGGTTTGAAAGGCAAAGTTATAGACGACTACGAAACTTTCCTGCGTGAAAAAAAATTTCCCAAAATGCTTGTTCCGGGCGAGCCTGAAACTCTTCAAGTGCTGCAAAAAAAACTTAAAGATGAACTTGGAGATTCTGCCGTTATTTTTACAAGCAAACCGTACTTTCTTGAAATCCTTCCGCCGAACTGCGGAAAAGGAGAATCCATCAACTGGCTTGCTGACTACATTGGAATTCCACGCGCATCTACAATGGGATTCGGAGACAGCATGAACGATGAAAGCATGATTGCAAAATGCGGCTACGGCGTGTGCATGAGCAATGGAATTGACTACATAAAAAACGCCGCTGACTTTATCACTGAAAAAGATAACGATTCAAGCGGCGTTGGCGACTTTATAGAAAAATATGTTTTGTAATTTTTAAGATTCAATGTCCGCTTTTTGCAGAAGCTCTGTTTCCCATTCGAGCAGGGCTTTTTCTTCTTGCGTCCCGTTTCCTTTTACATCGCACATAATTCTAAAGACTGGCTCTGTTCCGCTTGGACGCATCCAGATAAATGCGACTGGCTGATTTTCACTGTCCATAAATTTTACTTTAAGTCCGCCGTTTGCGTTGTTCCAGTTTTGATTGGCTGCAGTTTCTTTTGTGCCGTTTGTTGTGAATGCTTCGTAGCTTGCGATTCCGTATTCATTTTTGAGCTGCTCTTTTTTTTCTTCCCAAGACAAAATGAATTCTTTTTTGAAATTTTCCTTTAGCTTGCCTTTGTCTTGCATTTTTACTTGAAGAACTGCGCGGTTTTCACTTACGCCAGTTGTTGTGTATTCAGGCAGTGTTGAAATAACGTCATCGAGTGTAAAGTTGTCTTTGTATTTTTTTTCTTGGCCGGACATCTTGCACCACAAATGGAACAATCCAATCTTGTTTTTTGTGTCCCGCAGCGCAAGAAACTTTACAAGCGCAAATATTGTAGCGACTGGATCCCTTACCGCAGAAGGGTATGTTATGTTTCCGCCGTTGCTTCCTTCCCCGAATATTCTTACGTTGAAACCTTCGCTTCTTTTTTCACGCGCAAGGTTCACTACATTGGCTTCTCCAACTTCCGCGCGGAATACTTTTGCATTCAGGCTGGCGCAGATTTCATCAATTCTCATGGAAGTAGGGCAGTTTACAGCTACCGCAAGATTTTTAGCGTCCGGATTTTTCCAGTATTCAAATGCAAGTTCCGACATTACACACAGCGCGAACACTTCTTGTGCTGGCACTGTTTTTGCCTCTTTTCCGTTCCAGTAGACAATGTTTCCGCGGTCGCCGTCGCAGTCCGGCATATAACCAAGCAGGGCTGATTTGTTTCCTTCTTTCTGAAGCTCATTGATTTTCTGCGCGCAATGCACAAGATTTTCTGGCTCTGGAATTATTGCATGGACAATTTTATCTTCGTTGAATGGAATAAAACCGATTCCGCTTTCCGGGATAAATTTTTTATCTATTGAAGTTGCTCTGGCGGAACCGTTCATATCGCACACAATGCTAAGTGGATTTTTCTGTGCTGCTTTTTTTAAAATGCTGAACAGCTTATGCTGAAATAAAATTTTTGGACTTCCGGCTATTACGGTCTTTATAAATTTTTCGTAGGCGGCAAGAGACTTTTTTTTATACTTGGCGCATTTTGCGTACACATTTTCAACTTGTGTCTTTTGCGCCTTGAATGCAAGTGAAAGCGCGTGGTCTTCTGCTCCGGCTGAACTGCATTTTGCTGCAAAGGTTTCCGCGAGTTTTTTTGATTCCCCGGCTTCAAGAACGCCTCCGTTGTTCAGTCCGAATTTTATTCCGTTGTGTCCTATTGGATTGTGGCTTGCTGAAATGTAGAGGAATCCGTCATGCTTTTTTGAGTACGCCATTATTTCCGGGGCGGCGGCAGTCCCAAGATAAACAACTTTTATTCCGCAGGCGCAAAGTCCTTGAATTACATTGAGCGCGATTTCTTTTCCTGTGGGGCGGGTGTCTGTTGCCACAACAACTGCCGGCTCTTTTTTGCCCGTCTTTGAAATTATATATTCAGCGAATGTTTCTGCGATTAAAAGACAGAGAAAACTGTTTGCTTCTCCGATTTTTGGCGAAGTATCTTCCGCATCCATGCTTTCTGCAAAAACTTTTCTCCAGCCGGACGCCGATAAAATCATATTGTGTTCCATAATATTTCTATTATAACGCTTTTGCCGCTAGTGTGGAAGCGAACATATAAACAGGTTCTTAGGGCGAAGCCCTAAGCGGTGCAAGGAAAGGTGGGTGGTATGGAGGGAGGAAAAACTACGCTTCCGAATTAGTTGGTTTTCCTCCCTCCAAGTTGTTTGCGTTGCACATTGCCTTTGTTTTCAATATAATAATCCGCATTATGTCAGAAAGAAACGAAAAAGAACTTTGCCACTGGGCAGACCAGCAGGCTTCAAGAATTATCAAGCAGAAAGGCGACCTTGACCTTTACACCTGCGCTTCTGGAATTACACCGAGCGGAACAGTTCACATTGGAAATTTCCGCGAAATTATTACTGTAGATTTGATTGTGCGCGCCCTCCGCGACCGGGGCAAGAATGTGCGTTTTATTTATTCCTGGGACGACTACGATGTTTTCAGAAAAGTTCCGGGCAATATGCCTCAGCCGGAAGTTCTTGAAAAATATCTGCGCTATCCAATTACAATGGTGCCGGATACTTTTGGACGGGACGAAAACTATGCGCGCCATCACGAAGTTGACATTGAAACTCAGCTTCCGCGTGTTGGAATCCATCCAGAATTTTTGTATCAGGCGAGCCGTTATCGTGCAAACCGCTACGCTGAGGGAATGAAAAAGGCGTTGCAAAACCGTGAGCTTATAAAAGAATGCCTGAACGAATACCGCGATGAGCAGCACAAAATGAAGCCGGAAGATGTTTACTGGCCAGTAGCTGCTTTCTGCTGCAAATGCAATAAAGACGAAACAGAAATTCTTGGTTACGACGGTGAGTACGGCGTTACATATAAATGCAAGGCTTGCGGACATGAAGAAAAAGGAGATCTTCGCACTTCAAAAGAATTCAAGCTGGGCTGGCGTGTTGACTGGCCGATGAGATGGAACGAAGAAAAAGTTGTGTTTGAACCGGGCGGAAAAGACCACATTTCTCCGGGCGGAAGCTACGACACTGCAAAACTTGTAAGCAAAAAAATTTTCGGTTGGGATGCTCCTGTTACAATGAAGTACGACTTTGTAAAACTCAAGGGCGTTCCTGGAAAAATGTCATCCTCAAAAGGAAAAGTAATTTCTCTTGTTGACGCTCTTGAAGTTTATCAGCCGGAAGTTTTGCGCTACATTTTCGCCATGAACAAAGTTGACCACGAGTTCAGTATCAGTTTTGATTTGGATGTTGTTACAATATACGAAGCTTACGACAAGACAGAGAGAATCGCCTGGGGAATCGACAAAGCAAAGAACGAAGATTTGTTCCTCAAGGAAAAACGCATTTACGAGCTTAGCCAGATTGAAAACGGAATGCCGAAAGTTCAGCCGTACCAGATTGGATTCCGCTTGCTTACAACTTTGCTTCAGACTTATTCAGGCGACATCGATGCTGTTATTGCTTCTCTCAAGGATGTAAAGGAAGAACAGAAGGAAACTTTGCGCCGCCGCTGTGTTTGCGCATGGTACTGGATAAAAGAAAGCGCTCCTGACTGCGCTCCGGATTTCTGCTTCACTTTAAGAGAAGACGGTTCTAAGGCTGAAGATATTTCGGGTGAAATGCTGACTGCTGTGCGCCGTGTGCGTGATGAAGTTGTTCCGCGCCTTGATACTTTTGCGGTTGACAAGGAATGCCAGCAGGCGATGTACGACATTGCGACAGAACTTGGACTTGAGTCAAAAGCATTGTTTACAGCTTTGTATCATGCCTTGATTGGAAAAGATCAGGGACCGCGCCTTGCAAGCTTCTTTAGGATTATCGGAAAAGAAAAACTTCAGAAAATCCTGAGCGTATACTAAAAAAAGTTTGTCCCGATAAATTAGCTGTCTTGGGTTTTTAAATGAAGAAGAAAATTTATTTTTCACTTGCGCTGAATATTTTGATTACCGCATTCGAAATTTCTGCTGTGATTCTGTCCATAATTGAATATGGCGGATTTAGTTTCTTTAAATTTTATACACAGGACAGCAATATTCTTTTGGGGATTTCGTGCGCTGTTATGGCATTTTGTAAAATCCGCTTTTTATGTTCAGGCAAAAAAATTTCTGATTCAGTAAAATTATTTATTTACATTGCGGTTTGCTGCACAACACTCACGATTACAGTTGTCCTTGCCTTGCTCATTCCAAATGCCGGCGGATATACAATGAAGAATTTCAGCCATTATATGCTTGAAGGTTCAGGGCTTTTTATGCATTTTGTTTGTCCTATTCTGGCATTGGTTTCTTTCATTTGCTTTGAAGAAATTCCGCTGAAATTTTCGCATACTGTTTGCGCTATTGTTCCCACGCTGATTTATGCGGCTGTTCTTTTTGTCTTGAATATCGCCAGCGTTTTGGTTGGTCCGTATTTTTTTCTTCACGTTTATGAGCAGAGCGTTCTTGCTTCTGTGGGATGGACGTTTGTTGTAATCGGCGGAAACTATTTGATGAGCGTTGGAATCTGGGCAGCGTCTAGAAAAAAATCATTTTGAAAGTTGCATTTTGCGTTGCAGTTGCGAATGATTTCTTATGTATGCTAAAATGAGTTTATGTTAAAAAATTTTCTTTGGGTGTTTTTTATTTCGATGGTGCCGCTTATTGAACTTAGGGGCGCGATTCCTGTTTCGCAGGCGTTAAAATTGCCGGTGATTTCTTCTTATGTTGTCAGCATAATTGGAAATATGATTCCTGTTCCTTTTATTTTCTTGTTTGCAAGAAAATTTTTGGAGTGGGGACAGGATAAACGTCTTGTGGGCGGAATCTGCCGTTTCTTTTTATTGCGAGGAACTTCTGCCGGTGAAAAAATGCAGGCAAAGGCTGGACGCGGACTTTACTTTGCGCTTTTTCTTTTTGTAGGAATTCCGCTTCCGGGAACTGGTGCTTGGACTGGAACACTTGCAGCTAGCCTTCTGGACTTGGACGGAAAAAAGACATCTCTTGCCGTTATGGGAGGCGTTTTGCTTGCCGGTGTGATTATGCTTGTTTTGACATTGCTGGGAGTCGGAGCTGCAAACGCAGTCGCAGGATAAAAAGTTAAATTAAAAAAGCTGCCCGTTTAGGACAGCTTGTGTTTGCTTATGCCTGCAATGCTGTAACTGCTACTGTTGCAACAATGTCGTCAACGTTGCAGCCACGGCTAAGGTCATTAAGCGGTTTTGCGAATCCTTGGCATATAGGTCCAATTGCCATCCAGCCGCCCATTCTCTGGGCAATCTTGTAGCCGATGTTTCCTGCATTGATATTTGGGAATACAAAAACATTTGCGTGTCCTGCAACTTTGCTTCCCGGAGCTTTTAGCTCGCCGACTTCAGGAGCAACTGCGGCGTCAAACTGAAATTCTCCGTCCAATGCCAAGTCTGGTGCCTTTTCCTGCGCAAGCTTTACAGCTTCCTGAACTTTTGGAACGCTCTTAAAGAATTTATCATCGTTTCCGCTTCCTTTTGTGCTGAAGCTTAACATGGCGACTCTTGGCTCGATTCCTGCAATTTTCTTTGCAGTGTCGGCTGTTGCAACTGCGATGTCTGCAAGCTCTTCACTTGAAGGCTCGATGTTGATTGCGCAGTCAGCAAGAAGAGCAACGCCTTCCTTTATGTATTTGTTTCCGCATTCAGGTGCAACCATGATAAAGCTTGATGAAACTGTCTTTATTCCAGGCGCGGTCTTTATAACCTGAAGTCCCGGGCGCAATGTGTTTGCAGTTGAATGGCAAGCTCCGCTTACAAATCCGTCCGCATTTCCTGCCTTGAGAATAAGAGCTCCGAACATTGTGCGGTCTTTAAGAATGTAGTTTTTTGCATCTTGAACTGTAGGATATTCTGCCTGTCCAGTTTTTTTGTTGATTTTGCCTTCACGTGTCTTGAATAAAAGTTCCGCGTATTTGTCTGTATCAGGGCTTGTCGTTGGATCTACAAGCTCAATTCCTGAAAGGTCAACTCCCGGGGCTGCTTTTGCGCATTCTTCTGCGTTTCCAATAAGGATGATTTTTGCAATTCCTTCCTTTACGATTTTTGCAGCGGCTTCAACAACACGCTTATCTTCGCCTTCGCAAAGAACGATTTTTTTTCCGGCCAATTTAGCCTTTTCCTTTAACTGTGAAACAAAATCCATAATGCACCTTCTTTAATTGTTTTATTTGAAAATCGGGCAACCGGAATTCGAATCCGGAACCTCGTGCCCCCCAGACACGCACGCTAACCAACTGCGCTATTGCCCGAAAAGCACTGCAATTATATCAAATCCAAAACTGATTGGCAACTTGAGAAGGAAAACGGTTCTGGTAAAACTTCAATGTAAATTTGAATTAAAATATGAATTTTTTTCTAAATATATATTGTAATGAATTTGACATTATAATAAATTCAAGTTATATTTTAATTGTAGTTGGCAGGTTCAACTATCATGCGTTTGAGCTGAAAGAACGAGATAGGAATTGCGTTGTTTCAGTTAGCAGTATAAGGGTTATGCATTTACCAAGAGCCTATCTTAGGTTGCCTTAGTTGAGTAGCTGACAGAAAATGCTTATTTTCAATAAAGCCTTGCTTTTATGCAGGGCTTTTGTCGTTTTATGGAGTTTTTATGCCACTTTCTTATTATTGCGAACTTAAAGATATTGCAGATGCTTTCGAAAAACTCCTTGATATTGAGTATATTTATACTTTAAAAAGTAAATCATCTGAGACAGGTATAAAAGAGTTTCGTCTTAGATTTCTGAGAGAGCATTTGTATCATTTATCAGGTCTTCATCATTTTGAAGATATAATAAAGTTAAAGCTCTTTAGAGAACACAAACGTAGTGGTAAAGATTTTTTCTATGATTTAAAACTAGGATATATAACAACAGTAGATATAAAAGATTCAAAAGAATATACGCTTGAAAAGCAAAAAAGATTGTATTATCTATTGAATCTTGAACGCTTGTTAGATACAAATAAAAAAGTTTATAGTTTCGATGGCATTATTCATGGCAAAGGTAAGAATAAAGAGTCCAAAATAAAAGCTGAATTGATTTTAAAAAATATTGAAAATATTTCTGATAATGTATTTGTTTTTCTTAATAAAGGTTCTTGTGAGAATATTTATTCTATAATATCGCTTGTTTGTTCTGAGATTGATTATTCGAGAGGACAGCATGAAGAATGTATGTTGATTAAGAAAAAGTTCTTAAAAAAGAATTTTGTAGAAACACTTTTTATACATCCATCGTATTTTAGAAATCATCTTGAACTTGTAAAAAATGAGCAAGAATATATAAGCAGAACATCAGAACTTCAGGCTATTTTGAAAAATAAATTGTTGTAGTAATTAATCAAATAATTCTCTTTGGTCGAATTTCTCGATGTAACTTTTTTATGCAAATCCAAAAGTGATTGGCAAATTGGGTAAAAAAACGGTTTTATTTTATTTCTCGGACAATTTCTGAGCCGATGATTTTTTTCAGTTTAATTCCTATGATATTATCAGAATATACTGCTTTCCAATGGTTTTCAAATATTGGACTGCTTCTGTCTGCCTCACCTAAATTTGATACTTTGTATATAAGAATTCTTTCTTTGTCGCAGATTCCCATCAATTTTGAATGTAACATTCTGGCATACGAAAGGCATTGGCTGAATGCTTTTTGCTGTTCAAGCACAGATGACATGTCGTATTTTGCTTCTATTACAAAGGGCGCGTTTTCAAAATGTTTTTCACCTTTTGCGAAAAACACAAAATCAGGAATGGCTTTTTCATTTCTTCCAGCTTTTAAAGTCAGCTGCCTTGTCCAGTCTGTTTCCTTATATCCAATTTTTTTGAGAAAAGGAATCAGTATATTTTCTTCAACATCTTTTTCAATTTTTATAATGCCGAAATTTATATTTGAACTGTTGAATAGCTTGGGAAGTTTTTCAATTTTGTAGCTTGAATCTTTCTCGCGGAAAAGACGCAGGAGATTTTCGTAATCCTCTGCACTTAGTTCTTTGCCGTTTAGTCCCTGAAGATTTCCTCTTACTATTGGAACTTGTGAAAAATATTTGTCATTTTTCAAATCATGTATACTGACGTGAGGCACCTTTATTCCGTTGCATATTGTTGATCTGCAATGATAGTAATCGAATGGATTGAAAAAGCCGCCTGAATCTGCACGCCATATCGAGTGGATGTAACTTCTTGGAGATTTGCAGTACATTACGATTATATCACCACGCTTTGTGTGTTCATTGCACGCCCATATATTATCTTGATTATAAGATGTGTCTTTTCCTAAATTGTCAAGATAGTAAAAATCTTTTCCGCCTGCACCTCCGCCTGTAAACCAAATATTTGTAGGTTCTGGAAGTTCTTGGTTTTTATTTTCTTCTAACATCATAGGAGCAAAACCGTAAAGGCAGGCACAAAATTCTTCATCGTTAAGATTGTTGTCATCGGCAAAATTGTGAAATGCGTCGTTCAATTGTAAATAGTAAGCGACATAATCCTTGTAATTTTTTGACTTTGGAATGTCTGGTATATTGCAACCAAGTGCATCGCAGTGTTTTTGTATTATGTCAAATCTTGAGGAAAAAAGAATTGGAAAGAATGATGATGTATAAAAATAAAACAAGAATAATGAAAAACAGTCCATTAAAGCTGCTTTATCTCTATAAGAATCTGATGTGCAAAAAAATGTGTCATCAAGAACAAATTGTTTTTTCTCATCATCTGTATGACAGTGTTTTATGCTATAGTTGAAAAAAAGATTATTCAGTTTTATTTCTGTTAGCGATTTGTTGATTTTTGGTAACTTGATATTTCCTAAGCGTGTATTTATGCGTAATGTATTTACAACACAGCAAATATATTTTATATGATCTGAATCACAACATTTTAAATAATTTAATAAGTTTTCCATTTTTTTAAATGGATTGTCAGGATAATTTTCATTAAGTGTGAATAAATTCAGCAATTCTTGTCCTTCAGCAGATTTTTTATATAGTTCCCATAGTCTTTTATTCATAATTATTAAACTCTCTATTAAGTTTGCAAGGTTTCAGTCTGGAAATTATACTTCAATAAATCAATTGTAGCACATTCTATTTTTGCTGTATATGTAAAGATTTTGTTTTTTGTGCGCCATTCCTCCCCTGATTGTTTGATTTTTTCATTTGTGTTAATATGTTTGTAAAATTCTTGCCGGCATGGAAATACCGGTTTTTTGAGGTGTAGTATGGCAAAGAATATTGATTGGGCGAATCTTCCTTTTGGTTATCAGGTAACAGATAAGAGATTTGTTGCTAATTACAAAAACGGCGCATGGGACGCAGGCGAGCTTACTTCCGATGCTACTGTGCATATTTCTGAGTGCGCTGGAGTTCTTCAGTATGCCCAGACTTGCTTTGAAGGTCTAAAAGCGTATACAACAAAAGACGGCAGAATTGTTACTTTCCGCCCGGACTTGAACGCTGACCGCATGGCTTCTTCCTGCGAGCGTCTTGAAATGCCGGTGTTCCCAAAAGAGCGTTTTGTTCAGGCTGTGCTTGATACTGTAAAAGCGAATATTGACTGGGTGCCTCCTTTTGGAAGCGGCGCGACTTTGTATATCCGTCCATATATGTTCGGTTCAAATGCTGTAATCGGTGTAAAGCCTGCTGACGAATATCAGTTCAGGATTCTTGTTACCCCTGTAGGACCTTATTTCAAGGGCGGAGTCAAGCCGATTGTTGTGCGCATTTCAGACTTGGACAGAGCCGCTCCTCATGGAACAGGCGACATAAAAGCCGGCCTTAACTATGCGATGAGCCTTCACAATATAATGGACGCACACAGAAACGGCTTTGCAGAGAATATGTATCTTGATCCTGCGACACATACTTATATTGAAGAAACTGGCGGAGCAAACATTCTCTTTGTTACAAAAGACGGAAAGCTTGTTACTCCAAAGTCAAACAGCATTCTTCCTTCAATCACACGCCGCTCTTTGATTCAGGTTGCAAAAGATTATCTTGGAATTGAAGTTGAGGAGCGCAAGATTAACAAGAACGAGCTTGCGGACTTTGCAGAATGCGGACTTTGCGGAACTGCCGCTGTAATTTCTCCAATCGGAAAAATTGTTGACCACGGAACAGAAATCAATGTTCCAAGCGGAATGGAAGAAATCGGACCTGTTCTTAAAAAGCTCCGTGAAACTTTAACTGGAATTCAGATGGGCGAAATAAAAGCTCCGGAAGGCTGGATTTACGAAATAAAATAAACGGAAAATATTCAGCTTGTTGCGGTAAATCCCTGGCTACAGTCAGGGATTTTTTTATGTCATTGTTCTATGCTGAATTTTTTCTTTCTGATAATCAGGTATGAAGATATTACTGCTGTTCCGGTTATTATCCAGCTGATTGGATAGATATTCATTATTGTTTCAAACGAAGGAAATTTTTTGAATACGGTTGCAAGCCAGGTAAGCCGCAAGAAACATGAGCCTGCCAATGTAAGAATTGCCGGAAGCATTGAGTATCCCATTCCGCGCAAAGCTCCTGCTGTAATTTCGTAGCTGCTTGTAAGAAATTCAAGGGACTCTACATGAACTAGTCTTATGAGCGCAAACGCAATTACCGCTTCATCCACGGTGTAAACTCTAATCACTGCTCTTCTAAAGAACACAAACACAAAGCACATTGCTCCGGAAATAATCACGCTGCATAGCATTGAAAGCCTGTAGATTTTTTTGCATCTGCTGAATTTTTTTGCACCGTAGTTCTGGCTTGTGAATGTTGTGGCTGCCTGAGTGAACGCGCTTACGACAAAGTATGAAAAATATTCAAAGTTAAGCGCCGCCGCCGAGCCTGCCATTGCATTGCTTCCGAATGAATTTATTCCGCCTTGAATGCAGATGTTTGAAAAGCAGAACACCATTCCCTGCAATCCAGCCGGAACTCCTATGCGTGCGGTTTTTGCAAGCTGGATTTTGTTTATATGGAGTTTTCTTAAATCAAGCCTGAGTCCCTCTTCTTCATTCAGCAGAAAGAAAATTATCATGGTTGCGCTTACGTAATTTGAAATTACAGTTGAAATTGCAACTCCCGCAACTCCCATTCTGAATACGATTACAAACACAAGGTTCAGGATAACGTTGAGAATTCCGGCTGCAATCAGGCAGTACAAAGGACGGTTTGAGTCTCCCTTGCTTCTTAGAACAGCCGAACCAAAGTTGTAAACCATGACCGCCGGCATTCCAAGAAAGTAAATCCGCAGGTAAAGAGCCGCAAGAACTAGAACTTCATCGGGCGTTCCGATTGCTTCAAGAATTGGCTTTGAAACAAGTGGTCCTATTACCGCAAGAAAAATTCCGCTTATGAGTGCCACAGAAATTACTGTATGCACCGCCGACTTGATTTCGTCCTTTCTGTTCTGGCCGATTAAAGTTGCAATCAGAACATTTGCACCAATCGACATTCCAACGAAAATATTTATGATTAAGTTGATTATTGGAGCGTTGTTTCCGACCGCCGCCAAAGATGTGCTTCCAGAAAATCTTCCCACGACTGCTACATCCGCGGAATTGAAAACTTGCTGAAGAATGCTGCTTGCCGCAAACGGAAGAGAGAACACCAGAATCTTTCCAAGAAGCGGGCCGTTAAGCATGTCAACTGAATTTTTTCCTGCGCTCATTTTACGACTTCTCCAGAACAAAAAGATATTCAGAAACGTGGATGTTTCTTGCGCTGAGGTTTCGCGAGCCTCTGAATGTATTATACGCGATTTCAACGGTTTTGAGTTTTCCATATTTTTCAAGCATTGATTTCATTTCGCCGAATTTTATAAATCCCTCTGAATTATATGAGATTATTATGAATTTCGCATCAAGCGCACTGATTATTTTTTCCATTGAATTTAATGCGCTGTTTTTTTTGTTGAACATTGAGCGGTTCCAGTTTGCGGGAATTCCAGAAACTTTGCTGAGCTTTGCATCCGGCATTTTATTTTGCGCGATTATGTTCAGCATGAAATAATTTGAGCCGTAAGGATGCTGGTTGTAAGGCGGATCTAAATATGCAATGTCAATTTTTTTCAGCTTGGAAGAAAGCTCGACTGTGTCTTCTTTGTAGATTTCAGTTTTTGACTTGAAGTTGCTGAATACCGGAACTGGGAGTTCCACTTGTCCCATGATTCTTGAAAGCGCGTTTTTTCCTGTTCCGCCAAAACAGCCAAGCCCGGTGTTTTTGTTTTTGTAGAATCCCTTGAAAATTCCAGAAGTGTTTACGTGGACAGAAGCTTCTGTTAAAAGCGGCGCAATAAAAAATTTCTTGTAATCATCGCAGTCAACAATCTTGTCTATTAGCGCACGGTAAGAGTCGATTCGTTCCGCGTTTTCCCTTGTGTAAAAAGCCCGCTCGCCTTCTTTAATGTCATCTGTGTTTTTTGGCGCGTAGTTTCTGCAGATTATCCCTGGGATTTTCTGCTCGAAGAATTCTTTTTCAATTGATTTTCTGTAGCTGAAATATTTTTCGCTGTCAAAGTCTTTCTTGTTGAAAAGATAGCAGCTGTTCAGGATTGAAGAATAGTCTTCCAAGTCATTTACGATTACTGTTGAAGAATGCTGCTTGAGCATCCGCGCGACAATTCCCGAGCCTGAAAATAAATCCGCGCAGACAAGCTTTTGCTTTTTAAGCTTTGATTTTATCAGTTCAATTTCGGCTCGGATATTTCCAATCAGAATCCGTTTGTTTCCGATGTAAGTTATAATTTGCGTTGTCAGGTAGTCTGTGTTTTCTGCCATTTTCTGTTCCTCGCAAATTCAGCGGAATGCTTTACAGTTTCTGTTTTGCTAAAGATTTAAAAAGAAAATTTCTGTGCTCTAAGATACTCCAGAAACCAAGGAACTTCAAGGGATTTTTACGCGGAAAAATTGCTGTAAGGAGGATGACAAAATACAATGTCATTCCTGTGCCACGACACAGGAATCTCTTTTACTCGCCGTTTATAATGCCGTCGGAGCAGATTATATTTGCACCGGTGAGCTTGTCGTTGCCGTCACTGATGTTTGCCTTTATTGCTTCCCACTGTGCTTTTGTGCCACCGTATTTTACAGTTTCTAGTTTGTCACATCCAGAAAATGCATATTCGCCAATATTAGTCAGGCTTGCAGGAAGCGTTATTTCTACAAGATAACGACAGTCGTAAAAAACCTCTGCTTCAATGATTCTTACATTATCAGGGATTACAATTTTTTTAAGAGATAAAGTTGAATAAAAAGCCTTAGTTTTAATACTCTCTAAAGAGTTTGGCAATGTTATTCCTAATAAGTTGGCACCCGTAAAGGAATTCTCTGGAATTTCTGTAATTCCACTTGCGGAAAGGTCAAGATTAACTTTGACATATTCATTCCACCTTGAACACATTTTCTCGTTTATTTCTTTCAGAAAATCTTTATCACTTTCTTCTTTGCTGATGATTTTTACCGTGCAGACATTCGGATTTTCCCAAGTTCCGCCTTCCAGTCCGGCAATTACAGTCGCGGCATTGTCGGCAGTTACTAATTTTCCCCACACGGCATAGAGCGTAACATCCGCCGCACCGATTATGTACCCGGAATTGTCATCGTAGGCTATGCTTCCGCCGGAAGTTTTCGCCCAGCCAAGAAAGTCCTTGTTTTCCATAGTGAATTCATTTGGCGAAAGATTTTGAGGCTCACCGTAAGTAAAAATCTGGGGATTCATTGCACCGCTTCCGCCGTTCGCGTCAAATGTTACGGTGTAGGTTACTTTTGGGGTTGCCGGATTTGTTACCTGACCGCTGTCATCATCCGAACCGCTGCTTGAGCCATCCGAACTTTGCACAGCAGACTCGGATTGTTGAACTGCCGCAAATGCGTCATCATCCGAACCGCCGCTTGAGCCATCCGAACAGGAAGTAAACGCAAATACAATGCTAAGAGCAAGAATACAGGCTACGGTCGCATGGGGGGGGGTAGTGAAGTGAATGTTAAATTTCATTTTGTCTCCATGAAAATAGATTTGTTGTATATCTATAATTATAATGAGTTTATTTGAAATGACAACTTAAGCGGCAAAAAAGTTAAAAAAAAATCCGCATTGTAAAGGAGATACTCCGGTCGAGCCAGAATATGACATAACGGCAAGTAATCAACCTTGGTTACAAAATCAGGGCAACGCATTATAAATGTATTCAGCATAAAACTGGCTCCAAGTCACGGTTTCCTGGTTCAAAATCGCGCAATAATGCGCTACACGCTGATTGTTGCAAAGTAACTATAGAATTGCCCACTCACGCGCTCGCAGCAATCAGAGTGTTTTTGCCCCAGAAACCGTTCCTTCGCGCAAACTTTACTTAAATTATTTATAATGCGTTTGTTCTGGTTACAAAATTCATCTTAATTGACCTATGTTCCATAAAACGGTATTATATGCGTAAAATCTCTGCATAAATCTTCTGCTTTCAAAAAAATCTAAATAAGGGGTAAGAATAATGCCGTATTCTGAGCCAACTGATCTTGCTGTTGTAGCGTGTCCGGGCGGAGAGTCTTTCGCCAACGAAGTCATCACACATTTGCGCCATATGTACAAGCACCGTTTTTCTTTGAAGAGCGATGTCATTTCAAAACGCTACGGACTTGAAAAGGAAAATATCGTTCAGCAGATTAACTTGAAGAATGATATCGAAACTAGCGATCTTTGCATCCGCGGTGTAACAGACAAATACCGCGCGCCGTTTTTTAAGGTCAACGCAAGGTTCACATATTTTGCAAACGGAGAATTCAAGACAGAACTTTTGGATTGCATCCGCGGAAAAGATGTTTATATTTTTCAGGATGTTGAAAACCACGAAAAAATTGCTCTTAACGACGGAAAAAACGTTCTTAGCCTAAGCGTAAACGACCACGTTATGAGCCTTCTTGTTACAATCGATGCTGTGCGTCAGGCTGGAGCGCGCCAGATTACTTTGGTTTTGCCGGCTTATCCTTACAGTCGTCAGCATAAAAAGAAGAGTCGCGAAGGTCTTACAGCCGCTCTTTTGGGACACATTTATGAGATGATGGAAGTTAAGCGCATTATCACGCTTGACCTTCATTCACGTGAAATTGTAAATGCGTTTGCCCACACTCACTGCGAAAATCTTCATGCTTCATATCAGATTATCCGCGAGCTTGCACGTGTAGTTGATCTTACAAAGGAAGATCTTGTTGTTGTAAGCCCGGACACTGGAGCGATTGACCGCAATAAATTCTATGCGACTGGACTTAAAAAGCCGCTTGCTATGATTTACAAAGAACGCGACTATTCAATCGTTACTCAGGATGCAAAAAATACAAACATCAAGAGCATAAAGCTTTTGGGCGATGTAAAGGGAAAGGTTGCTTTCCTTGCAGATGATATGCTTGGCACAGGCGGAACTTTGCTCAAGGCAATGGGATTTTTGCATGAGCAGGGCGCGACAAAAGTTATTGCCGCAATCAGCCTTCCGTTCTTTACAGGAAATGCGATTGAGCAGTTTGATGAAGCGTACAGCAAAGGTTTGTTCTATAGAATAATTGGAACTAATGCGGTTTACCATGAAGAGCTTTTAAAGCGCGAATGGTACATCAGCACAAATGTTTCTGGTCTTTTTGCAAATGTAATCACAAGGCTTCACCACGACCAGTCTTTGAGCGACTTGCTTGATAACCGCACAATCATAGACAAGCTTATAAAAGTTTCAACTCATGCTGAAAAAAGCGAGTAATATTTTAAAACGGCATATTTCTTTTTGATGAATGATTTCTAAGAAAAGCAGTATGCCGTTATTGTTTTTGGAAAATTATTTTGTTATGGAACAAACTGTTCTTGCCGTTGATATTGGAACATCTTCTTTAAAGGCTGCCTTTGTTTCTGAAAAAGGAAAAATCAGTGCGTTCAGCCGCCGTCCATTTTTGCTTTGCAATACGGAACACGCTTCAAAGGAATGGCTTCCTGCCTTTCAGAATGCTTTGCAGGATTTAGTTTCTCAGTCGCCGGAAATCCGTCCAAGCGGAATCTGCGTAAGCGGAAACGGTCCTACTCTTGTTGCCCAGTCAGGCGAAACTCTTTTATGGAATGAAAAAGTTGTTCAGTTGAAATCCAGTTCACTTTTTATTCCGCGCTTGCTTGCGTTTAAAGACAAGTTTTCCGATGTATGGAAAAAGAGCGGGCTAGTCTACAGCGGTCCTGAATATTTTCTGTGGCTCCTTACCGGGGAGTCTTGTACAATTCTTCCTGAAAAAAGATTTGAGTCCGCATATTGGAACAAGCAGCTTCTTTTGGAAAGCGGATTTTCAAATGATGAAATAAACAAACTTCCTTCATTTACAGAGCCTTCTCACAAGGTTGCCGGACTTTCAAGAAAAGCGTCTTCATTTTTGGGCGTGGAAGAATTTGGAATAAAAGAAGGTCTTCCTGTTTTTTGCGGCTCTCCTGATTTTATTTCTGCGCTTATTGGCACTGCGACTGTAAAGCCCGGAATTTTGTGTGACAGGGCAGGTTCTAGCGAAGGCATTAACTTCTGCACGGCTGTTCCTCTTGAAGGTGAAAAAATCCGCACTCTTCCTTCTGTTGTGCCGGAACTTTGGAATGCTTCTGTTTTGCTTCCTGATTCAGGCTCAAAGTTTGATTCTTTTAAATTAAAAATTGAACGCGAGCTTGGAAAGCAGATTGAATATTCGGTTCTTGTTCAGGAAATAATAGAAAGCGATGGAACAAATGCTTCCTTAGATCAAGGCAAATATCTTATGATTCAGACTGCGTTGAATTTAAAAGATGCGATTGGAATTTTAAAAGATGCAGCTGCAAAAAAAGGAGTTCCGTTTCCTGATGAAATGAGGGTTGCAGGAGGACAGGCAAAAAGCGCGCTTTGGAATCAGATGAAAGCCGACATAACCGGAATGAAAATTTCAGTTCCTTCTTGTCCTGATGCGGAGCTTTTGGGAGATGCGGCGTTTGCGTTTACAGCATTGAAAGTTTTTTCTAGTTTGACTTGTGCATCTGAATCTTTGTTTTCCAAGGCGGAAACTTTTTATCCGCAGAACTATTAAAGGCTTGGGCGCACGTGAAGCTTTATTCAATTCCTAGGAAAATTAAAACTTTTATTTTTGACATTGACGGAACTCTTTACACAAGCCCGGAATTTGTTGCGGAGCAAGTCGATGTTCAGATTCGGCATTATGCGCATATAAACGGTATTTCCGAAGATTCCGCAAGAAACATGATTGAAGACTACAGAAAAAAATGGAGCGCGGAACACGGCGGAAAAAAAATCAGCTTGGGAAACACTTTTCCTGCGTTTGGCGTGGATATTGAAACTAGCATAAAGTGGCGCAATGAGCTTTTGCAGCCGGAAAAATTTCTTTCGCCGGATTTGAAGCTAAAAGAATTTCTTGCTGAATTAAAAAAATCCTTTAACTTGATTTGCGTTACCAACAATCCTGTCAAAGCCGCAAGAAGAACTTTGGAGGCAGTTGGAATTTCAGATCTTATTCCTGATGTTATTGGACTTGATACTTGCATGAAGTCTAAACCCGCAAAGGAAATGCTTGAGCTTGCCGCGAAAAAAACTTCAACTGAATTCTGTGAATGCGTTTCTGTGGGCGACAGATTCGATATAGATATTGCGCTTCCACTTGAGCTTGGCATGGGCGGAATTCTTGTAGACGGCGCACAGGATGTTGTAAAAATCCTTGACGAGATCTCTGAAAAAGTCTATTGACTAAAAAAATTCTTTGCTGTATAAAACTCAAACTTAAGAGGTTTTTTATGGCTCAGGAAAAACTTATTGACAAAGTAAACGATACTCCGCTTAGAAAAATCGCTTATCCGCTTGTAATTGAGAATCTCCTTTTTCTTGCATTTTCCAGCATTGATGTTTTTATGTTGTCTGGATATTCGGATAATGCTGTTGCGGCTGTCGGTCTTATAACCCAGTACACTTGGTTTCTTCTTCTCTTGCTGCAAGTGATTCCAAACGGCGCGACTATTTCCCTTACAAACTTTTTGGGAGCAGGGCAGGTTGAAAAAGCCAAGAAAATTTCCCGGACGGCATTGCAGATGGTAATTGTGTTCGGTTTGTTTTTTGGTCTTGTGTTCGCGTTTTTAATTCCGCAAATTCTAAAAAAATACAACATTGACGATGAAGTGCGGTTGTTTGCAAGCCAGTACGCTTTTATTTATTCAGCGTTTTCTGTTTTCAGCGGAATCTCTATTGTTCAGTCTTCTATTTTGCGCAGCTATGGACACACAAAAGACGCTATGGTTGTAAATGCAATTGCGAACTCTTTAAATATCGTGGGCAACGCTCTTGCCTTGTACGGCTGGTTCGGTATTCCGATTTTGGGCGTTAAAGGCGTTGCAATTTCCACAGTTGCAAGCCAGTTTGCAGGAGCTATTATTCTTTCTGCTAGAATCGCTTGCTTAAAAGATTCAAAGTATTCAATAAAAAATCCGTTTAAAATTGTAAAAGGCGAATGGAGGCAGATTCTTAAAATTGGAGTTCCTACCGCAGGCGAAAGTGTTTCCTGGAATTTGTCGCAGCTTGTTATAATGATAATAATTACAACGTTTGGAACAGAAGCTATTGCCGCGTTCACTTATCTTATGACGATTTTGCGTTTTATATACATGATTGCTATTTCCATAGGAACGGCTTCTCAAATCAAGACCGGACATTATTGCGGCGCAGGACTTCAGCAGACTGCGTACAAAAATGTTTTTTGCTATCAAATTTCTGGAAGCGCGGTGAGTCTTTTTTTTGCGACTGTGATTTTTATTTTCCGCCATCAGATGATTGCATTTTTTACTACGGACGTGGCGATTACTTCTATAATACTTTCTGTAATGCCGGTAACATTTTTCCTTGAGCTAGGGCGTTCCATAAATGTTATCATTATTCCGTGCCTTATGGCTTCTGGAGACATTCACTTTCCTGTTGGAGCCGGAATCTTTTCAAACTGGATGATTTCAACTTTACTTTCTTATGTCTTTGCTGTTTTGTTTGGCTGGGGATTCATTGGAGTTATAATTGCTATGGCGTGCGATGAGCTTTTCCGCGGAATTCTGATGATTTTTAGATGGAAGTCAAAAGTCTGGATGTATAAAAAGGCTGTGTGAAAGGTTATTGCTTGCTTATCATTATTTGAATCAAGTCTTTTATTATAGTTTTGTTTGTTTTTGATAGTTTGCTGAAATTTTGCAGAAAAGAAGAGTCTTGCATTTTATTTCTTTTTGAAATTTCATCTTTTTCAGAAGCTAGATATTCAACTGTTACGCCAAGCGCATACGCAATTTTTAAAGCGTTTTCAACACTTGGTGAAGACTGATTTTTTGAAAGATATTTATCGATTGTATTTTTGCTTATTCCTGTTTTTATAGAGAGTTCTTTTATTTGTATATCCTGAAATTCTAGCTCGCGTCGAAGATTTTCCCCGAAATTCATGTTTATATAATAGTAAAATATTACATCATATATCTTGAAAAATGTAAAAAAAGACGTATAATGATTTATAAGAATGTAATATTTGGTGAATAAATTTTATTTTTACATCAAAAAAGGAGTTTCTAAAAATGACGTGTTGGTTGAAAAAACTTTTTTACTTTGCTTTTGCTGCGGCTTTATTTTCTTCATGTACATCTATGCAGGATACTAAAGTCTTTGCAAATGTTATGACATTTTCAGGCGATGTTAATAAATTGTACATGAAAAACTATGATTTGAATGAAGGCTATAAAGTTCAGTCTTTATGGCGCGGAATAGAAAATTTAACAGTTTTAAATAATGAAACTGCTGAATATTATGCCATGGATATTGCACTTGATGAAATTCAAAACAGGGTTCTTAAAAAGAAAGACAAAGAAACAAAATATTATTTGATTCTTTTGACAGACGGACTTGACAATGTTTCCCTTGAAATGGCAAGAAAAGATGGACGCGGTGTATATGACAGTCTTGAAGCTTATGCAGATTCATTGAATAAAAGAATGAATACAATTTTGAATAAATCATATTTGTTTGGACTTGTTCAAAATGAAAATATTTATAATACATTTCAGTCATGGCCAATTATGTTTTTTGGCGATGATATGAAATCAAGCGGATATGAAAAAAAAGAAGCCATGGAACTTCTTAAGCCGCTTGCAGGTGCGCAAAATACATTTACACCAAATCCTATTGTTGAAGAGGAGACTGGAAGAATTCTTGAGTTGTTTAAGCAGCAGTTTGTTGTTACACAGTATTCATTTTTGATTCCAAAGGGATATGTTGAAAAAAGAGTAAAGATGTCTTTTTATGATAAGAACGGAAAAAATGCAACAATGGAAGCAGATTTTAAGCGGATTGGAAAAGATAAATTTGGACTTAGCAAAATAAAAACTTCAGAGAATTTTTTTATAGATACAAAAGATTCAGACATTATCATTTCTGATGAATCGGGTGATGGAGAAAATTCCGCCGTATTTACAATTGATAACTTGAGGCTGAATGAAAAGCCTTATTCAATAAAGTCTGCAAAACAAGAATATTATGAAAATGGAAAATTTAGAACAAATTCAGAATTTGATGACAAGGCAGGAATGAAGAAAAATGCGTATATTCTTCTTGTTCTTGATACAAGTAAATCCCTTGGTTCTCAAGCTTCTAATGTAAAAAAACTTGCACAAGACATAATACTTTACATTAACACTGAAATTTGCGGTGAATAAAATTTTACTGGAATAAAAAAGCCCGTGCAAAAAACTTGCACGGGCTTTGTCATTTTAACAACACTGTAGATTTACTTTTTCCAAGGGTTTTTGCGGATGAATGTTTCGTCACGCTCGTAGCCTACGGAAATAATGCTTACTGGTGTGCCGGTAAATGCTTCAATGAATTCCACGTAAGCGCGCGCATTCTTTGGCATTTTTTTATAGCTTCTGCATTCTTTGAGCGAAGTTTTCCAACCTGAGAATTTCTGAAGAATCGGCTTTGCGCTGTTAAGCTGGTCGATGTTTGCAGGAAAGTCTGTTACAATTTTTCCGTTTATTTCGTAGCCAACGCAAGCTTCAATCTGATCCATTGCATCGTAAATATCAAGGTGTGTAAGAACAAGGCTGTCCAAGCTGTTTACACGGCAGGCATAGCGCAATGCAACCAAATCAAGGTAGCCGCATCTTCTGGCTCTTCCTGTTGTAACTCCGTATTCACGTCCTGTGTCGCGTACATACTGGCAAAGCTCGCCTTCGCTTGTGGCGTTGAACTCTGTTGGCATCGGACCGTTTCCTACGCGTGTCTCGTAAGCCTTGAAAACTCCAAGAATGTGGTCAAGATTGTGAGGACCGATTCCGCAGCCTGTAGCAGCTCCCGCCGCGCAAGAAGCTCCGGAACTTACATAAGGATATGTTCCAGAATCAATGTCGAGCATTGCGCCCTGTGCGCCTTCAAAAAGAATGTTTTCCTTGCGGAATTCCCACATCTTTTGTGTAAGGTCTACACGCATCTGCAAAAGCTGTTCTTTGTATTTGTCAAGATAGTCAAGGTCTTCTTTTTCAAGGTCAGCAAGCTTTTCTGTCCAGTCCAAGTCTGCAAGCCGAAGTCCGTCGCGGTGCGCTTTTTCGCTGTATGCGATTCCTATTCCGCGTCCAGTTGTTCCGATCGGACGTTTGCGGGACGCATCTCTGTCTTTGTCCATCTGGCGGTATCTTGGAAGAATAAGGTGCGCGCGGTCAGAAATAAATACTCTGCCTTCCCAGTCCACGCCGTTGTCTTTTATCATCTTAAGCTCTTCGAACAGGGCTTCCGGGTCGATTACCATTCCTGCTCCAAGAAAAACCTTTTTGTCTGAATAAAGGATTCCGCTTGGAACTTGATGAAGCGCAAATTGTTTTCCATCTACAACAATTGTATGTCCTGCGTTCGGACCTCCTGAATAGCGGACAACATATTTTGCGTCTTTTGCAAGGTAGTCTACAATTTTGCCTTTTCCTTCATCGCCCCACTGAGCGCCAATGATAACAACATTCATTTATAATTCCTCCAAGGCTTTTTGCCTAGAATTTTTAATTTAGTTTCAGCTGTGAATAGAAGTGTTGCGTACTGTAACATCGTGCGCGCTTCCTTCGCTGATTGTTGTAGATGAAACAAGTGTAAGTTTTGCTTTTTGCTGAAGCTCTGGAATTGAAAGCGCGCCGCAGTTGCACATTGTGTGGATTACCTTGCTCATTGAAAGCGAAACATTGTCGTGCAAGCGTCCGGCATAAGGAACATAAGAGTCAACGCCTTCTTCAAACGCCATTCCCTTTTTTCCGCCGAGGTCATAACGCTGCCAGTTGCGCGCCCTGTTGCTTCCTTCGCCCCAGTATTCCTTTACGTAGTTTCCGTTGATTATAAGCTTGTTTGTAGGAGACTCATCGAATCTTGCAAAGTAACGTCCGAGCATTACAAAATCCGCGCCCATTGCAAGAGCAAGTGTTATGTGGTAGTCGTGAACGATTCCGCCGTCTGAGCAGATTGGAACGTAGATTCCTGTCTTTGCGTAGTATTCATCGCGCGCTTTTGCAACTTCGATTGTAGCTGTGGCTTGTCCGCGTCCAATTCCTTTTTGCTCGCGTGTAATGCAGATTGAGCCGCCGCCGATTCCGATTTTTACAAAGTCCGCGCCGTTTTCTGCAAGGAACATAAATCCTTCGCGGTCAACAACGTTTCCAGCTCCAACTTTTACATCTTTGCCGAATTTTTCGTGGATGTCGTGGAGAGCTTTTGCCTGCCATTCTGAATATCCTTCGCTTGAGTCAAGGCACAAAATGTCAACACCAGCCTTCAAAAGAGCTGGAACTCTTTCCATATAGTCGCGTGTGTTGATTCCTGCTCCAACAATGTATCTGTGGTTAGCGTCCATAAGCTCATTTGGATGAGTTTCGTGGTTGTCGAAGTCTTTTCTGAATACAATTGAAACAAGATGATTTTTGTCATCGATTATAGGAAGCTGATTTACTTTGTGCGCCCATATTAAATCGTTTGCTGCGCTCAAAGTGATTCCGTCTTTACCAGTAACAAGCTTTGCAAATGGCGTCATGTATTCGTTTACTTTTGAGTTTGCAGGAACATGGTCGATTCTAAAGTCGCGCTCTGTGATAATTCCTTCAAGCTTTCCGTGCGCAGTTCCATCGTCTGTTACGGCGATTGTGCTGTGTCCGGTTTGTTCTATTAAAGATACAACTTCTTCAAGAGTCTGATCCGGGCGGATATTTGAGTCGGAAGTTACAAATCCTGCTTTGTATGATTTTACGCGCGCAACCATTGCCGCCTGGTTTTCGATTGTCTGCGAACCGAATATAAAGCTGATTCCGCCTTCTTTTGCAAGGGCAATTGCCATTTTGTCATCAGAAACCGACTGCATGACTGCGCTTACCAAAGGAATGTTCATTGAAAGCGAAGGTTTTTCGCCTGATTTTTTGTTGAATCTTACAACAGGTGTTTTCAGTGAAACATTTTCTGGAATGCATTCTGCGGATGTGTAGCCGGGAATTAACAGATACTCACCGAATGTGTGAGACGGTTCTTCGTAAAAGTATGCCATTTTGCCCTCTTGAAATGAAATTTGGCAGCTATAGTGCCTTAGAAATTTCAGCATATTATATAAAAAATGCCCTGTTCTGTCTATTCTTTAGTTATGGAGGAAAAAAAACAACTAGCTCGTAAGCGAAGCGATTCAATCGCCTTTTTCTCTCCCTCCATGCCACCATCCTTTCCTTGCAACACTTAGGGCTGCGCCTTAAGAACCTGCTTGAATTACAATGTATTTTGTCATTATCCTACTTGACCCGATAATCTATTTGTTGTTGTTAAGTGGACTCCCGTGTCGGGGCATGGAAATGACAATTCGCTGAATATGCGGTAAGAAAAAATGCATGCGAATTTTATGTATAGAGGCAGTTCTATACAAACAAATCGCTTGACAATATTGACCGGGGGGGGGTACTGTTATTTTGTTTTTTGATTGCAAAGATGCAATTGCGGCAGCATCCCTGGAGGCGGGATAAATTTTAGTTGCAGGGGGTTATATGCAAAAAAAACTTTTTTCGAGCCTAAAGGCACGCCTTTTAGTTTCCATTCTTTCAATAATTATTGTTTCAAATTTGTTTCTTGTTTGCTTTTTATTTGTAAATTCACGAAACGAACTTATGAAATCCCTTGCTGAACAAAACTCAAACTTCACGTATTCTACCGCACTGCAGATTCACAACATAAATGACAGGGAATACAAAATGCTTGATTCCCTTTCAAAACTGCCGCTTATTCGTGATGAATCTGTAGACATTAGAAAAAAATGGGAAATGATAAATGCCATTAGCAAGGAAGATTCTTCTTATATTGGAATGGCAATTTATGATGAGAAAGGCATAGGTTATACAACTACAGGAAAATATCAGGACTTGCACACAAGAGAATATTTAACAAAAGCCCTAAAAGGAAACGTTTCTATTCTTGATCCAAACTGGAGTCCCGTAAATGGAAAGCTTTCGACTTTTTATGCTGTTCCTTTTTATGGTCAGGACAGCCGGCAGGCAGGTGCTGTTGTTGCTGTTGTAGATAGCCTTGGACTTTGCCAGACAGTTTCTGAGATGATTATGGGAAAAAATTCTCATCCTTATGTAATTAATATTAAGACTGGAAAATATGTGGCGCACTCCGATGTTGAGTTTTTAAAGCAGGAAAAAAGCCTTTATGACAATGTTCCGGCAGAGCTTGAATCTGTTATAATGAAAATAAAATCTGGAGAATTTGGCTCTGAATTCTGCGTTGATAAAAATACAAAAAAAGAATACAGCGTTTCTTATTATCCTGTAGGCGGATATACTGACTGGACTGTAATCTGTTCTGCTCCTGCTGATGACTTTTTGGGTGGACTGAACAGGCTTTTTTTGCTTGCTGTTGTGATTTTCTGTGTATTTACGTTTTTTGCGGTTTTCATAGTTTCAGCATTCGTCTTGAAACTTTTGAAGCCGCTTAATGTTTTAAAATCTTCTATAAAAATGATTGCTTCTGGAAATGGAGATTTGACAAAAAGAATCGAAATTTCTTCAGATGATGAAATTGGTGAGGTTGTTTCCGGATTCAATGAGTTTATAGAAAAATTGCATAAAATTATAAGCGATGTAAAGGCTTCAAAGGATAGGCTTCTTTGTTTTGATTCAAAGTTGCAGTGTTCGGCAGAAAACTCAAATTCTTCTATTTCAAATATTGTTTCAAATATTGATATAGTGAATGAGGAAATTTCAAAGCAGTCAAATTGTGTGGATGCTACAGCTGATTCTGTACGCGAAGTTGCGGACAATATAAGCATGCTGGATAGTCTTGTGCTTGAGCAGGCAAAAGGCACAGAAAATGCATCTGCCGCTGTTGAAGAAATGGTTGGAAATATTCATTCTGTAAATAATTCTGTTGAAAAGATGGCTGAAAGATTTGAAATGCTTCTTTTGGATGCTCAGAACGGCTCTTCCATGCAGGACAATGTTAGTGAAAAAATAGCGCACATAGCGGGGAAATCGGCAAGTCTTCAGGATGCGAATGCTGTTATTGCATCTATTGCTGAACAGACGAATCTTCTTGCTATGAATGCCGCAATTGAAGCTGCTCATGCAGGAGAGGCTGGTAAAGGATTTAGTGTTGTTGCCGATGAAATTAGAAAACTTTCAGAAACATCTTCTTCCCAGTCACATAGTATAAGCGAGCAGCTGAGCGGAATACAGAATTCTATATCAGATGTAGTTTCTGCTTCGGAAGAATCCACAAAGTCTTTTGATTCTGTTGTTGAGGAAATAGAAGCTACAAACCAACTTATGCAGGAAATAAAAAATGCGATGCTTGAGCAGCAGGAAGGTTCTTCGCAGATAAACGAATCTCTTGCGATTATGAGAGACAGTCCAATGAATTCAAGTCTAAATATGAAACGATGAATGAAAAGAACAAGTCTATTCTTGAAGAGGTATCAAAATTAAAAGAGGCGACTTCTGTAATGAATATCCGAATCTCTGAAATGGAGCAGGATATTTGTTCTGTTTCTGATACTGGAAAGTCTTTGTTTAAAATTTCAAATGATATGAGCGATTCTATAAGGAATATTGGCAGTAGAATTGACGAATTTAAAGTTTGAATCTAAACTGTCTCTGGAAACTTTAGTTTTTAGAGGCTGTTTAGAAATAAAAACTTGTTTTTAAAATAAAAATCAGGGAACAGATTATGGGAAAGCAGAAATTTTCTATAGAGTTTAAGCTTGAAGTTATAGGAAAGTACGAGATGGGAACTTGCGGCTACAAAAAGCTTGCAAAGATGTACGGACTTTCCCGGGACACTGTGCGCAGTTGGGTCTTGAATCCAAAGTTAAACCCTAAAAAGAATTCAGAAGAAGAAACTACTGAGCAATAATTTTTATCCTCTTTGTTTTAGTGCGGAAAGATTTTTTTCTAGCAAAATAAGGCGGTTCTTTAGCTCCCGTACTTGATCAAGACTTTTCATTATCTTGGACTGCATATATGTGTCCGCAAGTATTCCGTCGAAAAGAAAATCCGCGAATGTTGCAAATGTCATTGTGTTCATTCTAAAATCCACAGGAATTACAACCTGCCTAAGTTCCGCCTGAAGTTGCTGCAAAAGGAAACTTATCTGGTTCATTATGTCTGCCGCCGTATTCAGCTTGTAATGCTTTATAAGGTCAACGAGCGTTCCTCCACCGAACATATCAAGAAATCCCCAGTTGCGCGCGCTTTTGAATTTCTTTTCCGCCGCTTCTACAAGTGGAAGTATTTGCCGTATAAGTGCCAATGCCCGTTCGAGCCTGTTTTTTTCAATTTCGTCCATAGCCTTAACTATAAAATAAATAGAAGAAACTTGCAAATTCAGGGCAAACGCATTATAAATGTATTCAGCATAAAACTGGCTCCCAGTCACGGTTTCCTGGTTCAAAATCACGCAATAATGCGCTACACGCTGATTGTTGCAAAGTAACTATAGAATTGCCCGCTCACGCGGCCGCAACAATCAGAGTGTTTTTGCCCCAGAAACCGTTTCTTTTCGCAAACTTTAGTTAAATTATTTATAATGCGTTTGCCCTGCTTGCAAATTTTATCAAAAAATTCTGTGGAACATGGTTATTTTGATTATTTGTTATATAATGAATAATAATCAGGTAAAATATCGACTTTAAAATTTAAAGCTTTAACCTGAAAAATTCTATTTAAAAATGTCTGCGAAATGCGGCATTTGGGGTGACGCTTCCTGCCCAGCTCGCGTTTGTCCGGCGTGAGCGTTCCGCTGATTGTCTCCTCAATCCAGGCTCCCACCTCAAGCGAATTCTTTTTGCAGAACCGCAGAATCTCGAACCGCTGGTTTTCCACCGTCTGTCTGTCCGTGCTGACCCGAATGTAACCGTAAATCATAATGATAAGATAATCATTTTTAGGTGGAAAGGAAAATTCTTGTTAATCTGTGCAGTTTTTGCAAAAAATGGTATATATTATATTTGCATGGCAAGAAATGAGGTGAAAAATGAATATAAAGTGTCCTAACTGCGGGCAGCTGATTGCGCTGGAGCAGAATGTTTATGATTCGATTGCGAACGATGTGCGCAACGAGCAGTTTGAAAAAGAGCTTGAAAAACGCGCGGTATCCTTGAGCAAGGAAAAAGATGTTGCGGTTCAGCTTGCAGTCTCAAAGGCACAGAACGAAAAGGAAAAGGAAATTGCGGCTCTGGAAGCTAAGCTTTCAAAAATTGCGGCGGAATTTGAGGCGGAAAAGCAAAAGTCAAAATCGGAATTTCAGGCTGTGCTGGCGGAAAAAAATCAGCAGATTACCAAGATTTCCACGGAACTTGGAGCGGCAAAGGAAAAGTCGCAGTCGGAGATGAAAATAGCTCTTGCCTCAAAGGAACAGGAAATCGCGCTTTTGAATGAAAAGATTAGTTCGGGCAAACGTGATTCTGAGATTGCAGTGAAATCCGCAGTTCAGGACAAGGAAAAGGAAATAATTCAGCTTAAAAGCGACTTTGCGGTGCTTGAAAATAAATCGAAAAGCGAAGTGTCTTCTATGAAAGAGCAGTTTTCGGCGCAGCTCAAGGCGAAAGACGAGGAAATTGCGTTCTACAAGGACTTCAAGGCGAAGGAATCGACTAAACAGATTGGCGAGGATTTGGAGCAGTTCTGTCTTACGGAGTTCAACAAGAACCGTGCGCTTGGTTTTCAGAATTCGTATTTTGAAAAGGACAACAAGGTTTCGCGTGCTTCGGGAAGCAAGGGCGACTTTATTTTTAGGGAAGCGAGCGGCGACGGTGTGGAATTCATTTCAATTATGTTCGAGATGAAAAATCAGGCTGACGAGACGGCGACTAAGCACAAGAACGAGGATTTCTTAAAGGAGCTGGACAAGGACAGGAACGAGAAGGGCTGCGAGTATGCGGTTCTGGTTTCCATGCTTGAAAGCGACAACGACTACTACAACACTGGAATTGTGGACGTTTCGTACAAATATCCAAAGATGTACGTAATCCGCCCGCAGTTTTTTATTCCGGTGATTACTTTTCTGCGGAACGCTGCTATGAATACTCTTGAGTCTAAGCGTGAACTTAGGCGTATTCAGGAACAGAACATGGACATCACTCACTTTGAGGAAGACTTGAACAAATTCAAGGACGGATTCAGCCGAAACTACGACCTTGCAAGCCGTAAATTCATGAGCGCAGTTGAACAGATTGACAAGGCGATTTCAAATCTGCAGAAGATGAAGGAGGATTTGCTTAGCTCCGAGAATAACTATCGTCTTGCGAACAACAAGCTTGAAGATTTGACCGTGAAAAAGCTTGTGAAAAACAATCCCACAATGAAGCAGAAGTTCAACGAACTGAAAGGGGAATGAAATAACTACTTCCCCTGCCACTTACCCGAATTCCGTTCCCAGAAAACGCCGCCGCTGTAGCCCTGTATGGACTTGTCGGTTTCCGCGAGGGCAAGGCGTTTTTCTGCCCAAAGGCAATATTCTTCGTTCTGTTCGATTCCGCAGAAGCGCCGGCCGAGCTTTTTTGCCACAACGCTTGCAGTGCCGCTTCCCAAAAACGGGTCAAACACGATGTCGCCGGGACGTGAGCTTGCAAGAATCAGCTTAGCGTAAAGTTTTTCGGGCTTTTGCGTAGGATGGTTGGTGTTTTCGGGCATTGACCAGAACGGAACTGAAATATCGTCCCAAAAATTGGAAGGGTACGTAAGCCGGAAGTTTCCCTCCGATTCCTCATCCCAGTCCTTCGGCTTTCCGTCAGCCTTGTACGGCGCAAGGACTTTCCGCTTCATCTTTACGGCCTCAACATCAAAATAATAGTCGGCAGGATTTTTCACGGCAAACCAGATGTCTTCCATTCCGTTCTTCCAGTTTGATTTTGCTCCGCGTCCTTTTTCGCGCTGCCAGGTAATTCTGTTCAGAACTGTAAGTTCCCTTTCAACAGCACGCTGAAGAGAGGAAGTGCATTTCCAGTCGCCGCAAATATAAAGCGAGCCGTTGGATTTGAGTTTTTTGCACACAGCCGGAAACCATGTCGCCAGATATTCGTCATAGCCTTCCTGCGAGCGAGAGGCGAACTTCATTCCGTTGAAATTCTTGGAAAGATTGTACGGCGGGTCAATGATAATCAGGTCGGCGAATCCGTCCGGCACAAACTCAAGCATTTTCAGAATATCGCCGTTCAGTGTGCGGTTCACGATGTCCGTTTCCGCAGAAATATTCGATTCGGTGAGCAGGCGGCTTTTCAAGTCTTCAATTTCCTCTGGTTCAAGCGTCAATGTCCTGTTGTTTGCCGCGCGTTCTTTTTTTTCCATCAGACTGTCCGTTTTTTTAGTTTATAATATTCTCTATGGACACTATAAAAGATTTTTAGAACTCTGTCATTGCCGAGCATAGACTTGAACTCTAGCAATTCTCTATGGACTGTCCATATAGGCCTACTATGAGGTGTGCATAGCGTTCGCTATGGTGGGGTCGTAGAGTGCTCTATGGGATGTTCGTAGTGGACGCTATAGGGTGTCCATAGAGAGCTACTATTGATACTCCATAGAAGACGAAACGGAAGAAAAGGCAAGTCCACTAGGCGTTATTTATCGTTCCCTTAAGCTCCACTTAATTCTCATCAGGACAAAGTCGCGCATATCCTCATAGAAGTCCATATTGGGCGGAGTTATGCCGATTTTTTGAAGAGCCTGTTGAATCAGCGGATTTTTGTAGCAGCGAACATCAGGACGTTCAGCTGGAGCTTGTATGCTTCATCGGCGGAAAGGGCGGGCATTGCAGAAATCTCAAGGAAAATCTCTTCTTTTGTCGTAACGTATTTGTAAAGATTTGCACGCGACCAGATGAGTTTGTCCGCAATCGTCGTGATAGCAATTTCGGTGTACGGCATCTGCGCAAAAAGCGAGTCCGCAGCTTCCTTTATCTGGTTTAGCCTTTCTTTTTTTTATTATCACTCTGCTTATTCAGTCTCTTTATACTCCAGTAAACCTATATGGAGTTTCTTGGTATACGTAGTAGTTCAGCCAGTTTGAATAGAACAAGTGCGCTGTGCTTCTCCATTTTGAAAAAATCGGCTTGGAAGGATCATTGTCTGTAAAATAATTTTCCGGCATTGATGGATTTATTCCTTTTTTTAAATCTCGCTTGTATTCTTCTGCCAAAGTTTCAGGGTCATATTCCAAGTGGCCTGTCATAAAAATACTTCTGTTGTCTTTTGACTTTGCAAGTGTAACTCCAGTTGTTTCTGAATATGCAAGCAGCGAAAGTTTTTCATTTGACGCAATATCTTCTGTGAGTATTTTTGTGTAGCGCGAAGTTGGAACTGGAAAATAATCATCAAAGCCGCGCATTAAAGGTTCTTTTGGGTCTAAAAGTTTTGAGTAAAAAATTCCTGAATACTTTTTTTCAACAATGTGCTTGTTTATTCCGTGCAGATAATAAAGTCCTGCCATTGCACCCCAGCAAATGTAAAGTGTGCAGAAAACATTTTTTTTCGCGTAGTCCATTATTTTGCAAAGTTCATTCCAGTAGTCAACTTGCTCAAATGGAATCTGCTCTACCGGCGCGCCTGTTATAATCATTCCGTCAAATTTCCTGCTGAAGATTTCTTCCGATGACATATAGAATTTTTCCAGATGATTTTTGTCTGTGTTTTTTGAAATGTGTCCTTTCATCTGCACAAGCGAAATGTCAATTTGAAGCGGAGTATTTGAAAGAAGCCTAAGAAGCTGAGTTTCTGTAACTTCCTTTGTCGGCATTAAATTTACAATCGCAATTTTGAGCGGACGTATATCTTGGGAAACTGCGCGCTCTTCTGTCATCACAAATATATTTTCATTTTCAAGAGTGCTTCTGGCTGGAAGGTCGGAATCAATTCTGATTGGCATGGACGCATTATAGCAAGTTTTCATGTAATTTGCTATAATCTCCAAATTATGGAAATCAAAGTTGACAGAAAGGCCGCGGTAAAAAAACTTAAGGCTTTGGTTTTGTCTCCAAGAAACGAAGTTGAGGCTTTTAGAAGCAAGCTGGAAAAAAAATTCAAAGCGGATTTTATTCCGAATCATGTTGAGCGCACTGAGAAAAAAATCGGCGGCGTAAAATGCGATATTCTTGTTCCTGAAATTTTTGCTTCGAACAGGATTGTGATTTATGTTCACGGTGGTTCTTTTGTTGGAGGTTCGCGGGACAGCTGGAGAAGTTTTTGCTCAATCTTTGCAAATGCTGTTTCTGCAAAAGTTGTTGTGCCGGAATTCAGACTTGCTCCTTCTTATCCTTTTCCTTCTTCAATTGAAGATGTTGAAAAAGTTTTCAGCGGAATTTTAGAGGATGATGAATCTAAGGAAATTATTCTTGCGGCAGACGGAAGCGGTGCGAGCATTGCGTTGGGACTTATGCTTAGGACTGAAGAAAAAAAACGCAGCTTGGTTTCAAAAATAATTTTGATTTCTCCTTGGCTTGATCTTTCAACTGAAAATCTTTCGAATAAAAAAATCCGCGATGAAATTTTGGGAAATGAAGATTTGCGTCATGCATCTGATCTTTACACTTATTCTTCCAATTTAAAAAATATTCAGGTTTCGCCTTTGTTTGCTTCTGAAAATGATTTTTCAACTTTTCCTGAAGTTTATATTCAGTGTGGCGAAAAAGAAATTCTTCTTGACAGCGCAGAAAGTTTTGCGAAGAAAATTATTTATTCAGGCGGAAAATGTGTTTTGGATGTCTGGCCGGAAATGATGTTTATGTTTCAGATGGCGGACGAATTTTTGCTTGAGTCGCACGAGGCTGTTGAAAAAATCGGACACTACATAAACAAAAGAAACGGACTTTCAGAAAGCGAAATAAAAGAGCGGGAACGTCTTATGCGTGAAAATAATATCGCGGTGGAATAAAATATGGAACTTCTTTCTCCTGCTGGAAATGTTGAAAAACTTAAGTACGGATATATTTACGGCGCTGATGCTGTTTACATTGGACTGAAAAATTTTTCTTTGCGTGTTAAGGCAGACAATTTTTATGAAGATGAATATAAAAAAGTCTGCGAATTAAAAAAACAGTTCCCCGGAAAAAAACTTCACTGCGCATTGAACATTGCGTTTCATAATGACGAGATTGACAGGCTGATTCAAAATATTCCGTATTTTAAAAATTATCCGATTGATGCTTTTATTGTTCAGGATTTGGGAATTGTTCCGATTCTTCAAAAAGAATTTCCAAAAGCGGCATTGCATCTTTCAACGCAAGCAAGCTGCATGAACCGCGAAGCTGTAAAAGTTTATAAGTCGCTGGGATTCAGCAGAGTTGTAATGGGACGCGAGGCTTCTTTAAAAGAAATTGCTGAAATAAAAAACTCAGTTCCAGAAATGGAAATTGAATGTTTTGTTCATGGCGCAATGTGCATCGCATATTCCGGCCGCTGCTTGATGAGTGCGTATTTAAATGGACGTAGTGCGCAGGAAGGATTTTGCAGCCATACTTGCCGCTGGGATTATGATGTTCTTGCAAGCCTTGGAGAAAATGCCAAGCAAATTTCAGAAAGTGGAAATCTTGTTTTGCGTGAACATAAACGCCCTGATGAATTTTTTCCAGTTTATGAAGGAGAAAATTTTACAGCCGTGTTGTCGTCAAAAGATTTGTGCATGATAGATCATCTTGCGGATTTAAAGAATGCCGGCGTGGATTCGCTTAAAATTGAAGGACGAATGAAAAGTGTCTATTACGTTGCCTTGATTACGCGGGCTTACAGAAAGGCGATTGATGCGCTTGAAGGAAAAATTCCGCAGGAGGAAGCAACGCCTTTTGTTGAAGAACTTTATAAAGTAAGCCATCGTCCGTTTGCCACAGGATTTTATTATAATAAATCTGATGCGGATGTTGCGGTAAGCGGCGCAAGCGACAGTCCGTTTGAACTTTCCGCGGAATTTGGAAACGAGCTTTCTTTGCAGGATGAAAACTCTATTCTTGAAAAAGCCGCGCTGAATAAAAAAATTCGTGATGAAAAATACAATTCGCTTTGCCCGGAAGCAAAAGCCGCTGCTGACAAAAGATTTGCAGAACATCCTGACTTGAATCTTCCTTTTGCCGAAAAAATCGACGGATTCAAAATGTACAATTTTGAGAGTCTTAATATGATTACAAAATCCACAGAGCTTGAAATTGTTTCTCCTGATACTGTTGCGCAGAAGATTTTGTGGGGAAAAGATTTTGTGCTTGTGAATCCTGAAAATGGAGAATTGTACAACTGGGTTTGCAACGGACATCCTTGTGTTTTCTACACAAAGCTAAAAATTCAGCAGGGGAGTTTGCTTCGCTCAAAAGATCCTGATTATGTCGAAGGAAAATTCAGGGACAGCGGAAGATAAACTTAGGGCAAACGCATTATAAATAATTTAACTAAAGTTTGCGCAAAGGAACGGTTTCTGGGGCAAAAACACTCTGATTGTTGCGGCCGCGTGAGCGGGCAATTCTATAGTTACTTTGCAACAATCAGCGTGTAGCGCATTATTGCGCGATTTTGAACCAGAAAAACGTGACTGGGAGCCAGTTTTATGCTGAATACATTTATAATGCGTTTGCCCTGAAGATAAACTTTTCTGCTTTTGACCATAGTTTTGTTATGTGATATAGTCAATCGAAGAGGATTGCCTATGTCAGAAAAAAACGATGAAGTTGTAGAAACTGATCCTGAAATTTTAATCAGCCAGTTTTCTAAAAAATTTTCTGAAAACTATACTCCAGAAGAATGGAAAAAAATTCAAAGTGCATGGGATTATTTAATTTCCAAAACTTCCGATCTTAAGAGAAAATGCGGAAAGCCTTATTACCTTCACCCGCTTAGAGTTGCGACAATTCTTGCTGAAAAAAATCTTGGTGCGGACACAATTATCGCAGGTTTCTTCCATAATATTCTTGATGTGGACAATGATTGCCTTCCTGAAATTGAAGAGAAATTTGGAAAAGACATTTCTGTAATTTGCAATGGAACTGCGAAAATAACTGGATTAAAAATAAATTCAACTTCTTTGCATCAGGCTGATAGTATACGAAAAATGCTTTTTGCAATGGTTGATGACATCCGGGTTATTCTTGTAAAACTTGCAGACCGCCTTGACCGTATGCGTAATTTGAAATTTGTTTCCGCACAAGCTCAGCGCGCAGTTGCAAAAGAAGTGATTGATATTTGGTGTCCTCTTGCAAGCCGTCTTGGTATGTCTGATGTAAAAAGTGAAATGGAAGATTTGAGTTTGAAGTATTCAAATCCGGAAGTTTTTCAGCAGATAAAATCAATTGTGGCGCAAAAGAAAGCAGAAAGAGCCGAGTACTTGAACAGCGCTGTGAAAAAAATTTATACAGCCACAGAAAAAGCCGGAATAACTGTAAACATAACGAGCCGTGCAAAGCATTTTTATTCGATTTACCAGAAGATGAGAAAACGCAACAAGGAGCCTGGAGAGCTTTATGATTTGCTTGCGCTTAGAATAATTTGCAATACGGAATCTGAATGCTACACTTTGATTGGAATTGTTCATGGTCTTTGGAAACCTATGGAAGGCAGATTCAAGGATTATATTGCAATGCCAAAGGCGAACGGCTATCAGTCTTTGCATACAACTGTGATTTGCGAAGGAAAGCCGCTTGAAATCCAAATACGCACACAAGAGATGCACAGTATTGCTGAGCATGGAGTTGCTTCCCATTGGCTTTACAAAAAGGGAACAAACCATGATATGGTGAAAGCTGAAGATTTGAGCATCATAAATCAACTGCGCGCGCTTCGGAATGAAGACTTGAGCGACGAGAAGTTTTTTGCGGAACTGAAAAGTGATCTTCTTGGCGATTCAATTTATGTCTTTACTCCAAAGGGCGATGTGAAGGAACTTCCAGCTGGTGCAAATGCGATTGATTTTGCTTATGCGATTCATTCTGGAATAGGCGAAAAAGTTGTCGGAGCAAAGGCTGATGGAAAAATAATTCCTCTTACTCAGCCTTTAAAGAATACGCAGATTATTGAAATTCTTACAAATCCTCAGGCGCATCCGACTCAAAGCCAGCTTCAAGTTGTAAAGACTTCAAAGGCGCGGCAAAAGATTCATTCTTGGCTTGTTGAAAATGACCCGACTTTTATTGACAAGGATGCTCAGGAAAAACGTGAAGCGGAAATTGCGGCGAACACTTTGTATTCAAAAAAAATCGCTGAAGAAAATTCCGCGGAAAGAAAACGAAAAGCAGCTTTAAGAAAACAGCAGTCTCAAAATTTCACCGGAAGAATCCGCATTGAAAATGACACTAATTTTTTAGTTACGATTGCGCAATGCTGCAAACCTGTTCCTGGAGATCCGATTGTCGGTTATGTTTCTCATAGCAGAGGAATAACTGTTCACCGGGCTGACTGTTTGACTTTTCTTAGAATTCCTTCAATTCAAGAACGGTCTGTTGCTGTTGAATGGGATACTTCTACTGATAAAAAGCAAGAAAAAAAAGACAAGTTTCTTGAGCAGAACAGAGAGAAATCGCGGCAAAAGCAAATTGAAAAAAATCAGTATAAAAAGCAGCGTTAAAAACTGTGTTGCATAAATACTGTTTTTTTTCTAATATTGCGTTATGAAATTGCTTGAAGATAGAATAAAAAAAGATGGTATTGTTTTGCCAGGAAATATTTTAAAAGTAAATAGCTTCTTGAATCATCAGATTGATGTTGAATTGCTTGATAAATTGGCGGAAGGTTTTAAAAAATCTTTTGACGGTGTGGATATAACAAAGGTTGTTACAATTGAAGCAAGCGGAATTGCTGTTGCCTGTTCTGTTGCCAGGGCATTTGGAAATATTCCTGTTCTTTTTGCTAAAAAGCACACGAGTGCAGCTTTGTCAGACGACGTGTACTATTCTACAGTTTGGTCGCACACAAATTCTTGCAATTACAATATCGTTATTTCCAGAGAATATCTTTCTTCTGATGATAAAATTCTTTTGGTAGATGATTTTCTTGCGAATGGAAATGCAATGAAAGGTCTAATTGAAATTGCTGAAAATGCTGGCGCAAAAGTGCAGGGGATTTGTGTTGCAATTGAAAAAGCATTTCAGTCTGGCGGAGATGCGCTTCGTGAAAAAGGCATTCAGGTTGAAAGCGGCGCAATAATTGAAAAAATGTCGTATAACGGAGATATAATTTTTAGAAGCTAAACTAAAGAACTTTTTGATTTTTTTCATCTTATAGATTTCAGAATCAGTTCGACTGTTTTTGGAATCTTTTGTTTTTCTATGCCTGAATAATTTATAACAAATGTTTTGTCTATTGGAAAACTTTTGCTGTATTCTGAAAAAATTGAAAAGTCTTCAAGTTCATAAAAAAAATCTTTTAGTGCTGAAATTTTTATTCCGTTTTTTTTAAGCCGCATTTCTAAAGTCTTTCCGCTAAACTTTGAATTTATTGAAATCAAAAAATGAAGCCCGGAATTTTCTTCATGGATTTTTACAAAGTTTTTTAGTTCTGAATTTTCTATTTTAAAAATCAGCTCATTGCGAAGATTTCTGTAATAATTTTTCATCCTGATAATGTGCTTGGAATAATGCTCTTCTTTTATAAAATCCGCAAGCGCATATTGTTCAAATGAATTTACGGTGCATGAACAGAAATTGAATTTTGAATTGAATTTTTCGGAAAGTTTTTTTGGAAGAACCATGTAGCTTATTCTAAACGAAGGCGAAAGTGTTTTTGAAAATGAATTTATGTAAATTACATTTTCATTTTTTGAAGCGCACAAAAGTGGAAGTATTGGTTTCCCAGTAAATCGGAATTCGCTGTCGTAGTCATCTTCAATTATGTAGCGATCATTTTTTTCTTGCGCCCAAAATAAAAGTTCCATCCTCCTTTTTACAGGCATTACGATTCCTGTTGGAAAGTGATGGCTTGGAGTTACGTGAACTACAGAAGCGTTTATTTTTTTTAAGGCTTCTATGTTAAGACCGTTTTTGTCGATTGGAATATGTTCAGTTCTTGCTCCGTTCATTTCAAAAATCTGCGCAATTTTTTTGTATCCTGGATTTTCAACAGCGTATACTTTTTCATTTCCCAAAAGATAAACAACAAAACTGTAAAGCATTTCTGTTCCTGCTCCCACTACAATTTGTTCTGGAACTGCTTCTATGTTTTTAAAGCTTTTCAAATGCTTGCAAATTGCTTCTCTTAGTTCAAGTGTTCCTTGCAACGGTTGGCTTTTTAATAGATTTTCATGCGGGCTATTTAAAACTTTGCGCATTATTTTTGACCAGATTGAAAATGGAAATTTTTCCCAACCAATAGAATTTGATTTTAGATCAATGAAAATTTTTTCTTTGCTTTTTGAATTTATTTTTTTTATGCTTTTTTCTTTTTTGAAATTCTGTTTATAAGAATTTGATGAAAGGGATTTTATTTCCTTTGGAAGTTCTGTAACAAAAAATCCTTTTTTTTCAATTGAAAAAATGTAGCCTTGGCTTATTAATTCTGAATAGGCATTTTGAACTGTAATTACACTTACTCCCAAATGTGAAGAAAGCGTTCGTTTTGATGGAAGTTTTTCATTTGGAGATAAAGTTCCGTCTATGATTTTTGATTTTATGCTTTCGATTAAAAAATCGCAGAATGTCATAGTTCCTTTTTTTGAAAAATCACAAGTAAACATCTTTTTCTCTGGTTATATAAAAATTATATCAATATGATTATATTAATAATGTCAGTTTTTGTATATTGTAAAATCCAGATTTTATAAAATGAGGTGTTTTATGGACAAACGTCTGCTTACAATTCAAGATATTTCGTGCGTTGGACAGTGCTCGCTTACTGTTGCGCTTCCTGTTATTTCAGCCTGCGGAATCGAAACCGCGGTTCTTCCAAGTTCAGTCCTTTCAAATCATACTGCATTTAAATCCTGGACGTTCAATGATTTGACTGACGACATGGAAAACATTTTAAATCAGTGGAAAAAAGAAAATATTACTTTCAGCGCATTCTATACAGGATATGTTTCAGAAGCCCAAATCCCTATTATAAAAAAAATTATAAAGGAAACTTCTCGCAATGACGCGATTGTTGTTGTGGATCCTGTAATGGCTGATAATGGAAAAATGTACGCTGGCTTTGCTCCCGACTTCCCAAAAAAAATGTCTGAACTTTGCAATGGTGCTGATGTTGTTCTTCCGAATATTACAGAAGCTTCATTTCTTTTAGGAATCGAATATCAAAGCGAAAATTACGGCGAAGATTATATTGAAAATATTTGCAACGGACTTATAAATCTTGGCACAAAAAATGTTGTGCTTACCGGTGTAAGTTTTGAAAAAGAAAAACTTGGTGTTGCGGTTTGCAATGGAAAGTCAATTGAATATTATTTTACAGAACGACTTCCTGTTCAAATGCACGGAACTGGCGATGTCTTTGCGTCGGCATTTACAGGTGCGCTTTGCAATGGAAAAGATTTGTTTTGTTCTGCAAAAATTGCCGCAAATTATGTTGTTGAATCTATAAAGGCAACTCTTGATGATAAGGATCATTGGTACGGCGTAAAATTTGAAAAGGCGATTCCATATTTAGTTAAACAGATTTTTTCTGTATAATTAAAAAATGTTTCCTCCTTTTGATGAAGCGCTGGCATTTAAATATTGCAAAGAAATAATTTCGCTTTTGGAAGAAAAGAAACTTTCTCTTGTTTATACGACGGAAAAAATAAGCGCAGAACGTTTTGCGAATGGAATTATGATTGGAGTTCTTGTTGCAAAAAATTCTGCGCAGGAAAATAAAATTTTTTTTACAGTTTCTGGAATCTCAAGAAAGATAGAAGGAAAATTCCAAGATGCGATTTTTGTTGAACCGATTGTTTCTAGCAAAAAAATTATGTCAGCTCTTCAAAAAAATGACAAGGAAATTCATCTACTTACAGAAAAATTAAAAGCTTGTCGAAAAGAAGAAGTTCAAGATTTGCAGTTTCGCCGTTCTGCTCTTACTTCTGAATCTTTGGAAAAAGTGCATGAACTTTACAGTTTTTATTGCTTTGATGGGAAAAATCGTCCGCTAAAACAAATTTGCAAAAACCGTCTTCCGCCTACAGGGACAGGTGATTGCTGTGCTCCAAAACTTTTGAATTTTGCATTTAAAAATAATTTAACTCCGCTTAGCATGTGCGAAGTTTTTTATGGAAAATCAACTGAAAACAAAATCTCAGACTGCAAATATTCTCCTTGCGATGAACGGTGCGGCTTGATTCTTCCTGAAATTCTTGGCTTGAAAATTTTGTACCGTGATAACGATTTAATTGTTGTGAACAAGCAAAGCGGACTTTTAAGCGTACCTGGCCGAGGACCTGAAAAGCAAGATTGCATTGTAAACCGTTTAAAAAAACTTTTTCCTGAATGTATTGAGCAGCCTTCCGTGCATAGGCTGGACATGGAAACTTCTGGGCTTATGATTCTTGCTTTTACAAAAGACGCTCATAGAAATTTATGCCGGCAATTTGAAGAAGGTCTTGTTCAAAAAAAATACGTCGCCTTGCTTGATGGAATTCTTGCAAAAAAAGGAATTCCGCAAAGTGGAACTATGGAACTTTATTTTAGGCTTGATATTGAAAATCGTCCGCATCAGATTTGGGATTCTGTATATGGAAAAAAAGCTATTACTGAATGGAAAATTCTTGATGTGGAAAAATATTTAAGCCCTTTGGAAAATAAAAAAAATGTTACACGAGTTTTGTTTATTCCGCATACTGGGCGAACTCATCAGCTTCGTCTTGCAAGCGCCGACTCTCATGGTTTTGGAGTTCCGATAATTGGTGATACCTTATATGGACATTGTGAACCGGATGAACGGCTTATGCTTCATTCTTGCTATATAAAATTCACACATCCTTCTACTGGAAAAGTCATGGAATTTAACTGTGAATGTGATTTTTAATTTGCGAAAAAAAAAGCACTGCTGTTTTTATAGCAGTGCAAGATTTGTTTATACATTGAATTTAAAGAAAAGAACATCGCCGTCTTGAACGACATAATCTTTTCCTTCTTGTCGGTATTTTCCAGCTTCTTTTATTTTTGCTTCTGAACCATATTGCTTCAAGTCATTGACAGTGTAAGCTTCAGCTTTGATAAATCCTTTTTCAAAGTCTGTGTGAATTACGCCGGCCGCCTGTGGAGCTTTGTCTCCTTCGTGAATTGTCCAAGCGCGGCATTCATCAGATCCGCCTGTAAAAAATGTCCTAAGTCCCATGAGATGATAAACATGTTTTGCAAGAACTGAAAGTCCGGACTCTTTTAATCCTGCGCTTTCCATAAATTCCTTGCGGTCGTTTTCGTCATCAATTTCTGCAAGATCAGCTTCAAACTTTCCGCAGATAACAATTGCTTCTGATTTTTGTTCCTTTGCAATTTTCTGGACGGTTTCAACATATTTGTTTGTTCCTGCTGGAATTGTATCTTCGTCTATATTGCAGATAAAAACTTGCGGCTTTATTGTGAGCAAGTGAAGATCGTAGACTGCATTTTTTTCTTCATCAGTCAAGTCTGCCATGCGGGCGCATTTTCCATCTGTAAGAAGCGGCTTGATTTTTTCGACTGCGCTGAAATATGGAGCGAGACGTTTTTCCTCATCTTTTCCGAGCGCACGGATTTGCTTTGTAATTTTTTCTGCACGCTTTGCGATTGTGTCCAAGTCAGCCTGTGCAAGTTCAAAATCAATTGTAAGAATGTCGCTTTCCGGATCTACTGGAGCTTCTGTTTTTGCGTCATCGCGAACGTGCTGAATGTCCGGGTTGTCAAAGCATCGGACAACATGGGCAATGACTGCTGTTTCCCGGATGTTTGCAAGAAATTTATTTCCAAGACCTTCACCGCTTGAGGCGCCTTTTATCAAGCCTGCAATATCAACAAAATCAACTGTCGCAGGAATTTTTTTCTTTGGCTGAAAAACGCTCGCCATGAAGTCAAGTCTTTCATCTGGTAAATCAACTATTCCGATGTTTGGATCAATTGTGCAGAATGGATAATTAGCAGCTTCTGCAGGAGCTTTTGTTAGCGCGCTGAAAATTGTTGACTTTCCTACATTTGGAAGTCCAACTATGCCGCAGGTAAGTTTCATATTTTTTTCCTTAATAAAAATTTAAAAAGTCGCTCAAGGTGAATTTTTAGAATGCAACTATTTTAATGCTTTTGTTTAAATTCTTCAATAAACAAAAATTCTGCATGAAAAAACTACTTTATAATTTTGTTTAGGACTTTATCTTTCTGCCGCCAGTTCTTGTCAACTTTTACGCGCAGGTCAATGTCAACTTTGTATGGAAAAATTTTTCTGCATTCTTTAATTGATTCAACTCTGATTGTTTTTATCATTGATGCGCCTTTTCCAATTACGATTCCTTTTTGACTTTCGCGCTCAACATAAATGTAGGCAAGGACTTTTAAAAGTTTCGGTGTTTGCATTTTAAGGTCGCTGATTTCAACATAGATTGCGTGCGGAAGTTCCTGCTCAAGCCTGTTGATTGCCTGTCCGCGGATAATTTCTGCAATTCTAAAATCAACTTCTTGATCCGTGTAAAATTCTTCTGGATAAAGATGCGGCTCTTCTTTTGCAAGACTGAAAAGCGCTTTTAAAACTTCATTTATATTTTTGTCTTCTTTCGCGCTGATTTCAATAATCCGTTCGCTTGGAAAATCAGGGAAAGTTTTTTGAATGAAACTTCTGGAATTTAGCGCATTGGATTTTGAATCTTCAGTTTTATTGATTGCAATTACAACTTTGTCTTTATGCGGAATCAAAAGTGAAGCAATCATTTCCTCTTCCTCGTTGTGCGGACGAGTTGAATCGATGATGTAAAGGATTGCGTCGCTTTCTTTTATATTTTCCTGTGCAATGTTTGAAAGTTTTAAGTTCAGTTTTTTTTCGCTTAGATGAAGACCCGGCGTGTCAATAAAAACCAGCTGTCCAAGAGATGTGTTTATTATTCCGCGGATTGCGTTTCTTGTTGTCTGCGGAACTGGGGAAACTATGCTGATTTTTTCTCCGCTTGCTGTATTTAAAAATGTTGACTTTCCTGCTGAAGGGCGGCCCACGATGGAAACAAGCGCGGTCTTTGGTCCGGCTTTTTGAATTTCTGTATCAGTTTCTTTTTCTTCAATCATGCGGTTAGTATACAATTAAAAAAAAATAATTGATATACTTTGAAAGAAAATAGCTGCCCTAAAAAATAGGACAGCCGGAATTTTTAATTTACAAGAAGCTGATTTGTTCTGCTTAACGCTTCTTTTATGTCTGCGCAAATATTTTCTTTTCCGAGTTTTTCAATCATTCCCATTTTGCTGAAAAGAATGTAAGGCTGCGTATGAATTCCTGATATTACAATTGTGATTCCGTTTTTATCGCAAGCTGCCTTTGCCTGTTCAAGCGCACGGATTCCGCCGGCATCAATGTAAATCATGTTTTGCATTCTGAGTATAAGAACTTTTGCATTTGCTCCTGCGCGTTCTATTGCGAATTCAAATTTTCTTACAGTTCCGAAAAAAAGAGGACCATCAATTTCATAAACAACTGCGCTTTCTGGAATTTCGATGTTTTCTTCCAAAAATTCATTCCCTGAAATTCCGCCCGCAATGGAATCACGCTTGTTTTGAACTTCTGAAACATCTATCATTTTTTTTATGAAGAAGAATGCCGCGAATCCAAGACCAAATTCGATTGCAACTGTCAAGTCGATAAAAACCGTGATAAGGAAAGTCGCCGCCAAAACAAAGATGTCAGACTTTTGTCCTTTTAGCAAAGCCTTGACCGCCGGGAAACCTGCCATGTTCCAGGAAACATTTATCAACACTGCGGAAAGAGCCGCCATCGGAATGTAAACCGCATATTTTCCAAGAATCAGCATTATAAGAAGAAGCGTGATTGCATGAATTATTCCTGCCACAGGAGTTTTTCCGCCGTTCTTTATATTTGTGGCAGTTCGCGCTATTGCTCCGGTTGCAGGAATTCCGCCGAAAATTGGAGATGCTATGTTTGCAATTCCTTGCGCGATAAGTTCTGTGTCAGAATCGTGTTTTGTGCCTGTCATTCCGTCAGCGACAACTGCGCTCAAAAGACTTTCAATCGCCGCCAGAACCGCGATGGAAATTGAAGTCGGAAAAAGAGCAGTGATTGTTTCCACGCTGAACTGCGGAAGTAAAGGCGAAGGCAATGTTGATGGTATGCTTCCGTAGCGCGATCCGATTGTGTCAGTTTCAAGTCCGGTGTATTTCTTTAGAAGGATGTTTGCTGCCGTTGCGAGTATAATTACAATCAAGCTTCCTGGAATTTTTTTGCAGAAGTGCGGCCAGATAAAAATCAGCGCAAGACAAACTGAAGCCATAATCAGCGAGTAGTAATTTATGTGAGTTATGTTCATTGCGTAAGTTTCAATTTTGCCAACGAAGTTTCCCGGCATTTTTGAAAATCCTTCCGGGAAAACTGAAATTGAAAGTCCAAGAAAATCTCCGATTTGTCCTGTTGCGATTGTTACTGCGATTCCTGCAGTGAATCCTGTTACGATTGTGTACGGAATAAATTTTACAAGTCCGCCCATTTTAAATGCGCCGAGCATAATCAAAAGAATTCCAGCCATTACAGTTGCAGCTGCGAGTCCTGAATATCCGTACTTTGCAACAACGCCGTAAACGATTACAGCGAAGGCTCCTGTCGGTCCTCCAATCTGAACTCGGCTTCCGCCCAAAAGTGAAATAAAAAATCCTGCTATGATTGCTGTGAAAAGTCCGCGCTCCGGCTCTACTCCAGATGCGATTGCAAAAGCTATTGCCAATGGAAGCGCAACAATGCCGACGATAATTCCAGCTGTAAGATCATTTAGAAATGTTTTTGACGAATACTTTTTTAATGTGTTAAGAATTTCTGGTTTGAACATAGTTGAAACATAATGATGTTTTAAATGAAAAAAATCAATGCGACTTTATTTTTTAAGCTGCTATATTTTAGAAATCTCACATATCCTGTAATTTCTGTATTTTTTTTCATTATACGGAAAATCCCAGGTGCCGCCATATCTGACTTTTCGGCCTCCAAATCCTGTCTTGAAAATATAAAGTCCTGCCATCTTGTTTTCGCCATCGCTGTTAGGAGGAATTCCCATAAGGTCATACTGGGTGCAGCCGAGTGTACGTGCAAATCTCATGACTTCCCATTGAAGTCCGTAATTCGGCATGCATTCCCGCCCTTCAAGAGAACTCGCCGCATACATATAATAGGCGGTTTTTCCGCAGACAGCTAGAATAAGTCCGCTTAGAAGAGTATCGTTTTTGTGCGCAGTGAAAAGATAGAATTTGGGCCGCGGAACCTGAGCATCCATTGGAATAAGACTGTCTGCCTGCGCCGATGTAGCGACCGTATTCCAGTTTCTGCATGTCCTGAAAATCATTTTAAAATATTCAGGCTTCTCATAAAAAAATCCCTTGCGCTCTGCTGTCGCCGTGTAGATTTTGTGCCATGCGGAAAGCTCTTCCTCCAGCTTCGGACTTTCTGAGTCGTGAATCGAAAATTCCACTTCCTCACGGTAGGCACGTCGTACTGAATTCCGCGTCTGCTGTCTCATTGAGGAAAGAAGCTTTTCCGGCGGAAACCGAAGGTCTATTATGATTGTGTTTGGGCAGAGATAATTTTTCTGCGCCTTACGGAGATTGTGTGTCCGTGTTCCGAAATTCATGGAAAGCTCCAAGAGTTCTGTCCTCAGGACTTCAGTCTTTTTTTCAAAGTGCGGCCATGGAAGATCGAATCTGATGAATGCGGTTTCCTTAGGAAGAAATTCAGTCAGCGACTCTGCTATATCCTCCAGAAGCAGGCTGCGGAATTCTTCGCCTATATTCACTGCCGGAGAACGCTGTGCATAAGCATATATAATTCCGCTGGAAGTTCTGCGCTCGGTCAGCATAAGAGGAAAAACGAGTGGATGATTTTTACTTTCAGAATTCTCGTCATTTTCATACTGCGCCGTTACCCAGAAATAATGCGGAATCTGTCCGCTTTGCTGCTTTATTTTTCCCCATAAGAAAGTCTGAAAAATATTGTCTGTATCAGGAAAATCAGCAGGGGAGGCTCTTGCAATTTTTATCATGCAATGACCGTATCAGGCATCCGTAAAAGACGCAAGATTGACCTTTGTTTGCCGTGCTAGAGGCGGCTATACTTTTGTTTATGTCGCTAGTGGTTGTTTTCGCACGGAATTTTTACTGTTCAAGCGATAGTTCTGAAAGTGGCTTTTAATTTTAAAATTGTCAAATGACTGCTTCATTCTTCATCTGCCATTTTCTTTAAATTTTCATCAATAAATTTCCGCAAATTTTCTATTATATTCTCTTTGATTTGCCTGTTGTCTTCTGAAATCTGTCTGTCAAAGCTTGAAGCGATTGGAAGAAAAAGCGTGTGAATGTCAACCTGCAATGAATCTGTAATCTGCGAGAGAGTTTTTTCGCTGGTCCAGGTTTTGCAAAGCTCGATGTTTTTTATTGTTTCGTCGGAAATTCCAGCTTTTTCTGCAAGCTCAAACTGCGTTAGTTTCTGCTGCTTTCTGATTCGTTTTAGGTTTTCCGCTAGTCTTTTTTGAATGTCTGAAGATTTCATAGCATTATTTTGAACAAAGACATAAAAATCCAAATATCTTAATAAGCCGTTTTTTAATAAAATGTGGTTGAATATTTGGATTTTAAGTGTTATATTAAGACCGCTTATAGCTAAAAATGGGTGAATATTTGGAAAAGTTAAGAATGGAAATCAGAAAATATGAAAAAAAGAATTTTATTTGCGGTCGTTTTTATTTTTGTTTCGTGCCTTTTCTGCGAGAATTTTCCGCTTTGGTTTGAGAACAAAGGCTTGCAGTTTCCTGATTTTGAATATATATCGGCGCTTGGAACTGGCTATAGCGAAGCCGTGGCAAAGGATTCTGCGCTTTCTACATTGGCTTTATATTTTGAGACAAAAATTTTTGTTCAACGTTCTGCAAAATTGCATGGAAGCGAAAAAACATTTGAAAAATCTGAAAAACAGCGTTCAGTTTATTCAGAAACAAATGTCGAGTCTGAAACAAAGCTTCCTGCTGTCTCCTTTACGAATTCCTTTTTCAATTCTGTGCGGAATGAATATTCAGTTTGTGCCTACATCAGAAAACAGGACGCAATAAATGAATTTAAAGGAATTTTGTCTTCTGGAATTTTGGGCGCGACAGAGAAAATCCAGAAATCTGAGAATTCAAAAAATCCTTATTTAGCTTTTTCCGCCGCAAAGACCGCTCTTTTTTTGTTGGAAAAACTGCAAGCTACGGCGCAAAGTCTTTCTGTGCTTGATGCAAAAAGCGGAAGTGAAAGTTTAAAGTCAATCGGAATTCTTTCTGAACGAGCGGGCAGTGTTATGTCGCGTGAAAAGCCTAAGTTGACTTTCAATGTGGAAATTCAAAACGATACTGAAAAAAACGTGTCTTATACAATTCAGCGGCTTTTTGAGTCTAAAGGCTTTGTCTGCGGACGAAAAAATTCGAATTTTCTCATTGCGGGAAATATTCATTTTTCAGAGTCAAAAAATGCCGTGGGCGTTTTTGTGCGTCCTGCAATTTCTCTGCAAGTCTTTTCTTCGGACGGAAGCAACGAGGTTCTAGGCTCTTATTCAAGACAATATCCAAAATACGGCCACCGTGATTTGAGCAATGCATACGCTAAGGCGCGCGTTGAAATAGAAAAAGATTTAAAGGAAAAACTGCTTGATTCATTGTTCTAAAAATCAAATCTCAGTTTTTTTAGGAGGAAGAAGAATGAAGAAAATTATTTTGATTGCCGGGGCTGCTTTGATTTGCTCCTGTGTGATTGGCTGCGCTTCGGCACCAGCAAAACCGGAAACTGCTGCGCAAGTCAGCGGAACCGAGCTTCTTGACTGGCAAGGCTCAGAGTTTGGTAAAGGCGTTCCTGACTGGGTTGAATGTGTTTCTTCCCAGAACTACGAGAAACTCAACGCTTTGCCTGAAGCAAAGGACAAGTCTTTGATTGCGGTTGAAGGCTATGGGGATGACAGAGACTTGCTTAGAATCTGGGTTGAAACCGACCGGGCATCTGGAGAGATGACAAACAGAATTGAGCAGGCGGTTACACGTGAATCTGGAACTGTCGCCAGTGGAAACAAAGACTCAAATGATGCGAAAATTAAAATGGCAAAAGCTGTTACAGGCATTTTTTCGCAGTCAAAAATCAACGGATTTCAAAGGCTTTCAACATTCTGGACTCAGGTAAAAAGAAAGGCGGACGGTGTTGTGGAATACCGGTATTACGCTTTGTTTGGAATTGACAACAACGTTCTTGATGAGCAGATTGCGCTTGTGATGGGGAAAGTCGAGGCAAAAACAGCTGAGGAGAAAAATTCCCTCGATGAAATAAACCGTGTTGTCCAGTTGTCTGCACATAAGGCTGGCGTTATTACTTCGGAGGTTCGCTAAGATGAAAATGAGAAAAATAATTTTTACGTTCATGTTTTCTTTGATTGGTGTTGCAGTTTCTTTTTCTCAGGCAAAAGACGTTACGATTGATAACGCGCTAACGCAGGCGGCAGAGAAATTTTCTTCTTCGCTAAAAAACAAAACAACGGTTGCAATTCTTGGAATTTCATCATCTTACAATGAGCTTTCTGAATATATGCTTGGCGAGCTGACTACAGATATTGTTCAGCTTAGAAAACTTCAGGTTGTTACCCGCGCAAATCTTGACGTGATAAAAAAGGAGATGAACTTTCAGCTTTCTGGAGAGGTTAGCGACGAGACAATGCAGCAACTGGGAGCTAAAACCGGCGCGCAGACTGTAATATCGGGAACTTTTAAACCGCTTGGAACTTTGTATGTTTTAGATATACAAGCGTTTGATGTTACAACAGCCACAATTCAAGATACATACAGAGTTAATGTTGTAAGTGACGAGACACTAGAACTGCTCACCAAGAAAAAAATTGTCGGCACTAGCGGAAAAATTCAGAGCAACGACTACACGGCAGGCGAAAGGCTTGGAATCGGATTTCAGAACTTGTTATTTGGATTAGGTTCATACCGTACAGGACACTGGGGCGACGGACTTTTTTTGACAGGAAGTAGATTAATGGGTATTTTACTTTTATATACTGCTACTGCTGATACTGCTGAAGATAGTCTAAATCTTGCTATGGGCTGGATGTGTGCATCTATCGCTTACGGATTCGTGCGTCCTTTCTTCTATCACAAGAACAACAGCGTCAATTTGAGCATGAACATCGGCGCAATCCCGACTGCGCATGGAGTTGAGCCTGGAGTTTCATACAGACTCTCATGGTAGCGCGCGGAATTTAGCTTTCAATTAAACAGCTTTGCATAATTTTGCATGGCTGTTTTTTATAATTTTTTCTAAGATTTTTTCACTATACAAAAATCTGTTGCAAACTTCGGTCTTTATGATTATTTTTATTGCATGAATCTTTCTGACTTTGAGTGGCTTGGACAGAATATCCGCGCGGAAAAACTTTTGGGAAGCGACAGCGCGCCTGCAAGTATTTTTCTTCTTCAGGACAAATACGGAATCGAACTTTTGGTCAGGGACGGATTTCTGTTCCGGCGTTACAACGGGAACGGCAGCAGGAACGGCTTCGGATTTCCTCTTGCGGTTTCTGAAAATTCCACACTGAAGGACGCGCTTTCCTTTCTTGTCGAAAAATGTTCCGCGGAAAAAACGCCGCTCAGATTCTGCCTCTGCACGCGCGACCAGAAGAACGAGATTGATTCCTGCCTTGCAGAAAATTTTCCGCGAATTAAAATCAGCTGGAATTCCGGCCGCAACGACAGCGACTACATTTACCTTGCGAAAAACCTTGCGGAACTTCCGGGGCAGAAATTCCACAAGAAAAAAAATCACATCGCGCGCTTCATGCGGGTTTACGAGAACCGCTGGGAATTCAAGACTTTCCCCCAGAACGACATTGCCGGCGACATCATCTATATAGAAGAAAAGTGGCTGGAGGAGAGAAATTCTTCAGGCGGAAATTCCGACCATGCGCTTGTGCTTGAAAAACAGGGCATAGCCTCGGCTGTTGAATTCCATTCCGCGCTTAATATCCGCGGCGGAGTTCTTTACGTTGACAGGAAACCCGCCGCGATGACGCTTGCAAGTCCGGTCTCGCCTCAGGTTCTGGACATTCATTTTGAGAAGGCTCTTTCCGGTTATGCGGCGGACGGAGCGTATTCCGTGGTGAACAATCTTTTTGCCAAGGAGTCAAAAAATTTTCTGTACCTGAACCGCGAGGAGGACATGGGAGTCGAGGGACTTCGCAAGGCAAAACTTTCGTACAAGCCCGACATCATTCTGGACAAATTTTACGGTGAAGCGGAGGAGTGACCATGCTTTCAAAAATCTTAAAAAAATCTGACTGCGCGTCATGCCGTTTCTGCTGCTCGTTCCGCCGCCAGAGTCTGTGGGAAACTCCGCTTTTTGACCTGGAGACAAAGGAGCGTCTTGAGAAAAAATTTCCGTCTGCGCATTTCCGCCCTGTAGGAAAAAATTCGTTCACCGTTGACCTTTCAGGCGGCTACAAGACTGACAGTCCTGACGAGGAGGCTGCCTGTCCGTTTTTGGACTCGGAAAAAGGCTGCGTTCTTTCTGCGGAGGAAAAGCCGTTCGACTGCAAAATATGGCCGCTGCGTGCGGTTAGAAAATCTTCCGGCGGAAAAATTTTTGTCGCGCTGACTACGACCTGCCCGGCGGTGAACAGGCTTCCGTTTTCAGAAGTGCACTCGCTTGTGAAATCCGGGCTTGGCGGGAAAATCCTTTCTTACGCTTCGTCGCATCCGGACATCGTGAAGGACTGGCGCGGCGGATTTGTTGAGATTGAATAGATGAAATGCATTTTTGAATACGCTTCTCTGCTCGGAAAAATTTTTATTGAAAGCGACGGCAAATTTCTTACCGGGCTTTGGTTTGAATATCCGTTTGACGAGAAGAAGCACGCGGAAAATTCAGGCGGCGGGGTAAAGAAAATTTCCGCGGATTCCATTGATTCATTTCCTGTGATTTCGGAAACCTGCCGCTGGCTTGACGTTTATTTTTCAGGGCGGAATCCTGACTTTACGCCGGAATTCAGAATCGAAAATCTTACGCCTTTCAGAAAACTGGTTGTTGACGAGATGCTGAAAATTCCGTTCGGCGCGACAACGACTTACGGCGAGATTGCAAAAAACATTGCCGCAAAAAAAGGTCTTGAAAAAATGAGCGCGCAGGCTGTGGGCGGAGCTGTCGGCTGGAATCCGCTCTGCATTGTCGTTCCGTGCCACCGGGTTCTCGGCTCGGACGGAAGCCTCACAGGTTACGGCGGCGGAATCAAAAACAAAATCGCTCTTCTGAAAATCGAGGGAATCGCTGCGGAAAAATTCACGCTTCCAAAAAGCCGGAAGTTTATGTGAGGAAAATTTCGGATTCTGAATCCTGCGTTTAACTTTTGAATGCAAGAGGTTCAGTTCTCTGGCTTTAGCAAAATCATTTTTATAATTTGATTCAATCAGTTTAATAGAAACAATTCAAACGTACTTTTAGTTATCAGGGCGCATCAGGACTGACAATCAGAATAAATTGTCGTGACTGTAAAATTTGTGTCCATGTACTGGCCTTCTGCAAAGCGTTTTGGTTATAGCGGTATCGTGACAAAATCTGACGACTTTAAGACGAAAAAAGAATACAGGACATTACTTGCATATAAAAGAAAATCGGCACACTGCCAGCGCGGATTACCATACATGTTTGTTTTCCCATCTTAATGTTCGAATGTTGTCTTCGACGATTGATTTCAGTTTGCCCATAAAATCATAAAACATTTTATTCTGTTTCAACGGAAAAATTATCTAGCGTGCTTTCTGTCCATTTTCGGCTTAGCTCTGGATATGTTTCTTCAAGTGAAAGAAAGTATGTGAGCGCAGACGGAAAATTTCCAGTATAATAGTAAGATTCGCCAAGATAAAAATTCGCTCTGTCTGTAACTTGCTTGCTTCTGTTTTGTGCAAGGAATTTTTTCAGCACGTCAATTGAATCCGAATATTTTTTCTTTATAAATGAAGTGCGTAAGATTTCAAATAAAAGATATTCATCTCCGCCAGCAGGACTTATTAAGTCTTCGTCAAAAATATAAACCGGCAAAACTTTTGTCTGTTCTTTTTTTGATTTTAAAAGCGGCTGAATTTTTTTACGTGAACTTTTGCTGATTTTAGTTTCCTCAGGCTTTGAAGTTTCCCCAAGAACGTCTACAAGCGGCAAAGGCATTTCGCGCATTTTGTCTTCGTATTCTTTTTTTGCTTGAGGAGTTTTTTTGATTGAAGGCTGTCCAAGATAAATTGCAGCGGAAGCTTTGATTCCTTCGGTTGTCGCGTTTACTCCCGGAAGCACAAGCCGGACTGGAGTTTCAGTTTTAAGCGATTTTTTTCCGTCGAGCTGCTCGTCATAATAAATTTCACTGTTGCCTTGAGTTTTGTCGTTTTCTGAAATCATTGTGATTACGGCATAAAAATATTCACTTGTGTCCCTTGGCGAGTCCGTGTAGGAGTCCGTAATTTTTTCTATGGTTACCAAAGGCTGACTGAATTCAATTTGATCGTAGCTTGTGAAAGGCTTTTTGTTTCTGTAGATTATAAATGAAGAAATTGAATCTGAATCGTTTTTTGGCAGAATCCAGCTTATTGAAATTTTTCCGTTTTCGGCCTGAATTGCGTTGATTCCTGTAACAACCGGTCGTTTGCTTTGCGCAAATAAAATTGAGGATGAAAAAATTAAAAGTGCCGATGAAAAAAATTTTCTAAATGAATTTGAAATTTCCATGTTTGTATTTTGGACTAAATTCCGCTGATTTTCAAGTGTATCTTGCATTCAGTGCAAACACATTATAAATAATTTAAGTAAAGTTTGCGCGAAGAAACGGTTCCTGAAGCAAAAACACTCTGATTGTTGCGGCCGCATGAGCGAGCAATTCTATAGTTATTTTGCAACAATCAGCGTGTAGCGCATTATTGCGCGATTTTGAAGCACGAAACCGTGACTAGGAGCCAGTTTTATGCTGAATACATTTATAATGCGTTTGCCCTGATATTGCATTTGGTGCGGTTTGACAATGTCTAGCGTTTGATTTATTCTATTATATATATGTTTATTTCTGTGATTATAGAGCCGGGCGGGCTTGATAGCGGCAAGATGATGGTGGATATTCTTTCCAGATATGGATTTCAGAAAATTCAGCGTTCTTGCTGGGAAAGTTTAAAGCTGAACGAAACCGAGCTTTCCGCCTTGAAAAAAGACTTGGACAGGGTTACTGACTACTATGATAAAATCAGAATTTATCAGTTTCCCTTGAACGGACTTTTTGTTATTACAGAAATGAAACAGAAAAAATGGCGCAAATGCTGCTTTAACGGAACTTCGCGACCTAAGAATTAAAAAATTGAGGATAATTATGATTGAGGATTTTCAGGAGCCTATCGCACAGCTGAAGGCAGATGTTTCGGCTGTTTGGGGGCGTCTTTGACGTTGATGACATCAATAAAAAAATAGCTGAAAAAGAAGCTCTTACAACTGCTCCCGGATTTTGGGACGACAATGCCAAGGCTACAAAAATAATGAATGACATTAAGCTTTTAAAGGGCAGGATTGAGCCGTGGCAGGATTTGGTTCAGCGTGTTGATGATCTTGAGGCTTTGTATGAACTTGGACTTGAAGAAAATGACAAGAGCATTGAGTCAGAATTAAAAGAGCAGTACGAAAAAGCAAAAGCCGATTATGAGCATCAAAGCATTTTAAATCTTCTTAGCGATGAAGTTGACAAGAACGACTGCTTTCTTTCTGTTCATGCTGGCGCTGGCGGAACCGAGGCTTGCGATTGGACTTTTATGCTTAGCCGTATGTACCAAAGATGGGCAGAACGTCATGGATATAAAGTTGAAGTTCTTTCGCAGGAAGAAGCTGAAGGCGGACTCAAGTCAATCAACATGAAAATTTCAGGACCTTATGTTTATGGATATACAAAGGGCGAGGCTGGAGTTCACCGCTTGGTTCGCATAAGTCCGTTTGATGCAAATGCAAGGCGGCACACTTCGTTTGCTTCTGTTTATGTTTTCCCAGTTCTTGATGACAGCATCGAAGTTAATATCGACCCAAAAGATTTGCGCGTGGACACTTATCGTTCTGGCGGAAAAGGCGGCCAGCACGTAAACAAAACTGAATCCGCAGTCCGCTTTACTCATATTCCAACCGGAATTGTTGTTGCCTGCGACAGTGAGCGTAGCCAGCTTATGAACCGCGCATCTGCAATGAGCATTTTAAAGTCAAGGCTTTACGAGTATTACAAGGAAGAACGCGAAAAGGAAAATTCAAAATTCGCAGGTGAAAAAAAGGACATTTCTTTTGGAAGCCAGATTCGTTCTTATGTTTTCCAGCCTTACACAATGGTAAAAGACCACCGCACAAAATATTCAGTTGGAAATATTCAGGGCGTAATGGATGGAGATATCGACGGATTCTTGGATGAATTCCTTTCAGCAAAATGGAAAGATCTTCCTTCTTCATCAGATGACGATGGAGATGATTTGTAGAGATGAATTTTCTCTTTCGGAAATATAAAAGATTTTTTTTTATTTTTTCTCTTTTGTTATTTCTGACGGAGAATATTTTTTGTGAGCCTTGGATTCTTGCTGCTCAAAAATTTGATTTTGACAGCGGGAAGAATTTGAATTCCGCAGAGCAAGATTTGTCTTCCATAATGCCGCAGCTTATAATGGAAAAAATTTCTGAAGGACTTTCGCGCAACACAACTCCGCAGGAAATGCTGGACAGGTCTTTGAATAATTTGCTTGTTGAACGCCAGTCTTTGTTTCTTCAGCTTTCAAAAGAAATAAAAACGCGTGATGCAATTTTTCTTTTGTCTGGAAGCAAGAAAAGAATTCAAAAAAAAATTTCAGCCCAAGAAAAAAAAATTGACGAAATAAAAAATCAGATTGACGAGAACTTGGAAAAAACTCATCTGCTTTATGAAGAATTTAAAAATGCAAATTCTTCTCAAGAGGAAAAAACAGAAACAAGTTTTAGTCCGCTTCCTTTCAATCCATTTAAAAATCTTTTTGTGAAAAAAAAATCTCCAGTTCTTCCAAAGCCTCAAAATGAAAATGTTTCTTTCTATAAAGAAAACGCTTATGAACTTTTTTCTCCTTCTAAGGAAGCTCTTGATTCTGGAATTGAGAGCCGCAAGTTTGAAAATGAAGTTGTCGCTGCAAAAATAAACGGACTCATAAGCGGGAGTATTATTGTTTATGGCGAATATTTTTCTATTTCCTGCGCACTTTATAATTTTCCGGGAAAAAAAATTCTTGGGCAGGTTACAGAAATTGGTTCATTAAAGAGTTATATTTCCGTTGCGGAAAATGCCGCGAATTATTTTGTTCCGATTATTGTAAACAGTTTTCCTGTTGAAATCTGTTTTGAAATTCAGCCTCCGGAAGTTTTTAAAAATGCGATAGTTTCCGTTGATGGAAATATTTATAAAAATCCGCCGGAAAAAATTTCTGTTCCGTCTGGAAATCATTCCATAACAATTGAGGCAAAAGGATATATTCCGCGCTCGATAAATTATGATTTTGAAGGCTCTAAAATTTTTAAGCTTCAGGGAAATATGAAACTCAAGTCGGAAGTTTCCGGCTCTATTGAATTGAAAAGAAATCTGGAAAATGGATTTCTATATTCTGGAAGCAATTTGCTTTCTGAAATTTCAGATGAAAATTTTTCTGCGGAAATTTCTTTTGATGGAACTCCTGTCATCGGACAATTCAAATCCGCGCAAGATGAAAATGCCTTGTTCTTTTTTTATGTGCCTGAAATTTTGCAAAAAAATCAAGCCCGGCTTTCTGTAAAAGGAAAAACTGTAAATCATTCGGAATATATTGACAAGCGGAGAATTGCCGCCTATAGAGCCTATACGGCTTTGGTTCTTTCTGTGCCGTTTACTTTGTATTCAGTTGGAAAAAATAATTCAGTTACAAATGCTTACAATCGTGGTTCTTTAAAAGATTATGATGAAGTTTTAAAATGGAGACGCTACGGAACTATTTCCAGCGGAATAACTTTTGCGTGTCTTGGATTTTTTGGCTTTGAACTTGCACGTTATCTTATCGCTGCAAATTCTTTGCTTCCTTCAAATGCAAAAGAAATTTCTTCATCTGAAATTTCAAATTCGGCTTGGACTGAAATTCAAGAAGAGTAAATTTTTTAGGAGTTAAAAATATGGCGAAGATTTCATTTTCAGAAAAATTAAAAAATCTTCTTGGCGGAAAGAAAAATTTCTCTGAGGATTTTTTTGAAGATTTGACTGACGCTTTGATTGAAGGAGATTTGGGCGCAAAAAACGCAGTTGAAATTGTTGATAACCTTGAATCGTTTTGTAAAAAAGAAAAGAAATTTTCTCCAGAAGAAATTACTGTTGAGTTGAAAAATATTCTGATGAAATTTTTAAAGCCAGTTTCGATTGAACCTTCAAATGGAAAAGTAAATATTTTTATGGTTCTTGGCGTGAATGGTGTTGGAAAAACTACGACAGTTGCAAAAATGGCAAAATTGTATTCCGAAAAAAATGTCAATGTGATTATGGCGGCGGCTGACACTTTTCGCGCGGCGGCGGTTGACCAGCTTTCCATGCACGGGGAAAAACTTAAGCTTCGTGTTGTAAAGCATCAGATGGGAAGCGATCCAAGCGCAGTTGTTTTTGATGCGGCGGATGCTTGCAAGGCGAACAATGGTGGGCTTGTAATTGCGGACACTGCTGGTCGTCTTCATAACAAAGAAAATCTTGTGAATGAGCTGAAAAAAATTGATAGAATCTGCGCTTCAAAAGCTGATGAAGGATGCTACAAAAAAATTCTTGTAATTGACGCGACAACAGGACAAAACGCTGTTAGGCAGGCAGAAGTTTTTAATGATGCGGTTGGAATTGACGCTGTTGTTCTTACAAAATATGATTCGACTGCAAAAGGCGGCGCGCTTGTTTCAATTGGAAAAGATTTAAATATTCCGGTTCTGTTTGTCTGCACTGGAGAAAAATACGAGAATATAAAATCTTTTGATCCTAAAAAATATTTAGATGATTTTATCGGAACAGAGTGATGTCTTTTTTTGAGGCTTTGTTTTTTTTGTATCTTTTGTTTCCCGTTATAAATGAAAAACAGTTTTTGATTTCCAATGCAATGAAGGGAAATATTACCCTTGAAAAAACTGAGGAATTGAAAACGAAGTTGGAAAGGTTTTTAAATTCAGATGAAATTGATTTTGGACTTTATGAGGAACCGAAAAAAAATCATTCTGAATTTTATTTGAAAAATTCTTTTGGCAAACTTGTGTTTTTTAAATTCGACAAAGAACTTTTAAGTGTTTCAAATGAACTTGAAAATTTTTCCTGCACTTCGGTAAATGAAGAGCAGTTTTCAATGGTAAAATATAATGCAGATTATAAGCCTGTTGAAAAAATTGTCTGGGAAAATAAAAATACTGTTGCAGATTCAAAAATTATTTTAAAGGAAAACTGGAAATATTCAGGCGAATATATTTTTTCAACTAAAGAAGATTTAAAAAATAAAAAAAACTATGAAATTCGATACAGCAAGGATTTTCTTCCGCTTTATGTTGTGGAATATTGTTATATTCAAAATCCAGAGTCAACAGAGGAAAATCCTTTGCCAGAAATAAAAAC
>ULPT01027800.1_pt1 | contig 63166 bp, 45 predicted proteins | sample 1953751 | NCBI WGS metagenome assembly ULPT01 (sample SAMEA4835636, study PRJEB28245) | human gut metagenome | biome: gut microbiome; material: fecal sample | place: Denmark | collected 2008 | reverse complement strand
GCTGTGAAGAAATGAGGATTCATTTCTTCACAGCCCCTTTCAAACAGAGCCGTATTACCAAAGTCTGACAGCCGGTTTCTTATCCGGTTCACCGAAGCGGTGAATGGTATCTACAAAACGGACTGTACCGGTCTTGTAGCGGAGGACCAGCGTGCTGGTTCTGGCACCGCCGCCAAAGTAGCGGACGCCTTTCAGCATCGCGCAGTCGGTGATCGCCGTTTCCGAGAAGATGCAGTCATCGCCTTTGACAAGGTCATCTAAGGTCAGGACCTTGTTCGGATCGGTGATGCCCATAGCATGCAGACGGCGGACTTCTTCTTCCGTGTGCGGGAGCAGCTTTGCCTGCATATCACCGCCGAGACATTTCAGACCGACAGCGGCAAGGACGCCTTCCGGCGCACCGCCGGAGCCGAGGACCATATGAATACCGCTGCCCTGAATGCCGCAATCGATGGACGGTACGACATCCCCATCGGTGATGAGACGGATGCGTGCGCCGGCTTCTCTGGCTTCGCGGATGATGCCTTCATGTCTTTCACGATCAAGGACAACAATGGTGAGATCAGAGATCTCACGATCCATCGCTTTCGCCACGCGGGTCAGGTTTTCAGTAACAGATGCATTGATATCGATGCATCCCTTCGCTCTCGGGCCGACGCAGATCTTCTGCATATACATATCCGGTGCGTGGAGCAGGCAGCCCTTCGGTGCAATAGCAAGGACCGCGATCGCGCCATCTTTGCCCTTCGCTACCAGGTTCGTCCCTTCGACCGGGTCGACAGCGATGTCGACCTCTTCTCCGCCCTGACCGACTTTTTCGCCGATATACAGCATCGGTGCTTCATCGATCTCGCCTTCGCCGATGACGACAGTACCGGAGACCGGTGTCTTGGCAAACTGCTGGTGCATGCCGTCTACCGCAGCCTGATCCGCGCCTTCCTTATCGCCTGTCCCCATCAAACGACCAGCCAGAAGTGCAGCCTGTTCTGTGATTCTTACAAATTCCATTGAAAGTTGTCTGTTCATTGTATGCCTCCACAATAGTATACTTTCTCTTTCACAGTTATCGTTATTGTATCATACTTATAGAAATAATGTAGTATACACTTTTCCATTTTTAGAAAATTCTAATATATGAGGTCATTGGATGCGGGATGTAGGGTTTGCCCCTTTGGAAGTCTCTCCATAGATACGGAAAGCCAAGGGGAGCGATGCGCGCGTCCGCATACGCAAACAGGCGCTGCTCCAAGGCGGCAAGTCACCATACAGCAGATCCCCGGCCACTAGTCTCTAGTATATTCTATCACAAACTGATGCATGAGGCGGATGAGGCAGTCATTCGTCAGAAGGTATGCGAGGTCCTCTTCCGTCTCGATCGTATAGTCCCACCGTTTTAGGAATCGGGAGAAAGCCTTCTGGATCCTCCGCTCCGATTGACCCGTTTCCGGCAAGACCAGCGGATAGGAGAGCCCCATGTCCAGCAGTACTTTCAGCATGACAGGGCGGAAATGGTACTCCAAAAAGCAGCTTTCTATCCAGAACTCATGCAGCGTCCTTTGAAAACGCGCGGTGAGAGGCATGAATCTCAGGTATAAAGAAAGCCCATCACTGACCCCTCCCCAGAAATCAGCAAAGGCGACATCATAGGCCCCATCCTTCTGCTCACGAATGAAATCCATCGCATCCGCTTCGATGATATGGATCTTTTCCTTATGCGGAAACTGCGGCAGAAGGTGTGTCTTGAAGAGAGAGATCACGTGGGGATTCATCTCCACCACCGTGACAGACTCCACCTCTTTCTTTTCTGCCGCCATGAAGGCATAGTAGCCCAGGCCAAGGCCATAGGTGATGACCTTTCCATGGGCGCGCGCCAGCGGCTCTTCCATCGACTCGATCTCACTCATGACGACACTCATCCACACATGGCCGTTTTCTCTGATGACAGGAAAAGCGACGCGCTCATCAAAGAAACCGATATCCGCATAGCCAAAAGGCCGCTTGGCCGAATAGCCCTGATGATAGGTCTGGAAGAATTCCCCGCCAAGATAGTCGGTCGTCCCTAGCTCGATCGCCCCCGACTTCGCTTCCGGTGCATGCACATGGATGTAGTAGGGATTCTTCGTTACCAAAGAGGCGTCATAGAAATGGGTGTGCTCTTCGATCTCCTTCATCAGCGCCTTCCACAGGCCTTCCGGATCATACAGATCACAAAGCGCAGAATATGGGATGAGGCCTTCCGGATCCTCCCAGATGTTCTCGATAGCGTCATCCACCGTATCTGTGAATCCGATATCAGCCGCCGCACGGATCCGCTCTTTATCCGAGAGCCCGCGGTCGAGATCATTCACACAGAGGTGGTCTGCCACCTCTCCGAGCATGATATCCCCCGCCGTCACAGATAGCAGATAGGATTTTAACAGTTTGCGAAGCGATCTGGTGAACGCTTTCGGATTGGCAAAATGCATACATATTCTCCTTCATCAATTACACGAGGCTCACGGAGGGCAAAACGCTCCACAGGGTCATTTCCTCCGGAGCACGATCTCCGGCGCATAGCTGTGAAGCTCTTTGCGCAGCGTCTTATCAAGGATCTTGACTTTATTCATAAAGCTTCGCATGACGAACGCATTCTCGGTAAGACCGCTCTGTGTCGTCACCCTCTCACACTCATAAATGGCTGCCGTGCACTGGATACGCTCAAGCATGAGACTTGCCGTCCCCTTCTCGTTCAGCACCAGAAAAGACCAGTCTTTCCCCGCTTGCATCCGAGGAAGATCCTCGCCGGTGTATACAAAGTGATAGAAAAATGGTTTTTCTTCCTCCTGCACGATCTTCCAATGGAGTCTTCGTGCAATCTCATAGATCTCCTCCATCCTGACAGGACGGAAATCAGCCGATATCTCAGCCATACAGCCTCCTTTTTATACATAGCCGGTTTACCAGAGAAGCCCTTTCTTAGCTGGCTCCGCTCGCAATCGTCATGCCCATGACTTTTTTCGCTCCCGCGCGCATAAGCTCTTGAGCGGCCGCCTCCATCGTAGCCCCCGTCGTATAAATATCATCTACGACAAGGATCGTTTTCCCTTTCACATCCATAGACCGCGCGATGTGAAAAACGCCTTTGATATTCTGAAAACGCTCCTTTCGGGATAAGAGGGACTGCGTGTGCGCACTGCGGATGCGGACGAGTGCATCCGGCCTGTAATCATAGCCTGATTCCTTCATCCACGTGGCAAACATCAGATCCACCTGGTTATACCCGCGCCATTTCTTCTTCTCCGAAGACAGCGGGATAGGGATCACCAATCCGCACTCCCCCATCCTGTCCCACCAGGGAAAGCGGGAAAGGAGCGGCGCAAAGACGCGCTTCCTGCTCATCCGCCTGCCATACTTGATCTGTATGATGCAGTCTCGGATCGCACCTGCATAGTCGCAGCAGGTATAGCAACCCGAGAGGTGGTCGGTGAAAGAGGAATTGAGGAGCCTCGGATTCCAGATCTTCCGGAGGCACGCCTCGCACCACTGCACGTTCGGATCGACCACGCGTCCGCAACCCGGGCAGCAGGTGGGGTAGAGTGTCTCCAGGATATCAGTAATAAGACGCATGGCAGGGTCCTTTCTGGGGATTCAGGGGTGGGGATTTCCCACCAAGGCATTATCCTTCCGTTTCTCCCGTCAGGAGCGGAAAGAAAAGGCTGTATCTTCGTCCGGTCTCTACGGTATCGACGGCTTTTGCCAATGCTTCTTCCGTCGTGATCAGATAAGTGGTCTTTTTCGCACGGGTGATTCCTGTGTAGAGAAGATTTCGCTTCAGCATCATGCGCTGCGTCGGAAGGAGGACGAGGATGACGGTATCATACTCGCTGCCCTGACTTTTATGGACCGTCGTCGCATAGGCGAGCTGCAGGTCATTTCTTTCCTCTTTTTCATAGACGACTTCCCTGTCATAGAAGCTGACAGCGATGCGCTTGTCTGTCACAGACCAGACAATGCCGACATCACCATTATAGACACCCTTGTCATAGTCATTCCGCTTCTGCATGACCTTGTCGCCGACAAAGAAATGATTTCCCGGCGGGATCTGCTTCTGATGCACCAGCTCCTGAATGGCATGATTCAGATTGTCCACCCCGCACCGGTCACGATACATGGGAGAAAGCACCTGCAGTGCCATTTTCTCCTGGCTCTCCCCATAGTGCAACGAGCGGCAAAGGCTTATGACCGTATCGAAGGCTTCCTCTTCCGACCAGACCGGAAGAATCTTGAATTCCCCGCCTTCGTCCGGGACACACATATTCCCTTCCCGGATGAGCGCCGCATTCTCGATGATGCCGCTCCCTTCTTTCTGACGAAAAATATGCTTGAGCCTTGTGACAGGCACCTTTTCCCAGGCGATGATAGATTTCAAGGGCGTACCCGGTCCTACCGGCGGGAGCTGGTCGACATCGCCGACCAGAATGAGGCGTGCATCTTCTTTCAGCGCAGCCAATAAATGGTAGAAAAGGGAAATATCCATCATGGACGCTTCATCGACGATGATGAGGTCTTCTTCCAAAGGATCGCTTTCATCCCGCGAAAAGACCGTCCTGCCATCCTCACGTTTTTCCGCCTCGAGCGCCTTATGAATGGTATCCGCATCCATGTGGCTCGCGAGTGCAAGGCGCTTCGCCGCACGGCCTGTCGGTGCCATGAGATGGACTTTCAGATCGTGCTGTTCGGCCGCCGTGATGATGGCCCGCACGAGTGTCGTTTTCCCTGTGCCCGGCCCGCCGGTGATGACGAGTACGCGGCTCTTCATCGCCTCTTCGACGGCTTCCTTCTGCTCCTCTGCCAGCGTGATATGATTCTCTCTCTCAAATTTCTCGATGGCCAATGCAGCCGTTCCGAGCGCCTTCTGGTGGCAGAGCATGCCTTTCAGGATATCAGCCGACTGCGTTTCCGCTTTATAGAGAAAATCCAGGTACACATACACCGTCTTTTCATAGGTCAGTGACGGCAGAAGGCCTTCCCGAATCGCAGACTCGATGCCCTCCTTGATGATCTCGATGGAGAGATGGAGAAGCGGCACGGTATTTTTCGCCAGCGAATCGATCGGCACACAGCTGTGCCCCTGAGAAAGCGCCAGTCCCAGCATATACTTCACGCCAGCCGTGATGCGCTCGCTGTCATTCACCGCTATGCCCTGATCCATTGCGATGCGGTCGACCTCGAGAAAAGTCATTCCAGCTATGTCTTGCAGCATGCGATAGGGTTCGTGCTGAAAGACGGACTTGATATTCTCTCCGTAACGCTTCTGCATATCTGCCGCATATTTTTCGGGAATAGCCAGTGACTGGAGGTACATGATGATCTCCTTCAGCCCGGAAATCATCTCATAGGATTTTTTGATCTTCTCGAATCCCTTAGGCCCTATACCGGGGACCTCCAGAAGGGCATCGATATTCTTCTCGAAAATATCCATCGTCTTCTTGCCAAAGTGTGCCACGATGCGGCGCGCCATGGTCTCACGGATGCCATCGATCATCCCCGATGCCAGGAAATGAATGATATCCTCCGTTTCCTCCGGCTTCACCATCTCCAAGCTCCGCGCGGAAAACTGCACTCCAAAACGGGGATGCTTCTGCCAGCACCCCCGCATGAGTATCTGTTCGCCGACGTATGGACCTCTCCCATGGTATGTGGCGCAGGCCAGCTTGCGGCTTTCCTTATCTTCGATCTGAAAAACGCAGAATCTGCCATCATCGCTTGCATAGATGCATCGTCTGACGGTACCTCTGAGTTCTTCGATCATTTTGTCTCCCCTTGTATCAGTTTCGACTGCAGCTTTTTGCTGATATCCATCAAGAGCTGGTACCAACGGATGAAATCAGGGCGGCTGCTCACATCTTCGATGAGAGAAGACAATGCCTCGATATTCTTCGCTTCCCTTTCTGCATCATAGATCGGCTTGTGCGCTTTCAGCTTATAAAGGGCAATGCCTCTCGACAGCTCCAGCCGCTTCTCAAAAAGCGCTGCCAGCTCACTATCGATCCGGCGCACCGAAGCGCGCAGCTCTTCCAGTTCTTTTTCGTCCATCTGAGCCCCTTACCGGTTCTTTTCATGAAGCTCTGCCAGGATCTCCATGACCTTGGCTTTGCATTCTTCATACGGCACTTCAATGGTCTCACCGCTTCGACGCAGACGGATCTCCACATTGCCGGACTGCTGCCATTTCTTGCCGATGGTCACACGGACCGGATAGCCGATGAGGTCAGCATCCTTGAACTTGATGCCTGCTCTTTCATTGCGGTCATCAAGGACCACTTCATCCGCTTTTTCTTCCATCGCATCATAGAGCTTCTTTGCCGCATCCATGACTTCTTCCGATTTATTATTCGCCGGGACGATGACCACTTCATAAGGCGCGATCGCGACCGGCCAGATGATGCCGTCGTCATCGTGATTCTGCTCGATGGAGGCAGCCACCGTACGGGTGACGCCGATGCCGTAGCAACCCATCACCATCGGGTGCGATTTGCCATTGTTATCGAGGTAGGTCGCCCCCAGCGCTTCGCTGTACTTGGTCCCGAGCTTGAAGACCTGTCCGACTTCGATGCCCTTCGTGATGACGATCTTGCCGCCGCAGTGCGGGCAGACATCGCCTTCCTGGATCTGGCGGATGGTGTCCACCTTCACATCACCGAAATCGCGCGCCGGATTCACATGGATGTAGTGTTTGTCCTTTTCATTGGCCCCGCAGCAGGCATCCTGCATTTCCATGACCGTCTTATCACAGATGATGTCGAAATTCTTCACCTTTTTAAGTCCGATCGGACTGATATAGCCAGCCGTCAGACCGCAGCGCTCCAGATCTTCTTCCGATGCCATATCCACATTGATCGCGCCATAAATATTCTGGAGCTTTACTTCATTGACTTCATGATCGCCGCGCACCATCGCAAGGACGACGGTATCATCGAGCTTGTAGACGACCGCCTTGACAGACTGCTTCACATCCGCATGCAGGAAGTTGCAAACCATCTCGATCGTGTGCTGCCCCGGAGTTTCTACGATCTCTTTTTCTTTGTCATTCCGGATATCGCAGGGAATCGTCTTCGGATCGACCGCTTCGATATTCGCTGCGAAATCACAGTCTTCGCAATATACGATATCGGCTTCGCCGGAATCTGCCAGCACTTCGAATTCATGAGACGCATTGCCGCCGATCGCGCCGGAGTCTGCGATGACCGGACGGAATTTCAGACCGCAGCGGGTGAAAATGCGCCAGTATGCATCATACATCAGTTTGTACTGCTTATCGAGACCTTCCTGATCCATATCGAAGGTGTAGCCATCCTTCATGATGAATTCGCGGCTTCTCATCAGGCCGAAACGCGGACGCTTCTCATCGCGGTACTTGTTCTGGATCTGATAGACAGAGACCGGCAGCTGCTTGTAGGACGAGGTATCCATGGAAACGAGCGTCGTCACCAGTTCTTCATGCGTCGGAGCCAGGCAATAGTCTCTGCCGTGACGATCCTGCAGCTTGAACATTTCCTCTCCATATACGGCCCAGCGTCCCGTCTTCTGCCAGATCTCCGACGGCTGTACGATCGGCATCAGGATCTCCTGTGCGCCTGTCTTATTGATCTCCTCACGGATGATCTTCTTCACTTTCTCAATGGCACGGAAAGCCAGCGGCAGGTACGCATAGGTACCATTGGCGATCTTTCGCATCATGCCGGCTTTCAGCATGTACTTATGGCTCATGACGACAGCGTCGGCAGGCAGTTCTCTCAGGGTCGGGCTATATAATTTGGATGCTAACAATGAAATCTCCTCCTAGACATGAAATGAAGATCTATATTTTCATTTCGGCAAATAGATTTCTTCTATTATATAGCTTTTAGAAAAAATTTGCTATGAAAAAGTAATTCGGGATGCACAGCTCCTCCGGCATCGTTATCTTTTCTTTGAACGAAGCCTCCGCAATCAAAAAACGGCCTTCCTTTCGGAAAGCCGTTTTTGATTGCGGAAGAAAAATTATTTCCAAGCCTGCTTCATGATGTTTTTGTATTCATTGTTCAGATGATCGACGATGACATCGAGGATGACACGGACGATTTCTGCGTCAAAGCTCTCGTTCGTGCTTGGGAGGCACGCATCAAGGAAAATGCTGCCGTCTTCTGCTGCTACATACTTGAAGACCTTGTAGCTGCGATTCAGCTGGTTCAGGTATTCGAGGAGGGAGAGCTTATTTTCATCTTTCAGAAGCTGGCTTCCGATCTGGACGCGGATGATGGTGTAGATGGTATTGTCGGTGATGATGCCGAGCGGAATGGTCTGTCCTTCGACCTTCAGGTTCGACTGGAATACAACGGTATCTGCGTCATCTTTCATTTCATTTTTGACGAAAAAGTCCATTTTGTTTGCCTTGGTGTAGGCTTCGAATTTCTGGGCTTTCAGGTTTACTCTTTTTTCTTCTGCCATGATGCATGACCTCCAACTAGAAATGAGAATTGTCTTAAAGCTGTTTCTATTGTACCTTGTCTTGCCAAAGATTGCTAGTAGGAGAATGGGAAAGTGATTCGGATTCAACGGGACCTGACGATCTGTCTTCCCGATAAGGAGAACGCTGACCATGCGGAAAAACAGCAGATTTTCGGCACAGGCTGTCTTTTATGTCAGGCGCAGCCGCCGCTATTTCTCATCCCGCAATTCTCATGCAAGCAGAGCTTTCATTCGGGATCCATGAGAAAGTCCTACCGATTCAGGAAGGACCTTCCCAGCCCTTGATAGCCGATAAATTCGCGAAGCAGCGAATGATCCGGCACGAGCGATGCATCCAGCTCACGGAAGGGCGCGAGAAATTCCAGAAGGCGCCGGGCCTCCCCATAGGCAGGGCTATCCTTGGATATTTCCTCTAAAAACGGCTTTACGATCCGTTTCAGAACAGGGATCTCATAAAGAAGTGCAGAATTAAATACAACGTCAGCACGTCCCTGGAAGTGGAAAATATTCCGTTCCTCTCCTTTGCGGACACCTGGCCAAGAAGAGATCGTCTTTTCCGGAGGGTTTCCTCGGAACTGCATATCTCTCACCATACGGCGAAGAAGCCGCGTGTCCGAGGTCGATATACGGTTATGGTGGTTAATGGTGATCTGTGTCAGCGCGGAAAGGTAGATATGCATGCACTGATAGCCGGGGACAAAATAGGTGAGGCGCGGATTCAGTGCGTGGAGCCCTTCCACAAGGATCGGCTGCCCCTTCCCGAGCGTCACGGGCGGCGCATTCCACTCCTTTTTCCCAGTGATGAAATTGAAAGTCGGAAGCCGCACCGGCTTTCCTTCCAAAAGTGCGGTGATATCTCCCTCGAAACGGTCCAGATCAAGCGCGTGGATATCTTCCCAGTCTTCCCCCTGCATTTCGCTTCGATCACGGAAATAGTCATCCAGCGAGATCATGACGGGGCGTACCCCATTCACCTGCAGGTGAACGATGAGACGCTTCATGAAGGTGGTCTTGCCGGAGGATGACGGCCCTGCCATACAGACGAGACGGATCCTGGGCTTTGCCTCACAGATCGCATCTGCAAGCTCTGCCAGCTTCTTCTCATGCAGCGCTTCGGCGATAGAGATGTAGTCGAGAATTTTTCCATTCTCGATAGAAGCATTGAGCTGCGCCAGATTCTGGCAGCCGATCAGCTCGGACCAGTTCTGGCTTTCGAGGAAGACCTTCGCAAAGAGCGGGTCCTCTGCTTCATCCTGAGCCAGATGAAAATCCTCATCCGGAAGGCTGAGCAGGAATCCCGGCGCATAAGACTTCAACGAAAAAAGGCGCACGAAGCTCATATCCGGCAAAAGAGGGCCGAAGAAATAGTCGATCACACGCCCGCACTGGTCGACATTGATCGTATTCCCGGCGAGCTGCCCTGTAAGTTCTGCATCCTCTTCCCGTCCTTTGATGCGAAGGAAGGCCATCGCACGTTTCTTTCCGACGACGAGCTTGGTGATATCGCGTCCCTCTTCGGAGATCTCACGCATCCGTGCCGCCAGCCGATCCAGCTCCTTCTTGAGCGGTACATGCCCGTCTTCAAATTCACAGTACAGCGATTTCCCCAGTGAATGCTTCACAAGGACATCTGCCCCTTCTCCATAGATCTCTTCCACAGCACATACGAGAAGCATGATCGCGCTTCTCACATACGCCTGGTGCGCTTTTGGCGCCGAAAGAGGGATCCATCGCACATCTCCGCCGGAGGGAAACGGTGTCTGGAAATCAAGAAGCTCGCCATCCATCTCTGCCAGCACCGCCTGCTCCTTCCCCCTTGTACCGCGGACCATATTCCATAAATTTTGCGGTGTCGCACCGTCAAAAAAGTCAAAACTTCTGCCTTCACAGGTGATATGGATCATGGAAATCAGCTCCTTTACCGGATCCTCCGGGGAAGTACGGATCCCATCGCGAATCGCATCATCATTTTCCCGGATAACCATCTATAGATTCATTATAGCCGTTTTTTAGACTTGCGTCACCACGATATGCGGTAAAGACAGGTGCTTCAGCTCCTCAAAACCGACATTCCGAGCCGCTTCCTCTGCGGATACGGGCATCGGCTTGGGAAGTGCGCCTGCATAATACAGAAGGAGTCCGATGATATCAGAAGGCTTCTTGCCCTCTGCCTTCATTTCACGAAGAGTGAGACCTTTCTGACGCTTCGAGAGCCGGACTCCCTCCGCATCAACGAGAAGAGGCAGATGTCCGTAAGTCGGAACATGGGCAACTCCCAGTTTTTTCAGCAGATAGAGCTGATAAAAAGTCGAGGAGAGGAGGTCATTTCCCCGAAAAACATGCGTCATCCCCATCGCCGCATCATCGACGGATACGGCGAGCTGATAAGCGACCATGCCATCGGCGCGCCGAAGGACAAAGTCATCGATGCCGGGACGGAGCACGCATGTCTCCTCTCCGCAGAAAAGATCTCTGAAGGACACGCGGCTTTCCTCCATACGAAGGCGCCAGGAGGGCGCCTTCCCCTTTTCTCTATCCGCGACTTCTTCCGCACTCAGACGGCGGCAGTGTCCATCATAGACCGGCAGTCCCTCTCCTTCATGCGGCGCAGAGGCGATGCTGTGGAGACGGGCACGGCTGCAGAAGCAGGGATAGATCTCCCCCGCTTCTTTCCACCGATCCATGATTTCCTGATAGAGAGGAAATCGGAGACTCTGGACGGGCGTCCCATACGAATAGCTCCCGCCGGGACCCTCGTCGTAGGAAAGACCCATCCATGCGAGGTCTTCTTTGATCCCCTCTATGTATTCCGCGTGGCTTCGCTGCCGGTCGATGTCTTCGATACGCAGCACGATCGCCCCTCCATGCTGGCGTGTCCAGAGCCAGTTCAAAAAAGCGACCCAGATATTCCCAAGATGCATATATCCCGTGGGGCTCGGCGCAAAGCGGGTACGAATGGCTGTCTGCATAGCGTCTCCTTAGGAAAACACAGATCCCATCATTGTCAGATCACATCAGCGTTTTCTCAATGATACAAAAGGAGGCTCAAGCATTTGAGCCTCCTTGGTGGTAAAAATGATAAGGGATCTGGGGTGAGGTGCAGCGAGCTTTGCAGGTACATCGCAGATGAAGCAGCCAAATGCCTTCTCAGAGAGATCTCCTGCCGCCTTCATTTCTCATCCCTGATCTTACTTACTCCGGCATAGAGAGGACTTTCCTGAAAAGTGCCTTATCCCGCTGGATCTTTTCCTCGCTGCCCATGCAGCAGATATAAGGATCATCAATGATGCTCTTGACGAGCGGAGCAAGAGCACGGATATCCTTCACTTCGCAGGAGATGATCTCGCTGCGGATCCGCATACGGTCTTCTCGGGTATTGCCATTCAGGTAGTGGAGCATCGCACGCTCGCCCTTCATGGACGGGGTGAGCTGGATCTCATCCGCTGCCATGGTACCGATGACGTACTTGGTCATTTCACGTTCGGACAATTCGAGTGTTTCCAGATATTCCGGAAGGTCTTTGTACGTCTCGAGCGTTTCCTTCAGATTTGGGTCACGGTATGAGCAGAGAAGGGACGTACCGTCGCGCAGGAACTGTGTGAAAGCGCCATACGCACCGCCGAGGACACGGACTTTCTTCCAGAGGTACTCATAGCGGAGGATGGTTTCCATGACACGAAGCGCGCCGGTATAGGTAAAGCCATGATCGCGGAAGTTGCCGCCTTTGGCCACGTACTGGACCTTGCCTGAGGTCAGGAAGGCTTCATTGATCTCCTTGGCCGGGAAATCGAAGAGATGGGCTTCCTTCTTCTCCCCTTCCGGCATATCATCCAAAATGAGGCCGAGACAGCGATCGACAGCCTGCTTTTCTTCCGTTTCGCCTGTGGTGGCAAAGAACATATGGCTTCTCGTGAAGATCTTCTTCGCGACAGCCGAGAGCTTCTCGGCGACTTCCTCTGCCCGACCGTCATACGTCTTGACAAGGTCTGCCAGGAAATAATAGAACGTCATGCCGGCCTGCTCAGAGAACTGTGCCGTCTTGGAGAAATAGGATGCGAGGCGTCCCATGGTGAGATTATGCCCGCGAGAGAAGGCGGTCATGTCCCATTCCGATTTTTCTTCCAAGAGAAGCTCCTTCAGCCGTTTCGTATCCCGGAAGGATGTATGATTGATGACTTCTCCAAGCAGATCCATGAGCCGTTCAGCCTTTGAGGTGAGTGCTTTGCCTCTTGCGACCATGAATGGCTTATATTTCGATGCGTCATTGATATCGCCGATGCAGGAGATCTGGAAGCTGATGCCGCCGGTATACGCATTGGAGATCCGCGCAAGTTCTGTGTAGCTGTGCTTTTCCGTATCCAAGCTGCGAAGCATTCCCGAAAGGAGGACGGCATACGGGATCTCTTCCTCGGTGAGGTCATAGAGATCGAAATACATCGTGACGTAGGAGATCCCCGTCGTGTGAATATCATAGTGGAAGTGGCGGATACCGGAGACTGTCTCTTCTTCAAGCACTTCCTCCTCGATCTCCCGCTTCAGGTCTTCGCGGGACAGGAGCGGAATGGTCTTCAGGGCTTCCTCCGTTTCCATGGATGCCTGACGCTTCTTCAATGCTTTGGTGGACGCCACGATGTCTTCGAGCTGCTCGTCGGTGAGACTCATCTTGTACGCAGCGAGCTTTTCTGCCGTTGCCGCATTATTCTTCTCCGTCAGTCCCTTTTCCGGCTTCATGGTGATCAGGACTTGATGCGGATTCTTGATGACGTACTTCAGGAGAAGGCTTTCGAAATAGCCATTCTGGATCCCTTCGCGAAGCTCTTTGATGTCATCGATATAGCGCAGTGCCGCCATCGGGTCACGGTCATAGAGCCAGAGATCCATCGCGCGGACACCGTAGAAAAGTCCTTTCGGACGTCCCTGATAATCGTTTTCACGCGAGGTGAATTCTGTACGGTTCAGTGCGGCATCAAGCATATCCTTATCGATGCCGTCAAGAGCGAGCGTGCGCAGCGTCCCGTCGATGACCTGGGCAAACTGCTCCTGCTTCTCCACTTCCGAGCCTGTCACCTCGATGGTCCAGACAGGCTGCTTGTAGCTGTCACAATAGCCGCCGGACAGGTCGCTTCCAAGGCCGGCATCCAAGACTGCTTTCTTCAGCGGTGCGCCGTCCATATCGATCAGGACATAGTTCAGGATGCGGAAAGCGAGCGATTCCTTCGTAGACATATGGTCGCTTGCTGCGATGTAAAGGGCATGGATGGCCTTCCCTTTTTCGCTTTCCTGTTCTGCGATCCCATACGGACAGGTCGCCGATACCCTTTTCTTGAAGCCGGACTGCGTGCGGACGGCCGAGTCCACATTGCGGCGGTCAAAATGAGATAGGTATTCTTCATCGATATAAGCCAGCGTCTTTTCGATATCCATATCGCCATAAAGGTAGATATAGCTGTTCGACGGATGATAGAAGCGTCGGTGGAATTCAGTAAATTCCCGGAAAGAGAGCATCGGGATGACTTCCGGATCCCCGCCGGACTCCACGCCATAGGTATTATCCGGGAAGAGACGCTCTGTCGCGCGGTCTTCCATGATGGCTTCCGGCGAAGAGAGCGCACCTTTCATTTCATTGTAGACGACACCATTGTACGTCAGCGGCGCCTCTTTGTTTTCCAGCTCATAGTGCCAGCCTTCCTGCATCAGGATCTGCGGATCCTTGAGGCAATTCGGATAGAAGACGGCATCGAGATATACATCCATCAGGTTATGGAAATCGACCATATTGCGGCTGGCGATCGGGTACATGGTCTTATCCGGCCAGGTGATCGCATTGAGGAACGTATTGAGAGAGCCTTTCGCGAGCTCGACGAAGGGTTCCTTCAGCGGATATTTCCGAGAGCCGCAGAGCGTCGAGTGCTCCATGATATGCGGCGCACCCTTAGAATTATCCGGCGTCGTGCGGAAACAAATATAAAAAACTTTATTATCATCGTCACTGTCCAGATACAGAAGACGGGCACCGCTTTTCACGTGCTCCATCAGGTAGGCATCGGCATTGACTTCTTCAATATGGGACATGCGGCTGACACGGAATCCGTGCACCAGGTCTCCATCATTCCATTTCATTTGATCTCTCCTTATCGGTTGCTGATAATTGTTGCGTAAAAAGGTGCCAAAGGCTGCCCAAGCGGCTTCACCCCATGGTGCAAGCACTCCGCAGTGCTTTATCCTATGTAAAAATACCGGGATGAGCGCTGCCAATGAGTGGATCCGTATTCCCTTTGCATCTTTTTTCTTTCGTTCACAAGAAAAAGCGCAGGAAATTCCTGTGCTTTTTCCACAAGCATCTATTTATTATTTTTCGTCCTGCGGGAAAAATTCATCGTGAATCGCCTGTACAGCTTTGGTCAGGTCTTTTCTAAGGATGAGGCAGGAAATGCTGATCTCCGAGGTGCTGACGATATCGATATTGATACCGGCTCTGCCAAGTGCGCCAAACATACGGGCAGCGACTCCCGGTTTGCCGAGCATGCCGGCACCTACGACAGAGACTTTGGCCGTGTCGTCATCATAAATGACTTCTTCCACTTTGCCATCGTCTCTCATCTTATCAAGGACTCTCTTGGCATCTTCCATATCCGTATCATCGATGGTGAATACGATATCCGTCTTGTCGTCATTGGAATTTCTGACGCTCTGCACGATCATATCGACCGTGATATTGTCTTCTGCGAGAGCAGAGAATACGCTGTATGCCACGCCCGGCACATTTCTGAGTCCCAGTACCGCAATTCTAGCTGCATGAGCATCCTGTGCCACGCCTCTGACCGTTTCGTTCAAACCTTCCATACATACCTCCCGGATAATCGTTCCTTCATCATTCGTAAATGTGGATCTGACATGGATCGGGATGTGATATTTGATCCCGAGTTCGACGCTGCGAGGCTGCATGACGCCAGCGCCCAGACGTGCCATTTCTAGCATTTCCGTATTGGTAATTTCTTTCATCTTATGCGCATTCTTCACGACACGCGGATCTGCAGAGTATACGCCATCCACATCGGTGAAGATCTCACACATATCTGCATGCATCGCACCTGCGAGTGCCACCGCTGTCGCATCGCTGCCACCGCGGCCCAGTGTCGCCACATCGCCATTTTTCATGAGACCCTGGAAGCCTGCCACGATGACGATCTTGCCTTCTTCCAGCTCCTTGAATACCCGCTCCGGCTTCACATCATCGATGGTCGCTTTGCCATACGCCCCTCCGGCAATGATGCCTGCCTGCGGGCCTGTGAGCGATACAGCAGGAACGCCGAGCTTTCTGAAAGTCATCGCCATAAGAGAAATGGAGATCTGCTCACCGGTAGCCAGCAGCATATCCATTTCACGTCCATGATTGATGTCCGATACCTTCGAAGCCAGTGCCAGGAGATCATCGGTGGTATCGCCCATAGCCGATACGACGATCACGATCTTGTCCCCCGGCTTCCGATCGCGAAGCACACGGTTTGCAATATTCAACATTTTTTCCGGTGTCGCAACAGAACTTCCGCCGAATTTTTTTACATAAAGTGACATTTACATCCCTCATTTACGAGTAATCTAGGAAAACAAAGTCTGCCTTCCCGCTGGAGCAGCCATCGGATTCGTCCGCGCTCCTTCTATACTGTGAAAAGTGTAACATGGAAGAGGCGGCATGTAAAGAAGATAAATAAAAAAAGAGGTGCAGGTTTCAGCGCAAAGACTAAGAGACTAAGAGACGGAAGAGACTGATAGACTAAGAGACTTTAGATGTCTGATGTCTAAAGTCTCTTAGTCTCTTATCTGAACCCGCCAACCCTAAACTAAAATCCTCTCCCCCAAAATGGGGAAGAGGATTTTACATGACTCACTATTCATCTTCTTTTTTCTTTTTCTGTGCTTCATACAGTGCAAAGTATTTCCCGTGCCTTGCCATCAGTTCGTCATGGCTGCCGCGCTCGATCAGGCGTCCGTGGTCCAGGACGTAGATCACATCCGCATTTCTGACGGTCGATAGACGGTGTGCAATGATGATCGTCGTGCGGTTTTTCGCAAGCTCATCGAGTGTCTTCTGTACTTTCTTCTCCGTCTGGGTATCAAGGGCAGATGTCGCTTCATCGAAAATGACGACAGGCGGATTCTTGAGGAAGACGCGAGCGATGGCGATACGCTGCTTCTGCCCGCCGGAGAGCTTCACGCCGCGCTCGCCGACCTTCGTCTCATAGCCATTCGGAAGCTGTCGGATGAAATCATCCGCCGCTGCCAGACGTGCAGCCTCTTCGATCTCCTCTTTGGTCGCGTTCTCACGGCCATACGCGATATTCTCTGCGATGGTATCCCCGAAGAGGAATACATCCTGCTGCACGATACCGATCTTTCTTCGGAGATCCTGCTGGCGGAACGCGGAAAGCGGATGTCCGTCCAGCAGGACTTCGCCTTTTGTCGGTTCATAGAAGCGAAGCAGCAGGCTGACGAGCGTACTCTTCCCTGCCCCCGTCTCGCCGACGAAAGCCACCGTCTTTCCGGCAGGGATCTCAAAGGCGAGATCATGCAGGATGAGATGCCCCGGATCGTAACCGAAGGATAGATCCCTGAAATCAATATTCCCTTTCACATGGGAGAGCATGACAGGCTTTTCCGGATCTTCGATGGACGGCTCGGTGTGCATGATCTCTTCGAAACGGTGGAAGCCGGCCATGCCACGCTGGTACACCTCAGCGAGGATCGTCAGACGGAAGACCGGGCGCATGAAGATATTCACATAGAGAAGGAATGCGACGAAATCAGAAAGCGGAAGCGTTCCCTCATTGATCATCCATCCGCCAGCCAGGATCACCGCCACATTGATGAAGTTGGTGAAAAAATTGATGCCGCCGGAGAAATACGCGATGAGCTTATTCGAAGCGAAACGGGTATCCCGGAGCTCGCGGCTCTTCTCTTCAAAACGGTCCAGCTCGAAGGCCTCCTGAGCAAAAGCCTTCACAAGGCGAATGCCGGAAAGGCTTTCTTCTGCGCGGGCAGAGACTTCCCCTGCCTTCTTCCGGTTCTGCCGAAAGGCGGACTTCATCTGTTTATTCACCTTCACGGTGTGAATGCTCTTCGCAATAAGCAGCGCACCGATGAGGAGGGCAAGCTGCCAGTTCATGACGAACATCACGACCAGCGTCCCCGCCATGATGACGCCGCAGAGGAGAACATCATTGGGTCCGCGGAAGGAAAGCTCACTGATCTCTGTCACATCGCTTGTGATGCGGGAGAGCAGCTGTCCCGTTTTCTCATTATCGAAGTAATGAAAGGAGAGCTTCTCGATATGAGCAAACAGATCCCGTCGCATATCGTGTTCGATGGACGCACTCATGACATGCCCATAGTACTGCACCGCATACTGGATCGCAAAATTCAGGATGTAAAGGACAAGAAGGATCCCTGAGCCGATAAACAGCCGATGCATATCCCCCGCCGGCAGTACGTCATGGATGAGCTCACGGACCACGACCGGAAAGATCAGATCCAGTCCAGCCATGGCAAACGTCCCTACGATCACCCAGATCAGAATGTGCATGTAGGGACGATAATATTTCATAAATCTTCGTATCATAGTATCCTCTTGATCTTCAATAAAAAACAATTTGTTCTTTATTATAACGCAAAGGGAATGTGGCTTCAAGGTGAGAGGAGGCCACTGCTGTCTCACTGCTCATGGTCAGTGAAAACTCTGCCCTCTCACCGCTGACATCACCTTGTTTCCCGATCACTTTTCCCGATCCCAGATATGCAGCCGATAGGCTCCGAGAAGATCTCCTTCAGCCGTGACAGCGGGGACTTCGATGCCAGCCACGTAGCGGCCATCAGAGGAGATCGCAAGCGTCTGGAGCGGCCCCTTCGTATGATACTCATTAAGGAGGGTCCCGTCAGAAAGGCTGATGACTGCTGCTCCATGGGCTTTGTAGTCATGATTTCTTACATTTCTGCCGATCGCCAGCGCAGCTACATCACCGGCGACCCCGATGGCTTCGATCTCCGCAGGTGCGGTATAGCGGAAGAGATACTTCCCGTCCCTGTCAAAGCCATAGAGGCTGTTTCCAGATGGATGGATGACGGGCGCCGGCAGCTGCCAATTTTCCCGATTGAATGTATTGATGGTACCGAAGAGGACTTTGTCTCCGGAAAAGAGCGCATCACGACCTGCCGCAAAGTAATAGCTGCCGCCGATCTCCATGACTCTGGAAATGCTGCGCTCCCAGATGGGACGCCCGTCCTCGTCACGAAGGAATCCGCGTCCATCACTCGCCATCACCGCGAGGTACTTCCCATCCTCCGAGTAAGAAAGACCGTTCCGGATCGTCGTGGTGCCGAAGGTCTCGACCGGCGGGATCTTTTCGGCATGGAGCAATGTCCCTGTATGGCTGTCAAGGACATACAGATTTTTATTATAGGTAAGACCATCGGTCTTTGCCTTGTCGTAATTCGCTGTCGCAAAGGCGAAGCGACCACTGCTTTCTGAAACAGCACCGCAATTCACCCATGCATCCATATTCTCTTTTGCAGGATAGCGCCAGCGCTCTTTCCCGGTCTCATCGAAGGAAATGATGCGGGAAAGGTATGTCCGCTGCCCCTTCTCATCGAGCGTGAATCGATAGAAAACCGCATATACATGTCCAGCAGCATCCGTCGATATATCGATGGCCGTCGGCTCGGACTGTATGTCCGCCTCATACCCTATGAGAGAGTCTCCCCGGAAGGTCCACAGCACATCGCCATTTTTCACATCCATGGCATACATCGTTCCTTCCGGACTTTTCTCCCCCGCATAGACGACTTTCTCATCCCGGCTCACTGCGATGCCACGGATGAGGCCTGTGCCGACAGAGTGGCTCCAGCGCTCCTCTCCCTTCTCATCGAAATGGATGAGCTCGCCATTCGCTGTACCGACGAGCCAGCCGCCGTCCGACTTCACGTAGAGCACCTTGCCGCTGTCAAAGCCCATGCGGTCATAGTTCCGCCCTGCCATGTCGCCTAAGGAGATCACATAGGCTGCGTCTGACTCTTTGCCCGCAAAGATCTGCCACGGTGTCTTTTTCCCGGTCAGCCAGAAAAGAGCGCTCCATGTCAGTGCAAGGAGAAAAAAAATGAGAATTGTTTTGCATCGTTTCATGTTTGGTCACCAGAATCGAGTTCAGGGTTATGCCGTCCCTTGATTGTTTGCGAAAGAGGGAGGAGCGGGTTCTATGGGTTCAAGAGGTTCAAAGGGGGAAGCGCGGCGCATAAAAATCAGAAGCGCCGCGGAGCATATCTGCTTCAAACGTTAGACGTCAAATGTCTGATGTCTAATATCTGATGTCTCCAAGTCTATCAGTCTCAAAGTCTCCCCCGAACCCGCCAACCTGAACCCTGAAACCATTACAAATACATCTTCGCGCAGTCATACACCATGCGGAGCGCGCCGTAGTAGAAGCCCTCTTTGGAAAGCGCATAGAGGATCTTGGCACTGCCGCAGCCCACCGTGAAAAGAAGGAAAAGCAAAGAGACCCATTTTTCAGCCGGCCGCCAGATGTCTGCCCGCCTTCCCTTGGCAAGGAAAAGACCGCGGCTCGTGACGGAAAGGGCCAGCGTCGCGGAACGGCGAAGGCAGCGGGCCAAGAGGGGCTTCACCATGTGCGGGATGTGCATCAGTACCTGATGCCGTCCCTTTTCACTGCCGCTTCGAAGCTGCAATGCGACCATGACTTCGCCTGCTTCCGCAGCAAGTACAGGGAAGAAGCGGATCGCCGTCACCAGCATGAAGGCGGCTTGCGGAGATAGATTCCACGAAGTGAGACCCTTCAGCAGCTGGCGCGGATCGCTCGTCCAGCAGACGAGCAGCCCCAGCGTGATCATGGATACCGTACGCATCCCCTGGATGGCGCCGTAGATGATGCCTTCCCGATAGATATAGAGACCATTCGTCAGCGCCCCCAGGACAGGAAAGCCGGGAGAGATCAAAGTCACAAGGGGCGTCCGTGGATTCTGCGAAAAGAAGAGCGCCTGACTGGCGATCGATCCCCAAAGGCCCAATAGGATGAAGATCGCGAGCACCCGCCACTTATAGAAGGGCGTCTTTCCCAGAAAATGAAAAACGAGAGTCAGCGTGAAGAGGAAAAAAAGCGTCCTGGCATTGTCCACGATGATCATCATCAGCGCATAGCAAAAGAGGAAGGAGAGCTTCGTCCGTCCATCGAGACGCATCAGGAAAGAATGGCCATCCCCGCCCTCCCAAAGCTGTCTATAGGACATGATCCATCACCTCTTTCACAGAAATACACGGCTCGATGCCCAGCATTTCCGACAATGTCAGCATGGGCGGGAGCGCCAGGCCGCCTTCCTCCATCAGCTTTTTATCACTGAAGATCGCATGCGGTGTGCCGCTTGCGAGGAAGCTTCCCTCTTTCAATAGGAACACCTGATCCGCCAGCTCGCCTGCCAGCTCGATATCATGGGTGCAGAAGAAGATCGTCCGTCCTTCGGAGGCCGCATAGCGGAGAAGTGCTTTGATATCCGACAGGCTCTTCTGGTCCTGCCCCGTCGTCGGTTCGTCGAGGAGCAAGAGGTCATTATCCTTCCTTGCGAGCATCGCCCCGAAGACGACACGAAGACGCTGCCCCTTGGACAGTGCCAGTGGAAAATCATGACAGTAATGCCGTACATGCAGACGGCGAAGGAGGCGATCCAGCTCCTCTTCCGTGATGGTTTTGTTATTCCACGTCAGCTCATCGATGACAGAGTCCGTAAGCAGCATGAGATCTGCCTCCTGCCGCATATAGCCGATGTGATGGCGCTGCTTTTCAGCCGACTTCCCAAGGAGCAGGATCTCTCCCGATGTCGGCGTATCCAGTCCGGATAAAAGGTTCATCAGCGTGGATTTCCCTGCCCCATTGAAGCCCATGAGCGCATTGATCGTCCCCTTGCGGATCGCAAAAGAGAGTCCGTGAAGCGTTTCCTTCTCCGCACCCTGATAGCGATAGTGGAGAGCTCTTCCCTCGAGTACAACGGGTGCATGGCTTTCTTTTTTCTCTCGCAAGATATGCGGCGCAAAGGAGATACCGCTCTTCCGGATCTCCTCCGCCGTCTCTTTCACATGCCCCGAAAGATAAGGAAGGTGCAGGAGGCGGCCGAGCTTCACCGCCTGCGGCTCGCGGAGTCCATAGGCCTCCGTATCTCCGAGCGCTGTCCATGCCCCCTCTGTCGCTCCGTCATAGATGAATCGTCCTTCATACATGCAGCAGAGGCGGGGAAAATACCGCGCCAGCTCATTCACACGGTGCTCCACTACGAGGATCGTCATATGGTCTTCCCGATTCAGGGAAACCAGAAGCTCCAAGAAATCCTTGACGCCCTTCGGATTCATCTGGCTCACCGGTTCATCCAAGATAAGAAGCTTCGGATGCGTCACAAGGATCGAGGCCAGCGCCAGACGCTGCCTCTGCCCGCCTGATAGCGCATGGATACTCCGCGCCTCCATACCGGAAAGCCCCGTCTTTGCAAGCGCACGCCGGACCTCTTCCCGGATGACAGACGGATCCTCTCCGCGGTTTTCGAGGGCAAATCCGACCTCATCAGCTACCGTCATCGCAAAGAGCTGGTCATCCGGCGTCTGATATACCGTGCCTGCCAGAAGCCCGATATCTTCCGCACTCATCTCTGTCACGTCCCGTCCATCGAGAGAGATCGTCCCCGTGAGCCGGGCTTCCCCCGGTTCCAGAAGCCCCGTGATACTCTTGATGAGCGTTGATTTCCCGCAGCCGGAACGCCCCGCGATGAGGACCATCTCACCTTCAGCCAGTGATAGATCCACATGCGAAAGAGTATCCTTCCTGCGCGATACGTAGCGGCACGAAAGATCCCTGATCTCCAGTATCATGTCCCCATCACCTGCTTCAAGCGGCTGCCGATGCGATACCCCATCCAGCTGCCGAGTGTACTGTACAAGAGACCATTCATCAGCATGTAAAGCCCGATGAACCAGTCTGCATAATATAACCGATAAAAGAACATCAGCTGTTCCATATTCACAAAAGTGATCCCTGCATCACAAAGCCCGATCAGGAAGGAGATCCCCATCGCGTAGAGCGGCGTCAGCTCCTTCTTTCGATAGAAACCTGCGAGGTAAAGCGTCGTTTCCAAAATCACGATGGACACCGCACAGATCAGGATCCCCACCGGCGTCACACGGCCAAAAAGTACCGCCGAGAGCATCCAGCGCATGAGGAAAAAGAGCGCACAGACCCCCGGCCTGCGGAAAAGAACCAGCAGCGAGACCAGAAGCAGGTACTGCACGACCCCTGAGAGAAGGCCCGTCACCAGTCCGGAGAAAGGCCCTAAGAGGACATGCAGGAAATCTCCCAGAAGTGTCACCGGCACGACGACCCCGCCGAAAGCCATCGCCGCAAAGAGCGATACCGTGATATCCCCCTTCGCCCCGATGGAGAGGATGCAGCGCTTCAGTCCGCCGATGGACGCTGCCAGCGCGAGAAGAGAAAGGAGGGCAAAGCCGAGCGTCGCAAATCCCACGCTCCGCTTCTTCACGACGGTGAGCGGCAGCTCCGTCACACGCACCGTCTCTCCGTCAAACAGCGTGAGGCGCAGCGCATAGTCTCCCTCTGCGATCGAAAAAGGATCCACATACAGCGGCACCACAGCGGTCTGCATTTTATGGCCGTTCAGAGAGAGCACTGCCTCACTTCGCATTTTCGTCCGGTCGAGAGACTCTCCCTCACCGGCTGCTGCGATAAGCCCGGGGCGTACCTCCCCCGTCTCCTTGTCTACGAGCTCAGCGCTCAGATGGATCGTCTGCACGTCTTTCTTCGGATTCCTCATATCCAGAAGGAGGTACGTATTCGGCCTTGCCGTGAGCGCATCCCAGTCCACACCGCGCCCGCCCGTCAGGCGGTTCTTCATATTCTCCAGTGTCACATCCGGCGTGACGAGCGTATCCTTTTCCTGTCTCGCATCCCGCTCCCCGTCCTCATTCACCGGAAGCAGCACCGACTGGATATACCATGTCTGCGCTGCCTTCTGATCCTGCTCCTCTTCCGCCGGTCCCGCCGAGAAGGAGATCCGTTCCTCTTTCACGCCCTCTTTCGTCCGAAGGGAGACCGGTATCTCGAGGGCGCCCTCTCCCGCCTCTTCGCTGCATTTCACGGGGACCGCGAGGAACTGCTCACCATAGTCCGCAGGAAGTGTCCAGTGGATACATACCTCCTGCCCGTCCACCTCCCAGCCGTCTCCGGCCAGTGCCGTGAATCCCTCCGGCAATACCGCGGTGATCTCGGCGGCTTCCTCTGCATTGCCGAAATTCTGCACGGAAATATAAAGAAGTTGCGTGCTGCCCGCATGCGCCACGCCCGCCTCTTTCGTCAGACTGTAAGGAAACGACGCACGCAAAAGAGCCTCCCCGCGGCATTCTGCTGGAAGAAGGCTGGTAAAAAGGACGATACAAAGGATAAGAAGAAATCGGAATCTCATAAGATGCCTCGGATAGGTGACTGAGTTTTTCATTAGACTATGGCAATTATAGCGGATAGTGGAAAAGTTCGCAAGAAAAAAGGCGGGCCAGCCGGCTCGCCTATCCTTCTCTTCTCGATCAGAGCCGCTTTCCCGCTCCGATCAGTACCCATTCACCTGGCTGACGACACGGAAATGTCCCACATCAAAGGCTTCACAGATGGCATTGTAGAAGGGTCCCATCAGCATGGTGCGGTAGATCTCCGACTTCACGATGATCATCAGACGGCCCTCATCATAGGTCACACGGATGACACCGTTTTCGATGTATTTGTCAAAATCCTTTTCCGCCATTTTTTCTTTGAGCTTCAGGAGCGCGTCTCTGGTCGGGCCTTCCTGATATTCTTCTCTTTCCGTGACGGGGATCCAGCGGATCTCATAGATCTTGCTGGTATAACCTTTGTCTTCTGCGGAATAACGTTTTCCTTTTTCCATTTCTTCCATGGCTCACACCTGTCCTTTACTAAAATTTTCTATATCTTATATATTATAGCATATCTGGGAACGAAGGAGACTAGGGATTAGAGGTGACTAGTGACTAGTGACTGGTGACTGGTGACTAGGGAAACACTGATTAAATCGTTGTTCGATTTGACTCTTGCATTTTCATGCAAAGCGAGGAATAATCCGACGAGAATAGCGAGCTATTTAAGGAGGGTTATGACGAAGCGTTGCATAAAAATGCATGTCAAATCTGACTCTGCGATTTAATCAGCGTTTCCCTAGGCCAAAGTATCTTCTCTTCCTTCCCGTTGAGAGCAACCATGAGACGCCTGCTTTATGAAATCTGAATCTGATATCTGAAGTCTAATGTCTGACGTCTCCTAGTCTCAAAAGCCTCAAATCACGCCTCTCTCATGCAGACTCACGTAGATCCCGTCTCCTATGATCACATGATCCAGCACCACCATATCAAGGAGCTTCGCGGCCTTGGCGAAGGTCTTCGTCATCTCGATATCCTCCTTCGACGGCTCCGGATAGCCGGAAGGATGATTGTGCAGGAGGATGAGACCGTAGGCTTTGTAACGGATCGCCCACTTCATCGCTTCCTTGATGTCGACGGGCGTCTCATTCAGCCCGCCGATGGAGACCTCTTTGTAGCCCAGAAGTCGGTTCTTCACATTGACAAAGGCAATGAGGAAATGCTCCTGCGTCTCGTGGCGGAGACGCTCCATGAAAAAGGCAGAGACATTCTCCGGCGTACTGAAATTCTCCAGTTTTCTTTTATCATATATATAGGTCAGACGCCGCCCGAGCTCGATCGCTGCACAGATGGTGACTGCCTTATCAGGGCCGATGCCTTTGATATCCGTGAGATCCCGCCAGTGAAGATCCTCATAGCCATTGATGCCCACCGTCTGCTCGAGCTGATCCACGACATCCTGCGCCAGCTGCATGACGGAATACCCCTGTCGCCCCGTTCGCAAAAGGATCGCAACAAGATCCGTCATGCTGGCCATCTTCGGGGATTCCTGAAAACGCTCTCTTGGCTTGTCTTCGCTTCGCATTTCACGGATGAGCATCATCGTATCCTCACTTTACTGAAAATCCGGTGTTTCAAATGTCATTTACTGGTGACTAGACAGAGAGACTTTCGGCTTTAGACGTCACATACCATAAATCTGACGTCTAAAGTCTGAGGTCTTCCAGCCTCCCAGTCTAACATCTCAAAACTTCTCATACAGCCACCACGCGACAAGGATACCGAGGATGCTGATGAGATTCGGCGCAAAACGGATGCCGAAATGGATCTGCATGATCCCCAGATTCAGGGCGATGTTCTGTATATGGAAGATCTCATAGGTCTCCGTCAGGAAGGGCATGAGACCGACAAGGTTCGCACTGCCGAGCACCTGCCCCAAGATGCCGCCGATCAAAGCACCGGCGGCTAAAAATAAAAGTAGTGAAAAAAATCCTTTTGAAAATCGCATAGATTCCTCGTTGTTAAAAAAGAAAAAGGTTCAGGGGTAGCCACTTGATTATTTGCAAAAGAGGTTCAGCAGGTTCAACAGGTTCAACGGGAGTGGTGCGGCGCATAAAAATCAGAAGCGCCGCGGAGTTTTGATGGCGCTTCGCACCGTCGTCATTGAAAGCGTTGCCGAGAAATCTCTATTGCAATACGCTCATTGCCTGATATGAGGCAGCACCAAGACATCGTTTTCCCTCGACGCATACACGCTGATTCCTGCAGTACAGTAGAGATCCCTCGGCTACGCTCGGGATGACGATTCCTGAGAATCCCAGTCACCCCTAATCCCTAGCTACTAATCCCTAGCTACTAATTTCTTAGAGACTATAGACCTGGAGACATCAGACTTATGGTCTCCTAAGTCTATCGTATGATTTCTGACATCTTCCATTCTCTCAGTCTAAAGTCTCTTAGTCTCCCTAGAACGTACTCCCCATCGCGATCTGTCCGGCGACTTTTTGCGTGAGAGCTTTGCCCACCTCGTCCTGACTGCGGTACTGGTAAATGACGCGCCAGACGACGCCCTTCCGGAGGAAAATATATTCTTCTACAGAGAGCTCTACATTCTTGCCGCGGGCGGTCTCGGTGAAAGAGAAGGAAAGCTGCTGTGCCTTCACATCCCCCAAGGTGATCTCCTTCTGCTGGGATCTCACATTTTTCAGATTGGGATTATCGGCGAGGATGCTCTTCGCCTCTTCCGCCAGCGTTTTCGCATCCTTTCCTTCCCCCTCTTTCGTGCCGGTCACAAGGAGCTGCATATTCGCATTGTGTCCTTCTGCGTGGACCGTCTCCGCCTGACGGTCGCCGAGATCGACCTGCCTGCCATTGGAGATCAGCTCAAACGGCGTTGCCACCGTGATGGTCTCGCCGCCACAGTGAATGCGGTTCTTCCCGAAGGGAAACTGATCGTCGATGCTGTTTCCGCAGCCTGCGGGCAGCATGGCGAGCGCCAGAAGGCCCAGAGACAGCGCCCATTTTTTCTGCCAATGATTATACATATATATCATTCCTTTGGTTGTAGTAGCGAGATCAAACTTCGCTCATTGATTTTTCATATTATATCATAGAGGAGGGCAGATTTCCTGTTTCCGCTCATTTTTGTGATAGAATAGGGAAGACTCAGAGAACGGAAAGCTTTAGACGGCGAGATATCAGATGTCAGGTGCCTTATGCCTAACGTCTGATGTCTGCCGTCTCAAGCCGGATGTCTGCCATCTCAAGATCTTACAAATTCTGAATAAGGAGTCCCCATGTCTACCACCTCTCCCCTCATCGGCATCACAGCCGAGTGGAATCCTTTTCATGCCGGTCATTCCGCCATGATCGATATCATCAAAAAAGCCTATCCGCAAGCCCCCCTCATCGCTATCATGAGCGGTGCTTTCGTGCAGAGGGGTGAGCCTGCCCTTTTTGATAAATGGACGCGCGCCGGATGGGCCGTCCGCTCCGGCGTGGACGCCGTCTTCGAATTTCCAGCCCTCTACGCCCTTCAGAGCGCAGACCGTTTCTCCTGCCATGCCGCCTCCATGCTCCATGCCATGGGCGTGAACATGATCGCCTTCGGCGCGGAATCTCTCACGAAGGATGAGCTCCTAAGCGCTGCCGGCTGGGCGATCTCAGAGGACTACGAGCATCTCCTCCACGAAAGAATTGCGGACGGTCTGTCTTATGGAGAAGCCGCCCATGAAGCGATGGCAGCCGCTTTTCCGTATCTTGCCGACGAGCTTACGAAGCCGAACAATCTTTTGGGATTCCGCTACACGGAAACGATCCTTCGAAAGCACTACGACATGGACATCCTCGTTATTCCCCGAGACATGGAGCATCCCGTCTCCGCGACGAGTGCGCGGCGTGAACTCCTGTCTCAAAAAAGGACGGCTCTTCTTTCTCCTCTGGACGCAAAGCAAGCCGCCAAGCTCATGGAAGAAGGCCACTACACGGATCCCGCCCGCTATGAAGACTGCTGCCACCTCCTCTCCCGCCTGATGCCCCGAGAAGCCCTGCAGGCGACCGGGCTTTTCAAAGAAGGGCTTGAATACAAATGGGCTAAGGAAAGCCAGCGGATCTCCTATGAAGAAATGCTCGCCGCCACGAAGAGCAAACGCTATCTTCGAAGCAGTCTGAAACGCCTTGGCGCAGAGCTGCTCCTTTCCCCCGCCGCTCTTTCCTCCCCCTTCCTCGCACCGCCAGATCCCTCCTACGCCCGCCTCCTCGCACTCAAGAGAGAAAAGAGTGCCCTCCTCAGAGATCTTCCCCTCCCCATCATCACCAGCACGGCGAAAGCAATGAAAACACTTCCCAAGGAAGCCGCCGCCATGCTCGAGATGGACATCCGCGCATGCGATGTGCAGTCCTTCTGCCAAAAGGGAAGCAACTACAGGAAGGGCAAAATGGATTTCTATACATCGCCGGTGATCGTGGACTAAAAGACTGGCAGACTGATAGACCGGGAGACTATGAGTCTCTTGGTCTCCTATTTCCCTTTCCTATCGTATTTCTTTCTTTTTTATGTTATAATGTTCAAGATATTTTCAAAAAAATGGAATGATTATACAGGGGAGGAAATGATATGGAAATGAGTGAAGAATGGAGCTGGCCGATCGCCCTGGCCTTCATCCTCTATCTGGCGGGCATGATGTGCATCGGGCTCTATTACTCGAGGCAGCAGAAAAATTTATCGTCTTACATCCTGGGAGACCGCAAACTGGGACCATGGCTGACATCCATGAGCGCGGAAGCCTCGGATATGAGCGGCTGGATGCTGATGGGACTGCCGGGCTATGCGTACCTGCATGGGCTCTCTGCCTTCTGGACAGGCATCGGCCTCATCATCGGTACATGGGCGAACTGGGTCCTCGTCTCCACACGCCTTCGTCACTACACGGAGGTCGCGAATAATTCGCTCACCATCCCGGACTATCTGTCGAACCGCTTCGAAGAAAAGAAGAATGGCCTGCGCCTCATCTGCGCCCTCTTCATCATTCTTTTCTTCATCATTTATACATCCTCCGGATTCGTTGCAGCCGGCAAGCTTTTCAATACCATCTTCGGTCTGCCCTACTTCGAGTCCCTTCTGATCGGCGCCTTCGTCGTCGTATTCTACACCTTTCTCGGCGGCTTCTCCGCCGTCGCTCTGACTGACCTCATTCAGGGAACGATGATGTTCTTCACCGTCCTCTATGTACCGGTCGCTGCGGCCATCGCACTGGGCGGCCCCGCTCCGACCATGGATATCCTGGCGAAAGAAGGGCCCGACTTCTTCTCCTTCTTCCCGGACTCCACCGGCATGGGCGCTCTTGCCATCATGATGATCTCCTCCCTCGGCTGGGGGCTCGGCTATTTCGGACAGCCGCATATCCTCGTCAAATTCATGGCGATCTCGGATGCCAAAGACCTGAAGAAATCGACACACATCGCCATGACATGGGTCATCCTGTCTCTCGCCTTCGCCATCGCCATGGGCGTCATCGGCAAAGCCTATCTCACCACGCCGCTTGAAAATGCGAATGCAGAGCGCGTCTTCGTCCTGATGGCAGAGTCGCTCTCGGCGCCTTTCATCACGGGCATCATCTGGTCTGCGATCCTCGCGGCTATCATGAGTACCAGCTCCTCGCAGCTGCTCGTCACATCCTCGGCGGTCTCCCGTGACCTCTTCCAGGCCTTCCTCTGCAAGGATGCCTCGGAAAAAACGCTGATCCGCGTCAGCCGTATCTCGGTCCTTCTCGTCTCCTGCATCGCCGTCTACCTCGGCTCGGATCCGAACAGCTATATCTTCTCCATCGTTTCCTACGCATGGGCCGGCTTCGGTGCCTGCTTCGGCGGGACTGTGCTCCTCTCCCTCTACTGGAAACGCATGACGCTCAAAGGCGCCTACGCCGGTGTCATCGTCGGCGGCCTCACCGTTCTCATCTGGAAACAGTTTGCCTGGTTTGACCTCTATGAGCTCGTCCCCGGCTTCCTCTTCTCTGTCATCGCGATCGTCGTCGTGAGCCTCATGGATAAGGAGCCGTCTGAAAGCATCAAGAAGACCTTCGAAAAAGCCCTCGCGCTGTCGAAATAAAAATAGAAAAACCGCTGCTGTGAATTTCACGGCAGCGTTTTTTTGCGTCCAAGTCTTAGGAAATGATGTTGCAGCCAATGGATCGGTATTTCCCTTAGGGAAATACCGATTCAATCGCAGAGTCAGATTCTACAAGAATTTTTATACATAGCTTCGTCATAGCCTTCCTTAAATAGCTCGCTATTCGCGTCAGGTTATTCCTCGCTATGTATAAAAATTCAAGAGTAAAATCTGACAACGATTTAATCAGCGTTTCCCTAGGAAAATTCGGCTTGCGTTTCTGTCTCTTCCATAGTATAATCGAATCATATCGAAATGAACCTAAGTCAATTTTAAGGAGGGTATCATGAAAAAATTTGCACTGGCACTTGCCGCTTTCACTATGCTTACTGCGACTTCTGCGATGGCGATGGATTCCGCGACACTCCTCGCCCATCCTGACCGTTATCGCGTCATTCATGCAGACGATGAAGAGATCTTCTACGCAGACATGCAGTCTCTCTCCGGCATGCAGACCATGGATTTCCCTGGAAGCATCGAAAATGTAGACTTCACCCTCTACGTGGAAAGCCTGAAAAAGAACCCCAGCGACTATGACTTCGCGGATGGAAATCTCACGACCCGCATTCGTGAATTCAAGATCAATCTCCATGCCGATAAGCGTGAAAGAGAATACTCCATGGATCACGCCCTCATCGCGATGTATGATGCGAAGGGCAATGCTGTCAGCAAGTATGACCACCTCTCTGACGTGAAGAAAAATCGCAAGCTCAATGCAGAGGCCAAAGAGCTGTATGTGAACCTGTCTCATGTGAGAAAATAGGGAGTAGCGACTAGTGACTAGGGATTAGTAGCTAGGGATTAGGTTTGCGATACGAGAAAACCGCTGGTTCCAAACCTCTGCGGCGCTTAGATCCTTCGACTCAGTTCTCATATTTTCAGATCAGCCATTTTCTAACATACGACGTTTTTCTCCGCTCAGGATGACGAAATGCGCCGCACCACCATTTCTCATTTCTCATTCAAGAGAGGCTTTCATCCACAAACAAGGGAGACCGCACGTCCCCGAGGCTAATCCTGAACCCTGAACCCCAAAACAAAAAACCTGACATGAGTCAGGTTTTTTTGTTTGCCTTATTCATAATGCAGTGCATCGATCGGATTCAGCTTCGCCGCCTTCTGTGCCGGATAGAGGCCGAAAATAAGGCCGATCAGGACAGAGAAGACAAAGGAGCCGACGATGGGCCCCGCTGCGATGACGGTCGGGATCTGTGACAGCTGCGGCGTCACGAGCGCGATGCCGACGCCAAGAGCGACCCCCAGGAAGCCGCCGGCAAGACTGACGGTGATGGACTCGATCAGGAACTGGACAATGATCATCTGGTATGTCGCGCCCAGCGCTTTGCGGATGCCGATCTCCTTCGTACGCTCCGTGACGGAGACGAGCATGATATTCATGATGCCGATACCGCCGACAAGGAGAGAGATCGCTGCCACACTGCCAAGGAAGATGGTGAGCGTCTGCGTGGTCGACTCCATGGTCTTGATGAGATCCTGCGAATTTTGAATGGAGAAATCATCATCCGTCCCGGAGACGCGGTGGCGCGTGCGGAGCAGGTTCGTCACATCGGACTCGATCTGTGAAAGATCGCTGCTGTTATCCGCCGAGATGACGATGTTATTCACATAGGTGATGTGCAGCATACGTTCCTGCACGGTGCTGAAGGGACAAAGTACGCGGTCATCCTGATCCATGAAGGAGTAACCCTTTTCCTCCAAAAGCCCGATCACGGTGAATGGATTCCCATGGATACGAACCTTCTTCCCGATGGGATCCTCTTCTCCGAAGAGCCCTGTCGCGACCGTTTTCCCGATGACAGCGACACGGGCACGGGCATTGTACTCCTTCTGCGTCCAGAAACGGCCTTCCTGCACCTTGAGGTCAGAAAGATCCGCATAGTCCTGCGTACAGCCGTAGACACGGGTATTCCAGTTCTTATTCCCATTGACGAGAAGGTAGCTCCCCTGCACGAGCGGAGCGGAATAGGTGATATTCGGCAGATTGCGTATTGCCAGATAGTCCTTGTAGGTCAAGGTCTGCATAGAGCCGGCCGCCTGCTTCACCCCCGGCTTTCTGCCGGTCCCCGGCGTGACCGTGATGGTATTCGATCCCAGACGGGAAATATCGCTCTTGATCGAGTCCTGCACGCCATAGCCGATGGACATGAGCGCGATGACGGCTGCCACCCCGATGATGATGCCCAGCATGGTGAGCAGCGAGCGCATTTTATTGCTGACGATCGAGCTCCATGCCATGAGGACACTTTCGAAATAAATATTCGTCATGATAAAGGCCCTCGTATATCTTTACTAATGTGCCCATCAGAAAGGATCACGTGGCGGGTCGCGTAAGCCGCGACATCATTCTCATGCGTGACGAGGATGATGGTCTTCCCCTCTTGATACAGAGAGGAAAAGATCTCCATGACCTCCTTTGTCGACTTGCTGTCCAGATTCCCCGTCGGCTCATCCGCCATGATGATGGCAGGGTCATTGATGAGCGCACGGGCGATGGCGACGCGCTGACGCTGCCCGCCCGACATTTCTGCCGGCATATGATACGCACGGTCACCCAGCCCCACGGAGTCCAGCATGCGAAGAGCACGCTCTTTTCTCTCCTTCTTGAAGACATTCCCATAGATCATGGGAAGGATCACATTATCCAGCGCCGAGAGCTTCGGCAGCAGATTGAAGCTCTGGAAGACGAAACCGATCTTGCGATTTCTGGTATAAGCCAGCGCACTGTCCCCGAGCCTCGCGACCTCTTCCCCATCGAGCTTGTAAGAGCCGCGGGTCGGACGATCGAGACAGCCTAGGATGTTCATCAGCGTCGATTTCCCAGCGCCCGAGGGCCCCATGATAGAGACAAATTCCCCCTTGGAGATCGTAAGATCGATCTTCGTCAGGACAGGCACCTCCTGCTTCCCGATATAGTAGCTCTTGCCGATATCCGTCAGGCGGATGACTGCATCCGATTTCTCTTTCTTCTCCATCACACCGGACCTCCCGGGCCGTGGCGATTGTTCTTATTCGTCGGAGTCGAAGTCTTCTCCTGCGAGACAGTCCCGCTGACCACGATCTCCTGCCCTTCGGAAAGACCGCTCGTCACCTCGATCTCCTTCTCGGTGGAAATCCCCGTCGTCACATAGGTCTTCTTCACATCCGCCCCCTCTTTCACGTAGACATAGGAGCCTTCCGAGTCGCTGCGGATCGCCGTCACAGGCACCGTCAGCGCATCCACGCTCTCGCGGCCCTTGATGACCGCTCTCGCCGTCATGGACGGATAGAGCCCTTCCAGCTCGTCCTTATTGATATCTACATAGACGGTATAGTACACGACCGAGCTCGAGGAACTGCTGGTGCTGCCGCTCGCCGAATACTGCTTCTTGGAAATATCCGATACCACGCCGTGGAACGTGCGGTTCGGGTACGCATCGACCGTGAATTCCACGCCTTCCCCCACGGCCACCTCACCGATATCTGTCTCATCGACCAGAAGCTCGATACGCATGGAAGAAAGATCGGCGACCGTCACGATGACCATCTGGCTAGACAGCCCCTGAGACACCGTCTCCCCTTCCTTCATCGGCTCTCCGATGACCACGCCATCCATCGGCGATGTGATAACCGTATCATTCACATCCGCCTGCGCCTTGTCATACGCCGCCTGTGCATTCAGATAGTCCATGCGCGCATTATCCATATCCTGGTACGGGATCGCGCCTTTCTCATAAAGGCCTGCCAGACGTTCATAGTAGGACTCCTTATTGGCGAGCGTGTTCTGCGTCTGCTTCATCATGGACGTCAGCGCCTTCGACTCGATCATCGCCAGCGTCTCCCCCTTCGTGACCTTTTCATTCTGCTTCACATACACCTTTTCCAAAGTGCCGGACGCCGTCGCCGAGAGATCGACACTATTCACCGGCTCGATCGTCCCCGTCGCATCGATGGTAAGCCCGATAGTGCCGCGCGATACCGCCCCCACCGTGTAATTATCCTTCTGCGGAGCATGGCTCTTCTGATACCAGAAATAACCGCCGCCCGCTGCCACTGCGATGACAATGAGGAGAAGGATCATCCATTTCTTCTTCATATATTTCCTCCTTATGGGTGCATAAATGTAGAGGAAACTCTACATTTCGTAAAAACATTCTCTCCTAATAATGTCATTATATCACAGGAAAGAAGAGTGCGTAAAAATAAAGGAAAGTAGTTTGCAGCTAGCCTGCGGGGGTAGGGAAATGAGAATACCGCTCCTCCGCATCCCATCATTCCCCCGTATCGTCATTTTCCCCCCATATCGTCATTTCGAGCGAAGCGAGAAATCTTCCTTGCACACCGGTAAAGCGAAGATTGTGAGATAACGATACGGCAAAAAACGATTTTGCGTTTCCTCACCAATGCAGAACGCAGCTATCACATTAAGATCCATCGGCTCTGCTTTCGATGACGATACGGGAAGACGGACTATCTCACATCCCCTTTCATCCCTTCTCGTAGAAGGCTGCCCCCATGTCGTCATTTCGAGCGAAGCGAGAAATCTTCCTTGCATACCGGTAAAGTGAAGACTGTGAGATAACGATAAGACAAAAAATTTTTGCGTTTCCTCACCAATGCAGGACGCCCCTATCACGTAGAGATTCCTCGGCTCTGCTTTCGATGACGATGCAAGAGGACGGGCTATCTCACATCCCCTTTCATCCCTTCCCGTAGAAGGCTGCCCCTGCGGGGCAGATCTATCCTCCGCCTTCGGCGCGCCCTTTCTTCAAGGGGCTACTCTACTGGCATGCAAAAACGCAATCCGCAAGAGAAATCAGTAAAACCCAAAATACGAGATTACCGCTTCCCCATATCGTAAGCCTTCCCCGCGTGGGGAAGGTGGCGAGCGCAGCGAGACGGATAGGGTGCTGGCGGCATGAAAACGAGTGAGAAAAGCGTCTCAAAGTCAGTGAAATGAGAACACCGCTTTCCTCACATTTCTTTTCATCCCGCTGCGGGAGCCAACCTCCACCCCTTTGGACCGCCTCCTTCCACCGGAAGGAGGGAAAATGCCGTCCACCGCCGCCTTCCCCATATGGGGAGAGTGGCGATAGGAGAGTACCCTTTTTTCCCCTATCGTCATTTCGAGCGAATGCGAGAAATCTTTTTCGTTCGCGGTCAGGCAAAATGAGAGGACAACGGAAAACGGGAAGCACCGTGTTCCTTAAGACTTGCAATCACGGTGTTTCCCGCAAACTGATTCATGCAGGAAACAGAAAACGGCAAACGAAAAAGATCCCTCGGCTCCGCTCGGGATGACGATACGAGAGTGCGCTTTCCTCACGTTTCTTTTCATCCCACTGCGAAAGCCAACCTCCGCCCCTTTGGAGCACCTCCTTCCAACGGAAGGAGGGAGAATGCCAACCTCCGCCCCTTCGGACCGCCTCCTTCCAGCGGAAGGAGGGAACGATGCGAGAGTCCCCCCTTTCCTCAAAGAGGGTACAAAAAAGCGCAGCCCATGCGGGCTGCGCTCTCTGATTTCAAAAACTACACATTGAAGCGGAAGTAAGCGATATCCCCATCCTGGATGATATAGTCCTTACCTTCGACACGGAGGAGACCTTTTTCACGGACCGTCGTATACGAGCCGCATTCCATCAGGTCTTTGTAGGAGACGATCTCCGCACGGATGAAGCCTCTCTCGATATCGCTGTGGATCTTGCCGGCGGCCTTCGGTGCTTTCGTCCCTTCACGGACCGTCCAAGAACGACATTCATCCGGTCCGACGGTGAAGAAATTGATAAGTCCCAGCATAGAGTACGCACTGCGGATCAGGCGATTCAGGCCAGGCTCCTCTTCGCCCAGATCAGCCAAGAAAGCCTTCGCCTCTTCGGCATCCAGCTCGGAGACCTCCTGTTCGATCTCCGCAGAGATCGGCACCCACTTCGCACCTTCCTTTTCTGCCTGCGCCGCTGCCTTTTGAACGAAAGGATTCGCTTCCGGATCCGCGATGTCATCTTCCGCAACATTCAGCACATAAAGGACAGGCTTCAGCGTGATGAGATTCAGCTCCTTCAAGACCTCCAGATCATCTTCCGAGAGATCAAGGGCTCTTGCCGGCGTCCCTTCCTGCAGCGCATCGAATACCTTTTCAAGCACCGGCAGATCGAGCTTCGCCTGCTTGATCCCTGCCTGCGCGAGCTTCGCCGTCTTGATCTTCTTCTTGTCGACACTCTCCAGATCCGCCAGACACAGCTCCGTATTGATGATATCCATATCACGGACAGGATCGATAGAACCTTCTACGTGCGTGATATTTCCATCCTCGAAGCAGCGGACGACATGCGCGATGGCATCCGTCTCACGGATATGCGAGAGAAATTGATTTCCCAGACCCTCGCCCTTGGACGCGCCCGCTACGAGACCGGCGATATCGACGAAACGAGTGAACGCCGGTGTCGTTTTCTTCGGCTGGAACATCTTCGCCAGATCATAGATGCGATGATCCGGGACCTCTACGACGCCCACATTCGGCTCGATGGTGCAGAAAGGAAAATTCGCCGCTTCTGCTCCGGCTTTTGTGATGGCATTGAACAGCGTGCTCTTCCCTACATTCGGAAGGCCGACAATGCCGATCTGCAGATTCGTACTCATGGATACTCCTTGTAAATATAGGTTCAGGGATCAGAAGTGACCGATGACTGAACGCGAAAGCGCCACCCCTCATTCCCAATTCGGGAAAAGCGATCTTCTCATTTCTCAATACATGAGCCGATCACTCTCTTCCCTCCCCCTTCAATTTATCTGGCAGCCAGTGCCTTCTTCATGCGTTCTACCGCTTCCTTCGTCAGCTCCGGCGTATTGAAAGACGTCAGACGGACATAGCCTTCCCCGCACGGACCGAAGCCGGAGCCCGGCGTGCAGATGATCTCCGCCTCATTCAGCAGGAAATCAAAGAAATCCCAGCTCGTCATACCTTCCGGCACCGTCAGCCATACATATGGGCTGTTCACGCCGCCGCAGGCCGGAAGACCCGCTTCCTTCGCACCGGCCAAGATGACCGCAGCATTCTTTCTATAGATATCCAGCGTTTCCTGGATCTGCTTCTGACCTTCTTCGGTATAGATCGCTTCCGCACCGCGCTGCACGATATAAGAGCAGCCATTGAACTTCGTGCACTGGCGGCGATCCCACAGCTGGTTTGCCGAGATCTTCTCGCCCTTCTTCGTTTCCAGCATCAGCTCCTTCGGAACGACGCAGTACCCGCAGCGGACACCGGTGAAGCCAGCCGTCTTCGAGTACGAACGGAACTCGATAGCAACTTCCTTCGCCCCTTCGATTTCATAAATGCTGTGCGGCACATCATCTTCCGTGATGAATGCTTCATACGCAGCATCGAAGAAAATGACAGAGCCCGTCTGCTGTGCATAGCGTACCCATACCGTCAGATCCTTCTTCGTCAGCGCAGAGCCGGTCGGGTTATTCGGCGAGCACAGATAAATGATCATCGGATCATGAGACGGCAGATTTGCCTTGAAGCCGCATTCTTCATAGCACGGCAGATATTCGAAGCGTTCATACGCCCCGCGGACATATTTGCCGCTTCTGCCCGCCATGACATTGCTGTCCACATAGACCGGATACACCGGATCCGTGATCGCCACGATATCGGATTCTGCAAAGATCTCCTGCATATTGCCGACATCGCACTTCGCGCCGTCGCTGACAAAGATCTCGTCTGGGGAAATATCGCATCCGCGATCCTGGAAATCATGCTTCGCGATCGCTTCACGCAGGAAGAGATAGCCCTGCTCCGGACCATAGCCGCGGAACGTCTCCACATGTCCCATTTCCTCGACAGCCTTCTTCATCGCTTCAATCACGACCGGAGCCAACGGCTGCGTCACATCACCGATACCAAGGGAAATGATATTCGCATCCGGATGCGCGGCTTTATACGCTTCCTGCTTCTTGCGGACTTCCGCGAACAGGTATGCACCCTGAAGATTCAGATAATTTTCATTGCAATGAGCCATAAGTTTCGCCTCTCTATTCTTTATTATTCATGTCAGTATGACTGTTATATTTTACCATACAGGGGAAGGAAAGGGAAATGAAAATGACTGCCGCTCCCGACCGGTAAAAAATCAACACCTCGCCATCATCACTGACTTAGCAGCACGACTCTGAATACGGCTCATGTCTTTATAATGCTGTGTCCCAGTCAATACATACATCATACTATCATCACACAGGAAAAAAGCCGATCAGAAATTGGTCGGCTTTAACTTAACGACTTCTTTGATTCCGGTTGATAAGTAATTACGTCCTTAGTATCTCGTTCATATTCATCAGGCCTTTCAAAACATCCTTTTACAGCCTCCGCGATTTTATATGCCAATAAAACTGGTACCGCGTTGCCGATTTGTTTAAAAGCATATGTTCGCGAAGGTTTTCCAGAAATTGATTCAAAATAATAGTTATCTGGAAAAGTCTGTATTCTTGCAGCTTCTCGAGGAGTAATTGATCTATTCTGCTCGATATCAGGATGAATATAGTAATGTCCATCTTTGGCTAAATGAGCTACCACTGTTTGCGAATAAGATAAATCTGCCGCTACTACCTTAAATCGATCAAGAAACGAACTAACATTCTTATGAGTACGCATAGGTTCAGGGATATCGGTATACATCAATCGTGTATGATTAAAATTCCATTTTTCTACAGTCATTCTATAAATAGCCAGATCATGAGCATTATTTGGACGGGCGTAGTGAAGCGTCACAGGTTCTCTGTCATAAGACTTAATCAAAGCTTTTCGTAAATAGCTATTTTCAGCGCAATGAGCTGTCGGCACAGCACGTGGGTTTCCCTCGCCCGCATGAACCGCTGGAAGATCGCTAAATATGTCACGAACGGTATATTTATCCGTGAGCATTTCCTTTAACTTTGGGTAAAACCCGCCCTTTTCGCCACGCTTACCGATAAGAATCAGGCGTTTTCGATTTTGCAATACGCCATAGTTTCTAGCATCCAGAACTTTGGCTTCTGTAACGTACCCACACTTCCAAAAAGCTTCTCGCATTAAGTCAAAGTACTTTTTCCCATCCTTTTCTTTTGCAGAAAGCAGCCCAAGAACATTTTCGAACACGAAATATTCTGGCTGATATTTTTTCAGAAAGCGTGCATATATTTTATACAAATAATTTCGGGAATCTCCAACCATACCATTGGCATCTCTTCCTCTTCCTGCCAGAGAATATGCCTGACAAGGGGGCCCGCCAATAATAAGGTCTAAATGCTTTCCATCCAGCCGCTTATCTATCCGCTCGAAAATTTCAGAAAGATTGTTTTCACTCATCATATATTGCATAACTGAATCCAACACATTCTCTGGAATTTTTTGATAGAAAGAATTTCTGTCTATTTTACCGGTAAGATAATCATGGTAAACGTCAAGCATATCGTGTTCATTAAGCCAATGGTAAGCACTTCTAGTTTGCAAAGTAAAGCAGGCAGCTTTATCCATCTCTATATGAGCCACTGGATAAAAACCAGACAGCTTAAAGCCTTCGGATAATCCGCCCGCACCAGCAAATAAGTCGAGATATCTCATCTTTGACCGCTCACCTTTCTTAAATCTCTAATCCTACCGGCTTATTATACCAGGAATCCAATATTTAGTAAATGAGTTCAAGAAAGTTATTTTTCGAAAGTTGCACCAAAAATATCGCGATAAAAAGCTAACCCGGATAACTTTCTTCCCGAGCTTTTTCTAAGACTTTCAGTATCTTTACACACTGTCGATCAGATGGAAAATTTCCTCTTTCCATACCTATGGCAGTATTCAAAAATGATATATCGCTGGAATTGAAAATATGATTTTGAATTCCCCACTGTTTTAGATTTTTCCACTTCTGCACGCCATAATTTGCTACTTCAATCATAGCATTCGCTTTATTAATTTCCTTTTGTTCAGTACGTGCATCCTTTTTCTTTTCACTGTCAGTGCTCTTGTAAGCAAGACTCCGAATAAAATCATCCCTTAAAGAAAATTCCTGTGCTTTCATTGTTTCCCAACAGTCTGATTTTTTAGCCCATTCCGTTACATTTTGTACTCCTCTGCCCGGATCAGTTAACTGTTTATACACGCAATAAGAAATATCTTCCAGTTGAGCCTGAACTTCTGGAGCAATAGCCTGTGACGCCCATACTCGTCTCAAATCAAAAGTTCTATCGGGGTATTTTTTCTGAATCAGATAAAACAGCAGCGATAACGTATAGGTGTTTACCTGTGCCTTATATCCGCCCTCATACCAAAATGCTTTACGCACTAGATTATCAACAGCGTGGAATAATATATCCACAGCAACGATATTCTTAAAGAAATCTTCATTAAAGCCGGACTCATCATTTTTCCACGCTTTACCAGCCCATTCAGCAAACTGAATAAAATTTTTCTGTGCACCGAGACTTACAATATCTGGTTTCATTGCATTAATATGGTAATACTTCGCCAGATCAGTCTTTGAAATAACCTGATTTTTCGGGTTTTCCATTTTAAACTTTTTCTGCTGAGCAGATGTCATTTTAAACTGTTCCTGCCGATACTGCCCTCTGGCTCTTTCATAATACCAATGTGTGCCAAACTGATTACCATTAACAGCTGGAGCCAGTAATTTTCGCGAAATGGATTCGATACGCACATGGAACGGAGAATTTGAAAAGAAGTCAGCCTCGCTAACTTTATTCTGGCTATTCGCATATCGTGCAATATCTGGAATTAAATTCATTGCATTATTTGGAGAAACAACGGAAAGCTTCATAGGTACAAATATATTTTTTAAATCATTGGCCCGAGCTTTATCATTAATTAAAGCGGCCGCCAGTGATGCTGTAGTTTGTCCTCCGTTAACAATTTGTAAACCTGTCAGCTCCGTAATCAGCAATGAAGAAAGTCCCTTACGGGTCTTGATTTCATAAGCAGTCGCAGCAATACCATTATTATAAGCAAAAAACTTGGAAGGGTCGTTCAGAATAGTATTTCTAATCCCCTTATTGATTTTTCCACGAACAGTAAGAAACGAGCGCACATTTCCTTCAAGAAGCCGTCCGCCATAAGTATTGTACAAATCAGCAAGAACCTTTCCAGGAATATTGCATAAGTAAGCCGTATAATCATCAGATCTGCTTGCTTCCAAACAAGGAATCCCTTCTATGCCAAATTCCCGCAAGTCAATGATTATATCCTCTTTCCCGGTTCTGGATTCTCTTAGACTCTGAAGACGACTGATGTCCCAGATATAATATTCAACATTTGCATCCCCAATTTTACCAATCGGAATTTCTTTTATAAGACGACTTTTGACACGATCAGAAATAATATAGAACTTGTAGGACCTGACATTCTTATATCTTACATTTATATCCACTGCAAGGCCATATCCAGGTGAGCTCTCTTCTGCATTTTGCTGAATAAACCCATTCAAAGAGTCTGTAACAAAATTTTCTTCTCGTTTGAAAAGGACTTTTACATCCCTCATTGTCAGCGTCTGTGCTTCCAATGTATCCGTAAAATCACAAAGAAAAATTCCCAGACTTTGATCCAGCTCATCGTAATAATATCCATCAATTTGAAGTACAGAGCCACGTCTTGATCCGCTGGATTCATATTGCACCTGTTCAAAATCCGTGAATTCTTCCGCTTCTATCAAATCTTCTGTGTATTGAACCAGAAACTCGTCTCTCGGAAATGTCCTGTTCTGCGTTGCACTTAGATGGACATCTTGTCGAACTGAATCACGAAATGCCTCAATGCTCATAATCATTCCTCATCTCTTTTATACGATTCCAACGATGGAACGGAAATATCATATTTTGCACTTATAATTGCATTGGGAATATCCCGTCGTCTTAACGCCGGAAATGAAGAGTTTACCTGATAAATAGTCCTTTTTTTGAAAGAATAGACTTTATCATCATAGTAAGAAGATGGCGTATAACCTATTTCTAAAAGCCAGCTTTGGACGGAATGTGCAAGTTCAGAAAAGCTATGTAAAATGACCATCAATTTTTTGAACTGCATATTGAGACTTACCGCCTTTGCATCACTTACACTGGTTTTGTCAGCTCGATATATGACAAGATTTCCTATATTCTGTGAGTCAAGCTGGATTAAGGAAGAAATAGTCACTTTTTCAACTCGCGAAGAAATCGTCTTTACCTCGTACCAAGTATCACCCACAACAAAATCTTGGGCAGCTTTCAGCGGCCCAATCCATGACTGAACCGCTTCCTCAACCCCAAATTTGGGAATCATAAATTCTATAAGGAACTTAAATTCTCCCAATAACCCCTGTATTTGAAAATCAGACAAATAACCAGTTACACCAGCCGCTAACATCTTACGCCAAGACTCATATCTCTTTTCAAAAAATGAAAGAGCATCTGTCGGATTATTAAACATACGAACCGCAGAAATCATGTCATTGCAGAAATTGACAAAAACACCGATTAAATCGTTATCCATTAAAACAAAAGACAACATCCACTCTGCCGCATCCTTGTTGTACGTCAAGATGACATTCATAGATTTCGTTGAGTTCAAGTCACGTAACCTAGATGATGATTTCAACAAAAGTGTTGGTCGTAATCCGCTAGAAACGCCATAATACAAATCAAGGACGCTAGCTGAATCCGCCCGCTGGAAATACTCATCTTTCAGAAACTTTTCAAAATCTTTAGATTGAATCATTTCTCGTTGTCCTCAGGAATAGTTTCATCCGTTTCCTCATAATCCCCATTGGCTTCATCCAGATCTCCTTTTTCCTGCATCAATTGCTTTTGCATAGTAATATTAATCTTATAATTGTGTTTTATTGGTCGTTTCCCGTCAATAGATGGCACGCCAATGCTAAGTCCGATTACCGGCAAAGGCAAATTGTTGCACACTTCCTCTTTCTGCGCATCCGGATTTTCCCCTAATTTAGCTGATTTCAAACGTACTGGATAAATAACAAGCAACGGATTTCTCACAATTCCTGCCTGAAAATATGTTTCCGCACTTGGCGCTTTCCCAGTAATCTTACAATCGTCTTTTTCAATAATAATAGACTCTTCTTTCTTAAGCCCCGCTTTTGACATTCCTTTATCTGCCAGATGGGAACTCTTGCCGGAAGCCTGAATCAGCTTATTTTCTTTTTGATAAGAAAAACCTCGGCTAACAGGTATCATAGGATCTAACGCTTCCAAGCCCGCAATCACATGTAACGGTTCCGCATTTCGACTTCCCTGTGCTACTGCTACATCCCATTTAGTGAACTGTTTACCTTCAGATTCAAAAGCCTGAATAATATCATCTGGCTGAAAAGTGGTATTCCGCCAATGACTATGATACTTGCACAAATAATCCATGATATCCTCAGCATTTACATCTAAAAACTGTGGGTTTTTAATTGCAAGATTACTGTTATTTCGTTCAAGCCTATAATTTTTAAGAAGTTTTTTTAGGAAATTGATTGTCAGATTCAAGTTTTTAATCGCAACTGCTTTTTCCGAGCTGAAATACTTCGTATCAATTACAGATCCGCTCAGCGTTACCGTCGACGTATAATCGGCAGCGGTTTTCATCTTGTTTCGAGCTGTAACAAGTAACGCAGTCTGATCTTGTCTCACGCAAAGCCCAAAATCTTTGGGCGTGGCTCCATCATTCTGCATTCTCCTAATACGACGCCGAAGTTCTTCCGTAGCTTCCGTAATTTCTTTGTACCAAGCCACAGATTCATCGGACATCCAGATCCTGCAAAGATCATCGTAACCAGGCCGATAGCCAAACCATCTCCCCATCTGGAGAAGAGTATCATACATTTTAGAATTTCTATAAAAATAGCTGATACATAGACCTTCCAATGTCAGACCTCGTGAAAGGCTTAATCCACCTACAGCAATCAGGCGCAAACCACCATTCTCCTCGCCGGAATACTGTTCGTAATCCAGAATATTGGACGCATTACCGCCATTAACAGCCTTGACCTTGATAGGAGCAACCGATGGCTTAAGCTGCTTTTGAATTTCTTCCCAAGAATAAATAATCTGGCTCTCTTTCCCACTATTTAACTTGAAACCATAAAAATCTTCTTCATACACTCTTTTTATCTGCTGGAACTCTCTGTTCTCTAATGCCCGATTACCAGTAAGATAATAATTTTGAATGGCTCGCTGCATTTCTTTAACATATGTACTGACCTGCTTTTCAACACGATTTTGAACTGCAATGAATCGGGAAATATTAATCATCATCGTTCTGTGTTTATTTTTATCTCCCCGTAAATCACGAATAACATTAGCAAGGAAGAATTGGATAATGGCGCGCTTCAAACTTTCTGGTAATTCGTCTGGTTCAAAATTCTTTTTGTGTTTTAGCGGAAGATAACCTTCGCAATCATTGTTATTCCGGAGAAGCTCATGGTACTTTCCATAATCACTATTTTCGTCATCATCATCTTTTTCAAGAAATACAGACTGCGCCCCAATATAATTGGACGGTGCTGACAGTGCGTAAATAAAGTCTTTCGGGAATAAATCATCCTGAAGCATTTCATCATCACTATCTGGATTGATAAAAATATTGGCATAAGGTGTTGCTGTAAATCCAACATAACTTGCTTTTGTAAACAAGTTCAAGATTCTACGAATTCCGGCATTAATTGCCGTTGCTGAATCTTTTCCCTTCGTATTTACCGATGCGTTATCTGCTTCATCATCAATTAAAAGCAATGGATAATTTACCTTGCCATTTTTATCGGCGTTGAATGTCTTAAGCCAGGTTTCCAGATTCCACAATACGCCCTTGTTCTTTTTCAGAACAAAAATAATCGGAACACTCAATGAATCCATGCTTACACCAAGAGCTTGAGCAGCATTGACCCTAAAATCTCGAGTTTTAGTAGTTACAGAAAGTCCTGATATACTATTATCATAATCAAAAACACCTATACCTGCCGATTTATCGATCTTGTTGATTTTGTTTTTCAGAAAAGCTTCACTGTCCCGCCCCGTAAAGCCAGCATCAATACGTTCCTGCGTCTGCGAACGAAGTTTTTCAATAACACCGGTTAAAAGAATAATTACCCGATACCCGGCATCTGCAGCCTTGTTAATCAGACCTATGTAATTGGACGTTTTACCAGATTGCACATCCCCGATGCACAATCCTCTGATTTGAAACCCTTCTTCCTGCATTGGGTTTCCAAGAAGTTCCATGATATCATCTGTTGCTTCATCCATTTCTGCAACAACTTTTGGTGCCCAACTTTGTTTATTTTTTAAGTATATTTCATATCGTCCCCAGTATTTGGAATCGATATCCGCTTTTGCTGAATGGTACCATGGTTTATGTGTTTTTTCTTTAACGTAAACGCCACGATTAATTTTTACCCGCAATCTACTTTCTATACTTTTTACTACAAAGCTTTCTTCTTCATTACTTAAAGGATATATATCCTCAAAAAGCTTTACATTATCTTTTATCATTTGAGTAGTAATTTCAGCCTCATCTTGTATCTTTAAAATAACTGTGACAATCATATTTTTACATTTTTTCTCGTCCATCATTTACCATAAACCTCCCGTATTTTCGTAATTACGCTCGGATACTTTGCAAAGAAGTCGATTTGATTCATTATACATAAAAATTGATCAACGTTGCCTTTAGTACTTTCTAACTTGTGAATCATTGATTCTGCCATTTCAAATACTTTCTGCTCGTCCAACCCACCTTCGGCGCGGCTCTGTTCATTATTAGCCATTCGATAATAGACATCTGCATAGGGGAATGTCTCTTCTATCATGCTGATAAAACTGTCCAACAAATTGCTGCTATCGTCATCCAATGTATCATATAAGGCTTTCAACACAGGCATATCCCGATTAATCCGATAAGCGAATTTATCTCTTTCCTCTATTGGATTCCATACATGTATCAACTTATCAGTTTGAATATTTCGCCCCCTGTATCGATAAACGTGTTCACTTCTCCCTACAGCTCTGTTAACAATATCCGCCAAATTTTTCCTGATCATGTATGGCAAACTGGCTTTGGATTTTTTTACATCGATATCCCATATAGAATCCAAGGTATTCGGAATGTCAACACAAACCCGTGCCAGTTTGCTAAGTTCATTTTGTTTTATAAGTCGAAACCAAGTTCCCCAAATAATCAGCCTTTTATTACGATAAATATAGAACCCCTGCCGCTGCCTCAGTTCCTCTTTCCCCCCAAGTTCTTCAATCGCCTTCTTGGATAATTTACTGATAATAGGCAGGATGTACGGCCTTACTTTAATTTGCTCATTTCCGATAAAGATCGGATATTCCCCTAATCGCTGCGTTGCTGGGTGGGAAAGTAAAAATGGATCTATGCCTTTAACCAGTTCCTCATTAAATGATATCTTTAAATGGTGTTTATTGGAAATACTATTCTCTAGGAATCTATGAAAGACAAGCGCTACATGTCTTCTGGCCAAATCTATTTTCTCGTCAAAAGCTTTATGTGAATTGGCTGATTCTAAATTTAATCTATCAAAATTTTGCCATAGAACTGCCGTACCAGATTCTGCTTCCTGTATCCACTCAAAGCCTGGCAATCCTTCAATATCAGACTTCTCATAAATAATAAGCGCCCAATTATTTGTTTTATTGATATAGTCCAAATCCCAACAGGCAGCACTTACTTCCCCATTTTTCTTAGTCATTACAGTCAGTTTTCTACATTGTGACAAAGAGGCCATCTTCATTCCCAATCCGAATCTGCCCAAATCATCTTTTCCACGTTCATCCAGTGCACTTTTGCTGCCATAACGCATAGCATTAATCAGTTCTTCTTCTGTCATGCCTGAACCATTATCCATTATGCAGAGCCAGGCAGGATCATTTGACTGAAAATCAATACTTACCCCCGTTGCTCCAGCACTAATGCTATTATCAATAATATCAGCAACGGCTGCTTCAAATGAGTACCCGATGGATCTAGTTGATTCAACCAAAATAGGCGCGAAAGGAACAATAATTTTATCTTCCATAAGATTATTCACTCCTGATATGACACAAATTTTTACATCTTGCTCGTATTCGTGTTCGTGAAGACATCCTGTTATTATCATATAGATAAAGCAGTCGTTTTCAGATGCGCATGAGCATCAATTACATCAAATAATATCGATTCACGCTCATTAAATAATCACAAGTAAAAGGTTGGCTGCTCTTTTATAAGACTAATTAATATAAATCAACATTATAAATCAACTTTTACTATTCGATTGAAGAAGTTAACCATTTCTTTGAATTGGCAATTTAGCGCTCATACGTGCCCCCAAAAATGAAAAACTTATCATTTCCATTGTGTTAATTTTTTCATTTCTTTTGCCTCTCGCAGATGTAAATACAGTTATAATTGATTTTATTATAACACAGGGACAGGACAAAAACATTCATTGTATCAGCCTTTTCTTCATAAAATGATCATCTTTCAAGTATAAATTTCTAAAGCAAGTGTTAGGGGCTTAGCCTATACGATGCAATATTATCTCAAACTTTTCCGGCTCACTCCGATAGATCTCTGCCATTTCCGCGATCGTCTTTGCTACATTTCCAGAAAGCCCCTGCTCCCCATCCGTCATCAGATAACGCAAGATCTCGTACTGAAATTTCATCCCAATGAAATTCCGAAAACGCTCGTCGATTTCCAGCCCTTTCGAAATGGCTCTTTTTCGAAAAACGGGTGATGGCGAGGGCAGGGTCTTTCGGGCTGTCCTTCTGCCCATCGGGAAAGAGGGTGATCGCCCACATGCGCAGGTATTTCTTTTCCATGGGAGTAGGGTTTATCGGTAGGTTTTCATAGGCACGCCGCAGGAAGGAGATCCATCGCGGCGAATCTATGGTGAGGGTGCGGCTCACGGATCTGCGGAGGGCTTCTTCGAGGTCGGTCACAGGGAGCGCGGGAAGGATCTCGGCGTCCATGAGGAGCCTTGTATAGGTGCGCGTGCCATTGTAGAAGACGGCGGGCTCTACCTGGGTCGCACGGAAGAAATCGGAGAGGGTCGGCCGGCTGCCGGTGGCAGCATAAAGTTCTTTCACCATCTCGATGTAGTATTCATTTTTCCGAAGGCGGCTGGCGATGTTTTCGAGTACCCATTTCTGTGCCTGCTCTTCGAGCTGAATGGCGCAGCCTTTCGGCACGTGAGGAAATCCTTCTTGGATCTCTTTCTTGATGATGACGTGATGCTTGCCGAGGAGCGATGCGAAGCGGCGGGAAAAGTCGTACTTGCGGCTTGCCTGTGCGACGAAGTCGAGGACGGTGAGGCAGTCTTTCCCTTTCGAAAGGCGCAGGCCGCGCCCGAGCTGCTGGAGGAAGACGGTCATACTGTTCGTCGGTCTTAGGAAGAGTACGGTATTCACGGACGGGATGTCGACGCCTTCATTGAAGAGGTCTACGACGAAGAGGATGCGAAGCTCCCCTTCTGCGAGACGTTCCCGCGCTGCATTTCTTTCTGCTGCCGGTGTATCTGCATCGAGTGCGAGGGCGGGTATGCCGTGCTGATTGAAGTAGTCTGCCATGAAATGCGCGTGCTTCTTCGAGACGCAGAAGCCGAGTGCTTTCACGTCGCGAATGTCTGCGGTGTAGCGAAGGAGGGCGTCTCCGATGGCGCGGGCGCGCTGGCTGGCCAGTGCGCCTTCTGCGGTGTAGAGACGTTCGAGCTCGCGCACATCATACTCTCCGCCTGTCCACTTGATCTCCGCAAGGCTCACCGGATCTGTGACACCGAAGTAGTGAAAAGGGCAGAGAAGTCGCCGCTCGATGGCATCGGGCAAGCGTATTTCTGCGGCGATGTGTCCGCCGAAATAGGAGAGGATGTCTCCCCCATCCATTCGCTCTGGCGTAGCTGTGAGGCCGAGGAGAATCTTCGGATGAAAGTGTGTGAGAAGGTGCTGGTAGGATCTTGCCGCTGCATGATGAAATTCATCGACGATGATCATGTCATAGTAGTAGGGATCCATTTTTTCAAAGAAACGCTGGCTGTTCAGTGTCTGAATGGACATGAAGAGGTGTTCCACGTGATTTGCCCGATGTCCTCCGACTGCGAGCGCACCAAAATCGGGATCTTTCATGACCTGACGGAAGCAGGAGAGGCTTTGTTTCAGGATCTCTTCCCTATGAGCGATGAAGAGGAGGCGCGTCCCTTCTTTTCTCGAGGCGGCAAATCGGCGATAGTCGAAGGCGGAGATCGCTGTCTTTCCCGTGCCTGTAGCGGCGACGACAAGATTGTACCAGCGATCTTTGCCGTGCCGCTCTGTATCAAGTGCATCCAGTATCGCCTGCTGGTAGGGGTACGGCTGGATGTCAAAAGCATAGGAGGAGGCATCTGTCCCGCTGCTCCGCCCGCGTTCCCTATCGATAGCGCGACGGAGTTTTTCCTCATCTTTTTGAGGCTCGTAGGGGGTGAAATCCTCGGAGTGCCAATAGGTCTCGAAGGTCGCGCTCATTTTATCGATGATGTGCGGCTGGTCCTGTGCCGTCACTTTCATATTCCACTCCATCCCTTCTGCGATGGCAGCGTGGGAAAGATTCGATGAACCGATGTAAGCCGTCGAGTAGCCGCTTTCCCGATAGAACATGTATGATTTGGCGTGCAGTCTGGTTTCTTTCACATCATAAGAAATGCGTACTTCTGTATGGGGGAGAGACGCAAGTACCTCGATCGCCTTCGGATCCGTCGCTCCCATGTATGTCGTCGTCACGATGCGCAGGTGTCCGCCGCGGGCTGTGAAAAGGCGCAGTGCGGGGAGAAGCAGCTGAAGGCCGGAGAAACGGATGAAGGAGATCAGAAAATCTATGCGATCAGAGGATGCGATCTCCTTTGTGAGCTCGTGTACCATCGAGACATCCTTCTTAGAATTGGTGAAAAGGAATGATCGCGTGAGTGATGTCGCCGGCCGCTCCCACCGGCGAGGCAGGAGTGTATTTTTCTTGTGCGCTAAGGATCTCAGCAGAAATGGTGCATTCGCCACCTCCTGACCACCTCCAAGCTCTTCTGTCTTCTTTGCAAGGGAGGCAATGAGTTCATTCGTGAGTGCCAGCTGGTGGTCGACGCTGTTCTCCTCATCCCTGTCCGCGATGTCCTTCAGGCAGAGTCGTATCACCTACTGCAAATTCGAAGAGAGATAGCCCACGGCTTCCTCAGCATCCACATCTTCCTCTTCTGCACGCACCTGATCCTCGGCCAGTGCCTCTTTCAGCACTTCAGCAAAGCGCCGCGACATGACTTTCTCATACACGCCATCTTTTAATTTTTCAATTCCAGTCATAGGAGTCATTGCCTTTTCCTTTCTGAGAAGCCAATAGATATGTAAGAGCTTTTTTATATAGTATCATAAAAATCTATCGCAGTAGATGAAAAACAGATCATCCGATCTTCTCCACCCACCGGGCAGTATACATCATCTGAATCTCTGTATTTACTGCGAAAATGGTATCTTCACTATTCGTATAATCCATGAAATAAACTATATATTGCGTTATCCGTCTTTTCCCTCTTGTATTTTTCTCTAGAACGTAGTATCATATAGTTATGAAGCATGGACATATTTGAACATGTTCCCCGGATGGACGGTTTCTCCGATTTCCAGAATTCTCCAAGCGCTACGAGATCACAGGGAGAGCCGCACCGGAAGGGGCAGATCTGCCATATGCACCGTGCGTCATCGGATGGGTCAGCGGAAGCGTACAGCCTGCTGCCGATACCCATTTTAGGCTGACAAGCAAGAAAAAATGAATATCCGGAAGCATGGCTTTTCCACTTCCCTGTCCTCTGCGAGGCCGGGTTCCGACGATAGCACAGGCCCTCCTGCACTTCGGTGCTCATGGACGACCGTCACCGATTCCGAGCTCCGCCTGCATCGGGCACAGGTGGGAAGCCTTTTCCGGATGTTTTTTTATGCCTTTGTAAGAAAAATCCCCATGGGCTATGGCATGACACATGCCGCAGCCCATGGGGATTTTTCTATTGACTTTTTGCTCTCACTCATTCGTAGCTTCTTCTTAGACGGAGTATCCTGCTTCTCGCGCTATTTCTTTCACATACGGGATCGGACTTTCTGTCGCAGCAGCAATGTTGTCGATCGGCATGTTCAGTTTGAGCAGATTCATGATCACTGTTCTACCTTTTTTCTCCATGCCTTTTTCCATCCCTTGCTCCATCCCCTTCTCCATGCCTTTCTCAATACCTTGCTTCATGCCGATCTCGATCCCTTCCTGCATGCCTTCGGTTTTATATTTTTGGAGTTCCATCAAAAGTGTCATATATTCTCGCCTCATTTCTTTATGTTCTTTGATCCGAATCACTTCTTCGTTGATTTCTTTCGTCAATGCACCCTCTGCTGCTTTTCCGTCCACATAGCGCAGGAAGGCTGCTATATCCGGGTCAAGGGTATCACTTTCGCCTTTCGCGTTCAGGAAGATCTTTGTCGAAAGATCCCCCAGCTCCAGACCTTCCTTTTCGATGCAGCGATGGCGGAAGGTATACATGGGGAGATTTTCGCCGAAGGGGTCGAAGGTACAGATGAAGATGATGAAGGACTCTTTCAGCTCTGTATAGTACTGCCCTTTTTTCAGCTCGTCCATATCGATCATGCCTTGATAGTAGCGGGTCCGCTTGGGGAGTTCCCCTTCGCTGCCATTCGTACATTGCATCTCGATGTCATAGACATGGCCGTTTTCATCGTGCACATAGACGTCCAGACGGATGCTTTTGCTGTCGTAGCGGTTGTCTATGGATTTTTCGCCTTCTGGAAATGTGATCTTTTCGATCCGGATGCCCAAAATCTTCTCGATCAGGTATTTGCAGATCCGCTGGTTCTGCATGACTTTCTGGAAAAGAAAATTATCCTGGATGGTCAGCTCTTCCCATTGTTTGAATCGTCCCATGGCATCACCGCCTTTCTACCTGTATTGTAACAAAAAATAGAGAAAAAGCGAAGAGAAATTCCGCAATATACCAGCCGAAAAGAAACATTCTCTCATCATTTTTTGTATCTGTATGAGGGAAACAGGCAATAGAAAAGCAGTCTGCCGATGAAAACCGACAGGCTGCTTTTCTATGATTTCTATTTTTCCAGCTTTTTGAAAAGGCTCGCCATTTCGAGTGCATCCATCGCACATTCGAAGCCTTTGTTGCCGGATTTGAGGCCGGCGCGGTTGATGGCCTGCTCGATGGTGTCGGTGGTGAGGACACCGTAGAGGACGGGGATACCACTGGAGAGGGAAGCCATAGCGACGCCCTTCGTGACTTCGGTCGCTACGTGTTCGTAGTGATCGGTCTCACCGCGGATGACAGCGCCTAGGCAGATGACGGCATCATATTTCCCGCTTTCTGCCATTTTCTTCGCTGCGAGCGGGATCTCGAAGGCACCCGGCACCCAGGCGAGATCGACTTTGTCCATGTCGACGCCATGACGGGCAAGACCATCGGCTGCGCCGTCGATGAGTTTGGAAACGATGACTTCATTGAAACGGGAAGCGATAATGCCGACGCGGATGTCGCTTTCATTGAAAAGTCCGGAAATGATATTCATGAGGAAGTCTCCTTTGGGTATATGTAACATACTTTGTAAGTGGTAAAGTCTAGGGTTCAAGGTTCAGGGTTCGGGGTTGTTGTGGCGGCTGCGCCGCGAATATATGGCCGATGCGCCGATTTTTGTAAACTGAAATCCCCGAAACTGGCATTTCAGTCACCAGTCACTAGCCACTAGCCACTAGCCACTAAAATCCTATGCCTTCGGTTCTATGATGTCCTGGTCGAGCTTCAGCATGTGGCCCATTTTTTCCTGCTTAGTCTTGAGGTAAAATTCGTCTTCTCTGGTGGGCGCGATTTCGATGGGGACGCGCTCGGTAATGGTGATGCCGTACTCGCTGACGTCGTCGATCTTCTGCGGGTTGTTTGTCAGGAGGCGAATATGTGTCGCACCGAGATTTCTAAGGATCTGCGCACCGGTCATGTACTCGCGAAGGTCGGCAGCGAAGCCGAGCTTGAGATTCGCTTCGACGGTGTCATAGCCTTCGTCCTGCAGGGCATAGGCACGGATCTTATTGATGAGGCCGATGCCGCGGCCTTCCTGACGCAGGTAGACGAGGACGCCGCGGCCTTCCTTGGCGATCTGGCGCATGGCTGCGGAGAGCTGCTGTCCGCAGTCGCAGCGGAGCGACCCGAAGCAGTCACCGGTGAGGCATTCGGAGTGGATGCGGCAGAGGACCGGAGATCCGTCATCGACCTTGCCCATGGTGAGAGCGACGTGGTGCTCGCCATTCATGCGGTTCACGAAGCCGTAGATCTCAAAGTCGCCGTACTTGGTCGGGAGTTTAGCGGCGGTGATGCGCTCGACGAAGATCTCATGCTTTTTCCTGTATTCGATGAGTTCCTGAATGTTGCCGATCTTGAGGCCTTTTTCCTTTGCGAGGCGGAAGAGGTCTTCGCGGCGGGCCATGGTGCCGTCTTCATTCATGATCTCGCAGCACAGACCGGCGGGCTTGAGCCCGGCAAGTCGGGCGAGGTCGACGGTCGCTTCGGTATGGCCCTGCCGTTCGAGGACGCCCCAGCGGCGAGCTTTCAGCGGGAAGAGATGTCCCGGGCGACGGAAATCTTCCGGCTTCGCGCCGTCTTTGATGGCTTCCAAGGCTGTCATGGAGCGGGCGGCGGCAGAGACGCCGGTGCCGGAGTCCTTGTAGTCGATGGACTCTAAGAAGGCGGTCTGGTGATTGTCTGTATTGTGACGGATCATCGGTCCCAGGTACAGAGATTCTGCGATCTCCTCGGACATTGGCATGCAGATGACACCCTTCGCTTCGGACGCCATGCGATTCACATTCTCCGGCGTAGCGAATTCTGCGGCGCAGATGTAGTCGCCTTCGTTTTCGCGGGACTCTGCGTCCTGCATGATGACGATGTGTCCCTGCCTGATCTCTTCCAAAATATCTTCAATCGGGTCAAATTTAAATTCCATAGTTTCCTCCAGAAAGTGTCTCAAGCATGCTCATGGTGAGACCTTCTTCCGTGTCCTTTTTCATGAGCTGCTCCACATATTTTCCCAGGTAGTCGCACTCGACATTCACCGGGTCTCCCGGGCGTTTCCCGAGAAGGATGGTCTTCTCCCCCGTATGTGGGATGAGGGCGATCGTGAAGCGGTCTGCTTCGCGCCTTGCGACCGTGAGGCTCACGCCGTCGATGGCGACAGAGCCTTTTTCTATGATGTATTTCATCCATTTCTGCTCGACGGAAATCGTGACATTCACCGCGTTTCCTTCCTTGATGAAGGAGAGCAGGCGTCCCGTGGTATCGACATGGCCGAGCACGATGTGACCGCCCAAGCGATCCGAGAGACGGAGCGCCCGCTCGAGATTCAAGGGCGAGCCGATGCGCACCATGGAAAACGACGTGCGGGAAAGCGTCTCCGGCGTGACGTCGCAGTCGAAAGAGTGCGTATCCATCCGCGTCACGGTGAGGCAGGTACCGTTCACCGCGATGCTGTCGCCGAGCTTCGTCCCCTCGAGGACTTTTTCACAAGAAATGGTGAGCGTGCAGGAAGATGCTGTGGGTTTCATCCTGCGAAGCGTCCCGATTTCCTCTACGATCCCTGTGAACATGGCTCTTCCTCTCTCTTCAGCAGGTCGACGTCCGTCGGGCGCGTGGACTCTGCCTTTTCTTCTTTGGCTTCTTTTTCTACATACGCTTCGATAACGAGATCCTTCCCCGTCATCTGCGTCTGTATGTCACGGAGACGGATGGCCTTCGGGATGGTCGGTGCGCCCTCGCCGCCGATGAGCCCGGGCGCAGAAACGCCGCCAATGATCATCGGCGCGGTATAGATACGTACCTTGTCGACGATACCGGCATCAAAGGCAGACGCGGCGAGCGTCGCGCCGCCCTCTAAGAGGATGCTGTCGATGCCTTTCAGAGCGAGCCCCGTCATGGCGGCCTCGAGATCGACACTGCCGTTCTCTTCGCCGTCCGTCATGATGATATCGACGCCCATATCCGAGAGCGCTTTGCGCTTCCCCTCATCCGAGGCCGTCGTGGTGAGGATGATATTCTCCCCCTCTTCCTGAAATACCTTCGCTTTGAGCGGCACGGAGAGCTTTCCGTCTACAATGATGCGCACGGGGTCGATCATCCCCTCCGTGCGGGCAGTGAGCTGCGGATTGTCCGCAAGGATCGTCCCCGCGCCGACCATGATGCCCTTGTAGCAGCCGCGCAGGACATGTACTTCTTCCCGCGAGTCTTCACAGGAAATCCACTGGGAGTCCCCCGTGTGGCAAGCCGTCTTGCCATCCAGAGACATCGCAGCCTTGTAGAGGACGAAGGGCTTGTGCTGCGTGATATATTTCAGGAAGACTTCATTCAGCTTCTTCGCTTCCTCTTCCATGAGACCGACCGTCACAAAGATCCCCGCTTCTTTCAGCTTGCGGATCCCCTTGCCGGCGACGAGAGGATTCGGATCCTCCATCGCGACGACCACGCGGTCGACGCCTTTTTCCACCACGAGGTCAGCGCACGGCGGCGTCTTCCCATAGTGCGAGCAGGGCTCGAGCGTCACATAGAGCGTCGCCCCCTTCGGATCTTCTGTCGCGTGAGCGAAGCAGTTCACTTCCGCATGCGGCCCGCCATATACTTCATGCCAGCCCTCGCCGATGATGCAGCCATCTTTCACAAGCACCGCCCCGACCATCGGATTCGGACGGGTATGTCCCATGCCGCGCACCGCTAGCTCCAGCGCACGGCTCATGAATTTTCTGTCTTCATCGATACGCAAAAAATCCACCTTCCTTTCCTTCAGGGAGGTGGACAGCCAAAAAGTCTACCACTCTTCTTTCATCCGGACTCTAACCGTCGGCTCTGGGTTCTCACCAGATCTACTGCAGGACATCTGCAGCTCGTGGGCTCAGAAGATCTTTACCACCGGTGGGGAATTCCGCCCCGCCCTGAAGAGATATATTTCTACGTTTCTATTATAACAGATGACGCAAGAGGGATGCATGGCTAGCGGCTGGTGACTAGGGACTAGGGATGAGAAAGGAGAATACCGCTTTCCCCATATCGTCATTTCGAGCGAAAGCGAGAAATCTTTTCCGTTCGCAGTCAAGCCAAGGATGCGAGAACAACAGATAACGGGAAACGCCATGCTCCATATGAACTGGACACTACGGTGTTTCATGCAGACAGATTCACACAGGAAAGAAGAAACCCGTAGCCGAAAAAGATCCCTCGGCTCCGCTCGGGATGACGATACTGGAAAACGGACTCTCTCACATTTCCTTTCATACCGCTGCGGAGCCAACCTCCGCCCCTTCGGGGCACCTCCTTCCAAGGGAAGGAGGTAGAATACACACTATCCCCCGAACCTTAGCTTTCCCCGCATGGGGAAGGTGGCGAGCGTAGCGAGCCGGATAGGGTTCTAGGGAAACGCTGATTCAATCGCAGAATCAGATTTCATATGGATTTTTATATATAGCGTCGTCGACATTCTCCTTAAATAGCTCGCTATTCGCGTCGAATGTCTCCTCGCTCTGTATAAAAACCCAAGAATGAAATCTGATAACTATTTAATCAGTGTTTCCCTAGCGGGATGAAAACGTGAGAGAACAACTGTCTCAAGTCAGCGATTTACGAGAGTACCCGATCGCGGCTCACCTCACATCCCCTTTCATCCCTTCCCGTAGAAGGCTGCCCCCGCGGGGCAGATCTATCCTCCGCCTTCGGCGCGCCCCTTCTTCAAGGGGCTGCTCAGCGGTCATGCAAAAGCGCTGACCCTTCGCAATGTCTCCTCCCCCATATCGTCATTTCGAGCGTAGCGAGAAATCTTCCTTGCACAACGGTCAAACGGAGAGTGTGAGATGAGGAGCAGCACCTATGCGATTTTCTCTTTCCCTCATATGTGCAGAATACCCTACGACGTAAAAGATCCCTCGGCTACGCTCGGGATGACGATACGAGAGGATGGACTGTCTCACATTTCTTTTCATCTCGCTACGGGAGCCAACCTCCGCCCCTTCGGGGCACCTCCTTCCAGAGGAAGGAGGGAAAAGGTAGAAAATGAGAATACCGCTTCCCCGCACCACAGCCTTCCCCGCGTGGGGAAGATGGCAAGCATAGCGAGCCGGATAGGGTCCTAGGGAAACGCGAGAGAATGACCTAATCCCTAGTCACGAGTCCCCAGTCACGAATCCCCCAACCTCCCTTGCGTAAAACCCGCGTACCATATATACTAGAAAAGATAATTCTATTTTTTATTAAGGAGATGGATGTTTTGAATTTTGTTGACGCCGTAGTGGCCTTTTTGAACATTGGCATTTTCAGTACGCTGATCTGCCGCTTTACCGGAGCGAATATGGCAATGCTCGTTTTCTGTGCGCTGCTCTACATGGGAAGTGAACCGATGGAAACGGTGGGCATCATGCTGACGTACCTGGTCTTTATGCGCCTCACCATTTACACCCAGAAGCGCAAGCTGAATTTCAAGAAACTGCAGGTCTTCAAGGGGATGCGTGTCTTTGTCCCTGTCCTTCTGATCGTGATCTCTCTCTTCCTGTATCCATTCGCAGCGCTGGCGATCTTCCTCCTGCTCTTCATGGTGGAGATCCTCGCGCAGATCAAGGCAGAGATCCCGGAGGACAGACAGCTCTCGAAGGGGGAACTCACCAAGTACATCGTGATCGGTTCTCTCCTGACCACGATCTCCATGATTGCAGTGAAATTCATCCCCGCTACCTGGTACTATGCTCTAGGCGGCGCTGTCGGCCTTTTCCTCTGCGCCTTCGTATGGTGGCTGGGACAGGACCGCGACAGACTTTCCGGCATCTGGGATACAGTCATCCTGCTCTCCTTCATTCCTCTCGGCCTCTTCGGCTTCGATATGGCAGACTGGATGGATGATATGCGCCGCAGCGTGAACCCGACCCGCATCGCATACAATCTGCCTTTCATTTTCCTGCCGGTCTTCTATGTCGGCTTCCTGATGGCGAATATCCTCTTCGGTGTCTTCTCCCTCTCCGGCATGTGCATTACCTTCTTCGGCGCACTTGGCCTGCGTCTCTTCGGCTACTATGAAATGTCCGGCAAGGGCAAAGCCAGCCTCATCGCCATCGGCTTCACTGTCCTCGCCCTCTTCCTCCTCTTCCTCACCGCGCCGGAGCCTATCGGTGTATCCAAGTATGTGGATGCTTTCCTGCCGACCAATTACTATGGCTTCAAGGGCATCCTGAATATGTTCTGAGGCTGGTAGTTGCTGAGTAGCTAGTAGCTAGGGATTAGGAAGTTTGTCTCACATTTCCCGCTACTCCGCTATACCCAATCCCAAAAGAAAACCGTCATGATCGGAAATGGTCATGACGGTTTTCTTTTGCCCGAAACAGATAGAGAAAATATAACACGCAAAAAGCGAGGCCTCATGAACCTCGCTTTTGTGTCGATTTTATAAACCGATAGTATGGAGAAATGGTAAGGGGGAAAATTCCTGATTCCAATTCCTAATCCCTAGTCACCAGCCCCCGCCTTCGGCTGACGATACGTGAAGACGCGCTTGGGAGCGTCGCTTTCTACCTTATGATCGAGGAGATTCACATCGAGGATCGGGCAGACACCACAGCCATTGCAGGCCTGATGGCGGCAGTCGTGGGTGAGGATCCCCTTCTCGGCCATGCGCCATTCTTTCAGGAGGTAATCCTTCGTGACACCGCTGTCGATATGATCCCATGGTTCACATTCGTAGAAATCACGGATGCGCGCTGCGTATTCATCAGGATCGATACCGCATTCCCGGAAGCTGTCCATCCAGACGTCGAAGTGGAAAAATTCCGTCCAGCTGTCATAGGTGCAGCCTTTCTTCCATGCGGTGTAGATGGCAGAAGAGAGCTTGCGGTCGCCGCGAGCGAGGACGGCTTCGATATATCCTGTCTTGGCATCATGATAGGCGTACTTGATATGCCGGTTTGTGAAAAGGCTCTTCAGGTACTGCTGTTTGCGCTCGATCTCCTCTACGCTGCACTGCGGCATCCACTGGAAAGGGGTGAAAGGCTTCGGGACGAAGCTCGAGACGCTGACGGTGATGCGCAGGTCATAGCGCCCCTTGATCTCATGATAGAGCTCGTGGATGCGGTTCGCCAGATCGGCGATGCCCTTCAGGTCTTCATCCGTTTCGGTCGGAAGGCCCATCATGAAGTAGAGCTTCACCTTTTTCCAGCCATTTTTGAAGGCATTCGCGCAAGCGCCCATGATGTCTTCTTCCGTGACGCCCTTATTGATGACATCGCGCATGCGCTGCGTACCGGCTTCCGGTGCCAGTGTGAGACCGCTCTTTCTGACCTGCTGGATCTTTTTCGCGATGTCAATGGAGAAGCTGTCGACACGCAGTGACGGGAGACTGACACTCACGCGCTTGTCTTTGAAATTTTCCAAGAGGTGATCGACGAGCTCGGGCAGGCAGGAATAGTCTGCCGAAGAGAGGGACATGAGGGAAATCTCATTATAGCCCGTATTCTTGATGAGGGTATCTGCGATCTCCTGCAGTCTCTCTTCGCTCTTCTCGCGCACAGGGCGGTAGATCATCCCCGCCTGACAGAAACGGCATCCGCGGCTGCAGCCGCGGAACATTTCCAAGACGGCACGATCATGCACGATCTCGATATGCGGAAGGATCGGCTTGTCATCGATGTGGACATGGTCGACATCACGGATGACACGCTTCTTCACAGGAAACTGGGCCGCTTCGTCGATGGGACGGATGCTGCGGAAGACGCCATTCTCATAGTAAGAGACCTCATAGAGGGACGGCGCATAGCAGCCATCGATCTGAGCGAGACGGCGGATCGCCTCCTTGCGACCACCGGGCTTCCCTTCCGCTTTCCATGCTTTCACGATATCCACCATCTCTCCGATGGCTTCTTCGGATTCTCCGATGAAGAAAACGTCGAAGAAATCAGCGACCGGCTCTGCATTGTACACGCAGGGGCCGCCGGCGACGACGAGGGGATCCTCGTCTCTGCGGTCCTTCGCCCAGACAGGAATGCCTGCCATGTCGATCATGTTCAGGATATTCGTGTAGCACATTTCATACGGCATGGTGAAGCCAAGTACATCGAAGTCCTTGACCGGGCATTTGTTTTCAAGCGAAAAGAGAGGGATATGCTTCTCTCTCATCATCGCTTCCATGTCCACCCATGGCGCATATACACGCTCTGCCAGCGCATCCTCTCTGGCATTCAGGACACTGTAGATGATCTTGAGTCCCAGATGGCTCATGGCGACTTCGTAGACATCAGGGAATGCCAGCGCCACTTTCACCGGGATCTCATCGTGGTTTTTCACCACACTGTTCCACTCTCCGCCAATGTAGCGGGCAGGCTTTTGGATATGCATCAGCCATACGGGATCGATAGTTACACGGTTCATTTGATACTCCTAAAATAAATGGGGTTACAGGTTTGTGGTTGTATTGGTTCAATGGGTTCAGGGTTCAGGGTTGTGGTACGGCGCATAAAAATATAGAAGCGCCGCGAAGTATAAATAATGGCGATGTCATGAGCTGGCATTCCAGTCACTAGTCTCCAGTCACTTGAGACTCCTAATCCCTAGCCACTAATCCCTAATCCCCAGTCAATCAAACATCAATTTCTTTCTTCTTAAATAGATATTCATCAGTAGCCCGACGCAGAGAAGATTCATGAGGAGAGCTGAGCCGCCGTAGCTCATGAAAGGCAGCGGGATGCCGGTGACAGGCATAATGCCGAGGGTCATGCCGACATTGATGAAGATCTGGAAGAGCCACATGGAAAAGATCCCACAGGCGAGCAGGCTACCAAAGGCATCCCCCGAAGAGCGGGAAATCATAAGTGTCCTGTATAAAAGAACGAAGAATAAAAAGAGAACGAAAATGGCTCCGACGAAGCCCAGCTCTTCCCCAATGACGGAGAAGATGAAGTCCGTATGATTTTCCGGGAGGAAATTCAGCTGGCTCTGCGTGCCTTCGAAAAGACCCTGCCCGATGAAACCGCCGCTGCCGATGGAAATCTTCGACTGGATGACATGGTAACCGGAGCCATACGGATCGACGTCCGGATTGAAAAGGACGAGGATACGCATCTTCTGGTAGCTGTGCAGTACAAAGAACCAGATGAACGGGAAGACCACAACGAATGCAAGAAAAGCGCGTTTCACGAGCTGCATCTTGAGCCCGGAAATATAAAGCATGCCGAAGGTGATGGCCGCGAAGACAAGGCTCGTACCAAGGTCCGGCTGGATGAAGATCAAAAGTGTCGGAAGTGCCATCATACCCGCGACAGGCAGAAGACTCTTCCATGTCTGGAAGCCGGATCTGTCATGCGCCATGAGCCTTGCCAGACAGATGATCATGATGATTTTTGCAAATTCGGAAGGCTGCAGCGTGAAAGGACCGAGCTGGATCCAGCGCTGCGCCCCGAGCGCACTCGTCCCGGCGAATTTGACGACCAGAAGCAGGATCGCATTGATGCCATAGAGGATGGGGACGAAGCGATAGAGTTTCCTGTAGTCAAAATAGAGCGAGCCCCCGGCAATGATAAGACCGCCGACAAAGAAGATCCCCTGCTTCATGACGAAGTCATACTGCCCCGGTTGTCCATCCATATTCGCATGAGTGGCGCTCGCAATGATCAGAAGACAGATGACGCCAAGGCCCAGGACAGCCATCAGCAGCGTGCTGTCGATGCGCCGCCAATATCGAATGAGATTCATTCTGCTATCTCCTCCTCTGCCATTTATACGAGCGGCTGCCCGAGTGCCAGGAAAGGCCGGCCGGCGCCGTCTTCACAGGTGCCTTCTCCCGCGCATTCTCCGCCTCTGCTCTCCGGAGCAGCTTCTTCCAGCGCGGAAGCGGGATCTGTTTCTCTTCTTTGTACGATTTCCAGAAAAGAGCGAGCGCTTCTCCGAGCGCCCCTTTTTCGGAAAAATCCGAAAGCTCTCCCTGATGCGCGAGACGGTCTGCCTCCTCCGTATACGGGATGATGGCAGAGACGGACTCTTCATCGAGTGTCTCTAGCATATCCGTCAAGGATATCTGCGTATCCCCCGAGAGGGAGAACTGGTTCAGCACATAGGTCATGTATCGCTTGCGAGGTCCCGTCATGAGACGCTCTGCATTCCGCTTCGAGGCCCAGGACGGCGCCACGACGAGGAACATATGATCTGAGAGATGCTCCGCAAAGCGGATGCCCTCTCCTCGCCCCGCCGGACAGTCGAGAAGGATGTAGTCATACTTATCCTCCACGTCTTCCAGCACGGTATCCATCGCCGCAGGAAAGACAGTCTCCCATGTATCATTCTGCGCCGCCGGCAGGAAACCCAAATGATCATTCACTTCCAGGATGACATCCTTCGCAAAGCAGCGGCCTTCCGCCAGATCCATCACATGATAGAAGCACTCATTTTCCAGCCCCAGCACGAGATCCATATTTCTCATGCCCATATCCCCATCGATGAGGAGCACCTTCTTCCCCTTCCGGGAGAGGAAGATTCCCAGAGCAGCGGTGAGGAGCGTCTTCCCCACGCCGCCCTTACCGGAAGCAAAGGATACGATCTCAGCCATTCTTTTTGCCTCCTGCCTTTGCCTCATCCGCTGCCTTCAGCTTTGCCGGCGAATAATCTCCGATATGGAAATAGGCATCCATCATCTTCTTGACGACCGGTGCCGCGGACTCCGAACCGAAGCCGCTGTGCTCGAACATGCACAGGATCACGACCTCCGGCTTGTCGAAAGGCGCATATGCCACGAACCAGCCGTTATCGAGACCATTCGTTTCTGCCGTACCAGACTTACCGGCGATCGAGATCGGATAATGTTCGAAGATCTGTCCGCCTGTCCCATCCTTGCTCATGACCATCCGAAGTCCTTTATGGATCGCATCAAGCGTATCCTTAGATACCGGAAGCGTCCCCACCTTCTCCGGTGAGAAGATCTTGAGCGGTGTCCCATCC
>ULPT01058919.1_pt1 | contig 63245 bp, 59 predicted proteins | sample 1953751 | NCBI WGS metagenome assembly ULPT01 (sample SAMEA4835636, study PRJEB28245) | human gut metagenome | biome: gut microbiome; material: fecal sample | place: Denmark | collected 2008 | reverse complement strand
AGAGTCTTGAAATCCAGTGTTGACAGCTTTGAACAAATAAAACGGACCGCCTTTCGACGGTCCGTGGAATGATTCCAAGCAGAATTACTTGATGTTGCCAAGATCTGTGACAGCAAGAGCACCTGCAAATGATGTAACAGCAGCTGTTGTATCGTTGGAGATGACGATCTTGCCGGTGTAGATGTCGTTCACGAGGGCTGTGTAGTCAGCCTTTGTGAAGGAATCGGACCACTCCGTGCCTTCCATTGGGATTCCAACGAAGTTGGACTCGACGTCCGTACCGGAGACAAGGCCGAGGTTTCCGATCTTTCCAGCGACAGTATCCCATGCATTGTCCTCGACGATGAGCTTGAGTGTTGCCTGTGTAGAGGCATAGAGACCCTTCATTGCGGATGTAACAGTCAAACCTTCGCCATATGTTCCATCGATGGTTGGCTTCTGGTCTACGTCAACGCCAACGACCTTGCCGTTGACCTTTGCAGCAGCTTCAGCAACTGAATTGAAGACACCGCCGCCGCATGCGAACACAACCTGGGCACCGTTCTTGTACATGGCATCCATAGCTGCTGTGATGTCGGCATCGCCGAAGAACTGGTTTGCGTATGTATACTGAATCGTTCCTGTCTTGCCAAGCTTTGCAGCTGCAGCTTCAGCACCCTGTACGAAGCCATAGCCGTAGCGGACGACTGCTGGAACAGCCATTCCACCGCAGAAGCCAAGCTCCGTGTAGCCAAGGGACACTGTTGCATATCCTGCGAGGTAACCGGCGATCTCCTCCTGGTATACGATGCAGTATGCGTTGCTGAGGTCTACGTAGTCAGCGAGGTTCCAGTTCGCTGGATTGTAGTCATAGGATGCACCAACAGCTGCGCCAAGGAGGTCTCCAAGAGCGACGTCGAGAGCGACGAACTTCACGTCCTTGTTCTGAGGAGCAGCCTGTACGACAGCCTCTGCGAATGCGTAGCCTGGCATTACGATGATATTGTAGCCTTCGCCAACAGCCTGGTCAATCATTGCGACACGGTCTGCTGTGTTGTCACCAGCTGGCTTGTAGTACTTGAACTGAAGACCATGGGCCTCAGCATAAGCCTTACATGCTTCGTATGTAGTCTGGTTGAAAGACTGGTCTGTGATATCACCGTAGTCAGTGATCATAGCGATTGCGTAGGTTTCCTGAGCCTGTGCTTCCTGAGCGCCCTGTGCAAAGACAGAGAAGGAAAGGCAGAGAACCATAAGAACGAACAATGCTTTCTTCATTTTCTATCCTCCAAGATTATTCCCCCAAAACAGGAGTAAAATACAAGACAAAGTATAACAGAAAAATCCCGGTTTGCAACAGCAAAACCGGGATTCAAATACAACTAAATCAGAATGCAGCCACGGAGTTCAGCAGCAGGAGGTTGAACACGAGCGTGAACAGAGCGACCGTCTCTATGATACCAATGACGATGAGGTAGTTGGCAGTACCCTTTCCAGTCTCTGCAAGAGCATCACAAGCGGATGCCGAACATCTTCCCTGAAGGTATGCGGAAAGTCCAATTACAAGACCACCAAAGATACCAACGCACAGTGCGAAGACATCTGGGATTCCAGCCTTCATGGCGTTCGTGATGAAGTTCATGAGAAGGAAGCCATAGATCGTCTGCGTAAGAGGAGCGCCTGCAAAACCAACCATCATGAATGCAGCAGGCTTGCCGTTTGCATAGCACTTCTTCCATCCACCAACTGCAGCAAGGGCTGCACAGCCTACGCCAAATGCCGATCCAAGTGCGGAAAGTGCAAAAGCCAAAACCAAACCAATTGATCCAATACCCATTTCAATAATCTCCTATTATTGCAATTTGAAATTCAAACGTTCTTCTTGAACGGTTCGTATGGAACGCCGGCCCATTCCATTCCAAGCTGGCCCGAGAATTCCAGAAGATTCAGACGCATGCCGTGGACGACCACACTAAGCATACCCATGACCAAATTGAGACCATGTCCAATCACGAGAATGAGTATTCCCGCTGGCAAGGCCCATCCCTGAAGCATAGAAGAAGCCATTCCGTTGAAGCTCTGGGCTATCGCAAGGCTGGCCATTCCAACTGCAAACAGACGAATATAGCTCATGACGTTTCCAAAAGCACTTATAGTGTTGAGGAACGTCGTGAAAGCACCACCAAGACCGGCCTTTATACCGGCTCCAAAACTCTGTCCCGGCTCCTGTGAGCCAAAAAGGACTACAAGAACCAGACCACCAAGGATGATTGCGAATACCGTGGACACATTGACGTTTGCACCTACAACCAGCATGAGAATGAGATAGTAGATGCTGTTTATCATTGCAAGCCATGCAAAGTCCGCAACCAAAGCAAGGTTCTTCTCCTGCCATTTCCTTACTGCGTTCATAAGGCATGCAAGTGAGAGCTGAATGGTCCCAACCATGAAGCAGAACTTCATGACGGTGTTCTGTGCGGCTGTGGCATCGACCCCAAAGTACTCGGGGTAGTTGGCAATCTGAGGGATGACAAGCATTCTCAGGAAAGGAATCTCCATTGCCTTCTCGCTGCCAAGCCAGGTTCCAGTCAAGGCACCCCATATCACGGTGGCTATGCTCATGACATATATGAGCATGTTCATGTTTGTAAGCTTCTTGGTCTTCACGTTGAGACCAATCGCAATGCCAAGGAACACAAGACCGTATGCAGCATCCCCTATTATCATTGCAAAGAACAACGAAAGGAACAGCAGGAACCACATGCTTATGTCGTACTCCTTATAGCCTGGAGTCGTTCCAAGCATCGTGAATACAGGCTCCATCATCGCCGTGACCTTGTTGTACCTTATCTTTGTGGGTACTGGGTCGTCGTCGCTTGGATCGTCGAATGCATACGCCCAAATATTCTCCTTTGCAATTTCACGAAAACCCTTCGTATCGACCTCAGGAATGAAACCGCAAAGACAGCAAAGACCTTCCTGCTCACCAACAGCACCACTTACGGAAGAGTAGATGACATCGTCAGTCACCTTCTTTATGAAGTGGTCGTAGCTTGTGATGAACGCCGCTGAAGAGGATATGAGGACGTTGCTCTCATGAAGAGCAAGGTTCAGTCTGGAAATCTCTGCATCAAGTTCATCCATGCCGCGCAAAGGCAGCTCGAACGGCGTTGCAGAGAAATCCTGAGCCAAAGGCTTGCCAATGACAGCCACTGTCTTCATCTTATCGACATCGGCTAGACTTATGTACCTTACATCTTCAGGTATGAGGGAAAGCTCACGTTTTCCCATCTGATAGAAATAGAGGGGGACGCCCAAGGAAGCCAGTTCTTTGACTTCATTTGGATTGAACCTGCCCCACTTCTCGATCTTGGACCTTTCATTGGACAGCTCAAAGAGCTCGTTCTCAAAGCTTCTGGAATCGACAACGGCCTTGCACAACCTCTCGTGAAGGTCATCGAACTCACGTTTCCCAAGGACGGGCTTCTGCTCAACCTTTGGCTGCTCCGCAAGGACGGATCGCATCTTGTCCAAGGAAGAGAGCCTTTCCGAATACTTGGATTCAGGGACGGCGGTCTCCGATATATGGACGACTCCAAAGTCCCTTATGGCGTTGAGCATCTCGCGCTTGCGGTCCAAAGGAGCCACGACTATGACTTTCTTCATTTTCTCTATCATGCGGTCTCCTCCTTGTCAGCAAGCTTCTTCTTCGCTATCTTGCCGCGCACGACAGCCGCGGTCTGCTGGTCTCCAATATAGATTCCAATCCTGCGGATGTTCTCCTTGGTCTCTGGAATCTTGACTTTCTCAAAAAGGTTCACTCTTTGGCTGGTGGTTCTAAGCTCCTTCTCTAGAAGGGTCACCTGAACCTTGAGCGTGGCCATAAGCGCATCTATCCTTGCGCTGTCGCGCAGAAGGAGGACGGCTCTGTCCACCCAAAGCGGATACTGCTCCACATCGTAGTCTATATCCTGAAACGTCAGGTCCTGGAACACGGGGATCACTACACCTGCAATGTTCCCCTCTCCTCTTACGACCTTGTCCGGCCGCACAAGGCTGTCCAACTGTCTTGATGCATCGAACGTACTGTTCTCACCAAACACACCAATCCAGTCCTGGGCGCTTCTTATGAGCTCGTTCTGTTTCTCCCTGTATTGGGAGAGGTCCGACTCGATCTGACGTATGACCATTTGGAGCTGCTGCTTTTTGAGCTGAAGAGTCGGAAGGTAGCGCTCATACTGCTTGAGCTGGTCCTTCTGTTTCTTCTGTTCGTTCTTAGTCAGCTTAACCGCCACTTCAAGCCTCCGTCTTCTTTGGCCATCTCTGGGCTATGAGTTCGCTTCTCAGTCCTGTCTCGTTTGGCTCGAAGCATTCTGCAAGTATCTCCCAGCCAAGGTCGAGGGCTTCTTCAAGAGGGATGTTCACGGAAAGGTCCATGAGTCTTGTCTCGAAGAGATGGCCGTACTTTAGAAGCTTCTCATCCCACTCGCTCATCATGAAGCCCATGGATTTCTTCTCAAGGGACTCCTTGTATGCACTGTACAGCTTGATGAGACCATCCATGAGAGCTCTATGGTCGTTTCGCGTTTCGCTGTTGACGTTCTGCTTGAGACGACTGAGACTTCCGAACGGTTCGATATGCCCGTTCTTGAGATAGTACTGCCCCTCTGTGATGTAGCCGGTGTTGTCCGGAACCGGATGGGTTACGTCATCGCCAGGCATCGTCGTCACGGCAAGTATTGTCAAAGAACCTGCACCCTCAAAGTCAACCGCTTTCTCGTAGCGGCTTGCAAGCGAGCTGTAGAGGTCGCCTGGGTAGCCTCTGTTGGAAGGGACCTGATCCATTGTTATGGCCATTTCCTTGAGGGAGTCGGCAAAGTTCGTCATGTCCGTAAGAAGGACAAGAACCTTTTTGCCTTCGATTGCAAAGCGCTCAGCAACTGCAAGCGCCATGTCAGGAATCATCATGCATTCGACCGTTGGATCGCTTGCTGTGTGGATGAACATTATCGTTCTGCTCATTGCACCGCTCTTCTCAAGGGTATCCTTGAAGAAAAGGTAGTCGTCGTACTTGAGGCCCATACCGCCAAGGATGATGAGGTCAACCTCAGCCTGCATGGCTATACGTGCAAGAAGCTCGTTGTACGGCTCTCCGCTTACGGAGAATATGGGAAGCTTCTGGGATTCCACCAACGTGTTGAACACATCGATCATTGGAATACCGGTTCTTATCATGTTCTTTGGAACGATTCTCTTTGCAGGGTTGACTGAAGGACCGCCAATCTCGATCATGTTGTCCTCAAGGGCGGGACCGTTGTCACGTGGACGACCGGAACCATCGAACACCCTGCCAAGGAGATCATCTGAGAAGCTGACCTTCATTGGGACACCAAGGAACCTGACCTCATCGTTTGTGGAAATTCCCTTTGCACCCGCGAACACCTGAAGGCTCACAAGGTCGCCGTCAAGCTTGATTACGTTTGCAAAGCTTTTTCCAACAACTGCAAGATCGTTGTATCTTACACCCTGAGCCCTAACGGTGATGACGTCACCAACGATGGACTCTATCTTCGTATAGACCTTGTTCATACTCACATCTCCTCACAGCAGTTGGACTTGGAAGCATACAAATCCCTTATTTCATTCTCATACTGGCTGTAGCGTGGATCAGTTGTGGCAACGCTGTTCCAGTCCAGGAACTTCTGGCGCATCTGGTTGAAGAACGCTCTTACATCCTTCTTGCTGTCAAGCGCAAAGTCCGCCGTAAGCACTTCGTACAGGAGGTTGAACTCCTCGCGCTGTCTGTCAGGAAGAACTGCACTGTCAACGGGATCGAAGGAGTTCTGCTGTAGATACACGCTGTCAAGAAGCTCGCCCTTCTGGTAGACGATGTAGTCCGCAACTGATGTACCCTCTTCGCCAACGACCTTCATCATCTGGTTTATCTCATTGCTCCTGAAAAGGATGTCCCTGGCCTGCTCGACACGGGCCTTGTCTATGATGCCGTTGTATTTCGACCATGAATCAAGAGGATGGATTGCAGGGTACTTTCTTGCATCAGACCTTTCACGGCTAAGACCATGGAATGCACCAACGACCTTGAGAGTAGCCTGGGTCACAGGTTCCTCGAAGTTTCCACCGGCAGGGCTTACCGTACCGCCAATCGTAACGGAGCCAGTGGACCCGTCATGAAGCCTCACCTTTCCAGCCCTTTCATAGAAGGCGGCGATAACGCTTTCAAGGTATGCAGGGAAGGCCTCTTCACCTGGAATCTCCTCAAGCCTACCGCTCATCTCTCTCATGGCCTGAGCCCAACGGCTCGTGGAATCGGCAAGAAGGAGCACGTTGAGGCCCATTTGCCTGTAGTACTCGGCCATCGTGATGGCCGTATAGACCGATGCTTCTCTGGCTGCGACCGGCATGGAGGACGTATTGCATATTATGATGGTTCTCTCCATAAGAGAGCGACCCGTCTTTGGGTCAACCAGTTCAGGGAATTCCTTGAGGACTTCGACGACTTCACCGGCACGCTCTCCACATGCAGCTATGATTACGATATCCACCTCTGCATTGCGGCTTGTAAGATGCTGAAGGACGGTCTTCCCTGCACCAAAAGGTCCTGGCACGCAGTACGTACCACCCTTTGCTATTGGCAGGAACGTATCAATTATCCTAATCTTCGTGACAAGGGTCTCATCTGGTCTAAGGCGCTCTTCATAGCATCCAACAGCCTTCTTCACAGGCCAGCTGAACACCATTGTGAGATCCTTCTCTTCGCCCTTTGGACTCTGGAGCCTTGCAACGGTGGACCTTACATTGTAGACACCCTTTGAGACTATGGAAACGACCTTCCAGTCAACATCGTCGAAACCGAACGGAACCATTATCTTGTGCGTGAAGATACCTTCAGGAACGGTTCCAATCGTATCGCCAGGTCTAACGACGTCTCCAACAGCCACGACAGGGGTGAACTCCCAGTCCTTGTTTGGGATTGGATCCATGTAGACCCCTCTCTGAAGGAAGAATCCGCACTTCTCAGCAAGCGCTGGAAGTGGATTCTGAAGACCATCGTAGATTTGGGTGAGAAGACCAGGCCCAAGCTCAACGCTCATCATTTCGCCTGTGAACTCAACCTTGTCACCTACCTGTATGCCATTGGTCATCTCATAGACCTGCATGCTGGCCTTGTTTCCGTTTATCCTTATGACCTCTCCCTTGAGTCTGGTGTCGCCTACATGGACGTATGCGACCTCATTCTTGGAAATGGCCCCTTCGAACGCTACGGTAACGAGGTTTCCGTTCACGCCGGCCACATATCCTGTACTTTTTGTCATAATATCTCCACCTGAGGAACTTTCAAAACTCCTTCATGCGTCTTGGCCATACCTTGCACGGCTGGAACCCCGCCTTTGGCAACTTCACAATACACAAAGTATTGTTTCAGTCGCCTCATACGGCTTCCATCTCGGCAATCCGTGTCCAATCCACACAAAGCATAGTTTTGCAAGTTCCTCACTTCTTTATTTTTCAGCGTTGATCTCTTCGCGAACCTTGTCGAAGAGCTTCTGATACTGGGCGTTGCCCAAGTCTACATCGAACAGGTCCTTCCTTATGAGTATCCCAAGCTGCAGTGCGTAGCCAAGGACCACATCCTGATTGAAGGCCTTGAACGCTGTGGCCTTTTCAAGATAGTCAAACCTGAACTTCATTATGAGAAGCTCCGCATCCAAAGGATTCTTGGCAGACATGACTGCATTTCCAAATTTGGAGATCTCATAGTCCTCCTCGTTTGAGAACACATCGTCCTTTCCAAGAGCCACCCTACGCCTAGCATTCACAGCGGAGGTGGTCTTGTCGCAGAACCGTTTCCACTCCTTGAGGAAATGGCACCCACTGTAGTCCCCCTGCTCTATGCGGGAAAGGAGTTTCATGTCGGATGCGCCAACACAGCTCTGTGCGATCTGCATGAACTCTTCCCATGTCAGAGGGGCCTTGTCGCCAAAGCGCAGCATTGGAAGGCTTGAAAGAAAATAATACCTAGAATCGACAGGCATCTGCGTTTCCTCAGAACTTGAGTCCACCAAGGAATGGCTTGAGAAGGTTTGCAATCTCTTCATCCGAGAAATCATAGAATCCGGATCCATCCTTGAGGCAGAGCCTGACCGATGCGTTCTTGACGGGCTTTATCTCAAGACCCTTCTCCAACTCCTTTGCAAGACCGCTCTTGAGTGAATCGTTCACATCCTTGACTTCAAGGACGTACTTGGAAGGGTCCTCTCCATTGATGGCGGCAACAATCACCTTTGAAAGCTGTTCGCCTGTCATTGCCTTGGAGACTTCAGAGGAAAGGATTCCGTCAAGCTGAGCCTCAAGCTCCTTCTTCACGGAAAGCACAGCATCCCTCTGGGCCTGCTTGACCAAAGCCTTGGCGCTTTCGATCTCGCGGTTCGCGTCGTCGATCATCCTAGAAGCTTCCTTCCTTGCATCTTCGATGATCTCCTGAGCCTGGACCTTTGCAGCGTCTACGACGGCGGCGGCTTCCTTCTTGGCTTCCTCTATTCCATCATGCTTGATGGACTGGACCAAATCTTGAATCTGTATCTCCATTCTGTTCCATCCTTGAACTTGGTTTTATGTACCTTTCGCTTGGAGCTTTCCTGGAATTTCATCCAATTGCTCCGATTGTGGATTATATAATAGAAATTTAAGTGTGTGCACTCCAAAAAATCCACTTCTTAACCAATTTTAAACTTTGAAATTGAGGATAAAGGCAGAAATGACCAAATAATCTGCCATTTTCGAAGATTCAGGTGCTATGCAACCGAAGTAAACGCCAGTTGCAGGAGCCTGATTGGATGAATTTCATAGCATTCGATTGCAATGTTTAGTGTATCGCACCTTGGAATGCTCGTAGGACAGCATCCACGTTCAAGGGAGGCAACATCCCCTCTTTCCATTCCAAGACGAAACGCCATCTCTCCAAGCGACAATCCAAGGCGTCTCCTCTGGCTTTTCAGAGCGGTTCTGAGATTTGGTACCATGCCTTTCCTTGCAAGAAGGGATGCGACATTCTCCATAGCCGGGAAGTCGGTTCCAGAGAGTTTTCCCTCCACATAGGACACGGTGACGGCTTTCCAACTGTATGCATCCAGGTCCTGGAATGGAAAATCAGTGCACATCCATGCCCATACGAACGGAATTTGAATCCCACATCTGTAGCACACGAAGTTAATTATGTCCCTTATGCGGGGACAATCCTCCTTCGCCGTCCTTTTGTCAAAGAACGCATGGATTCCATTCGCATAGGGATGGGAAATGGCATCAGCCGCAACTATGATTCCGTTTGGGTCAAGACCCACGGATCTTCTCTCTGTTTCCACGAGCAATCTCCAGAACCTCCGAATCAGACATTCCCATATACAAGTAGATGTCAACGATGAAATCCAGCGGATGGTATTCGCCGCAGCACTTGAGGTACAGGTTGACTGAATCTATTCTGGGATAAGAATACCTGTTGACCCTCCAGTTCTCGAACCTAAGGTACGCCTCCCTGCTGCGTCCAGCCCTCTTGGCTACGGTTCCATAGCCTGCAGGCATGTTGTCCCACCCTTGGACCATTGATCTGTGGATGTAGAAGCACTTTCGTATATCGGCTGCCTTTGGAACCGTAGAGTTGTCAGAAAGCGCCTTCTCTATGCACCTCCTGCGCTTTTCGTCCGCCGCGCATCTTTCAAGAAGAGGCTTGGCGATCAAATCCTTCCAATCGCCATGGCTGGCCAACGCTATGGAATAGTACTTCCTTTGCTTCCCGTTGCGTTCAATGGTATCCACACTTACCTTGGCATCGTTTGGGAGCCCACTGTACATGGAGCAAAGCACAAGCGCAGGTGATATGGAGGCATCCTCCACTGCGAACTTCATTATGTCCTCAAGACTTGGATTCCAGCCTTCTGGCTCCTTCCCCAACCTGCCGTTCCTGAAAGTCTTGAGATCTGGACTGTCGATGAGACCCAACCAACCGGCCAAATTCGCGAACTGCCTTGCGTCAAAGTACTCCATCTCAACTACATCCATGCTCCATTTTTTTGAATGCATCATAGAGCATTGGACAGTGCCAAAGGAGTTATAGCGTGGAACTTTAACATTATCAAACACTAAGCCTATAAAGGCCAGCATCTTGCGTCAAATGGAATTACAGCAGAACCCACAGAAAAACTTTACTGTTTCAAGTACACGGTTTTAATGCTATAATGTGTTCCTCCAAATGAAGAAATGAGACAAGAAGAGGTTTTTGGAAAAACCAACAAGGAGAAAAAGCATGTCTGACTACATGAACGGAACAGGAATACAGTACCACCTTAGGACGAAGAAAGGGGATGTTGGAAAATACGTGATTCTTCCAGGGGATCCAAAGCGCGTCCCTCTCATAGCACAGTTTCTGGACGATGCCAAGGAAGTTGCGGACAGCCGTGAATTCCTCACCTACACGGGAAGCCTCAACGGAGTGCCTGTAAGCGTGACATCCACAGGAATTGGAGGACCATCCGCCTCTATAGCAATGGAAGAGCTCGTCAAATGCGGTGCCGACACATTCCTAAGGATGGGAACATGCGGAGGCATAGCGCTTCCTGTCATGGGAGGGGATGCCGTGATTGCAACAGGTGCCATAAGGATGGAAGGCACCAGTCGAGAATACGCACCAATAGAATTCCCTGCTGTTGCAGACTACGAAGTGGTCACAGCGCTGAAGAAGACAGCCGAGAACATGGGGATAAAGCACCACCTTGGAATCGTCCAGTGCAAGGACTCGTTCTATGGACAGCACGACCCTTCCATAATGCCGGTAAGCTATGAACTAGAAAACAAATGGGAGGCTTGGAAGCGACTTGGAGTGTTGGCATCCGAGATGGAGAGCGCAGCCCTATTCACGGTGGCCAGCTTCCTGCACGTAAGATGCGGCTCCGTGTTCTTCGTAGTTGGCAACCAGGAACGGGAAGCCCTTGGTATGGACAACCCAAAGCTCCACGACACCACACAGGTATGCCACGTCGCAGTCAACGCAATCAGGACACTCATCGAAATGGACAGGGCATCAGGCAGGCTCAAATAGAACTCGTTTTGCAAAAACCTCTAGAATGGGACTATTCATACAGTCCTCCCAAGCCCGATTCCTTTGCATTTTCAATTATGGAATTCTTTATTACGGACAACCTTTCCGGGTTGTCCGTCTCTTCCATTACATCGAACCTGAACACCTCAAGGCCTGTATTGGTATAGTCCTCCTGCAGAGACCTGCAGCTATGCATACCCAAATCAAGTTGGAAGCGGCTTTTCACGCAGTCTCCCTTTATGTCGTTTGAATAGAAAAGATAGACTCTGTCTGTCTTGAGGTTCCTGATTGCAACCACCCCGCAGTTTTCATTCATAAAAGCCTCCTACTTGAGCGAAACATACGTTTTGCCCTGTCCTCCGTCATCCGGATGGGCGAATTTGAACGATTCCACAAGAGGGCTTGCATTCAAGTGCCTGTGTATTCCAGCAGACAGTATGCCGTCCCCATAGCCGTGGATGATGGAAAAGCTCTTTATGCCATGGATGCAACAGGCTTCAAGCTGGCTGTCTATGGCATCAAGCGCCGCCTCAAGCCTGTAGCCCCTGAGATCCAACGACATCTTTGGAGCCGGTGCCTTTGAACCGGAATCAAAGGAGTACGCCTTGACCGTTGGGGCTCTGCGAGGAACGGTGAGTTCGCTTTCCTTGAATGTGAACTTCATAGGACCAATTGCAACCACCCATTTGCCATCACCGGCCTTTCGAATCACGGAACCCTCCCTCTTGTTTGGACCGCAAAGTACGTCCATGCCAGGTTCAAGGTCTACGTGAAGATCACTTGCAATGTCCTCTTTTGCATCGTACTCATCTATTTCGCCGTCAATCTTGGCAATCTGGGCTTCCATCTCGTTCTTTTTGCTTTCCATATCAGAGATGAAGGACTTGACCTTTTGGGTCTTCTCCTTGTTCATCTCACCAACTCTGATCTCAGCTACAAGGTTCTCAAGTCGTCTTCTAGAATCCTTCAAAGCCTTGTCGTATTCGCTAAGTGAGCCTTTTCTAAGACGGTTCTCCATGGCCTTGAGACGGCGGTTCTCGTTCGCGATGTGACGCTCTTCGTTCTCCACCGCACGAAGCCTTCTTGAAAGCTCCGCAGCCTTTGAGTCCGCCTCCCTTCGTTTCTGTTCAAGGCCCCTTATGATGGAAGAGATCTTTACAGCCTCCTCTCCAAGGTACTTCTGGGCTGACGCCACAACGCTCTTTGGAAGATGCATCCTCTTTGCCGTGTCTATGGCATGGCTCTCACCTGGAAGGCCTGCGATGACTTTGAAGGTAGGCTCCAGGGTCTGTTCGTTGAACTCCATGGAGGCGTTGAGAACATTCTTCGAGGAATAAGCATACTGCTTGAGAACTCCGTGGTGGGATGTCGTAAGCGTAAGCGCAGCTCTGCCTGTACAGTATTCCAATATGGAACGGGCAAGGGCCGCACCTTCCTGAGGGTCAGTTCCGCTTCCAAGCTCATCCAAGATGACAAGCGAATCAGGTGTCATTGAGCGCAGTATGAAACCAATGCCCTTCATGTGGCCGCTGAACGTGGACAGGTTGTTCTCTATGCTCTGATCGTCTCCAATGTCAGTGAAGACATTGTCGAACAATGCAAGGGAGCTTCCATCCTGGGCCGGTATGAAGCCGCATATCTGGTTGAGTATGGAGAAAAGCCCAACCGTCTTCATTGTGACGGTCTTTCCACCGGCGTTTGGACCTGTCAGGACGACCGCCTTGTATCCGGCTGGGACCCTAAGGTCTATTGGAACGCACTTTGAACCCAAAAGAGGGTGTCGTGCATATATAAGATTGCAAAGCCCGTTCTCTTCACCTTCCCCTCCGGCAGCCGATGCATGGCCTCCTTCGACAAGCATGGTCCTGCAGCACCCGTTCAGACGAGCCCATGACGCAAAGGCATAGAGAAAGTCCGCCTGCATGATTTGGGACGCCAACGTCCTCAACTGAATTTCAACGGCCTTGACCATGTCCGAAAGACCGCCTATAAGCCTTGCAATCTCTATGTCTATGGCCTGTTGGGACATCACTACGGCATTGTTCATATCAACAAGTCTGAATGGCTCCATGAACACGGTACCGCCGCTTGAAGAGTAGCTTTGCACATAGCCTTCAACTGCACCCTTGGACTCGCTTCTTACAGGAAGAACTATCCTTCCGTCACGCATGACGGCGGCGTTGGACTGCATGATGGAGGAATTGTTCCTCATCATGTCCAAAGCCATGCGGCTGCGTTCCGCTCGTTTGGCATCGGCCTTGTCCCTAAGGGCCTTTACGGTTGGGTAGTTCTCCTTCACCTGCCCTGGGGATTCCAAGATGTCGAAGACCTCTCGCTCAAGGTCAATAAGTTCACACGGGATATCATCTATGATGCCATCCACGCCGCTTTCCCTGTCAGCGCAATCGGGCTCGCTGGAAAGAGAGAGCAACGACCTAAGAAGACCTGCGCTGCGGACGAAAAGCCCAACGTCGTACACCTGTTCGCCGGTAAGGGATGCAACGGGGTTGGCCTCAATGGAGGCGAACACGCTTGATATGTCCGGAAACGACTCTACGAATACGTTTCTCTTGGATGCTTCGCCTATTGCGTAGGATACAGCCGCAACCTGGCTTTGGCGGGTCAGATACGCATCTTTGTCGAATATTGGCTTTGCGCGCCTTACTCCAGCCCCACCTTGGGAGCTCAACGCAAAGTGCGCTACACTGTCAAGGACTTGGTCCAAGCCAAGGTCCATCACTGTCCTTTTGAACATTTCCTACTCCAAACTGGAAGCCTTTCGTCCAGAGACTCAAGCATTCGCACATAGCTTTCATACCTGTCCGGGTCTATGCCACCATCCTCCAAGCGCCTCAACACCTCGCAGTCCGGCTCATTTACATGGAGGCACGATGCAAAGGCGCACTTGCCTGAAGCCTCCACGAACTCTGGAAAGGCCTGTGCAATGAGATGTGGGTCGTCATGCGGCACCGATATCTCCCTGAAACCCGGCGTATCAATGAGCGTGAAGCCTGGGCCGTCCAACATGAGGGCGTAGTTGGTCGTATGCCTTCCCCTATTGTACTTCTCGCTAACCTCTCCCACGCGCTGACTTGCACCAAGAAGCCTATTCACAAGGGAGCTCTTTCCAACACCGCTCTGCCCCACGAAGGCCGCGACCTTACCCTGCAGGGCCTCAATGAGACCTTCTATGTTCTCACCGATTTGGGCCGATACCGCTGTGGTCTCGTACCCCAATTCCCTATACAGCTGAAAGCGCTCCTTCTCCCACTGGGTAAGAAGGATGTCGCACTTGTTGAGCACTATCATGACAGGCACGTTGCGACAGCACGCAAGGACCCTATCCACGAAACGAGGCCTGAACGGAGGGCTCTCTATGCTGCATACGCACACCACAATGTCCATATTGGCGCATATTGTCTGGTTGAGCTGTCTCTTGTCGTTCCAACGTGCAAAGACTCCCTTTCTATCATGACGACCGGTGACAAGACCCTCGTTCGTACCGCTTTGGGTGAAATCCACAATATCCCCTACGACTATTGGGTTGTATTCGCCGTTTGCCTGTGCAAGATACTTGCCCTTTATCCTACAGCTGAAGACCTCACCTTGAGAGGTGCGCACCGAGTATATGTTGTTTATGGATCTAAGGACTACGCCTTCCATGCTGTTTTCCATGTACTTTTCGTCATTCCTTTCTCAAGGCCTCTTCCAAGTCAACGAACCTTTGTGGAAGAGGAGCCTCGAAGTGCATCATCTCGCCGGTATCGGGATGGCTTATCTCCAAGATGGAGCTATGGAGCATGAGGGACCATCCTGGAAAGCGTGATAGGCGATTGTTGTACATCACATCCCCAATGACGGGATGCCCTATGCTCTTCATGTGGACCCTTATCTGATGGGTGCGTCCGGTGAAGATCCTCACCTTCACAAGGGCCGCCCTTGGCAGCTGCTTCACGACCTCGTAATGGCTCTTGCTGTACTTGCCTTCCGAGAACCTGTCAACGGAGCCTCCAACCTTGTACTTAGGATCGGTATAGACCTCATCCATTATCTCCTGCGTCCTCTTTTTGGAAAGGCCTCCTTGGATTATGTACTTCTTCTCCTTGACTGGCACGAACAGCTTGCGGTTGTTCCTGTCCCTTGCAAGGAGGCACTCTATGTCATCCTCATGCTTTGGAATGATGCCGTCACAGAACGCATAGTAGTACTTTTCTATCTCTCTGTTCTGGAACTGGGCACTCAAAGAAGCATGGGCCTTGGCGTTGAGGGCTATGACCATCACACCGCTTGTATCCTTGTCCAGTCTATGGACGATACCTGGTCGCGTTACATCGCACTCGTCAGCCATGGCGTCTATGAAATCCTGTCCGTAGCGGTATGCCAGTGCATTCACTATGGTTCCATCTATGTTTCCAGCACCTGGATGCACTACCATTCCCTGAGCCTTGTTTATCACAAGCATCAAGCTGTCCTCGTATAGGATGTCAAGAGGGATGTCCTGAGGCTCGACCTTCTCAAAGACATCGGCTACATAGGAAAGGGACACGATGTCGCCTTCCTTTACAGCGTCGCTCTTCTTGGAGGGCCTGCCATTTATGGTCATGGAGCTCATTGGGTTGGACAAGGCGGATCTGGAAAGGCCTTCTATTCGGGAGGCCAGATAGGCATCCACGCGCTGCTTCTGGACCCCCTCCTCCACTGTGAATTCGTAGTTTCGTTCAATTCGCACTTACAACTCCTATTATGTAGTCTATGAGCGTTATGGCTGCGGATACGGCACAGGCGATGCCAAGGGTCTGTAGGAACTCGGGGTTTTGTCCCGCTATGGAATACGCTGCACCTACAAGCGGGAAAGCTATTGGTATGCCTCCAAAGAAGATCGTCTCAGCCCTTCTAAGATCCAAGGACCACTTTGGGAACTCGGCCTTGGTGTATGGTTCGTATCCATCCATGCTCAGTGCAAAGACAGGACTTGCAACGCCAAAGAGAAGCACTGCAATCATTGCTACCGTTATGGCTTTCTTCATTTGGGCTCCTTTTGGGTTCCGGCTGTAGTTGCAGTTGGATCTGCATTATGGTTTTGGCCTCCACCTGCCTGTCCGTAGTCCCGTACTCCAAAGATGGCCGTTCCAATGCGAACCTCTGTTGATCCGTTCGCAACACCTATCATATAGTCCCCGCTCATACCCATGGAAAGGACGGCCATGTCGATGTATGGATACTTTCCAGACTGCATCTCGTTCTTTATTGAATCGAAGAGCCTTTTCAAGTACGAGAAGGCCTCGTCCGTAAGCCTATCCTTGTCCTGTGGTCTGCATGCCACTGGGCCAACCGTCATAAGGCCCTTTATATGGATGTTACGAAGCTCTTTGGCTCTGTCAATGCAGTCGAAGAGCTCCTTTTCGCTTCCAAACCCGCTCTTCGCCACCTCTCCGCTTGTGTTGACTTCAAGAAGCACGTCCATGGTCTTGTTCGCCCTTTGGGCGGCCCTGTCAACCTTTTCAAGAAGCTCAAGCGAATCTATGCTTTCTATCATGTCCACAAGAGGCACGACCTTGTTGACCTTGTTGCTCTGAAGGTGCCCTATCATATGAAGCTCAAGGTCCTGCGGCTTCTGCGGCATGCCGTCCTTCGAGAACTTCTCAACGATCTCCTGTACGTGGTTCTCACCAAACAGCCTTGCCCCTGCGCTGTAGGCGTCCATTATCTCCTCAAGGCTGCGTGTCTTGCTCACTGCCATGAGACGGGCATCGCCTATCTTTGATTCTATGGATTTGAGAATGCGTTCGTATTCTTCTATCTTCTCCATCCTTGGAGCATTTTCCTCGTTCATATTGATTGATTCTACCCTCAAAACGCAATGATATCAAATGGTATGCAAAATGGCATGCCAATGACTGCTGATGACACGGCAAGAGACAAGGCAAATGACCTTGCCTTTTAGGGTGCAGTTGGTTGACACTTTTGGCTCAAGATGCTAGATTCTCCCTTGCAAGGCGATGTAGCTCAGCGGGAGAGCCCCAGTCTTACACACTGGTTGTCGTAGGTTCAAATCCTACCGTCGTCAAATCAAGGAGTCTGTGATGGCTCCTTTTTTTGTACCTTTTTGGGGAGTGAACTGTGGAGGAGGCCTATATGGATGACATCAGATGGATATTCTTCGATGTAGGCTCCACACTTGTGGACGAAACGGTTGCATATGACAACCATGCACGCTCCATGCTAGAGAAGGCCTCTTTGGTTGGAAACGATGTTTCATTCGAAGAGTTCGATGCCGCCCGCAGGAGGTTCGCCCTAGAGGGTCTTGACGGAAACTCAGCAGCACGAAGGCATTTTGGACTTGAAAAGACGCCATGGCCGTCCTGCGACGAAGTTTTGTTTCCAGATGCATTCGACACCCTCTCGTATTTGAAATCCAAAGGCTACAGGCTTGGTGTAATAGCAAACCAGCCGATTGGAACCAAAGACCGCCTCGAGGCATGGGGTATCCTAGGATTCTTCGACAACGTGACGGCATCAGCAGAGGCAGGTGTTTCAAAGCCATCGCCAGAGATTTTTCTCATGGCAATCGAGGCATCAGGCTGCCATGCAAGCCAATGCGTGATGGTTGGAGACCGCTTGGACAACGACATCAAGCCAGCCAAAGCCCTTGGAATGAAGACCGTTTGGATGCGCACAGGCCTTGCCGCCATCCAAGACCCCTCATTTGGCAACGACATAGCAGACTACATGATAGAAAAACTCTCAGATCTAAAAAACATCTTTTGACCGCCGAAGCGTTCCACCATTTCTCATTATATTAATCTAAAAGACAGACAATCTCTGATACATAACCACAATCAAAGCATTGAGTTAGCAATCAAATCATCAAATAGAGCCTTTACATTTACTCTGCTTATTTCGTCATTGAAACCTCCATTGGAAACGAAATAAAGATAATCTCCAGAAATACAGAAATCTGAAGTCAAGGAACTTACCTTCGAGGAATACTTTAAAACAGTTGTCTTCAACTCATCCTCTGCGTAAATATCCATCTCCTCACCATTACCTCCACAAAGACCCAGTGCATATTCGCCATAGTAAAGGATTTTTTTATACGAGTATTCATCCTTTTGTTTTTTCACATCCTGTTCAAATTCCGCATCTGTACATTTAACCTTTGAACCAAGCTGTTTTTTAGCTATATCGTAATCATAAAAGTATCCATTGGTTGAATAGTTATAAAGACGAATAAAACCATTTTTATATACAGCATACTCAGGGCTATCCTCCATTACACATTCGACAGAATCAATGACATTGCCGTTAGAATCGAACTCAAAAATGAAAGAAGTCTCACTCTTATACCTATAGTAAATCACGAAGAAACCTTCGTTGTCGTTTTCAACGATAAGGGGAGAATAACCATTGTTGAAAGGTTTTTCGAATTCAATGAAATCAACACCGTCAAAGTCAACATGAGAGGCCAATCCTTTGCCATTAAGAAGGATTTCTATTTCCGTATTTGCGCTTTTTCTCACATGAAGGACAGCATTTTTCTCCCCTTCAGAAGTGGGCAAAAACTGTACTTGGAAACTGTAGCTATTACCAGGAGTCAATCTTAGGTTGTTTTCGTATTTGCCAGTCAACTTGAAACAGTCGGCATCATTTCCATCAATCCAAACTAGAGGCCCCTGAAGATCCATATCCGAATCAGAATCATTTCGAACAATCAGAAAACGATTCTTCAAAGAATCCATCAATACTGAACCAAAAGTAAGTTTATCAGTGATAATACCACCATCGGAAATAAGTGTCAGTGATTTGGAAGTTAAAAGACCAGCATTTGACAATGTTATGTTCAATGGAGATACAATGGAAGTATTATAAATAGAGAAGGATACCGTCCGATAGTTTAAATAAGAGCCTTTTTAGGTGTAAGTGTAACTGAAATCCAAGAAGACTGCCCTGGTTCAAGTTCTGTTAGATACGATGAATAATCAACTGAAATAGAGCAATAGAAATCAATTGATTGATATATTTGGAAGTTACTAACAATAGAAGAATCACACAAGTAAATCATCTCCTCCCCTGTATTTCTAATCTCTATAGTTTTCGAGATGATTTCAGAGTCGTTGTATGGATTTATATCAATATCGTATGTCCCTCCTCCAAACTTTTCACCATCAATATAAACTTCTAGAGCCGCATTATTTGGTTTCTGAGAACTTATCTTGTTTGAACCCCTGCTCATTAAGTTCCAATTACTTCCATCAAAAATGTATGAACTATTATCACTAGTATTGTAATAGCACCAACCCTTTTCCGGATATAAAGGATGTTCGGAGTATGAACCCTTCCACTCAATCAAGTATCCAGAAGGAGAAATACCATCAGAAGCTATGACCTGCCAACAAGACCCGTCCCACATGTACGTTTTTTTATAGGAAGTGTTATAATACATCCAACCAACAGACGGATACTCTGGAGCTGTAGACAAATTTCCTTTCCATGATATTTGAAGAACACATGATACGTTTGAACTTGTCGATAAAGTTGTCCATTCATAACCATTCCAAATATATGCCGTGTTATCTGAAGTATTGAAGTAAGCAGTGTTATTCAAAGGATTGTTTGGAGCAACCGGCATTTCGCCTATCCAGTTTATTCCAACACCATCTACAGCTATCGTCTCCCATTTTCCATTTGTGTAAATACGCGATTTTCTTAAAGTTGTATCATGGTAGGCTGCCCCTTCTTCCGGATTTGATGGCTCAGAAGAGAATTCACCAAGCCAAAAAAGAATTCCACTTTTCCCGTTCTCTCCACTTCTTGCAAGAAGAACCCATTGAGTTCCATCATACATATATGAACTTTTGAGGGAAGAATGATAGAACGCTGAACCCTTTCCGTAATACGGCGATGGAAAGTCAGAAAACTCTCCCAACCAATTCAAGCCAATTCCACTCTTTGCAACAGTAAGCCAACCTGCCTGACTGGAATATATATAGGAAGTTCCAGTCGAAAGGTTGTAGAATGCTTCTCCGTCAGATGGATGGTTGGGAAAATCATCCATCTCACCAACCCAGGAAATGCCTTTAAGCCAATTTAGACTTTCATCCTCAGATATAGGATTCCCAACTTCAGAAGAACAACCAAAAAGCAAAAGTGAAAAGCAGACAACAACAAACAAAACGTTCTTCATCGCAACCTCCCCAGCTCGATTACTATCGAAATGATATAACCATATCGTAACTTATACAAGTTTGCACCGTTCATCCCTGAAATGATGCAAGACTCATTGGGAACAAACTGCACGAATCAAAAACCATTTCAAATTCATAGCCAATGGAACACTGTCACAAAGCCAAGTTGTCACAAGAACATCATTTTCGAAACTACTTTGAAATTCAATCCTTTAGACAGCCGATTGGCACTACGAAGACACCGTCTGGTCTTTTGTAGCCATATTGGGTTCCGGTAATCACGATTTTCAAATCAGGAAGCCGCAATTTGGCTTGGGTTTCCTTCAAGTTGTACTGCTTTACCAACTCTTCTATTTCATTCAAATGCCTGGCACCTTCCTCAATGTCTGCGCTGCCCAATTTGAATTCTATAAGGGCATAACTACCATCACGCAGATGGAGTACACAGTCAGCTTCAAGTCCATACCTATCACGGTAATAAGAGACTTTACCTCCGAGTGCGTTTGAATACACTTTCAAATCCCGTATGCACAATGTTTCGAATATGAAACCAAAAGTCTTCAAATCAAGATTAAAATATTCAGGATCCACCCCAAGGGCCGCAACAACAAGTGAAGGGTCAACCAATTCCCTTTTATCGGTTGCCTGAATTGCACTTTTCGACCGTATTGCAGGACACCAAGCCTCCACATCCTGTATTACGTACAACTTTTTCAATGCATTCACATAGTCATAGAATGTCGAGTCCGATATATCGGCATTGGCCTTTATATCCCTGATTATGGATTTGTTTGTAGCAACCGTCGAAATATTGTGAGCATAGGAACGAAGAAGAAGTCTTGAAGTCGTTTCGTTTCTTCTCATTCCATCCACATTGGACATATCTTCTCGACACAAGCTCTCGAAATAGCTTTGAGCAACAAGCAGTTTGGACTTGTCGTTCTTTTTCAAAATCGATGACGGCCACCCTCCTCTGCTTGCAGCGTAGATAAGATTGTCTATAGATAGGTTGGATTCGCATCCATCGTCGAGAGCTTTTGGATTATTGAAGAGGTCGAACAAAGAAACGTTGCCATTGGACTCTCCAGATTCATACAGGCTCATTGGATACATGGAAAGAGTGTCTATGCGACCTGTTCCAGTATGCATGATTTGAGATTTGTCAATCGAATTGGAACCTGTAAGTATGTAAAGGCCATCTTCATTCCTGCGGTCTACAGATACTCTTACAGCATCCCAGATATTTGGAGCAATCTGCCATTCGTCTATCAACCTAGGATTCTCACCCACAAGAAGATTTGAGGGTTTGATCTTTGCCGTCTCCAAATACATATCACGTTTGTCTGGATCCTGCATTTCAATGAAGCTCTTTGCGAACTGCTTTGCAGTAGTCGTTTTTCCGCACCATTTTGGACCAACGATATGCACCGCACCAAAGGCATCAAGCTTCATTTGAAGTTCTCTATCACATACTCGCCTGATATAATCAAAAGACATAAATGCTACACTCCATTGTTTATAATTTGTACCAATGCAAGGAAAAAGTCAACTCTGTCGGAGAGATTTGTGGCATTTTATCATAGAGATTTGTGGCATTTTGCCGGAGAGATTTGCGGTGGGTTTTATCACGAAGAAATGCTTGAAGACAAAGGAAAGGCCACCTCTCGATGGCCTGCTCATGACACCAAACCCTACTCTGTGGCCGGTGCTTTATAATCTTCACACTCCCACCAATATCTTAACTTTATTTGGTTCTTTTAGAAGTTTCTCGTCCAAAGCTTTCGCCAAGACCTCGTCCGGCCAAACCAATTCCGCATTTCCAAAAACTATCTCTTCAATTGGGCAGTGATAGAAAGTATCTTTGAGAGGAGCCACTTTCCCTTCAACGATAATCTTCTTCAACATGCAGTCGGAAAACTCACGCCCACTCTTGAACTGCACCTTGTCAGATATCGTCAATGTTTCAAGAGCCGAACATTCAGAGAATGCGTCACTCCAAACAGACACTCCAGAAGGAAGCTTCAACGAAGTGAGGGCTGCAACCATGGAACGCATTTGAGAATATGTGGTGGATGCTGTCCGGAATCACCACGGACGTCATAGGACAGCCTGAAAACCCACCAGACGGAATTGAATCGACAACCTTCCCTTGGTACAAAGCAGGGATTTCGATGGATTTGACCTCACCAGTGTAATCTTCCCTATATGAAACCGAAAAAGAATCATTCCATTTCGCATGGAGCACGACATCCCTGGAGACGACGATGCTTTCGCCGAGAAGGTCTCCGTCGCACTCTTCGCTCCATCCTGCAAATTCATATCCTGCTCTGGAGAGGCCTTCACCTGAAGGCAGAGCCGTCCCCCCCCTCCACGACTGTAAGGGAATCCGGAAGCGTACCATTTCCTCCATTGGCATCGAACGACACTTTGTATTCGACTGGCTTGATTTCCTGGTCACAGGATGCAGACAGTACCAAAACGGCTGCAAGAAGACAGAAAAGAATCTTTTTCATTCGTAGACCTCCAAGTCCATGATGGGGGTTCCGCATTTCAGAATATGACTGAGCGGTATGTTTCAGCGAACGGTACAGTATATGGGTTCTGTAGATAAAGAACAATCCTTGAAACATCACCTAAACAGGACTTTGATGGGCGTTGTAGGGCGCAGTATGGCGTTGATGGACGCTGTAGGGCGTTGTGGAACGCTGTAGGATACTATGGGATAACCTAGAGATGGTTAGAGAGTACCTAAGCGCACCTGACAGTACCTGATAGTCCCAACTGTTTGCAATCCAGACCGTTTCAGAGTGGCTAGTTCGCCCAGAGCGGCTAGAATGTCCAAACCGGCTAGACATCGCAGCAAAAAACCCCGGCGAGAGAACCCACCGGGGTTGAAATTCAAAAACCGAACTTCAAAACTCGAGACTCAGCTTACTTGGCAAGATTTGCCTTGAGAGCTGAAATCTCGGAGTCTGTGAGGCCAATGGCCTTGAGGTAGCCTTCAGCACCGTACTGGAGGTCTGCGGAAGTTGCGTTTGCAATATCGTAGTCTGCAGAAACACCAAATGCGTTCTTGAGAGTCTTGACGATGTTGCTGTTTGCAATAGCCTCGTACTTGGCCGTTCCCTTCTCAACGCCGTAGTAGTTGTAGTAGGTTGTCATGTAGTCTTCGATGACTTCCTCTGGAGTTGCACCCATGAGGCATTCAAGGAGAGCGGAAACGAAACCGGCTCTGTCCTTGCCCTCTGTGCAGTGCACGGCGTAGACGCCAGGATTGTTTGCGAAGAACCTCATGCCCTCGGCAAGACCGCTGCGGAAGCTTGGATCGTTGAAGTCAACACCAAGGTTCAGGTAGATGACGTTCTGCTGTGAGTAGTAGGAACCTGCGAAGCACTCCCTTGCCTCTGCTGTAGCCTTGTCGTCGGAAAGGTTCATGATGACCGTGATTCCGGCTTCCTTTGCAGCGGCATCGGCATACTCGTTGCGGCCAAGCTCAGGGTTGACAGGGTTGCTTGTCCTGTAGAGGACGTTGCCCATGCCGGTCGTCTTGATCTGGCGGAAGTTTGCGAACTCTGCGTCGGTGAGGTTAGGATAGTCCTCTCTGTTGTTCGTTCTATGAAGGTCGTGGAGGATGTATTCAGAAAGATACCCACCCTTCTCGTACATCTCGAACTCGACTGTGATTGGGAACGTTACACCCTCGTTTGGAACCCAGTACCATGTCTTGTCTTCGTTGGTGACCTTCGTTCCAATTCCGTATGTGGTCGTGAAGTTGCCCATGTTGATGGCCATTGAGAGATAGCCCTTCTCAGTTCCATCCTCACCCTTCTCTATGATGATCGCAGGCTTGCCTGTGTCAACGTAGGAGTATGTAGGAACGACTGGAAGCACGAGCTCCTGGTCAAGGAACTTCACAGTTACGAGGTCTCCCCATGTGAAGCCAAGCGTTCCAAAGAAATCGGAAGCCTTGCAGGTCGTGTAGAGGTTGCCGTACTTCGTCGTGAAGATGTTCGCATCAAGGTTTGAGACCTCAATGACAAGTTCATCGGATGCAGCCTCTGTGATGATGTGCATCCTGCCCTGTGGCTCGGCGTACCTTTCGTCTATGACACCGCCAAGAACCTGAACGATGTAGTCCATGACCACTTCGTCAAGAGGCATGCCTGTGTCGAACTGTGAGGATGCGCTTGCAAATGCATAGTATGTGTCTCCACCGGCTGCAACGAAGTTGTTGGTTATGACCGCATAGGTTGCATCTGGATCGAAAGCCTTGCCGTTGACGCTGTTGATGGTCACACGGTTGATGGACTTTGGTCCATAGTATGTGGAGGCTGGGTATGTCTCATCGGCCTTGTCGTATGCCTTTGTGGTATCGACAGTGATGTCCATTCCAGCTGTCTGTGGGAATCCGCCAAGGGAGATTGGAGTGCAGAACGTGGAGGCTTCAAGGGCTTCGAGAAGCTCGCTTCCCTTCACGTAGACGACTGCAACCGTGTTGCCAAATGGAAGAACGGTGTTGATGTCCTTCTTCGTGACGTCGCCGGCCTTGACCCAAGCTCTGATTCCACCGCCGTTTGTGATTGCAACGACGTTCTCGGCTGGGACGCTTACGCTACCCTCGTCCTTGAGGATGGCCCACATCATGGCGTCTGTTATGAGGTCGCCGTTGTTGGTCTCTTCAGTTCTGTTGCCCGGCTCCTTGTCACCGTTGAGGGATACGAGGGACTCAGCGAACTTGATGTTGAACTCTGCGTTGACCCTGTCGATGATCTCCTGTGCAACGGAGAGCACGTAGGCATCGGACTCGAGTTCGGATGCGTCCTGGAGGTAGTGGTCCTCGATTGCGCCGGTTGCATCGTCGATGACGATTACACCAATGTTGGCGAATGCGGTGCCGGTTGACTGGATTGGAGCGCCGTCGTAGTTGGTGATGACGGAATGTGAGTGGCCGTCAATGATGAAGTCAAGACCGGTCACGTTGTTCCAAAGGTCGTAGGATGTGTTTGGCTCGGAGGACTCGTCTATTCCAAGGTGGGCGATTGCAATGATAGTATTGCAGCCGTTGGCCCTGAGGAGATCCACGTTGTTCTGAGTCTCTGCATAGAGGTCTTCACCGGCGATGAAGTCAAGTCCCTTGATGAGGGCTGGGTTTGCCTTCGTCTGTGCTTCAGGGGTCTCAAGACCAATGAAACCAATCCTTTCGCCACTTGACAGTGTAAGGATTGCACATGGATTGAAGACATACTGGCCGTCTGCAAAGATGTCTGCGCACAGAACCATGAAGTTGGCCTGCATGAGGTTGCTGATAAGCTGCTCGAAGCCGTAGTCGAACTCATGGTTTCCAAGAGTTATGACATGGTAGCCGGCAGCATTCATCATGGTGATTGCATCAAGGCCCTTTGTACTGCTGACGTATGTCGTGCCTTGGCTGAAGTCTCCAGCATCCACAAGGAAGACGGAAGCCTCGCGCTCTATGAAAGAATCCCTGAGGGCTGCGATCTTCGCATATCCTTCGATGGCACCATGGACATCGTTCGAATGGAGGATGACGGTCTTCCCGTACATGTCTCCATGTTTGATTTCATTGATAGACTGCGCGAAAAGGCATGAAACAGCCAGAACCGCAACCAGCATCAAAGCAAAAAACTTCTTTGTTTTCACTTCGACCTCCCATATAGTTTTATTGTTTTAGAAACTAGCACAGTCAATTCTACACTAGAAAACGCAAACCCGCCACAACAAAATCTGTTTGAAAGCAACTTTCAAACTTTCAAAACTCCTACTTGAGGAATGTTGCATCCCCATAGCTGAAGAACCTGTAGCGTTCCTCCACGGCATGCCTGTAGGCTGCAAGGATATGATCCTTTCCTGCAAAGGCGGACACAAGCACAAGCAACGTGGATTCAGGTGTATGGAAATTGGTGAGCATTTGGTCAACCACCATGAACTTGAAACCAGGGGTTATGAAAAGGTTCGTTGATGCCGTCTTGGCCTCAAGTAGACCGGTATCCCTGTTCACGGCGCTTTCAAGGGTCCTTACGCTTGTCGTTCCAACGGCGACGATCCTACGCCCGGCGGCCTTGGCTTCGTTTATCTTGGAGGCGACCTCCTGCGATACATGGTACGATTCGGTGTGCATGACATGATCTTCCAAATTCTCTGTTCTCACAGGAAGGAACGTACCCATGCCCACATGGAGCGTGATATGCAGGATTTCACAGCCCTTGGCCTCAAGTTGGGCCACCGTTTCAGGAGTAAAGTGAAGCCCTGCCGTAGGAGACGCCATTGAGCCGCATTCGTTTGCGAATATGGTCTGGTATCTCTTTTCGTCATTGAAGTCATCCTCCCTCTTTATGTATGGAGGAAGAGGAACATGGCCGCAGGAAGCAAAGAAAGACTCATCCACAGGTCTATCGAACTTTATGACCTTAAGCGACGAACCGCTGTCAGAGTCGTCCACATCGCTGTCTATGCAGCCGTTGCAGAACAAGGATCCGTCCTGGGCAAAGAAGGAATAGGACTTCCCCGGACGCTGCTTCTTGCTCTTCGAGACCATGGCCTGCCAGCGGTCAGGTCCAACGGCTCCGGTGAAAAGGAACTCAACCTTCCCGCCTGTCTGGGAAACCCCATAGACACGAGCCTTCCTTACACGGGTATCATTGATGACAACGATGCTCCCAGGTTCCACATACGATGGAAAATCTGCCATCTTTGAGTCTGTATAGGCACCGGTTCTCCTGTCTATGACCAAAAGCCTGTCGTCTCCGCGACGCTCCGCAGGAGTCTGCGCTATGAGCTCTGGAGGAAGTTCAAATGTAAATTCGCTTATCTTCATCGATCGATCCTTGTAAAACAATCCATACTTGCAAAACGATAAATATCGTATCAGTCGAAGCACCTGAATAGGTCAGTCGAACAGCGTACCCTGTGCATCCTGGCCGGCTCCACCAAAACCTGGAAGATAGGAGCTGCCGTTCGCGCGCATCTGAGCCTCCATCCTGTCTTGAAGTCCAAGGAGTTCATAGGCCTTTGCCGTGACCATACGCCCCCTAGGGGTTCGTTTGAGATATCCTTTCTGGATAAGATACGGCTCGTAGAAATCCTCAAGGGATTCAATTGCCTCTCCAACGGAGATGCTCAGGGTGTCCGCACCAACAGGACCTCCTCCGTAGAACTCTATTATTGTCCGCAGGATGTTTCTGTCCTGATCCTCAAGACCGTTCAGGTCTATTCCAAGGTTCTTGATGCTGCGGTGAACGACATCAGCGGTGATGGTACCATCGGCTATGACCTCTGCGAAGTCACGGAAACGTCGTAGGAGTCTGTTGGCGATTCTAGGTGTTCCACGTGAGCATTTTGCAAGAAGGCCAACGGCTTCGTCGTCTATTGGAACGTTTATGAGACTTGCACTTCTTTTGATGATTTGTCCAAGCTCTTCTTCGTTGTAGAACTCTATGCGGCAGTTTATGCCAAACCTAGTCTGAAGAGGAGAGCTGACCATGCCGGCCTTGGTAGTAGCTCCAATGAGCGTGAAATGTGGGATTGGAATCCTCATTGTCCTTGCGCTAGGCCCTTGTCCTATGACCCAGTCTATCTCAAAGTCCTCCATGGCTATGTAAAGCATCTCCTCCAAGGCAGGCTTGAGCCTATGGATCTCGTCTATGAAGAACACCGAGTTCTCAGTCACATTTGTGAGTATTCCGGCAAGGTCCTTTGGCTTGTCCAAAGCAGGGGCACTTGTCATGCGAATCTCCGATCCCATTTCGTTTGCGACTATGGATGCAAGAGTGGTCTTTCCAAGGCCAGGGGGGCCAATGAGAAATACATGGTCCAAGGCTTCGCCCCTCTCACGGGCCGCCTTGATGAAGACCCCAAGGTTCTCCTTTATCTTCTTCTGCCCCTGGAAATCGGACAGGAACTTTGGCCTAAGGATGTTCTCCTGGGCATCGGCATCCTGATAGCCGGTCGCCACAACCGAGGTGCTCTGCAAATAGTCGATGTCTTCCACGAATCATTCTCCTTTGGGATTTCAGGCAGCCCAAACAACAAAACCAAGGTTTCCAGGCTTTACGACAATGCCACTTAAGACAATACCACTTATGACAACGCCACGACAGCGGACCTGAACAGCCACTCCTCCACGGCGCTCTGTCCATGGGATGAGACATACTCTTCATTGTCCTTGAGCAGCTTTGCAACGGTGTCCAGGACCTTCTTCTTATCATAGCCCATTTCCACAAGGGCATCTATTATGTCCTGATACTTCTTGGAAGCACCGCTTGCAACGTTCTGAGGCTTTGCATCGTCCTCCGTGAACACCAAAGTGTCGCGCAGGGCAAGGATTATCTTCTGGGAAGTCTTTGCACCAAGACCTGGAATGCGGGAAAGGAACGATACATCGCTTTGATCAAGGGCTGTGATGAAGTCGCGGACCCTAACGCCGGAGAGTATCTTCATGGCCTGTTTAGGCCCTATTCCATTGACCTTTATCAACTCCAGAAAGAGTCTTCTCTCGTCCTCATCGCAGAAACCAAAGAGCGTCATGCCGTCCTCTTTGTGCTGAAGCCAGGCAAGAAGCCTGACATTGCTGCGCTCTGCGCCCTGAAGAGACGATAGCTTTGTGGCTGTCTGAGAGGAGACCACGAACTCGTACTCCACGTTGCCACCAAGTATTATCACGGTCTGTGCGCCTGCATAGACAAGCTGACCTATAACTGCGTTTATCATCTAAGGATTCCAAGCCTCCCCTGCGTAGAACTCGTGTTGCCCCAGCACACTGCAGCGGCCAAGGCATCTGCGGCATGGTCCGGACGAGGTATCTTGTCCAGTCCCAAAAGAATACGACACATCTCCTGGACCTGCTTCTTCTCAGCTCTGCCGTAGCCAGTTATCGCAATCTTGATCTGAAGCGGTGTGAACATGCTCACAGGAACACCCAGTTGGTGCATTCTGTAAGAAACTGCACCAATGACCTTTGCAACGCCAATGGCGGACACTTCGTTCTTTGCAAAGAAGATGTCCTCTATGGAGACGTGCTGCGGGTGGTACTTGTCAACGACATCCCCCAAGGAGTCAGCGATGGATGCAATCCTATCCTCAAGGTTGGACTTGGGCTCTGTGTTTATCACACCAAAACAAACAGGCCGGAACTTCTGGCCAACGAAATCGACCACGCCCCAGCCTGTATTGGCAAGTCCTGGATCAACGCCCAGTATCACCATAGCTCACTCTTCGTAGAAATCATCTGGAAGATCAAGGTTCGTAGAGACCTGCTGGACATCGTCCAGATCTTCAAGGCGCTCCACTATGTTCATGACCTTCTGGGCCTTTTCCTTGTCAAGGGAAACGGTGGTGTCTGCAATCTTGTTGATGTCAGCGCTGTCCTGCTCGAAGCCTGCAGCCTGCATAGCCTCAAGGACCGCACCAAAGTCAGCCGGAGAGGTCGTGACCTCAATGGTTCCGTCTTCGTTTACGACATCCTCTGCACCGTTCTCAAGAGCGGCAGTGAAGATCTCGTCCTCAGTGTACTTGTTTGCATCGTATGTGATTACACCCTTTGTCTGGAACATATAGGAGACGCAGCCTGTGGAACCAAGGGATCCGCCAAGCTTTGTGAGTGTGCTTCTCACATCGGCAGCGGTTCTGTTCTTGTTGTCCGTGAGGGTATCGATGATGATTGCGACTCCGCCTGGTGCATAGCCTTCGTATGTAAGCTCCATGAACACAGTGTTGCCCATTTCGCCGGAACCCTTCTTGATGGCTCTCTCGATGTTGTCCTTTGGCATGTTCTCCGCACGGGCCTTGAGAATGGCGGTCCTAAGCGCTGCGTTGGTGTCCGGATCGGCTCCACCCATCTTTGCAGCTACACTGATCTCCTTGATCAGCTTCGTGAACTTTTGACCACGCTTCTGGTCGGCAATGCCCTTCTTGTGCTTGATAGTAGCCCATTTGCTATGACCTGACATATAAACCTCTTTAGTAACGAGTTAAGAATAACTCTGAAATTCTACATACAGCGATTTGCGCTGTCAAGACTGTTGGGACAGTCTGCGGGATAGTCTGTTGATGACTTCAAGGGCGGCATGGTCGGCGACAAGAAGCCCATCATTGGAAGGGACAAGGCATCCGTTTTCCACGGAATACCCATCAAGACCGTCCAACATGGAAGGCGTCACCTTGCAGCCGAACTCATTCTCAAGTCTTCCAAGGTCAAGGCCACCTTTATACCTAAGGCCCATTAGCACGAACTCCTCAAGGGCCTCATCCTTGCCAAGGACCTCGCATTCGACACCTCCAAAACAAGGACCGTTTATATAATCATGGACCGATTTTTTCGAGTCGAACCTCTTTACCAGACCATCCTTGAACGCTGTGGACGCCGCCCCAGGCCCTAGACCCACATAGGGCCTATAGTCCCAATAGCGACAGTTGTGAAGGCCTCTCCTTCCGTTTTTCGCAAAATTGGAGACCTCGTAGTGCTCAAAGCCACGCCCCTCCAAAGCGTTCCATACGGAGCAAAGCATTGAGGCCTGGGTATCATCGTCTGGCAAAGGCGGACGTCTTTTGAAAAGAGGAGTCCCCTCCTCCAAAGTCAGGGCATAGACGCTCAGGTGATTGGAAGGAAATCCATTGCACAAGGTTTGTACATCTTTCAAAGGGTCGTGCCAAGGCCCAAGACACGTCATGAGGTCGTAGCTGAGCTCGCAGCCTGTACTTGCGCCAATATCCTGTGACAGCTCCAACCCATGGTACGTCTGTTCAAGCGTTGCATTGCGGCCAAGGAACTCCAAAGCCCTTTCGTCAAGGCTCTGGACCCCAAGCGAAAGGCGCGTGAAAAGACCATCGAATAGACATTTCATGTTAGGAGAAAGGTTGTCTGGATTCATCTCAACCGTGAATTCCTTGGGTCTGCCGTTGCGACATACAAGACCTGCTATCTCGTACAGGCTGCGCACATCAAGGCAGCCGGGACTTCCCCCTCCAATGTATGCAGTCTCGAAAGGACATCCCTCCATCCTTTCAACGAGCTCCCCAAGCTCACCGACAAGCCTTGAGACATAACGAGACTTTACATCATCACGATAGCCTGAAACGGAAAAGAATGCACAATAACTGCACTTCGAGTCGCAGAATGGGACATGGATGTACAAAGAAAGAGGTTCTTCGTAGTCAAACGAATCCAGAAAATCACACATCAGCGGAATAGAGACCGCCAATGCGTCCTAGAGGCCATATCCTCGTGGCTACGTATCCGTTTATGCTCTTTGCAGACACTGGACCAAAGTAGCGACCGTCTCCTGAATTGTCGCGGTTGTCTCCAAGAGGAAGGACATAGCCTGCAGGTACATACATACCAACGTTCAGTCTAGCCCAGTCGCTTCGTGCATCGTCGCTCGCAGGGTTTGCAATCAAGCGCCCAATGGCAACGTTCTTGTCGTAGCCGTACTGATCCGTAAACGACACGCTCCTATCCAACGACTGCTGGTCCTCGACAAGATGCCGTGGAAGCTGGCTTGAAGGAACGCCCTCGCTGTACAGGCCATCCAACCTAGCCAAAGCGTTGTACCACACGTATGTGGACTTCTCTATGCTTCTATGAGGAGCAGTGGAGAGGCCGTTCTGTGCTCTGAAATCCTCTTCAGGGACGTACTCGCCGGTGCCTGAAGCCTTTATGTAGGCATCGCCGTCCACAAAGGTTATCGTATCCCCACCTACTCCGGCAGCACGTTTTACAAGAAGCTTCTCCCTCATGTTCCCGTTCTCGTCAACATCTATGTTCACCAACGAGAAGGTCCCCATGTACAGAATGGTGCTGACAAGATTGAACAGAGTCCCTTTGCTTTCGTACTGAGGGTTGTAGAAGGTGATTATCTCGTCCCTGTCAGGAAGTCTGGAGTCGAGGATCTTTGGACCTTCAGGAAAAACCTCAAGACCGTATGTAAGCTTGGATACCATGACCCTGTCGCCTACAAGCAGGGTGTTCTGCATGGATGGAGACGGAATTATGAAGAACTGGAACAGGAACTGGTTTATGAGAAGAACGACGAAGACGGCGAACACTATGGCGTCAAGCCACTCCAAGGCCTCTGACAGCAACGTCCTCTTCTTGTTCTTCTTGGCCACCTTCATGGCCTTTCTCTTTGTAAGCCAGCGCTCCGTGAACGCCTGTACACCATCGAAAAAAGCATCCATGACTAAAATTATATTGACAAAGACAAACGTTGACAATCATGTGCAATAAAGTTAGGTTTAGGGCATGAAAAAGAAGAAGGAACTTCCGCAGGTAGAACCTGTCAAGATACAACCACTGTTCGGACTCAAACCTGGAGTATGGCTAACAATAGCCTATCTTCTAGCAATTGCCGTGATTCTATTTGTCATTGGCATAGTTCCGGACATCATCAATGGCTCAAAACGTGTAGAGTTCACAAGTGCTGCATACAACGCAGCTGTCTACGTGGATGGCACATACGAAGGTGGAACGCCGTTTACACGAAGGATTTCAAGCGGCACCCACGAAGTCGTCTACAAGGTCAACGGCAACGAAATAGACAGCTTCACCGTCAAGGTAGGACATCCTGTGTTCTTCAACTGGCTTTTCCCTAGAACCCAAAGGGTCTCAAGCGATGCAACGATCACAAAGCAGGCCTTCGCAGCCCTCTCGAAGGAGCTTTTGGAAGACGCCAATTCGTACGGTGCAATCCTTGAATACGATGATGTGCACCGCTATGCAGACATCTTCACTACATACGCAAGGACAATAAAGGGTTCGGCCTACGAGAAGGACACGACAGCCTTGGAGACGGCGTTTCTATTCATCACCACAAAGGAGATGTACGAAGACGCCCTCAACGCAATTGCAACCCTTGGCCTTGAAACCTCACTTGACGCTGCAAAGGTCTTTGGCAATGAATCCTCCTCAACGCTGGGAACGACGATCGAAAACCCAACTCTCCAAGCCGTCCCCACCACACTCAAGACCGATGTCTTTGAGATAGCCGGCTTTGAAATCCCCTCTGCAACGTTCTCAAACGGCAAAGTAGTCGAGAGCTCCTATCCTGCGGTCAAGGAAGCTGGAAAAGTCGTTTCAACGAAGGCCTTCAACATGGCTGCAGTGTGCATAACGGAGAACCAGTGGGCATACTTCGTCAACGAAAACCCTCAGTGGAGTGCTTCCAACAAGGAGAATCTCATAGCTCAAGGTCTTGTGGACGATTACTACCTTGATGGCGTAACGCTTTCCATGACGGTGGCATCGAACAGACCCGTTAGAAACATAAGCTGGTACGCTGCAAAGGCCTTCTGCAATTGGCTTTCTGAAAAATCTGGAAGAAACGTAGACCTTCCAACTGAAGACCAATGGATTGCAGCCACCCTGACAGGTGCCGGCGAAGGCTATCAGAAATCGCTCATGCCAAGCGTTGAGTCCTCCCCTCCAAGTGCCATGCTTGGCGGAGTATGGGAGTTTACGGATACATCGTATGTACCCCTTTCAAGGATATCGGACTATGATGCACAGACCTGCATCGCCAATCTGGAGGCCAATGTGGATGTGGTCGTCAAGGGTGGCTCATACGTGAACAGTGCAAGCGAGGTGGATGTCTTCACGGTGGGTACAGCCTACAGGAACATGTGCAGCGACTTCATGGGACTGCGCATTGTGTGGAATTGACAATTTGTTTTAGGCAAACGAAATGGAAACCAATGTAAAAAAAGAGATAAAGACCCTTCAGGTCAACAAAAAGGCATATTTCAACTACTCGGTGCTCGAGGACTTGGAAGCAGGGATATCGCTTGCAGGCACAGAGGTCAAGTCGCTCAGAGCCGGAAAGTTCTCGTTTGTGGATTCATACATAAAGATAGACAACGGCGAGCTTTGGCTTGTAGGGTTCACGATCCAGCCATACGAAAAGGGCTCCATCTTCAACCACCAGAGCGACCGCAACCGTCGTCTCCTTGTACATAGGCAGGAGATAAAGAGACTCAAAAGAAAGGTCGAGGAAAAGGGGCTTACACTCATACCAACCAAGGTCTATCTCAAAGGGAACCTGATGAAGGTTCAGGTGTCGCTCTGTAGAGGAAAGGCCCTGCATGACAAGCGCGATGCAATCAAGGAACGTGATCTTGACCGCCAGTCCAAGCGAGAGGCAAAGGAATACCGATTTTAGTTTTCTTGGGCTTTGAGGTCATAACTTCGTCATGAAAACAATGCCGTGCACCAAGTACTGTCATTGTTTCCATTCCTTGTTCTGAGCCTCAAATACCTGCGAAAAAGGGATTCAAGGCTTGGTTCTGATATGCCCTGACTGCAAGCAGGAACTCAGAGGGTCTTCCTAGCGAACCTTTGAAATCTTCCTTATCCTCTTGAACAGCCAAGTATTGCTGTCCTCGATGTGTCTGTAGACACTGTTGTAGATTGCCATGTACTTTTTGTGGTTCTCGTCATTTGGAAGGAACGTATCCTTGTCGTGCACCATACTTGAGACGGCTTCATCAAAATCCTTGAATTCTCCAATTGCCACGAAGGCCGCCAAGGAAGAGCCAATGCCGGATGCTTCGTGCGTCTGGATGCGCTTGACAGGCAGGCCAAAGACATCGGCGCATATCTGTACTACGGTGTCGTTGACGGATCCGCCACCTGCGATGTAGAGCTCCTTTATGCGCTGGCCAGAGCGTTTCTGCATCCTTAGCATTGCATGATAGAGCTCAAAATCAATGCCCTCTATTATGGCCCTGTAGATATGGAACTTGTTGTGGTGGTCGCTGAGCCCCATGACGACACCCTTAGCGAAGGGGTTGCCGTTGCCGGGCGCAAGATGAGGTGTAAGGACTAGACCGTTGCAGCCAACAGGTATCTCATCAAGTTTGGAGTCAAGTATCTGCTCTACGCGCACACCCTTTCTGTGAGCCTCCATGACCTCTTCCTGAGCAAAGTTTCGTATGAACCAGGTGACTATCCAATAGCCACGGTACAGCTGATACTCTCCATTGTAGAACCCTGGCATGACGGCGGGATACGAGGGAAGAAAAGGTTGCGGTTCAAAGTAGTGCGACGAGCAGAACTGAATCGTTGAAGCCGTACCCAAGGAGATTGCGGCCTTGTCCTCTGTCGTCACAGAAAGGCCAAGGGACTCACAAGCCTTGTCGGTACCCGTGGAGATTAGAGGAATATCCTTTGGGATACCGCTTCTTATGCTTGTCTCTTCGTTTATGTATCCAACGATGCCCGGGGACTCGACAATGTCAACGAGCTTGTCCATTGGAATGTCTGCAATGCAACGCGAAAGGCCTTTCTTCATCCAGGTCCTTCGTCTATTGTCGAACGGAATGTGCCCCACCTGGTTTGCAGCCCCATCCTTGAGCACTCCCGTGAGCTTGTAGTTCATATAGGATGGAAGCAGCACGAACTTGTACGTCCTCTTCCAAAGCTCTGGTTCGTTCTCAATGATCCAGTTGACGAAGGCATCCTTGTACAGCATGCGAACCGTCTCAGTCATTCCAACGGAAGCGAAAAGGAGCTTCTGCCACCATACGGGATCCACTTCACCATCGGTACGCCTTTCGTCCAACCACAGGATTATGTTCCTAAGAGGCTTGCAGTCCTTGTCAAGGATCATGACGGTATCGCGTATGCATGTGATGGTCACAGCCTTGATACACTCGAAATATCTTTTCTCAGGGTTTCTGTCCGCCATACGCCTGAGAGCAAGGCCCGCCTCGCAAAGCCTGTCGTAGTAGAAATCGGGCTCCTGCTCGGCTCTGCCTGGAACATTGGACGGAAGCTTTATGCTTTCATACCTAAGCTGATGGCAAAGGACCGTGTCCCCTTTCTTGTCCACGAGCAAAGCCCTGATGCTTTGTGTGCCTATATCGAACGTAAGAACAAGGGGATCCATCCAAAACCTCACTTCATGTCAAATGATGTCTTGTTCGATTATAGCACACTAAGTCTTGTAGGTCGATATTATTGAACTTTGGGAAGAAGAGCCACGGAACGGGCTATGTCCTCATCCGTAGGGATTACGTCGTTCATCTCTCCGTCGTTGAACTTCTGGTAGGCGGTAAGGTCAAAGTATCCAGTGCCTGTAAGTCCAAACAGGATGTTCTTCTCCTCACCGGTCTCCTTGCACTTGAGGGCCTCGTCTATGGCGCAGCGTATCGCATGGCTGCTTTCAGGCGCAGGAAGGATTCCTTCAGTCTTGCAGAAGAGCTCAGCAGCTTCGAAGACCTTGGTCTGCTCCACAGAGACAGCCTCCATGAGACCATCATGGTACAACTGGCTCAGTACAGGCGACATACCGTGGAACCTGAGACCTCCGGCATGGTTCGCACTTGGAATGAACTGGCTTCCCAATGTGTACATCTTTGCAAGAGGACAGACACGCCCTGTATCGCAGAAGTCGTAGGCATATACACCACGAGTGAACGAAGGACAGGAAGCAGGCTCCACCGCAATGATTCTGTAATCCTTCTCCCCTCTTATCTTCTCCCCCATGAAGGGAGCAATCAGACCACCAAGATTGCTGCCGCCGCCTGCGCATCCAATGATTATGTCTGGAACGACATCATACTTGTCCAAAGCACTCTTGGCTTCAAGTCCAATTATGGACTGATGCAGCATGACCTGATTGAGAACGGATCCCAGCGCATATTTGTAACCGTCATGATGGGACACGAAGTCAACGGCCTCGGATATGGCACATCCAAGGGAACCTGTAGTACCAGGATGCTCCTTATTTATTTTTATTCCTATCTCGGTTGTATTTGAAGGTGAAGGTATTACTGTTGCACCATAAGTGCGCATTACTTCCTTTCTTGCAGGCTTTTGTTCGTAACTAACCTTGACCATGTAGACCCTACAATCAAGGCCAAGATATGCGCAGCTCATTGAAAGCGCCGTTCCCCATTGGCCAGCTCCCGTCTCAGTCGCAAGACCCTTGAGCCCCTGCTTTTTGGCATAGAAGGCCTGTGCTATTGCCGAGTTTAGCTTGTGGCTGCCGCTTGTATTGTTGCCCTCGAACTTGTAGTAGATATGAGCCGGTGTATCCAAAGCCTTTTCAAGGCAGTATGCCCGCACAGTTGGAGAAGGCCTATACATCTTGTAGAAGTCCCTTATTTCCTGTGGGATTTCGATGAGGGCGGTATCGTTGTCAAGCTCCTGTCGTACAAGCTCGCTGCAGAAGATGTGTTCAAGATCCTGTTGTTTAAGTTTTTCGCCTGTCTGAGGATTGAGAAGCGGTGCGGGTTTGTTTTTCATGTCGGCTCTGACATTGTACCAATACCTTGGAATTTCGTTCTCTGAAAGATAGATCTTGTAAGGTATTTCAGTGTGTGCCATTTCTCTCTCCTTCATGCAGTTCGTTTAGGTCGTCTGCATTCATTTGTTACTGTTTACAGAAACGAATGGTATTGAAAGCTTTTGTTTTTGTCAATAGAAACACGGTAAAAACCATAAGGTTTCTATTGTTGATAACTACAGAGGCATCGGCTAGAATTGCAGTGATATGTACAACGGGAACCACAGAGAAGGTCGCAAAGGATATTGCAGGGCAACGAGTGCCGATATATTCGAAATCACACCGTCACAACCCTACACAAGCGCGGATTTGAACTGGAACAACAGCCAGAGCAGAGTCAGCAGAGAACACAGCGATGCCACTTTGAGGAATGTAGAACTGACAACAACAGAAGTTCCTAATTGGGAAGACTATGATATAGTATTTATAGGATATCCCATTTGGTGGGGCATTGCAGCGTGGCCTACAGACTCTTTCGTGGCTGCAAACAGCTTTGAGGGGAAGACCGTCATTCCATTTGCAACATCTGCATCATCCGGTATGGGTCAAAGCGGAACGCGTCTCGCCTCTGAAGCCGTAGGTGGAACATGGAAGGCCGGAAGACGCTTCTCTTCACGCACAGCCTCCTCTGAAATACAGTCTTGGGCGAAGGACCAAATCAAGTAATCAAATACATAGAAAGGAGTTCTATACATGGAATACGCAAAGACAAGTGCACAGATCATCCTCCGTTGGCACATTCAGGACGGCAAATCGTCATTCCAGGCTCAAAGACCGCATCACATATCAAGGACAACTTCGACATCTTCGACTTCACCCTCACGGACGATGAAAAGAATGACATCTCCGCCATTGACAAGCAGAAGCGCTATTATGTGCGCACTCCAGAGCTCATCAAACGCTATGCCGAAATGGTCTTCGACGTTGACAGCCAGAAGTAAACACCTTCATTTAAGCAATATTCATTGGGCCGTTCCACAGATTCAAAGCCTTGGAACGGCCTCTTTACAATCAATCAACTGAAGATACAACATCAATCATTTAGGGCATCCATTAGTTCGTCTACGTTATTAAACGGCCCATAGGTCGAACCCTTTTCCACAGCTTCCATTGCTTCATACGTAACTTGGTTTGGTTCATCCATTCCAATGCGTTTCTCCAATAGAACGACTAGGTCTCCGTCTTTGCTGATTACATCAACCACGGCATCAGGCGGAACGTTGTCCAATACCGTTTCCGGCGTGTACGGGTGAAATACCATTCCTTTCCATTTGCCACTTGTATACACATAATCACCATCAAGGTTCACGACATGCGGCTCTGAAACGTACTCCGCATCCAAACTATCGAGAGTAAACAGGACAATGCCGCCCTGTTTGGTGATTCTCAACAGTTCAATGACCGCTTTTGAAGCATCGGCTTTGCACATGTGGTCAAGAACGTCTTTGGAAACCACTGCATCGAACAGGCCGTCTTCATAACCTGTTTCAAGGATGCTCGCAGTCTTGAAATGGACCTTAAGTCCGTTTTCTGCCAATAGTCTTTGCGCAAACCCAACTGCATGTTTTTAAACGTCAAAGGCACTGACATGAAACCCGTTTGCTGCAAGCTTTGCAGTATAGACTCCGCAACCACAACCTGCATCGCAGACCTCATTTGCATTGTGTTCATGAAGAACCTTTATCAAGGCATCTTCTTCCATACCGTTTTTGCCCACGTATTCCTGTATGCGGTCCAAACCCACATTGACCCACGACTCTTCCCAAAAAGGATCCATATCATTCTCCATCGCATACGATGCCAAACTCAAAGACATCGGTCTAAATCAAGGCCGATTATAGCGTTGTCGTATAGATATCGTTTCAACGAGGCTTTGTCTCCCGTCTGGTACATGTTCAAAAGCCTTTCATTGAATCCAAGCATGTAGTCGTCCTTTATGGTCATCATGCCGCAACCGTGGTCAAGAAGGACCTTATTTGCAGCGGCCAAAGCGGTTCGTTTGTTCCCATCCCAGAACAATTGGTTGTATGTGATGAAACAGAACAGGTCAAGAGACTTCTCAGTTGCCGAAACATACGAAGAAAGGATTCTTTTGATGCTTCCTTCGGTTTTTTCCTTCTCAGGAATTGGAGGTTTGTAATCACACCCCGATATTCCAACGTTGCCGGTTCTAAGTACTCCCCACTCAATGGATTCGTCCCGTGCAATGTAACCGTTCAGTTTGCAAATGAAGTCGAGATTAAGTTTGTCATTGAAATTGAGTATATAGTTCCATGCATCACGCATGTTCCTGATTGCGAGGATATCGTCAAGAGAAACATTTGGAACGTTTACACCTTCAAGAATCGTTTTGGTCTGCGGAAAAGTAACGGCACGTGCTTCCATCTGCATTCCACAATAGACGTTTTCATCCCATTTCTTCTTTGCAAGAAAAAAACTTTGCGTCCTATCGAGTTCATATTTATTCGGATAGGGATTATCGTTCTCAGAGACCAAAAGCTCCTCCATGGTTGTGTTGAGATAATGAGCCAAATTGTAGACCGTTTCAGCATTGCATTTGCCTATCTTCTTCTTCCCGTTTGCAAGCTCTGACAAGGTGGAATATGGAATGCCAGATTCCTTGGATATTTCAGAGATTTTTTTGTTGTTCTCTTTGATGTACTGTTTCAACGTCATGGGTTCATTATAACTGGATACAGTTAAAATTTCAAATATAATCAACTGCAAAGAACCATTTTATTGTTTGTTTTTATTGAAGTAACGAATTTGACTGAGAATGGGAGTTCTTGAAAGATGCTGAAATCAAAATATGGCGGGTACAGGCAGAGGATATGGGGATATACAAAAGGCAAAACTTGATGATGTATCTTCATTTGTTCTAAGGGATAACGATAATACAGACCCCACCACAAAGGAACTTATACTGTCTGCTATATGTATCTTTCTGTATCTTTCTTCTCTGCAAGGATTTTGGCAGCAATCGCGGCGTTCTCATAATTCTTCGTCCATCCAAGATCCTACGTTGGAACTGAAAGATGCAACTATTCTGACTAGCGAACGATTTGCAAGAGAGTGGCAATGGTTGAATCTGTAACCAATCTGTAGAGGCTGTAGTGGTTGTAGCGGTTGTGGCAGTTGTGGCAGTTGTGGCAGTTGTAGAATTCGTGACACTTGTAGAAAGTGTCGGAAATGTGAAATCAAACATTAACCCAAACCTTTGATAAGGTGCCATATATGTGCAATGATGTAAGTGGCATTGCCGTGAAACGGTGGAAGGTTCGTCCTCACGGATTATTCGCAATTGGATATCGGGAGGGTTCCTCCCCGATTCTTCGAAAGACGAATGTGAAGGTGATGCTCATGAGCGACTATGAGATGCTTATGGTTGTGATTGCAATCATAGGCTTGGTAATAGCAGCACGTAAAGGCAAAGTTTCCAAAGGCGTGTTTCCAGCCGTACAAGGCATATCCAAGATTTTGTTTTTAATGTCGCTTTATCTCAAATCCTCACATTTTCGGGTACATGCAAGATTTAGATCCTAAACCGCCTCTTGAAGGTCTCGTAGTTCTCCATGAAATTGTGCGTGTGTTCCGTCTTGGTCTCGTTGGTGTATCCGTGTATGCCCATCGTTCCCGAGGCCATGCCTATCATTATGGCCGCAGTATTGGAACAATGGTCGGAAATCCTCTCGAAATCGACAATTAGGTCGTTGAAAACATAGCCGTTTCTAAGGGTGCACTGCCCGCTTGCAAGACGCTCAACATGGTTTAGCTTCATTGCATCGCATATATCGTCTATGCACTCCTCCAAAGGTTCAACCCTGTAGGCATCGTCAAGGCTGTCTGAGACGAATGCACTCACAAGCATGTGAACGATGGCCTCGACTGCGTTCATAAGGACATCGATCTCATGAATACCCTCCGGTGTCATGCAGATCTCCTTTTCGTGCATCTCCATTGCCCTTTCTGCTATGTTCAGGGCATGGTCGCTTATACGCTCGAAGTCTGTCAATGTATGAAGATATATGCCAGCCTTTTTTGAAAGGTCGGTTGTCATGTCGTGACCAGAAAGCTTGACAAGGTATGTCCCCAGGGAATCCTCGAATCTATCGATGATGCTCTCAATACGTCCTACTTCAGTGAAAGCCCTGTCGCTATAACCGGAACGAAGCATTGTAATTGCATCCACGAAGTTCTCTTCCGTAAGTTCAGCCATTTTGTTCATCACAATCCTGACATTCTCAATTGCCAACGCTGGATAGTTGAGAAACCGCTCCTCGAGTCTGTCCATCTCCATAAGCTCGCTGTCCGGGCTTCCATGAGAACCTTGTACAAGGATATTTGCAAGCCGTTCGATCAAACCAGACAATGGAAGAAGCGCAACAACGACGATAAGTCTGTAAATGGTATTCAACAACGCAACGTCTACGGATCTCAGAGCATGTACAGTGAACGGAAACGAAACGAGCGAATCAATGCAATAGAACAATGAGCCAACGACAACAGCACCAAGTGCATTTATAAGTAAATACGAAAAAGCCGCTCTTTTGCCGTCGGTAGACGAACCTAATGCTGCAAGCAGAACAGGTACTGCCGCACCTATTCCAATCCCCATGATGATTGGAAAAGCATTGCCAAAACCAATGGCACCTGTCGAGGCAAGAGCCTGGAGTATTCCCACCGCAGCCGAAGCACTCTGAATCACAGATGTGAAGACGGCACCAATTACAATGCCAAGAACGGGATTGGAGAACTTGGCCACGGACTGTACGAACACCTTTGAATCCCCCAGTCCTGAAACCGTAGACGACATGACCATCATACCGAACATGAGTATGGAAAAGCCCATGAGTATGTCGCCTATATGCCTGTGGGAACGTTTCTTCGAGAACATTCTGAACAGAATTCCAATTATAGCGACAACAGCGGAAATGAAATCGGTCGAAAGGATACCAAGGATGCCACCATGCACACCAATGCTGGAAAGCGACACGATCCATCCCGTGACGGACGTTCCAACGATTGCTCCCATGATCACCGATATTGCCTGCCCTACTTTCATCATGCCCGCATTCACGAACCCAACAACCATAACCGATGTCGCTGAAGATGATTGTATCACGGCGGTGACGAACGTCCCAAGCAGGATTCCCCTGACAGGGGTGCTAGACAGTCTGTACAATACGACCTCAAGCTTGTTTCCTGCAACCTGCTTCAACCCCTCTCCCATGAGGGTCATTCCAAAGAGGAAGAGAGCCACTCCACCCAAGAGGGATACAATCTGCAAAACGTCCATAAGACCTCCATAAAAGGGAACAAGACGAATGATACTTGTTGAGCCGACTTTTTGGAAGAACGCTGCTTAAAAGCCGTAAATTTGTTTCGTTTCATGGCAAACAAAAAATCCGTCATAAAAAACTTCACCATTTTTCGTTGTAGTGCCGGACAAGAAAGCCAACTGAGTGAATGACAAGTGGATGAAAGGATATGTGTCGGAAGCCTAAGCCTCTGGCACATTGGAAACGGCTGACTGCCAAAGCGGAGTCCAGAGAATACGGTGCGGTTGCCGTTTCGATTCAGATGCCACATTCGCCGTAGGTTTCGAACCCTTGCACGGCTGGGGCAAACCCTCTTCTAGCCTGTGGCTCTGATTGCTTGCACAGAAACATAAAGAATGGGAAATTCAGAACAAATCGTTATGAGAACCTGTCCTTATCAGCTTCAAGACAAGGGAAGTTCGCTCGACTTCGTAGATGAGAAGCCAATCCGACTCTACATGGCACTCTCTGACACCTTTGCAATTCCTTGAATTCAAAAGGGCATGGTCACAGTAAAAAGCAGGAAGTGGAGGCTTGAAATTGCAGCCCGATATACCAACGTCGCAGAGTGACCGTAAACTTTGATAAACCTCGGCCAAGGTGACAATTTTCCGTCTTCCGCACAGATTTTTCTCCTGCGTAAAAGATCCATCTCCTATTGAATTGGCTTAGTGACTGAGAAACCATGGGAACGCTTGTAAATGTCGTATTGTGTGGTTTAGTATTATCGCAGAGGAAAAAAATGAGAAAACACATTGTTTGTTTGGGTGATTCCAATACCCATGGTTATTGTGCAGATATAAACGATAGTGCGGATAGGACCAATAGATTCAATGAAGATGAAAGATGGACAATGGTTCTGCAAAAAGCATTGGGCAATGACTATTTGGTTGTCGAGGAAGGGCTTTCTGGAAGAACAACCGCCTTTCCCGACCCTCTTCATGAAGGAATGGATGCGCTTTCCTGTATTTATCAAATCCTCATGAGCCACGAAATCGTTGACTTGTTAATCATTATGCTTGGTACAAACGATACAAAAGAACGCTTCAATGCCAATGCCAAGGTTATTTCCTTAGGGCTAGACCGATTACTCAAAAAAGCCAAAACTGTAGGCTGCTGGGGAGACGAAGCCCCCAAAATACTTGTCGTCTGTCCTCCAAGCATCAGAGGTGAATTTACGGATATTCTTGCAGAAGAATACATGGGTCTGGGTTGTGTTCAAAAGAGCCAGGAACTCTCAAAGTTCTATGAACCAATAGCAAAAAGCAATGGCTGCCTCTTCTTTGACGCAAAGGACTGTGAATTCAATTCCTTGGATTGTATGCACTTGACAAAAAAAGGTCATAGTCTGCTAGCACTTTCGCTGGCTCCAATAGTCAAAGAAATTCTTGGAAAATGAACCAATCACAACCCTATTTCTTTTAACTTTTTGAAAACAAGGGATGCAACCCTGCCGTGTGCTTCCTGCGTTAGGTGTATTCCATCTTCGGAGGAAGGGCAAACCTGTCCATTTAAATCCAAAAACTCCACCCCCATTCTTTCACTGACCCTTTTATAGGTTCTGCTGAACAGTTTGCTTTCTTCAATTATCTCTTTGGGCAAGGCACAACCAGGGCCAAAAGCGAGGGGGCCAATAAGGAGAATCCTCGCGTCATGTGTAAAAATTGAAGTGTTGCTTCTGATAATGTAATTTGCATTCTTGATTTGCCTAATTATCTCTGTTATCCCCAATTCGACCCTATCCATTTTGTGGTCCACGATATCGTTTGTACCAAGAAAGACAATTGCAGCATCAAGTGGCTGCTGGGACTTAAGGATGTAACCAAGGGCTTTCTTTCCGTTCTGCAAGTCGTCGAAATCCACGTCGAAAACAGTCGTCCGTCCAGAAAGCCCTTCTTCAATTATTGCATACTCAGGACCGAGTTTTTCCTGGAGAACACCTGTCCATCTGGTTTTCTCGTCATATCGAACAGCGGTTACTGGAGTATAACCCCAAGTATTGGAATCTCCAAAGCAGAGAATGCGCCTTTTCATAAACAAAACTCCTATAGATCGGGGTGCTTTTCTTTGAAATGATAGTAGGCGCCCACAAGACCTGCATCATTTTTGTAGGTTGCAGCCAAAATTGCAGTGTTCTTTGCAATCAGGGGATTAATCAGTGTGCCAAAATATGCCTTTATTTTCTCAAGAAGTTCCTTTTCGTTCATTATCCCTCCTCCAAGCACGATTGCAGCCGGATTTAGAATATACGAAAGGGAAGCAAGTCCTTGAGCTATTGAAAAGGCCATTACGTCTATAGCCTTTATACAGTCTTTATCTCCTTTCCTAGCTTCATTGAATACTCTAAGACCGTCCCAGGAATATGGTTTGTCTCCTTTATACCCTTCAATTCTTCTGCATAAAGCGGTTGTGGAACCCAAATGCTCCAGGTCACTGTCCCCTACTTTAATGTATCCCACCTCACAAGCGCTAAAAGTCGCTCCACGCAACAAATGGCCGTTCTCTGTAAAGCCTCCTCCAATGCCGGTTCCAATTGCAAGGCACAAGACGGAGGAATAGCCTTTTCCTGAACCTGAAATGCTTTCTGCCAAAGCAACGCAATTTACGTCATTTTCAACCTCTGTAACCAAATTGCACTCAGTTTCCAAGTATTTTTTTACTTCAAAGCCTGTGTAGTTTGGCACTTGAGGCAAGGAGAAAAAAACCTTTCCGTTGGTAGAGTCAATCATTGCAGTGGATGAGATGCAAACCCCATTCAAGGTGTATTTCCCTTTCATCTCGTTGATTGCCTTCGCAACGTTTTTCATCCAAATTTCAGGACCCTTTTTCGCATTGGTTGGAATTTGCGCCTTGAACACAATCCTTACATCCGAAGAGACAACTCCATACTTTATGGCCGTGCCGCCGATATCAACGGCTGCATAGTATTTTATATGATTTTGCAATGTTCAAACCTCTATTGCTTGGGTATATTTTCTAGTAATCAGTTGGGGTCTTGTGATAGAAGAACCAACAACGACGCAATATGCCCCCAAATCAAGGACATGGCGCGCCTTTTCCGGAGAATCAATGTTTCCCTCACAAATTACCCTATGTTTTACAGACTTTAGGACATGCCTCAAAATCTTAAAATCATCGGCATCTATTTTTAGGCCTTTGCTTGCCGGCGTATAGCCCACCATTGTTGTGCCAACAAAGTCAAAGCCCAACTGATCTGCATGAACGCATTCTTCGTAAGTCGCACAATCTGCCATGAAAAGCTGATTTGGGTAGGCTTTCTTGATTTCAAGGAAGAATTCGTCCAACGTCCTGCCCTTTGGTCTGAGCCGATCCGTTGCATCAAGCGCAATGATATCGGGCTTTACCTCCATCAATTCGCGAATTTCCCTCATTGTTGGCGTGATGTAAATCTCACTGTCTGGGTAATCTCGTTTAACTATACCGATGATTGGCAAATCTACATTTTTCTTTATCTCTGCGATGTCTTTTGCCGTGTTTGCACGAATTCCTTTTGCGCCACCCTCCTTTGCCGCCAAGGCCATCCTTCCCATAATAAAGGAGGAATGAAGCGGCTCATTGGGAAGTGCTTGGCATGACACAATCAATTTGCCTTTCAATGCTTCAATTTTTTCGTTCATTCTCAATCTCTCCATAATTGCATTTATTCGTTTATTTTGTAGACTATTGGTCAATATAGCACTAGACTTGGAGCAACGAGGACAAAGATGAATCCAGATTACTCAACTTATCAAAGGCTGCACACGGCTATAGATTTTATAAACAGCGGCGAGGTTTTTGACCTTCCCTTTGGCAGAACCGTCCTAGGAGAGGGAATCTACGTCAATGTAATGGAACTTGAAACAAAAAAAGAAAACCTGTTTGAAGCCCACAGAAGATACATTGACATTCACTGCATACTTGAAGGAGAGGAGGCTGTTGAAATAGCCAACATCGCCTCCCTGGAAGTAACACAACCCTACGATGAAGAACGGGACATTGTCCTTGGAACTTCTCATGGAACAAGACATGTTATCAAGAAGAAAGGTCAATATTGCATCACAATGCCACAAGAGGCCCATTCTCCAGGATTATGTGCAGCAAGCCCCATGAAAATCAAGAAAGCCGTTTTCAAGGTTGCTATGTAAATTGTCTACAGGCTCTTAATGGCTTCATCCACTAAGGATGCACACAAATCCACAACCTCCTTGTCCTCATCCGTATAACCATAAAGTGGTGCCCTTACACCTCCAAGGTCCAACCCGGAACGCTTTTTTATGACCTCCTTCATTGTGGCATAAAGATTTCCCTTTGCTCTGCAAAGGGCATAGATTATTTCGTTTGCATCATTCTGGATTCTTCCGGCTTCCTCTATCCTTCCTTCCTTGACGCAGTCAAAAATGGAAAGGTACAGTTCTGGCATAACGGCATATGTTCCACCAATGCCACCATCGGCTCCAATGGCCAAACCGGAAACCAATTGTTCGTCCGGTCCATTGAATACGACAAAGCCACGGCCATTCCTCGTTCCTTCCGCTTTGAACATTTGAATGTCCTGAACCGGCATTGAAGAGTTCTTTACCCCAACAACATTTTCATTTTCAAGCATTTCATTCAAAAGAGGAATGGACAAAGCAACTCCAGCGAGCTGTGGAATGTTATAAATGACAAAGTCCGTCTTGGGTGCGGCATGGGACATATCATTCCAATACTTTGCAATGGCATAATCAGGAAGCTTGAAATAAATGGGTGGAATTGAGGCAATAGCATCCACCCCTAAACTCTCCGCATGCCTAGCAAGCTCAATGGAATCCTTGGTGTTGTTGCAAGCCACATGTGCAATAATGGTTATTTGCCCTTTGACAGTCTCAACAACAGCTTCAAGGGTCTTCTTTCTATCCTCTACGCTTTGATAAATGCATTCACCGGAACTACCGCCAACATAAAGGCCCTTGACTCCTTTATCCATCAAGTACTTTGCAAAACTCGATGTTACTTCAGTGTCAATCTCCCCATCCTTGCCATAACAGGCATAGAAAGCGGGAAATATTCCCTTGTACTTGTTCAAATCTTTCATTTTCATCCTCCAAAGACAGGCAATGACAGGCCGGTATCAATCAGCCTTTGACCGCTCCCATTGTTATTCCCTTTGTAAAATACTTCTGGAAAACAAGGAATACAAGGATAATTGGCAAAGAAGCAAGAGCTGCACCTGCCATAATTATTCCAAAGTCAGTGCTGTTCTCTGCTTGCATAGTCGCAATTCCCAAGGAAATCGTTAAATTATTTGACTTTGACAACATTATCAATTGCATGAAATAATCGTTCCAGCTGTTGATAAAGGTAAATATCGCAAGGGCGCCAATTCCTGGCTTAACCATAGGAACAACTATTTCAATAAAAGTCTTCACCTCTCCGGCACCATCGATCTTGGCGGCTTCAAGCATTTCCATAGGAATCCCTTCTGAGAACTGCTTCATGAGGAATACGCCAAAAGGCCAACCTACAGTTGGGAAGATGACAGCCCATATAGTGTCGTAAAGCCCCAAGGCACTAATTTCCTTTATTAAAGGGACGAGAATAACCTGCTTTGGAAGAGCCATTGCGCATACAATCAACGCAAAAAGGGCTTTTTTGCCAGCGAATCGTTTTTTTGCCAGAACATATCCTGCCATAGCAGCTGTAGTGCAGGTCAAAACCATTGCCATTATTGCCATGAATACAGTATTCAAAAGCCATCTGATTGCACCAGGCACGACAGGACCCTTTAGTGAACCAAGTTCAAACAATGGAGCCGACCGTTTGGAGAAAAGACGAGTGAAATTATCCAATTTCCACTCGGAAGGCCACCAGACAGGACTTGCGGAGTTGATTTCCCTTGTTGTCTTAAAGGCTCCTGTAACTATCCAATACAGGGGAAAAATGGACAACGCCGCCAATGTGACAATGAAAACAACGGAGACATAGTAATAGACACTCTTTTTTTGTTTGTTTGGATTCATCTCCGTCCCCCTATTTCTCTCGTGCTATAAAGAATTGAATAGCACTTAACGTTGCAATAAAGAGGGCAAGAATGATGCCCATTGCATTTCCATATCCAAATCTGTACAGCTTGAATGCAGTGTAATAGATATAGTGCATGACAGTCTGTGTGGAGTTGTTTGGCCCTCCTGATGTCAAAAGCTGAATAAGAGCAAAGCACTGGAAACTATTAATTGTAGTTATAACTACAATATAAAGAGTCGTTGGCATGATCGAAGGCCATTTGATTTTCCAGAAAGTTTGGAAATTTGTGGCTCCATCAACTTCTCCGGCTTCCACCAAGGTGGGGTCAACATTGCCCAAGGCTGAAACATATAGAACGATTGGTTGGCCAATGGAAGTTGTCAACAAGATAAGAATGATGCACCATAGCGCTGTGCTTTGATTTCCAAGCCAGTTAACGTTTGCATCAATTATCCCAAGGTTCTTGAAAACGTAGTTAAGTACTCCGTAATAGTTGTTGTAAATCCATTTCCAAACAACGGTAACGGCAACTGAACCTGTAACGACAGGGAGGTAGAAGATGCAACGGAAAGCACTCAGCGCAGAGTTTTTCATTTTATAGATAGTCGATGCAACCCAAAGGGAGAAAGCGGTTACAATGGGAACACTAACGACTACTATCAAGAAAGTGTTCTTTAACGCTTTTAGGAATATTGGGTCTGTCCAAAGTTCGATGTAATTTTGAAATCCAATGAAAACATCTGGAATGTTTGCATTTAGGTTTGAATTGAAAAAGCTTGTATACAAGCATAGAATCATTGGAAATACTACAAAACCAAGAAAAAAGACCAAAGAAGGCAGCAAAAACAAATATGCCGATACTGTTTCCTTTCGTCTTATGGCTTTGCTTGTGGTTGTTGATTGTCCCCGAGCCATAATACCTCTAACAAATCATTGCCCTGTCCTAATGGAAGAACAGGGCAAAAATAAATCAATCACTAAAACGTACTAGATATAGCTTGTTTTACTTTGCAGCGGCATTTGCCTGTGCTTCAAACTGTGCAACGACGGTTGGGATGTCCTGTCCTGCGCCAACAGCCTGGAGCATGTTCCACCAACAGGTTCTTGCTGTTGCCCAGCCAGTTGTCACCTGATAGTAGTCTCCAAGATACTGCATAAGGATGTTGTACTGGTTCATGACATCGTTGTCAGCCCAAATCTGCGAGAGGTCTCTGCCATCAGCAACTGTGCGTGCGGCAAAGTACTTTGAAATCTTGACAGCTTCTTCCGTCTTGGGTCCATCACAAACGAACTTGATGAACTTCTTTGCAGCTTCAATCTTCTTCTCGTCTCCGTTGTTGAAAATCCCAAAGCCCCAGATACCACCGTTTAGTTCTGTTACGCCTGTGGGGGAAGGGAATGACATGAATGCAATTTCTTCGCCATCATAAGTCGTTCCACCGGTTGTATCGCCAGGAAGCTGCTGTCCAATATTCCAGCAGAAAGCCATCTTCAACGTTCCGTTTCTGAAGAGCTGGATTTCTTCTCCTCCATTGATTGATGCGTCATAAGTGATTCCGTCCAGTTTGTAGAGGGTCTCAAGAGCTTTGATGTTCTCTGGAGAATTCCATGTATAGGCTGTATGCTCTGCATTTGTAAATGTTCCGCCATAAAGCCCGTTTACAAGAACTCTTGTTCCCTGGTCGCCACCCTGACCACTGCAGTAGACTGCTCCAACCGGTGCTTTGTAATAGGCATAGAGAGCTTTTACAGCATTGATGAAACCTTCCGTTGTCCATGTGCGGGTTTCGAGATTGATATACTTGTCTGCACCGGCTTTCTTGAAGGCATCAACATTTATTGCCATGCAGTGGGCGGTCATAACGAGTGGGTACTCATAGACCTTGCCATCTGCGGTCTCACAAGCATAGAGAGTCGCTGGAATGATCTGCTTCCTGTCTTCCGCATCAATCAAATCAGAAAGATCCACCATATAGCCTTTTGCACCCCAGTTGGCAACAAGTCTTTCTGGTCCTTCCATAATGAGATCAGGAGCCTGTCCGGCAGAAAGAGCGGTGTTGACCTTGTCGTCACCATCGGTATAAGTGAGATACTGTACTTCAACGACAATACCTGTTTCCGCTGTGAATGCGTCAGTCAAAACTTTGACCTTTGATTCTTCTCCCCAACCCCCAATTGGATAAGTCCAAAGTGTGATTGTTTCCTGTTGTGCGGTTTCCGTTGCTGCCTGTGCAAATACACTTGCAAGAGCAAGAGTAAGTGCCAACAAAACAATGAGAGTTTTTTTCACGTTTAGTTCCTCCTTAGTGAAACAATGAGGCAGTAGCTTTGCCTATTTCCCATGGTATGGGAAGTTTTTTGGAGAAAGCAACAAAAAAATGTAGGTGAACCGAAAAACAGAGTTTGGAAAGTTTCTTCAAAAAGTGCCCCAAAACCCAAAGAAAGAAGAAAACCGTTCCGTTGCGAACCCCACTGTTTTCGTGCAAGAGCCAGAGTATCAAAAGCAAAACCAAGGAAAGAATACTCTCCAAACAACAAGACCCCTGGCAAAACCAAGGGTCTCCCTTCTTTGGAGGTGGGGGGAGTTGAACCCCCGTCCTAACGGCCCATCCACAGGCGTCTACAGGCTTAGATCCGGCTGGAAGGTCTCAATTGGAATCGACAGTCGGTCAGTTCTCATCCAATCCAGATTGAAGATGTCCCTATGGTCTACAATCATCAACCAAAGGCAAGCCCAAGGGATTTACAGGGTTCAGGGTCATGGGCACGACATCCGTCACCTTGTCCGTTCTGGCTACGATTAAGCAGCGAGAGCGAATTCTGCTTCGTCGAGGACGAAATCGTCTTCTTTCTTTGCAGTTAATTTTTTTTGCTAGTTTTACAAGTTGGCGCTTGGCCTGCAACCGGTGGGCTGAACTCCGCCAGTCGAAACCAATACACCCCCTCTTGGATTTGTATTGGTACTAACAAAATACTAATTTCCATGAAAAAAAGCAAGGGGTACACTTTACGCATTATGCACTTTACGTATCACATATTCTTCATCTCTTCTATAACTTCATCCAACGTTGTACAAACCTTGTTTCCAACAAGACCTCCAACGAAGTTGTTTACCTTGAAGGTTTCATTGTAGTAGTTGCGTACATCGCTCTTGTAGAGAACAGACCTTTTCCCCCATCCATATCCAAGGCCAATCTCAGCTGCAGTTCCAGAGTCGATCTCTATTCCATTGCAGTTGGCAACGATGAAATCACAAAGCCTAATGGCCTTCAAATCCATGTAGAAGCACGATGCCTTCACCAATTCGCTGCTATCGTTGTTGATGACGACCTCTTGGGGAAGAAACGTAGTATAGCCCAAAGACCTCAAGGCATCGGAATTGGTTTGGTTCGTGTACCTATCGCCTTCATTGAACAAAGGCCCCGCCATGTAGACCTTGGGCTTGCCCTCCTCGTATGGCATCATGTACTTGTCCAGGGCGACAACAGTCTCCTTATCTTGGATTTTCGTCATTTCATTTGAAAGCGGAATCTCCAAATCACCATACTTCTCCTTGAACACAGCGCGATAAACGCCTTCGACAACATAAACAGCAAGAAGAGGATCTTCTTTTCCAACAAGATAGTAATCCATTAGGCCCTCCAGATTGCCTCATTGTAGCACGTATTGATTCAGCAATGTACAAAAAAGGCAAGCTCTGTGTCATGGGAAACCCTCATGGATAATCCCCATAGTAAAACCATTACAATAAAACAATTTGTCTCTCCATGAAAATAAAAGGGACCATAATCGTGCCCCAGACGGCAAGCACCATGCGAAGACATACAAGAAAACTACAGTAGAAAATAAAGTAGAAAATAAAGTAGCAAATAAAATCATTCTATGTTAGAATGAATCTGAAAGGGAGTCTTTGACATGAGAATGGGTCCGGAAACCGAGAGCATGGAGTATAAGAAATCCACTGGAGAACTTAAAAACGCCATAGTATCTTTGGCATCAATGTTGAACAAGAATGGGTATGGAACCGTATTCTTTGGGGTGGGCAACAATGGCGAAGCCATAGGACAGCTTATAGGGGATGCAACATTAAGGGATGTGTCTCAAGCGATTGCAAACTTCATAAAACCCCAAGTCATACCAACAATCACTCTTGAACTTATAGACGAAAAGAACATAGTCAAAGTATACGTAGAAGGAACGGACAAACCGTATAGTGCCTATGGAAGATACTATATGCGCTCTGCGGATGAAGACAGAGAACTGTCTCCCTCTCAATTGAAGAACATTATGGAAAAGAAGGTTGAAGCAGATCCCATCGTCAGGATTCCAGCCATATCACAACGTCTTTCATTTGGGCAGCTAAGGACATTATATGCAATAAAAGGTCTCTCCGTGAATGACTCGGAATTCGAATGGAATACAGGCCTAAGAATGGAAAATGGAAACTACAACTACCTTGCAGAGCTCATGTCAGACATCAATGATGTATCAATTAAGGTCGTCACTTTTGCAGGTAGGGACAAAAGCGTTGTAAAGAAAAGAAACGAATATGGATTCAAATGTCTTGTCTTGGCAATGGAGCAGGTGCTTTCCTATGTTGAAAGCATCAACGAAACGCTTGTAGACATAGGCTCGAAACAACGAGAGGAATCAAAGCTGTTCGATATGGAAAGCTTCAGAGAAGCGTGGACGAATGCCTGTCTCCATACAAGATGGGACATGCAGATACCTCCTGCAGTGTATGTTTTCAAAGACAGAATCGAAGTGATATCAACAGGCGGTCTGCCACAAGGAATGACGAAAGAAGAATTCTTCAAAGGCATCAGCTACCCGGTGAACCTGAAGCTACAGAAAATCTTCGGACAACTTGGATATGTGGAGCAAACAGGGCACGGAATACCTTTGATCACGAAGAACTACGGAACACATGCATTCGAACTTACAAGGAACCATGTCAATGTTGTGATCTCCTTCAACAAAGAGAATGAAAAAGAACCAAAGGAACCTGTTACATTCCAAAATCACTACTCGGACAACATGAACAGATCTCAGTCACTTCTCTACTCCATCGTAAGTGAAAATCCAAACTACACCATAAAGGATATGGTGAAGGAATCGGGCATGAGCGACGGCTACGTAAGGAAAGTGCTGCAGTTTTTGAAGACAAACGGGTATGTAGAACGAGAAGGCTCAAACAAAACGGGCCATTGGAAAACCAACGTTCCCACACACAACGAAGATGCTTGATAAGCGAAAACGTCTGAAATTTGCCACAAACAATGCAAATCTGGAGCATCACCCAAGCGCAACATCCAGGACCATCATGAGGGCAAAGCCAACGACAGCACCCATAGTACCAATGTTTGTATGTTCACCGGCTTGAGACTCTGGAATAAGCTCCTCCACAACCACATAGAACATTGCACCTGCAGCGAACGACAGAATGTATGGAAGGATTGGAGTAAAAATCTGCGTAAGGAGAATCGTCAACAATGCACCAACCGGTTCGACGACACCTGAAAGGAATCCATAACCAAATGCCTTTCTCTTTGACAGACCCGTACCTACAAGCGGCATGGATATGATTGCACCCTCAGGGAAGTTCTGAATTGCAATTCCAACAGAAAGTGCAAATGCTCCCGCCGTCGTTATCACGTTGCCACCTGACAGCATACCTGCAAGCACTACGCCAACGGCCATGCCTTCTGGAAGGTTGTGTATGGTGACGGCAAGAAAAAGCATGAGAGACTTCCCAAGCCCGCTTGGCCTGCCCTCAGGCTTGTCGGAATCCAAATGCAAGTGGGGAACAACCGAATCAAGCACCAAAAGCAGTAGAGTTCCTGCTAAAAAACCAACCAAAGCAGGAATCCAAGCTATCGTTCCGGCATTCTCAGCCATATCTATGGCAGGCATGATAAGGGACCATATAGAGGCTGCTATCATGACACCCGATGCAAAACCAAGCAAAGCTTTTTGCACACTCGCCTTCATGTCCTTCTTTAGAAAGAACACCATGGCCGCACCCAAAGTAGTACCAAGAAACGGAATCAGAACCCCAATCGCAACCTTGCCGTAGTCACTCATTTGCCATCCCCTTTTGAAGTCCAATCTAGGCTCAATCCCCAATGCGGGAAACAGAGCCCACAACAAAGTTAACAGAACCACCCGCCTATTTCAAGGACGACAACGCAACTACTACAACCAAGAAGTACACCTAAAACAGCAGGCTTTGGTTCAAGTCAATTACCAATTTTATCACTAAGTTTATTGATGAGTGAATGACAAAACCCACGAAATCGAAGGGACGACTTTCGATTTCGACATGGATGCCTTTAGGGAGGCAACTATAAACGCCTTTCTTCACAACGATCGGACAACGGGAAACGAGCCAATGTTCACAGCCTATTCGAACCGCATCGGAATACCATCGAGGGGTTCTATTCCTCAGAACCTGATGCCTTTTACCTTAGGACCCCTAATTCATTCCCAAATGGAATCGAGTCCATTGCACCTGCTCGCGAGACAGTGATCGAACTTGCAAGACCAGCACGCTTGAGGGAATCCTCTGCATTCATGCCGTTGAGTCGGGATGCAATGAAATAACCCATGAACGTATCACCGGCGGCGGTCGTATCCACCACGCACGTCTTCACCGCAGAAACCTTCAAAGTCTGCCCCTGGAACGAATAGTATGCACCATCCCCACCAACGGTCATGACGACTTCACACGAAGGCCACCGCAAGGACAAAGCCTCAATCAAATCCTCGTAGGCAGCGCCACCCTCAAGCCCGGCAAGGGCCGCCCCTTCAACTTCGTTCACCACCAAGACCGATACCTTTGAGAAATCGATCTGAGAAAGAACCTCGTTCACAGGTGAAGGATTCAAGAAAATGCGCATACCCTTCTCGTATGCGCTGTCTATCACATATCCAAGGTCGTTTATCTCGCAGTTCACGCAAAGAACATCATCCTTTGAAAAGAAAGACAAGGTCTCGTCCACCTCATCCCTTTCGATGCGCTGGTTGCCTCCCCCGTAGAGTATGATGGAGTTCTGCCCATCCTTGTCCACCTGAATTATAGCCTGACCCGTCCCGCACGAGGCACGCCTCATATATGAAACATCCACACCAAAACCAGAAAGTTTATCCAGAATGAACTTCCCATCGTCTCCGCATTTTCCTGCAAGATAAACAGTTGGATCATCCATACAGTTCAAAGCCTTTGCAAGTGCGGCAGCCTGGTTGGCACCCTTTCCACCTGCACCCACCGACACGCCAAACGATGATTGAGTCTCCCCAGGCGCAACTATATGATCAACATGGAACACCATATCAATGTTTACAGAACTGTAGAATAGAACTTTCATGGAAAACTCCTTGGTACACAATCCAAAGTATACAAGCATCAGAACTTTTTTGAAACAATCATTTTGAAATGTAGTTGACATAAAACGACCAAAGCTGTATATAGGATGCAAGTTTATACAAGAAACTGCAAACAGCCCAACAAGGAGGGACGTATGAAGACATTGATACTCAAATCAGACTCATCAATGAACAAAGCCCTCCTTTCGTCCTATTACTATTTTTATTTTAGGAGTCCTCGACAATACGCCTGAGCGTTGGAAACCATAGAAAAGAATGTGATGGTCCTCCTCAGACGGAGGACCTTTTTTATTGCAATTACAATCCGCAGAGACGGATGAAGGAGAATGGAGATGAAGAAAGTCGTTAGAATCGGTTTGGTACTGACAATGATGGCCTTGTGTGTGGCAAGTGCCTTCGCAGGTGGAAGCAACGAGAGTGCGGGAAGCCCAGGCAAGACCTATACCGTGGGGATATGCCAGCTCGTGCAGCACAACGCCCTTGACGCAGCTACCAAGGGCTTTGAGGATGCTCTCAAGGACAAGCTTGGAGACAGCGTGAAGATAATAGAACAGAACGCATCTGGCGACGTTGCCACATGCATAACCATAGTCAATGGCTTCGTGTCATCCAACGTGGATCTCATAATGGCCAATGCAACCCCAGCCCTTCAGGCAGCGCAGGCAGCAACAGGTGACATCCCAATCCTTGGAACAAGCGTCACGGACTATGGCACGGCCCTTGGAATGGAGAACTTCACAGGAACCACAGGTGTCAACATCTCAGGAACGAGCGATTTGGCACCGCTTGATCAGCAGGCCAACATGATAATGGAGCTTTTCCCAAGCGCAAAGAAGGTTGGAATGCTCTACTGTTCGGCAGAGGCAAATTCAGTTTACCAAGTGAACATTATAAAGGCAGCTCTTGAAAGCCATGGAATAAAGTGTCAGGACTTCGCATTCTCCGATTCCAACGATGTGTCGGCAGTAACGGCAAATGCCTGCAGCTGGAGCGATGTAATCTACATCCCGACCGACAACACCGCTGCATCCTGCACAGAGACGATTCGCAACGTTGTGGAACCTGCGAAGGTACCAGTCGTGGTTGGAGAGGAAGGAATCTGCAAGGGATGCGGGGTCGCAACGCTTTCAATAAGCTACTATGACCTTGGATACAAGACAGGTGAAATGGCGGCAGAGATCCTAAGCGGTGCAGACGTTTCGACCATGCCAATCCAGTACGCTCCAAAGTTCACAAAGGAATACAACGCAGAACTCTGCTCCATACTTGGAGTCGAGGTTCCTGAAGACTACGTTGCAATCTAATGTTTGAACAAACAAGCCGGCTATACTGCCATACAACGCAGAAGTCGGCTTGCTCATGTATATGAAAGGATGCGCGATATGGGCGCATCATCAGGAGGAAAGGAACTTGAATATATCATCTTTGATAAGCGCGCTCCCAGGCGCAACAGCACAAGGCCTGATCTGGGGCATAATGGCCATAGGAGTATACCTTACATACAAGGTCCTTGACTTTTCGGACCTCACGGTGGATGGAACAATGGCCACAGGCGGTGCTGTGTGCGTAATGCTCATGATAAACGGCACGAACCTTTGGATGGCCCTTCTATGTGCAGTCCTCGCAGGCATGGCTGCAGGACTTGTGACTGGAATCTTCCACACAAAAATGGGAATCCCTCCAATCCTTTCCGGAATCCTTACGCAGCTTGCCCTGTACTCCATAAACCTATGGATCATGGGGTTCAAGGCGAACCAGGGTATAAACGTCACGAAATACAACCTACTTGTAAGCGCAAGGAACGTAAGGCACCTTGGAATGGACAATCCAATATTCATAATGCTGGCAGTCACAGCCATTCTTATAGTAGTCCTCTACTGGTTCTTTGGAACGGAGCTTGGAAGTTCACTTAGGGCCACAGGATGCAACGAGCAAATGGCAAAAGCTCAGGGGATAAACGTAGACAGATGCAAACGCATAGGACTAATGATCTCAAACGGAATCGTTGCGCTCTCTTCTGCACTGTTTGCACAGTACCAAGGCTCGGTAGACGTTAACATGGGCCGCGGGGCAATTGTCATAGGACTTGCGGCTGTGATAATCAGCACCGTCATCTTTGGAAAACTCTTCCACAACTTTGGACTCAAGCTCATGGCAGTGTCCATAGGAGCTGTACTCTACTACATAGTCATCCAAGTTGTGCTGTGGCTTGGACTCAACACCAACCTTCTTAAGCTGTTGTCTGCACTGGTGGTCGCATTCTTCCTTGCAATCCCCTACTGGACAAAGAACGCCAAGAACATGAAGAGAAGCAAAGGAGCCAAACATGCTTGACCTGATCAACATAAGAAAGACATTCAATCCCCATACTATAAATGAAAAGGTAGCTCTGAACGGAGTGAACCTGCACATGGAATCGGGAGACTTCGTGACCGTCATAGGAGGAAACGGAGCTGGAAAATCCACTATATTGAACGCAATCGCAGGACTTTGGCCACTCGATGAAGGACGAATCGTCATAGACGGTCAGGATGTGACAGGTCTTTGCGAATACAAGCGTGCAGCGTTCATAGGAAGAGTGTTCCAGGATCCAATGATGGGTACCGCCGGCAACATGCAAATAGAAGAGAACCTGGCAATTGCAAAACGCCGTGGACAAAAGCGAGGACTTAGCATAGGAATCACGAAGGAGGAACGCCAACAGTACAAGGAAATGCTTGCAACGCTTGGGCTTGGACTTGAAGACAGACTGACCACAAAAGTCAAACTCCTCTCAGGCGGACAAAGGCAGGCCCTCACCCTCCTCATGGCCACACTTACAAAACCAAAGCTGCTTCTTCTCGACGAGCACACCGCCGCGCTCGACCCAAGGACCGCCGGCAAAGTGCTTGAACTGTCCAATAGAATCGTCAAAGAGCACAGACTTATGACACTCATGGTCACGCACAACATGAAAGACGCCATCGCATACGGCAACCGCCTCATCATGATGCATCAAGGAAGGATAATCCTTGACATCTCCGGAGACGAAAAACGGTGCCTCACCGTTCCCGCCCTCATGAACGAATTCGCAAAGGCAAGCGGAGACGAACTGGCCACGGACAGGGCCCTCCTCTCATAACACGAAACAAGACCCCATTCAATAGACCGATGTCCTTGTATTAGACAATTAAAAGGCACGGCTGCTTTGATGCGGTCGTGCCTTTTGTAATGTCTTCAATGAACGACAATGGCTTAGATTTGCTTAGAGCTCAGCGAAAATCCTGCTTCCTTTGTTTTTAAGCCATGAATTGAGGACAAAACCAAGAACTGCAGTCACAAGAATAGCAAGACACAGGTATATTACCTCGCCCACCTTGCGGCCTACAAGAAAATACAACCCAACAAAAGCTGCATTGAACAGGAAACCCCCTATCAAGGCGATCATGACGCTGAAGCTCTGCTTGATTGGGATAAGTTCGCTCGTCCATGTAAGGTTTGGCATCTTGAGGCCGAGGAAAATTCCAAACAGAGCCATGAGGTTGACGTTAAGCATTGCAAAGGCACTGCAAAGGATGAATTGGATGGCATTGCAAGGAACGGTTACAGCTATTGCGAAGAGGCACAAAACAACGGGTACGAGCGTAAGGACTATTTGGACCTTGAGCTTTGCGGCAAGCACCATATATGGAGACACAGGCAAGGACTGAAGTATCCAAATGCTCCTTCCCTCAAGGGATATAGAAGGGGTAACCATGTCGTTCATGCATGCAATGCAGCATATCCCGCCAATCAGGATTATAATCGCCGCACCGGTTGAACCAAACATCTTAAAGGCGATGGTGGCGACAGTCTCACCTTTTAGGAGAATGGCGACGAACGCAACCAGGATGAAAAACGTTCCAAATCCGCAGTTGAGCATATAGTTGGCACTGGAAGTGAAGCGGGCCAGTTCCTTCGAGAACAATGTGGATTTCACACTTCTAAATTCAAAGCTGGCTTTTGCACCCTTGGTCTTGGATCCAGCATTAGTCGTGACTATCTTTATGAAGCTTCTTGATATGACATACCACATTAGAGCGAACAAAGCACCAAAAACCGCATAGTATATCAAGATCGCTGTCCAATCGCCCTCTCCCATCATTCCAAAAAGGTACACAGGATAGGCTTTGCCTTTGATAGCCATTCCATAGACGGAGACGTTCATTATCAGGTCGGTTATGACAGTCTGAGCCTTGAAGCAGACAAAGTAGTACAGGCCAAAGAAAACAAGAGCCAAAAGCACCGTGACAAAGCTCTTGTTCTTGAGCTTTTGGCTTAGCTTTGCAACGACCCAACCAAGTACGCATGACAGCTCCAGGTCTATGACGGAGATAAGGAAAACGAAAAGAATTCCGCAGACCAGCGTAGCAAAGCTGAACCTGTACGCTGCAAGATATACTATGACGGCAGGAAGCGCCACCATAGCGGAGTACATGAGACCCATCAGGTAAACTCCAAGCAACCTCGCTGTCATTATCACTGATACAGGAATTGGCATAGATAGAAGAAGGTCGTTGTCCTTTGCAAGATACAGGCCTGAGAAGGTGTTGAATACACTCCCAAATGCTCCAAACACTATGGCTATAAGCCCCATTATTGCAAAGTACAGCCATCCCATGCCGGCTTTGGCAAGAGGTTCGCACATGACTACAGACAGGAATGTGAACATTCCACCTATCACACCTACAAGAAGGAAGGCGAAGAACACGAAGTAAAGCGTGGTTGATAGCTTGGATCTTGCCCTGTTCTTCTTTGCATCATATAGGTAGCTGCGGAAGATTTCCGCAAACTGCTTTCCAAGAAGGACCTTTACCATCAGTTGTTCTCCTCCTCAAGCTCCAGGAACACATCCTCCAAACTGGCATCCCCCTTGACTTCCTCCATTGTACCGGAGCGGATGAGTTTTCCAGCCTTTATGATTGCAACCTTGTCGCAAAGCTTCTCCGCAACCTCAAGGACATGGGTGGAGAAGAAGATTGCTCCGCCGTTGTCACACACTTCACGCATCATACCTTTGAGAAGGTGTGACGCTTTAGGATCCAAACCAACAAAAGGCTCGTCCATTATAATGAGCTTTGGATTGTGTATCCATGCTGCAATGATGGCCAGTTTCTGCTTCATTCCATGGGAATACGAGGCAATTGGCTGTGACAGGTCATTGGAAAGCTCAAAGACATCGGCATACTTCGTGATGCGGGCTTCTCTGTCCTCCTTGGATACCTTGAAGATGTCGGCTATGAAGTTCAGGTACTTGAGGCCCGTCATGAATTCATAGAGGTCTGGGTTGTCTGGGATGTATGCAATCTTGGACTTGCAGGCAATTGGGTCGTCTTGGATGGAGATTCCGTCTATCGCGATGCTACCGCTGTCGAAGCGGAGTATCCCTACCACAGACTTGAGAGTAGTTGTCTTTCCAGCTCCGTTGTGCCCTATGAAGCCATATATCTCGCCTGGAGCAATATGCAGGCTAAGATCGTCTACGGCCTTCTTTTCGCCATAGGTCTTTGTAAGATGTTGGATGTTAAGCATTTTTCCTCCAAAATGGAGCAGTGGGCTCCCTTGAATTGCATCATTAGTTTCAGAACAATTGTTTTTTCAGCTCTATTAATAGAAAAAAAGTGTTACCATGTCAACAACGGCATGGAAAAAAGCATAGCTATTATGTAGAATGCAAAATGATTTAAAAGAGGAGTCTTTAGTATGGAGAAACCAAACGGATACGCTCAGATGGGAAGGATAATTAAGGGAGCTTTTCTCATGCTCCTTTGTTTTGTGGCATTTACGCTCATGATAAGGTTCTTTGACGTACAGCCAATAGGTCCAAATGGAAGCTCAGTGGGTTTTGCATCCATAAATGCAAAGGTGCGCGATGCATTTGGCACAAACGACACTTGGTACGCAGTGACGCAGTACCTTGGATACCTTGCGCTAGCCACTGCGGCGGGGTTCGCCGTCATGGGCCTTGCCCAGGCCATAAAGCGCAGGTCCTTTGCAAAGGTTGACGCAAAGCTCTATGCACTTGCAGGTGTATACGTTGCGGTGGTGGTCTTCTACGTGTTCTTCGAACTTGTGGTCGTGAACTATAGACCCATTCTTATGGACGGTATCCTTGAAGCATCGTACCCTTCAAGCCACAGCATGCTTGCCTTGACAATCTTTGGAACGACTGCAGTGATGGCCCGCTACTACATCAAGGACAAAAGAGCCCAGAACGCCGTTTCCTTCCTGTGTGGACTCCTTGCCGGTGTCATGGTGATTGGACGTTTGGCAAGCGGGGTCCATTGGCTTACGGACATAGTTGGAGGTGTCATACTCTCAGTGTTCTTCATTGACACGTTCAAGAACATCTGCAAGTACCTACAGGACAATAAAGAATAAGACAACAAGGAATCATAGAACGAGTACTCCAAACCGCCGAATGTCAAAGTGAAATGCTCCGTCAGGCCATTTCGAGAATACTTGACTACCCTATCCATCGGCTGAATGTCACTAAAATCCGTTTTTCTCTCCCAAAAGTGACATCATTGTCACTTTTTTAAAGAAAACATCGTTTTGTGTGACAACGAATTGTTCTATGTTCCTAAAAAAACTTTTAAAAAGTGAGAATGGAAAACACCGGTTTCTTGGAATTAGTAATATGAAAGGCTCTTGGGAGCTTTCAACGTTACTTTTCAGGAGATGTTTCCATGACAAAGAAGCACGAGGATTACAGCAGAACAAGAACATTTGGCAGAACCGACAGACGGGACATACCACTTGAGAACGATGCCATGTTCTCCACCGTCATGCAGTACGAGGATGCCTGCAGGGGTCTCATAGAGACCATATTCGAAGGACACAGGGTGAGAAGGCTCCAATACAAGGACATGCCACCCGCATCCCAGAAGAACATCATATTCGACCCCGCAAACAAAAGCATAAGGCTGGATGTTTTCTTCGAGGACGG
>ULPT01004454.1_pt1 | contig 64602 bp, 54 predicted proteins | sample 1953751 | NCBI WGS metagenome assembly ULPT01 (sample SAMEA4835636, study PRJEB28245) | human gut metagenome | biome: gut microbiome; material: fecal sample | place: Denmark | collected 2008 | reverse complement strand
ATAAAAATCCCTTTCCCCACATGAGATTAGAAAATTCTAATACCATTTAAAAGTCTTCTAATTGGAATTTCGATTTCCCTTTCTTTTTACCATCTACCTTTGCCCTCGAATTAAATAGCTTATATTAATTATGAGGATTCGTTCTTTGACGATTCTCTGGGCATTGGCCATCCAATGCCCTATTTTTGCCTATGCAGGAGGAGAATCAATCGTAAGTAGAGATTCAGTTGCTTGTTCGATAGAGGAGATGTGGCAACGGACTTTGCGTCATCATTTACTTTTAAATGCCAAACAGAAAGAGGTCGAGGTTGCCAAGGCATCTTTGGCGCAGGAAAAGTTATGGGAAAATCCGCAAATTTCCCTATCTCATAATATCAATAACCCGGTGACGCACCGCTATTTTGAGTTCAATAAAGAGGGACAGACGGACATTCAAATCTCTCAACGCATCTATATTGCCGGCCAGCGTGGCGAACGCATACGAATGGCTTCCGAGGAGATGTCGAAGGCGCAATATGGACAGCTGGATGCGGAGCGACTCATGCGAAAAGAGCTGTCCGGGCAGATGGTCCAGCTTTTCACACTTCAGCAGAAGGTCGATGTTGTCCAAAAAGAGGTTCTCTCGATGGATACGATCCTGCAAGCGTATGAAGAACAAAAGGCGAAAGGGAATGTTTCGTCTATCGAAATCATGCGGATTAGCGGTTTGCGGTTGCAATTATTGCAGGAAAAGGCGGAGTTGATGGCAGACATCACCCGTTTGCAACAATCCATCCGGTTGATGGGCGGTTTGGATGCGCAAACGGTAATCGTCCCGAAGATTGATTATGCAGCCAATGCCGCCATGTTGGAAAAGATACAATTAAGCACGATGAAGCGGGAATTGATCGACCGGTCGGATATCCGCGCAGATGAACACGAGGTCAAGTCGGCTGAACATCATGTCAAGTTGCAGAAGGCAAATGCCCTTCCGGAAATCAACCTGACAGGAGAATGGGATAAAAACGGGAGCATCGGTAGGAATTTCTTTGCGTTTGGCGTCACTTTTTCCCTTCCTGTCTTGAACCGCAACCAAGGGAACATTCGTGCGGCACGGGCTTCGCTCAACAGCAAGCGGTTGTTGCAGGATTGGAATTTGCGGCAGGCCCATTCGGAGATGGAGACCGCTTGGGAGAAACTGCAAATGGACTTGGCGATTGTCAAGGAGGCTGAAAAGCATCAAGGGATGGAGATTGACCGGATGTTGGAAGAGGTGCAAGCGCAATATATGAAGCGCAATATCTCTCTTCTCGAACTGGCGGATTATTACCAGACCTACAAGAATACGCATTTCCTGATGATGGACAGCCAAAAGGAGGTGTTGATAGGAATGGCTGAAATGGGGATAAACATTCAATAAAAGTAAGATGAAAATGGGTTATAACGGAGCAGGTAAAGATGTGTGGTTGCTATGTGTGTTGATGATGGCGTGGAGTCTCTTGGCAAGTTGTGGCAACGGGGAGAAAGAGAGTGACGAAGATAGTGCCAATGATGCGCTTCTATCCACGATAGCCGTAAGCGAAGGCTTTTTGGAGGAAGAACTGGTGTTGAATGGCGATATTGCTTATGATGAAAATAAAGTAAGCAAAGTATATATTCCTTGTAGCGGTAAGATCCAAGGGGTGAAAGTGGAAATGGGAGATTATGTCGCAAACGGGCAGTTGCTGGCTTCGGTCTATTCCCAAGATGCCGCAGAATATGGGAAACAAATGAGCGATATCCTTTCAGAAATCAAGTTGGCAAACCGTGAGCTTAGCTTGAAGAAAGACCTCCATCAAAGCGGAATGGCTTCGGACAAAGAGGTGGAGGAGGCGCAAAGCCGGGTGGATATGGCTCTTTCTGAAAAGGAAAGGTTGGAAGCGGTGGCTCATGTCAACGGTTATGCGGCTTCATCCATTGCGTCCATCACGGCTCCGATGTCCGGTTATCTCTTTGCGAAGAGTGTCTATAACGGTTCATATATAGATGATACGAACAACGACACGCCTGCTTTTGAAATCGCGAACTTGGAAAGTGTGTGGGTTGTGGCAGATGTATATGAAAGCGACATCAAACACATAGCGTTGGGCGAAAAGGTATATATTACCGTCTTGGCTTATCCGGAAATGAGATGGGAAGGGCACATCAATAAACTCTATCCCAATTTAGATAGTGAGAGCAAGACGATGAAAGTGCGTGTCAATTTGGACAACAAAGAGAAGAAGTTGCTGCCGGGTATGTTTGCGAACGTGCATGTTTCCCTCTCCGGTTCAGGAAAGAAAATGATGCAAGTGCCTTCCAAGTGCATTGTCTTTGAGAACGGGAACAATTATGTGGTGGCAGTGGACAACCAGGGGAAATATTACCGCCAAAAGGTTAAGGTTGCCCACCAGGACGAAACGGCTGCATACATTGAGAATGGAGTGAAGATTGGAGAACAGGTGGTTTGTGAAAACGCTTTGTTGGTATTTAGTAATTTGAGATAAAGGTCTTATGAATAAGTTTATAGATTTCATCATCGCTTTCTCTTTGAGGCGGAAATATATGATTCTGTGTCTAACGGCAGTGCTGACGATTACAGGCATCTTCTGTTTCAAGGAGACTCCGGTCGATGCTTTTCCAGATGTTACCAATACGAAGGTGACCATTATCTCGCAATGGCCGGGGCGCAGTGCGGAGGAAATAGAGAAGTTTGTCACGATTCCCATCGAGATAGCCATGAATGCGGCACAAGAGAAGACGGATATCCGCAGCACGACCCTGTTCGGTTTGTCGGTGGTGACGGTACTCTTCGACGATCACGCCAATGATGAGTTTGCCCGCCAGCAGGTGTTCAATCTGTTGAAAGATGCGGATTTGCCCGAAGGAGTCGAACCGGACGTGCAACCCCTGCAAGGTCCGACCGGTGAAGTTTACCGTTATACGTTGGCAAGTGACAAGCGGAGCGTAAGGGAATTGAAAACGTTGCAAGATTGGGTTGTGGAGCGCAATCTGAGGGCAGTGTCGGGAGTGGCGGATGTTGTCAGCTTCGGTGGAGAGGTCAAGACCTTCGAAGTAAGTGTCAACCCGAACCAGTTGGCGACATACGGAATCTCTTCTTTGGATCTTTATGAGGCGATTGCCAATAGCAATGTCAATGTGGGAGGAGATGTCATTGAAAAGAATGCCCAAGCTTATGTGGTAAGAGGAATTGGTTTGATTAATGATGCGGAGGAAATAGGAAATGTCGTTATCAAAAACGTAAAAGGAAATCCGATATTGGTGCGCCATGTGGCGAAAATCAACGAAGCATGCCAACCTCGTTTGGGACAAGTGGGACGTGCCGGAAACAACGATGTGGTGGAAGGTATTGTGGTGATGCGCAAAGGAGAGAATGCGGAACGTGTCATTGCGGCTCTGAAAGAAAAGATAGACTGGATACAAAAAGAGAAATTGCCGGAAGATGTAAAGATAGTGCCCTTTTATGACCGTGAAGATTTGGTTAACTTGGCAGTCTCTACAGTTTTCCATAATGTCATAGAGGGCATCTTGTTGGTGACTTTGGTGGTGTTCTTGTTTATGCGTGACTGGCGCACGACAGTAATCGTGGCAAGTGTCATCCCGTTGGCTCTCTTGTTTGCCTTCTTCTGCCTTTGGTTACGGGGCATGAGTGCGAACCTGCTGTCGTTGGGAGCGATAGACTTTGGAATTATCATAGACGGAGCGGTGGTGATGATAGAAGCGATTTATGTGATGTTGGATGCCAAAGCGGGTGAAATCGGCATGGACTCCTTCAATAAACTCTCAAAACCGGGATTGATACGAGTGACAGCCCGTAGCAAAGCGAAGTCCGTCTTCTTTTCCAAGTTGATTATTATCACGGCATTGTTGCCCATCTTTGCCTTCCAGAAAGTAGAAGGGAAGATGTTTTCACCTTTGGCTTTCACGTTGGGCTTTGCCTTGCTTGGAGCCTTGGTGTTTACGATGACGCTCGTGCCGGTTCTATCTTCCATGCTTTTGAAGAAGAACGTGAAGGAGAAGAAGAACCGTTTCTTGGAGTGGGTCCATCGCTATTCCAACCGGGCATTTAGCTATTGCCACTCCCATGCCAAAGAGACGATTGCTGTTTCTATCCTCGCCATGATTGCCGGAATCGCCTCTTTTGTCATGTTGGGTACGGAATTCCTGCCGCAGATGAACGAAGGATCTATTTATATCCGTGCGACGATGCCACAAAGCATCTCCTTGAAGGAGTCTGTCAAGATTGCCGACCAATTGAGGGAGGAAGTGAGCCGTTTCCCGGAAATCCGGGAGGTGCTGACGCAGACCGGTCGTCCGAATGATGGCACGGATGCTACCGGATTTTACAACATTGAACTGTTTGTCAAGATGTATCCGGAGAAGGAGTGGAAATCGGGAATGTCGAAAGAGGAACTTATCACTGCTATCGACAAGAAACTCTCCGTATATCCAGGTGTCGATTTCAACTTCTCCCAGCCCATTAGTGACAATGTGGAAGAGGCGGTAAGTGGTGTGAAAGGAGCTATTGTGGCGAAAGTGTATGGCAATGACCTCTATGAAAGTGAACGGATAGCGGAAAAGGTAGCAGAGACCATGCGTCCCATTCCGGGCATTGCCGATTTGGGAGTCTTGCGGAATATTGGTCAGCCGGAGCTGCAGATAAATATAAACGAAGCGAGGTTAGCTCGTTATGGAGTGAGCAAGTCGGATGTGCAACGCACGGTGGAAATGGCAATTGGTGGAAAAGTGGCTTCCCAAGTGTATGAAGGCGAACGGAAGTTTGATATCGTGGTGCGTTATGATAAACCCTTCCGCCAAAACGAGGAACAGATTGGCAAGATAAAGGTGCCGGCTTCAGATGGAGCAATGATTCCGATAAAAGAGATTGCCGATATCCGTATGATTACCGGACCGCTGATTATATATCGTGACAACCACCAAAGATATTGTGCCGTCAAGTTCTCAGTCCGTGACCGAGACATGGGATCCGCAGTGGATGAATCGAGGGCCAAAGTTGCCCGTGCGGTTGATTTGCCGGATGGTTACCGGATAGAATGGAGTGGAGACTTTGAGAACCAAAAGCGAGCTTCAGCCCGTTTGGCTCATGTTGTCCCCATCAGCATTCTTCTGATATTCTCTATTTTGTATATGCTGTTCAGTAGTGCCCGTGATGCCCTGCTGGTTTTGCTAAATGTGCCGTTTGCTGCCGTAGGAGGAATCTTGATACTCTTGCTCACCGGTTTTAACTTCTCCATTTCAGCAGGTATCGGTTTCATCTGCCTGTTTGGTATTTGTATCCAGAACGGAGTGATTATGATTATGGATATTAAACATTTCATCCGGCATAAGCATTCCCTTTCGGATGCAGTCGATTTGGGAATGCAATCACGTATGCGGTTGGTGTTGATGACAGCGATGATGGCGACATTGGGATTGCTGCCGGCAGCTCTCAGTCATGGCATTGGTTCGGAAAGCCAACGTCCTTTGGCAATAGTCATCATTGGAGGATTGGTGTTTGCCACGCTCTTTACTCTCTTTGTTTTCCCGCTATTTGTGGAGAAAGTGTACAAGCGGACGGTTTTTGACGGGGAAGGAGTGTTAAAGCAACGGAAACTATGATGGATTCATCCGTTTCTTTGTTAACTTTACCAACCGGGAAAATAAGATTGTATCAAATATGTCTGTGAGCAAACACATATTCATTGCTGAAGATGAAGCCAATATTTCCGACTTCCTGAAAAGGGGATTGGAGGATTGCGGTTATGAAGTAAGCGTGGCATCCAATGGGAATGAAGCTTGGTTGATGATGGAGGATGGTATGCTGGAGGAGCGGTTCTGCATGCTGTTGTTGGACATCCGCATGCCAGGCATGAATGGATTGGAATTATGCAAGCGGTTCCGGAGCCATTTCGGGTATAAGGTGCCGGTGTTGATGTTGACGGCATTGGATACGACGGAGGACATTGTGGCAGGTTTGCATGCCGGGGCGGATGATTATTTGGCGAAGCCGTTTAAGTTTATCGAACTGCTTGCCCGTATCGAATCGCTGTTGCGCCGGTCGGCTGTCGTTGCGGAGAATTCCCAGAAGATACATTGCGGGGATTTGGTCTGTGACCCGTCTACTCATCGGGCGACACGGAAGAATCTGACGGTAGATTTATCAACCAAAGAGTACCGTTTGTTGGAATATTTCATCCGCCACCAGGGGGAAATCCTCTCACGTAAGCAGTTGTTGAGAGATGTTTGGGACAAGGATTTCGACACCAACACGAATGTGGTGGATGTTTATGTCCGTTACTTGCGGAATAAGATAGACGAACCCTTTCCTCATAAACTGATTCATACGATTGTCGGTGTAGGTTATATCATGAAGGAATAAGTAGTTTTTAGGTTTCTCGAATATGAAAGCGGGGCGGAAAATATCGTGGGTCTATTCAGCCATTACCATCTCTTTGGTGGTAGTGACGGGAATCGTTTTCTATGTTTTGAGTTCACGTTATGTCGAGAACCTCTATTTTAAATATATCTCGGAGAAAGCGCATGCCGTGGCTGTCGAACGATTTGAAGAAGATGAGATGGATCCTGTGAGATATCGGAATGCGGTGCTTCATCGGCAAAATTCCATCCCGACTTCGCATGAGTTGTTTATAAATATGGCAGATGAGGAGATGGCGGATAATTCTTTGGGACAGTATTTGGACGATGCCCAAATCGAGGAGGTCAAACAAGGAAAAGAGGTTTTCTTCAGGCGAGGCGACGAAGTGGGGACTTCATTTATCTATTACGACAATGAGGGGACGTATGTTGTCGTTGTGCTCAGCAGGAATCCGTATGGAAAGGAGATTAGCCGGACAATCGGTTTGGCTGTCCTGATTCTTATTTCCCTCTCTTCCATAGTCCTTTATCTGATTAGCCGTTTGTATGCAATCAAGGCGGTGGATCGCATCGACCGCAATTACCAACGGGAGAAACTGTTTGTCAACAATGCTTCCCATGAGATAAACAATCCGCTGACCGCAATCCAAGGAGAGTGCGATATTGCCTTGATGCGGGAACGTACTCCGGAAGAGTATCGCCATTTCCTGACGAAGATAAGCAAAGAGACTACCCGTGTCATTGACATCATGCGCAGCCTGCTTCAGTTTTCCCATGCTAAATCAGAAAAGTTGGATCACTCCTTGTCTGACCGGGTGGACATGGCTCTGTTTATGGAGCAGTTTGCAAGTAGTGAGGTACAAATCAAGGTTGAATCCAGTTTCTATATCTTGACAGACGAAAGTCTTTTGCTCATTGCTATGCGGAATTTGATAAGTAATGCAATCAAATATTCGGAAACGCCACAAATAACCGTCTTGGTACGATCTAATGAAATAGAGATTAAGGATAAAGGCATAGGTATTCCTGATGCGGATTTGCCTCATATCTTTGAGCCTTTTTACCGCGCCGAAAACTCCAACTGCATGTCGGGACATGGCATTGGCTTGGCTTTGTCCAAAGAGATTATCGAGAAGTTGGGAGGAGAAATATCGGTTGATTCCAACCTTGGAGAAGGGACTTCCTTTATTGTTCGATTCGTCTGATTGAGCCTCTGATAAATTTTTTCGATAATTTGATAAATGAATTCAATGGAAGAAAAGTTGACAAGCTGAATTGGAATAACTAAATTTGCATTAGATAAATAAAACGAAATAACAACCAATTAAAAATTAGCGATATGAAAAAGAAATGGATTTGTACAATTTGCGGTTATGTTCATGAAGGTGATGAAGCTCCTGATTTCTGCCCACAGTGTAAAGCTCCTAAGAGCAAATTCAAAGAAATGGAAGAAACAGCTGGCGCTTTGAGTTTTGCAGACGAACATGTTATTGGTGTTGCCAAAGGTTGTGACGAAGAGATGTTGAAAGACTTGAATGCTCATTTCAATGGCGAATGCACCGAAGTGGGAATGTATCTGGCAATGAGTCGTCAAGCAGACCGTGAAGGATATCCTGAAGTGGCTGAAGCTTTCAAACGCTATGCTTGGGAAGAAGCTGAACATGCTGCTAAATTCGCAGAATTGTTAGGTGATGTGGTTTGGGATACAAAGACCAACTTGGAAAAACGTATGAATGCTGAAAGCGGTGCTTGTGCGGACAAGAAACGTATCGCCACTCGTGCTAAACAATTGAACTTGGATGCTATCCATGACACTGTTCATGAAATGGCAAAAGACGAAGCTCGTCACGGTAAAGGATTTGAAGGCCTTTACAACCGCTACTTCAAGAAGTAATTGTTCTGTGTAGATAGATAGTTGAAAAGGGGCTGTGTCAAAACAACTGTTTTTGGCGCAGCCCCTTTAAAGTGTGTCAGAATTAGCAAAATGCAAGGCACTGAGGATGAGACCGACAGGAGTTTACCCGAGGTTGAATTCCGAAAGTAACGCAGCAGTTTGCAATTATGACACACCACCTTTACTATTTGTCAAGATGAGCAAGTTGTTAGATGCCCAATGACTCTTCTTTTGGAATCTTACTTTCCGAATAGAAGCTTTGAATCTTTTTCCTTGCCTTTTTCCACCCACTCTTCCGGAATCATTTTCCATTGATTCATGGCTTTCGGTGAAATGGTTCCTTTGCTTTTTACATATTGTATCAAGTAATAGCGAAGGTCTTTCTCGGTTGAAGCGATAATCCGGCTGCTTAATTGGTTAAGCGGAATGCCGGCTCCTTTTGTCAAGAGGTCGCCTCCACCGTTTCCTCTATAAGAATTGATGGCCACTTTATATTGTTTATCCATTTCAAATGGTCTGCCGTCTGCCATCTTTAGGATAGAAATCTTTTCACCTTTGGGTTTGCTCACGTCCACCGTATAAATGATGCCGGCAGCCGAGTCGAAGTTGAAGCTCGGATTCTTGAATGTATATCCGTTCCCGTCTTTGCGTTGAGTGATTAACAGCAAATGGTCATCTGCGAATTGCATTTGGTTGGTCCATCCCGCATAAGATTCTTCCAAGAAGTCTTTGATTTCCTTTCCGCTTAGAAGCATGGTGTAGAGCAAGTTCTCATATTTGTATAAGTTGAACATGTCACTGATAAAGATGTCACCTTGTTCTATTTTCGCATTAAAAGAGAGCGGGGCGGAAAAAGAGACGTCCGCTCCTGTCAATTCCAATTGGATTGAATGGATTAAGTCGATAAAGGCGGAAGAACCGAAATAGGCTGGTTGGGTTGTGATGGTGTTGTCTATTGACCCGATTTTCTCCGAAACGAACTTTTCTACTGTTTGGTAAGGCGCATCGAACTGCTGCATGAAGTCTGGATCCGGATCCAATTTGTCCATAGGGACAATGGCATTTGATATTCTTTTCTCAATGACTTTATTATCATTGAGGGTCAAAGCGATATCAATGGTGCCGACATAGCTCCCTTTGCTGGCAGGATTAACCACATAAACAGTCTTTCCATCTTGGGAAGTAACAGACCCGCAGTAGCGGCTGTGGTCGTGTCCCATCATGATAGCATCGAATCCAGGCACATTGGCGGCAACTTCCAGGCAAGCGTCCTCTCTGTATTTTCCTCCTACGGTGCGGGCTTCACGACCTGCATGGAATACACCGACAACTACATCTGGATGTTCCTTCTCTTGGATGATTTTCATCCATTTACGTGCTGTTTGCTCCATATCGTCAAAACGTAGCCCTTTCCACAATGTTTCCGGCAACCAAGTCGGAATGGCTGGGGTAATCATGCCTAAGATGGCAATTTTGACCCCTTCCCGTTCCACGATTGTATAAGGTTTGAGGTATGGGGTCTCATCAGAAGTTTGAATGATATTTGCCCCTAAGACCGGGAATTGGCAATCTTTTATCCACCGGTCGAAAACTGCACGTCCAGCTTCCACATCATGGTTTCCCATGCTTCCGGCAACGTATCCCATGTAATTCATGATAGAAGCAGCCAAATGGGTTGAGGTGGTGTCTATGAAGTTGTAATAATAGGCGGACGGTTGTCCTTGCAAGATATCCCCGTTGTCTACCAATATAAGGTTGTCGCCATAGTTCTTCCGTTCTTCTTTCACATAAGTATAGACTCGAGCCAAGCTTCCGCCCCATTTCTTTTGCTCAATGAAATTATAAGGATAAAAGTTCCCGTGCACGTCACTGGTTTCAACTAACTTGATTTTAACTTTCCGGTTGGTAGCCCAGGCTCCCCATGAACAGGCGAGCATAAGCAGAATCGAATGCCATCTTCTCATTTATTCAAACATTAATGCGTTCTTACTTCATTTAATCCACAAAAATAGCACACAAATCTTTGCCGAGAGGCAATCTTCGTGTGCTATTTTCTTATTTAAGATAAAAATCTATATTATTCCAATTTGTGGATAATCAATCCAGAGCGTAATTTAGGTTCGAACCAAGTAGTCTTAGGAGGCATGATATTACCAGTATCTGCGATATCCATCAACTGTTTCATGGTTACAGGATAAAGAGCCAAAGCCATCTTCATCTCACCGCTGTCCACTCTTCTCTTCAATTCGCCTAAGCCACGGATACCACCGATGAAGTCGATTCGTTTGTCTGAACGAAGGTCTTTGATGCCTAAGATATCGTTCAAGATAAGATTAGAAGAGATAGTTACATCCAATACGCCTATCGGGTCAGAATCATCGTATGTGCCTGGTTTAGCAGTCAATGAATACCATTTTCCTTCCAAATAGAGGGCGAAGTTATGCAAAGTATTAGGTTTGTAAATCTCTTCACCTTTCTCTTCAATAACGAAGTTTTCAGCGATGCGAGCCAAGAACTCAGCCGGAGTCAATCCGTTCAAGTCTTTTACAACTCGGTTATAGTCGATGATGGTAAGCTGGTTAGCAGGGAAGCTGACAGCCATGAAATAGTTATACTCTTCATCGCCACGGTGGTTAGGATTCTGTTTTGCTTTTTCTGCGCCTACCAAAGCAGCTGCTGCTGAACGGTGGTGGCCATCAGCGATATATAGAGCTGGGATTTCTGCGAAAATCTCAGTGATACGTTTGATATCTTCATCTTGGTCTATAACCCAGAATGTATGGCCGAAACCATCCAACGGAGCTATGAAGTTATATTCTGGTTCAGTTGCTGCATACTTGCTGACAATCTTGTCCAATTCAGCATTGTCTGGGTATGCAAAGAATACCGGTTCGATGTTTGCATTGTTCACGCGCACATGTTTCATACGGTCTTCTTCTTTGTCTCTTCTTGTCAATTCGTGTTTTTTGATGACACCATTCAAATAGTCAGGCACGTAAGCTCCTACTACCAAGCCGTACTGTGTTTTCCCGTTCATTGTTTGGGCATAAACGTAATAGCACTCTTTAGAGTCTTGTACAAGCCAGCCATTCTCTTGGAACTTCTTGAAGTTTTCGGCAGCTTTCAAATAGACTTCCGGAGCATGTTCATCTGTCCCTACCGGAAAGTCAATTTCTGGGCGGATAATATGATACAATGATTTTTCGTTTCCTTCAGCCTCTTTGCGGGCTTCTTCAGAATTTAGAACGTCGTATGGGCGTGATGCCACTTGTTCTACTAAATCTTTCGGTGGGCGAACACCTTTAAAAGGTTTTATTGTAGCCATGGTATTTGTCTGTTTTAAATGTTACAAGAAAAAGGGCGCATCTTCTTGTTTATTGCCGCAAAAAAGAGATACGCCCTTTGGTTTTTCTTAATTATTTATTCACACGGAATTTTTCGCATCCTTCTTTCAAGAAACCTTCGATTTGGCGAGCAGCAGCAATACCGGCATTGATATTAGCCTCAGCTGTTTGAGCTCCCATCTTCTTCGGTGTTGAGAAATAACGGCCTGCAAATTTCGCTGCAAACTCTTCGTTAGCAACAGGCATGATGTCTGTTACATATTTCAAGTCTGCACGTTCTTCCATCAACTGGATCAATTCAGCCTCATTGATAACCTCTTTGCGGGCAGTGTTAACCAATACGCCGCCTTTAGGCATTTTACCTACCAATGCAGCATTGATAGAGTTCTTTGTTTCTGCAGTAGCAGGAATATGCAATGAGATAACCTGACAAGTAGAATAAAGTTCTTCAACTGAGTCAACAGCTTTTACATCAGCTTGTTCGATTACTTCTTTCGGGCAGAATGCGTCATAAGCATAAACTTCCATGCCAAATCCTTTGGCGATGCGGGCTACGTTGCGGCCTACGTTACCGAATGCATGGATACCCAATTTCTTTCCTTTCAATTCAGTTCCAGAAGTACCGTTATAGAAGTTACGGGCAGCCATAACCATCAAACCTAATGCCAATTCAGCAACTGCATTTGAGTTCTGTCCCGGAGTATTCATGACGCATACCTTGTGAGCAGTAGCAGCTTCCAAGTCAACATTGTCATAACCAGCACCGGCACGTACGACAATCTTTAAGTTTTTAGCAGCGTCCAATACTTCGTTGTCAACTTTGTCGCTACGGATAATCAAAGCGTCAACATCTTTCACTGCATCTAACAACTGGCTTTTCTCGGTATAACGTTCCAACAAAAGCAATTCATCACCAGCTTGTTCTACAACTTCGCGGATACCTTTCACAGCAACTGCTGCAAAAGGTTTTTCTGTTGCTATTAAAACTTTTGCCATAATTAATGCTGTTTTTCAAATTCTTTCATTGCTGCGATCAATACTTCAACACTGCTCTTAGGCATTGCATTGTATAAAGAAGCACGGAAACCACCAACTGAACGGTGACCCTTGATACCTACGATACCCTTAGAAGTAGCAAATGCATTGAAGTCAGCTTCCAATTCTTTGTATTCATCGTTCATGACGAAGCAAACGTTCATGATAGAGCGGTCTTCCGGAGCAACTGTTCCACGGAACAATTTGTTGCGGTCGATTTCGTCATACAGGATAGCTGCATTTTCTATGTCTTTCTTTTCCATTGCTTCAACGCCACCCTGTTCTTTGTACCATTTCAAAGTCTGCAATGCAGAGAAGATAGGCAATACTGGAGGAGTATTGTACATAGAACCTTTATCAATGTGAGTCTTGTAGTTCAACATTGTAGGGATAACGCGGTCTACTTTACCCAAAGCGTCTACACGTACGATTGCCAATGTTACACCAGCAGGAGCAAGGTTCTTCTGTGCACCAGCATAAATCAAATCATATTTAGAAACGTCTATTGGGCGAGAGAAGATATCTGAAGACATATCAGCTACCATTGGAACCTTAACGTCTAAGTCTTTGCGGATTTCAGAACCATAGATAGTGTTGTTTGTAGTTACATGGAAATAATCCACATCTTCTGGAACTGTATAATCTTTAGGAATATAAGTATAGTTTTTATCTTTAGAAGAAGCGACAACATCTACTTCTCCGAAAAGTTTAGCTTCTTTGATGGCTTTAGAAGACCATGTACCTGTATCTAAATATGCTGCTTTTTTCTTTAACAAGTTGAAAGGAGCCATACAGAATTGAAGGCTGGCACCTCCACCTACGAATACAACCTCGTATCCTTCAGGAACGTTCAACAACTCTTTAATCAAAGCTTGTGCTTCGTCAACTACTGCTACAAACTCTTTACTGCGGTGAGAAATCTCCAACAGAGATAATCCCATACCTGCAAAGTTTTCTACAGCTGCTGCTGTGTTTTTGATAGTGTACTCACTCAAAATAGAGGGACCTGCATAAAAATTGTGCTTCTTCATGTCCTATAAATTTTAATATAACAATTTGTCAATTTTCCAACCTTTTTGAATTGGACGCCGAAAGATAGAACTTATTTCTGAATTGAACAAAAAAAATGCTATAAAATTCAGAAATTAAAGCGATTTCCCCAAAGTTTACGCATTTGTTCCAATAACTTACTTTCCGAAGGGTTGTTTTGCCCGTGCCAGAAATGTTGGCTTCCAACCTCTTTAGGTAGGTATTCTTGCTTTACAAAATGATTTTCGTAATCGTGGGCATATTTGTACTCTTTTCCGTAGTCCAATTCCGCCATAAGTTGGGTCGGAGCGTTCCGTAAATGTAACGGGACGGGCAGGTTCCCGGTCTTCTCCACATAGGCGATTGCATCGTTTATGGCCTTGTAGGCTGAATTGCTTTTGGGACTGCAAGCTAAATAAATCGTAGTCTCGGCTAACGGGATTCGCCCCTCTGGCCATCCTATTTTTTGTATGGTGTCGAAACAGGCATTGGCGAGTAGCAGTGCGTTGGGGTTTGCCAAGCCTATGTCTTCTGCCGCGGAGATGCAAAGGCGGCGGGCAATGAATTTGGGATCTTCTCCTCCTGCCACCATGCGTGCCAACCAATAGATGGCTCCGTCCGGGTCGCTTCCTCGGATGGATTTGATGAATGCCGATATGATGTCATAGTGCATTTCTCCCCCTTTGTCGTATGCGGCAGGGTTCTCTTGCAGCCTTTCCGTCACTTTTTGGTCGGTGATGGTGATATCATGGCTCTCCTCTGCGGAAATAACCAATTCTAATATGTTTAGCAGTTTGCGGGCGTCTCCTCCCGAATATCGTAGCAAAGCATCGGTCTCTATCAGTTGGATGTTTTTCTCTTTTAAGACGATGTCTTCCTTTAGGGCACGGTGGAGCAACTCCAACAGATCTTCTTTCCCGAGGGATTTCAGCACATAGACTTGGCATCGGGACAGGAGAGGGCGTATTACCTCAAAAGAGGGGTTTTCCGTGGTCGCTCCTATCAAGGTGACGACACCTGTTTCCACGGCGTTCAGCAACGAATCTTGTTGGGATTTGCTGAAACGGTGGATTTCATCAATGAAAAGGATAGGTGAAACGGTATTGAAGAAACGGTTGCTTTTGGCTTTCTCAATCACATCCCTTACATCCTTTACTCCGGAACTGATGGCACTCAACGTATAAAATGGGGCTTTGAGCTTTTCTGCCACAATATGTGCCAAGGTTGTTTTACCCACTCCCGGAGGTCCCCATAAGATAAAGGAGGGGACACGTCCTGCTTCAATCATTTTCCGAAGGACTGCTCCTTGCCCTATGAGGTGTTTCTGACCTATATATTCGTCCAATGTCTTTGGGCGTAATCTCTCTGCTAACGGCTGACTCATCTTTTTTCGTTTTTCTTCTGTCTTGTCCACAAAGGTACGCTTTTTTCATACATTATATATATGTATAGCGATACTTGATGGATGAATAGATAAACTTATCGTACCCGTCCGGCTCCGGGACATAAACAGGATGATAATGTTTTGTCGATGTTTTGGGTTTGCATCCAACATTTTTTGTTTCTCACTCAGGTGAGAAGTGTTTCTCACCTAAGTGAGAAGCTAAAATTGTCGTTACGTTTGAAAGTTCTCAATCTAACCCTCATGATTTTAAGATTTACTCTACTTTGCAAATCCCTGTCTTTCTTCTTTTTATCCTTTGCGCTCCCCTCTCAGAATTGATACCCCAATGTTAAGCCTAATGCAAAGTTCTTATTGGTAATGTGGAAGAGATAGGTGGTAAGCTCTTCAATCCAGCCATTTTGATTGTAAATGTTCCGGAAACCGACTTCTCCGAAAAAGCCGAGTTGGAGGCTCTGGTTGATGAGTGCGTTCAAACCTAAGTTCAAACCATAGTCGAAGCGGTGGTTGTATCTTCCATCCTTTTCAAAAGCTCCCACTTCCGATGTCTTTTTAGTCCCGTTCTCCTGAGTGATTGATTTGCTGTTTCCGCTCAAACCATACGCCAAATAGGGACCGAAGAGGAGTTTCACGGTGAAACGGTCATCGTCCTTGCAGTGGATTTGTAGTCCGAAACGCAGTGGCATGGTGATGAAATGGGCTTCATCTTTATATTTGATATTTGTTTCCACGTTATTGGTCGTTGTGTTTCTTGTTTCGATTCTGTTCCGTAATGACCAATATGCTCCTGGAACAAAACTCCAGTTGTAGTTTAGAGGAATGTCTAAATCGGATCCGACTCGGAAACCAAAGTTCTCATTGAATTGCGGACATATATTGATGCTCGTTTTTACTTGGGCGGAAACGAGGGAGCCTATGAATAATGCTGTGATAAGTAAAAATACTCTCTTTTTCATGTTATTTATCTATTAATTCGTTCTTACAAAGGTAATGTATGAAAGCTTGTCATTATCTTTGCCTATTATAAAAATAATTAAATTGATATGAAAAGGTTGGTATATGCTGCTTTGGCATTTTTGATGTTGGGAACATCATCTTGTGTTACGAAAAAGAAATACCTGTTGGCAGAGAATGGACGCTTGGATGCTTTGGCTCGTGAAGCGGAGTTGAAAAAGCAACTGATCGATAGCCGCGATGAAAATGACCTGTTGAATGAGAATTTGACACGGTTGAGGAAAGATACGGCAGAAATGCGGAGGAATATCCGTAGTTACAAAGAGATGCTCAGTGCGAACATGGGGGAACAGGACAAGTTGAACGAGCTGTTGACAAAGAAAATGCAGGAACTGGATGAAAGGGAGAGGACGATTAACCAACTCCAGGACATGATGACATCTTTGAATGACAAGGTGCAGAATATCCTGAAAGGTGTGAAAGAGGCATTGATGGGATTCAGCAGCGACGAGTTGAGTGTCCGTGAGGAGAATGGTAAGATATATGTGGCATTGTCGGACAAACTGTTGTTCCAGTCGGGTAGTGCGACTGTCGATAAACGTGGTAAAGAGGCATTGGCGAAGTTGGCTTCCGTGTTGAACCAACAGAAGGATGTGGATGTGAACATACAAGGTCATACGGACACGAAGCCTATCCATACTGCCCGCTTTGCGGATAACTGGGATTTGAGCGTCATCCGTGCCACTTCGGTCGTTCGTATCCTGACCACTGAATATGGGGTAAGCCCGTTACAGATCGAACCGTCAGGAAAAGGCGAGTTTGTGCCGGTGGCAGACAATGAATCTGCAGAAGGCAGGAGCAAGAACCGTCGTACGGAAATCATTATTGCACCGAAATTGGATGAGTTGTTGAAGATTATCAATAATTGATATTGTTGTGCGGTGTGTCATAATTAATCAAATGCAAGGCTATGAGGAATGGATCCAAAGTTTACGGTTGTAAAATGAGGTCTGGTTCCAAAAGCGATGCAACCGTTTGCAATTATGACACACTGCCTTTCATTATTCAGGAAGTTTGAATATCTGTTTCATCAACTGCCATTTCTCCGCTGAAGAACTGCCGGGTTTGCTCTCTTGGAACTGTCCTACGAACTCTTCCCATTCTGCTTGCCTGTCCAGCGTCGCCAAGCGGGCGAATGCCTCATCCCAATTGAAATCATCCGGGGTTTCCACTATCATGAAAAGACGGTTGCCTAAGCGGTATATCTCCATATTGCTGATGCCCACAGCCCGGATGCCTTCCGGAATCTCTTTCCAAATGTGTTGGTGCCAATAGCAATATTGCTCAATGAGTTTGGGGTCGTCTTTCAAATCCAATGTTTGACAAAAACGTTTCATATTATTATAGTTTACGAGTTATAACTAATCATAGCAAAGAAATGGAATAATTTCCGTAATTGCAAAAAAATGTCATTATCTTTGCACGGATATATATATTAGAAGCCATTATGAAGAGAAATAATTATTCAACACGAAGGAGAAGTCAGGGTGACCAACCGAGGGGACAATATCTCCCGGTGGAAAAAGAGACGACTTTACTTCCCTTTTTATTCGAATCATTGAAAGACAGGAGTAAGAGTGCTGTCAAATCCCTTTTAAGCCATAGGCAGATTTTGGTGAACGACCAAGTCGTTACACAATTCGACACGCCTGTACAGCCCGGCGACAAAGTGATGGTCAGTTATATTCGAGGAAAGGTGGAGTTTAACAACCGTCTGTTGAATATCATTTATGAAGACAATGCCGTTATCGTGGTGAACAAGCGCGAAGGTTTGTTGTCTGTCGGTACGGAACGTGTGCATGAACGTACGGCTTACCATATCCTCAGTGATTATTTGAAGAAAAGCGACCCGCGCAATAAAATATTCGTTCTGCACCGCTTGGACCGTGAGACATCCGGATTGATGATGTTTGCCAAAACTCGTGCGGTTCAAGAAAAAATGCAAAGTAACTGGAATGAGATGATAACAGAGCGCACCTATGTGGCTGTCGTGGAAGGCAAACCGGAGAAGAGTTCGGATGTGTTGACGACTTTCTTGAAGGAGAACGCGGAGGCTCGGGTCTATGTCGTGCCTGAAGGGGGGAAAGAGGCGATAACCCGTTATGATGTGTTGCGCTCGAATGACAGGTATTCCCTTTTGGAACTGAATTTGGAAACGGGAAGGAAAAACCAGATTCGTGCCCAAATGGAATATATTGGGCATCCGATTGCAGGGGATTACAAATACAGTGCGGAAACAGATCCGACAGGAAGGTTGATGTTGCATGCGCAACGCCTCTATTTCATCCATCCCGAGACAGGCGAGGAGATGCACTTTGACACTCGCATCCCCGATTCTTTTAAATCGTTAGTAAGTAAAAATTGGTAATTTAGCAAATAACACAAATGAAGAAAGTCCTATCATTTATGCTGCTCCTTATGATAGCTTGGGCAGCCGAAGCACAGATTTTGACTCCGGTCAAGTGGGAAATCAAGTTGGAAGATTCGGATAGCTCCGTAAAGACCTTGTTGTTTTCCGCCAAGTTGGATAATGGATGGCATTTATATGACATGAACCTGCCGGAAGGAGGTCCCATTTCCACTTCGTTTAATTATGAAACGTTGAAAGGTGCTAAGACAGTAGGTTCTCCCGTTCCTTCAAAGAAAGCGACGACGGTTTATGACGAACAGTTTGAGATGAACCTGAGTTGGTATGCCCATGAGGTCTCTTTCACGCAAAAGCTTGAAATAACCAACCCGAAAGCTTTCAAAGTAGAGGGATATGTCGAGTTTATGGTTTGTAACGACGAGAACTGCCTTCCTCCCGATAAAGAGTCTTTCTCGTTTAACCAATCGAATATAAATGTGGAGAAGACATTGCAGGCAATGGCCAAAGTGGAAGATATTCCTGCTGAGGAGTTGGCTGATACAGTTAGTGTCGTTGAGGAGGTTTCTGAAGATGTCTCTGTCGCTAAGCCGAACAAGACAGCGGATACAGTGGGCACAAGTTCTTCTCTTGTCCATTCCGATTTGTGGGAACCGGTTATCGAGGAGCTGAAAGCATTTGGAGATACGACTGTTACGGCAGCTGATACCAGCTGGTTGTTCATCTTCTTTGCCGGATTCTTGGGCGGACTGATTGCATTGCTCACTCCTTGTGTCTGGCCGATGATTCCTATGACAGTTAGTTTCTTCTTGAAACGTACAAAAGACCGGAAAAAAGCTATCCGCGATGCTGTGACTTATGGGGTTTCCATCATTGTCATCTATTTGGTGTTGGGCTTGCTGATTACAGGTATCTTTGGTGCGAGTGCCTTGAACGACCTCTCTACCAATGCCATATTTAATATCATTTTCTTCTTGTTGTTGGTTTTGTTTGCTGTCTCTTTCTTTGGAGCATTTGAAATCGTGTTGCCGTCATCTTGGACAAACAAGTTGGATATGAAAGCAGATTCGACAACGGGTATTATCAGTATATTCTTCATGTCATTCACTTTGGTGTTGGTATCCTTCTCTTGTACAGGTCCGATTATCGGGACATTGTTGGTACAAGCGGCTTCCATGGGGTCGAAAGTAGGTCCTGCTATCGGTATGTTTGGTTTTGCTTTGGCTCTTTCCATACCATTCAGTTTCTTTGCTGTTTTCCCGAACATGCTTCAGAGTATGCCGAAGTCGGGAGGTTGGCTTAATTCTGTGAAAGTCGTATTGGGCTTCTTGGAATTGGCATTGGCATTGAAATTCCTTTCGGTAGCAGATTTGGCATACGGATGGCGCTTGTTGGATAGAGAGGTGTTTGTGGTGCTTTGGATTGTCATCTTCGCACTTTTGGGATTCTATCTGTTAGGTAAGATCCGTTTCAGCCACGACAGCGAATTGAAGCATGTTTCCGTGCCTCGTCTGTTTATGGCGATTATATCATTTGGCTTCTCTATTTACATGATACCGGGTCTGTGGGGTGCTCCGTTAAAGGCAATCAGTGCGTTTGCTCCTCCGTTGTATACACAAGATTTCAGTTTGTATGACAATGAAGTGCATGCTGCATTTACCGATTATGAAGCGGGTATGGAGTATGCGAAGCGGAACAACAAGCCTGTCATGATTGACTTTTCGGGTTATGGCTGTGTGAACTGCCGTAAGATGGAAGCTTCTGTTTGGACGAATATACGTGTAAAGGACATCTTGGAGAAAGATTATGTATTGATTACCTTGATTGTCGATGATAAGAGCAAATTGCCGGAACCGATTGAAATCGTAGAGAATGGCAAGACTCGTGTTTTACGCACAGTAGGTGACAAGTGGAGCTATCTGCAACGTAGTAAGTTTGGTGCGAATGCACAGCCTTTCTATGTCCTTTTGGATGGTGATGGAAAACCATTGTCTCCTTCCTATGCTTTTGACGAAGATGTAAGTAAATATATCCAGTTCTTGAATAAAGGATTGAGCGAATTTCAGAATAATCTGGGAGGTAAATAATGGATCGGACGAAAGCGGAGAAAATGGAAGCCTTTGGTCGTCTTTTGGATATAATGGACGAACTGAGGGTGAAGTGTCCTTGGGACAAGAAGCAGACAAATGAAAGTTTGCGTACCAATACGATAGAGGAAACGTATGAGCTTTGCGAAGCTTTGATGCGGGAAGACAACGTGAACATCAAAAAGGAGCTTGGCGATTTATTGCTGCATATTGTTTTCTATGCGAAGATAGGCGAGGAGAAAGAGGCTTTTGACATCAAGGATGTGTGTGATGCCTTGTGTGAGAAGTTGATTTATCGCCATCCTCATGTGTTCGGGACTGTTGAGGCAGAAACAGCCGGAAAGGTGGAACAGAATTGGGAACAGTTGAAACTGAAAGAGAAAGGTGGCAACAAGACCGTATTGGCTGGAGTTCCTTCTTCTTTGCCTTCCATCGTAAAGGCACACCGCATCCAAGACAAAGTCCGCAATGTGGGCTTTGATTGGGAAGAACGTGAACAGGTCTGGGACAAGGTGAAGGAGGAGTTCGACGAACTGATGGTCGAGGTGCGCAAAGAAGACAGCGATAAAATGGAAGCTGAGTTTGGTGACCTCTTTTTCAGCCTTATCAATGCTGCCCGTTTGTATAAGGTCAATCCGGACAACGCTTTGGAGCGGACCAATCAAAAGTTCATCCGTCGTTTCAATTATTTGGAAGAGCATGCCAAAGAGAAGGGCGTGGAACTGAAGAATATGTCATTGGCGGAAATGGATGCGCTTTGGAATGATGCGAAAGCGGCAGGCTTGTGAGAAAGGGATAGCTTGTAAGTTCTTGTGTAGAAAGCGAGGACTATGCAATCAGTGTTCGAGAAGTTATTCCCGGATATTAATAGTATAAAGAATTCAGAAGGGATGTGTTATAATGGATATTTAGGCGCATCCCCTTTCATTGTGTTAAGATAAGAGAGATGAGAAAGATTTTATATTGGTTTTGTCTATCATTGATAGCTGGTTCGATTACTGCCCAAATCAATGAATCGGTATTCCAATCGGCTGCGGCGATAGATAGTTCCAGTGTTGGTGAGCTGAGATTTGAATTGGATAACGTCAACTTCTTCAAGGATGATGAGTTTGCCGGAGGTTTTCAGAAAGGATATACGTTGCCCGGGTTTTGGATTCAACCGAAGCTGGTTTATTTTCCATTGAAGAATATCAAAGTGGAATTAGGGGCGCATTTGCTCCATTATTGGGGCGCAAAGAAATATCCCTGTTATGCCTATCATGATATAGCAAAGTGGAGCGGAAGCCAATATCACAAAGGTTTCCATGCTTTGCCTTGGTTTCGTGCCCAAGTGGATTTCTCCCGGCGTTTCAGTTTGGTGTTAGGTGATATTTACGGGGCAGCCAATCATCAATTGATTGAACCGCTTTATAATCCTGAGAAGAACCTGATGGCAGACCCTGAAGCCGGAGTGCAACTGCTTTATAATTCTTCCCGCTTCTTTTTGGATGTATGGGTGAATTGGCAAAGTTTTATATTTAGGGAGGACACGCACCAAGAGGCATTTATCATAGGACTTTCATCTAAAATCAATTTGAATGATCCTTCAGCCAAAGTGAATGTTTATCTTCCTGTTCAGCTGATGGCACAGCATCGTGGAGGCGAGATAGATACGATTTACACCAATTCCGTACAGACCTTGATGAATGGGGCTCTCGGGTTGGGTGCCGTTTGGAATACCGGGCATTCTCTGGTTAATAAAGTGGGAATTGAGGCGGATGCTGCATTTTCCTATCAGCAAGCAGGACATTTATGGCTGTTAGATACGGGCTGGGGAACCTATTTGAGAATGTATGCCGATTGTCGTAGGCTTCGTGTCAAAGCCGCCTATTGGCGATGTGAAAAGTTTGTCTCTTTAACCGGAAGTCCATTCTACAATGCTATTTCCATGCAAGACGAAGGGACAGTATTCCATTCTCCTAAAATGGTGTGTGCTGGTTTGGAGTATACATATCCTTTTGCCAAAGCTTTTGCTGTTGGTGCTGATTTAGATGTTTATTGTCATTTGAAAGGAGATAAAAGTCTTGCGACCGGGGAATTAGTGCCCAAGTCATCAGCAACGAGTTTCTCAGCGGGCGTCTACTTACGAATCAATCCTTCCATTTTGATTAAGAACTTCCAAAAGTAAAAAGCAATAAAAAAGCGGTGTGTCAAATGATTGTTATGACACATCGCCTTTTTATGATACTTTATCACATCAGGCAATAAAGTATTTGTTGATTGGTCAGGCAAATATTACGTCTCAATGGTGAGACACCATCATGTTATCAGCCATTATTCTCTTTTACCTAATTGGTGGTCGATGATACCATAGTGATGATCACCATAGTTTTTCAAATCATTCAGAATGTTTTTCGCTGTAGATTCTTCTTCAACCTGTTCACGAACAAAGCCGAACAAGAAATCTCTTGTCGCATGGTCTTTTTCCTCTTCAGCGATATCGACCAATTTGTCAATCATTTCTGATACATGCTGCTCATGTTTATAGACATGTTCGAATACTTCTACAGGAGATCCCCAAGCAGTCGGAACAACATTTACCTGGCCTATCATGACATCACCTCCGCGGTCGATTGCATAATTGATAAGTTGGTAGGCATGAGTAAGTTCTTCTTTAGACTGAGCTTCCATCCATTTGGCAAAACCATTCAATCCTTCTTTCTTGAAATAAACAGCCATTGACAAATAAAGGTTTGAAGACCACATTTCTGCATTCACTTGTGTGTTGAATGCTTCTGATAATTTTGTACTTAATAACATGACATTATTGTTTTAAAGGTTCATTAAAAGCAATACAAAGTTCGCATTAATGTCTGTATAAATCCAAATCTTCAGGTTTAAATTTCTCTACGAAAGAGTGAATTTTATCTAATTCTGCCTCTCCGTAGCGAATATAAACTTCAGCAGAACGTCTGAAAGAGTCTTCTGAATTTGCGTCTTGCAACAGCAAATAACCCAATACACAGTGAGCAGCGGCTTCAACCAAACGGCGTGCTTGGAAGTCGATGTACTCATTGTTCTTAGTAGAAGTTACCATTTCAACCAAAGCAGCATATTTGCTTGTCATTGCTTGCAATCTGGCATGTAACGGTTGCAACTCCTCCTTGTATTCAATCTGGTCGTATTCGTTCAAGCGGTTCAGGTATGTGCCTGTCGTCACGTGGCGGATAGCAGCTACTACCTGCAATTGAGTCGTTCCTTCGTAGATGTTGGTAATACGGGCATCACGGTAGATACGTTCGCAAGCATAATCTTTCATGAAGCCTGAACCTCCATGAATCTGGATGGCATCGTATGCGTTTTGGTTGGCATACTCAGTTGTCATGCCTTTTCCTAACGGAGTGAAGGCATCCGCCAATTTGCTGTATTTCTTGAACTCTTGACGCTCTTCCGGAGTCAATTTACGCTCTTTGGAAATGTCATCCAACGCTTTGTAAATATCTACAAAACGGCTTGTCTCGTACAACATTGAACGGGAAGCATCCGCTTTGGCACGCATCAATGTCAACATTTCATAAATAGCCGGGAACTTCTCAATAGCTTTGCCAAACTGTTTACGGTCTTGTGCATAAGCCAAAGCTTCACGGCAAGCAGCTTCGCTCAAACCTACAGCTTGTGCCATGATGCCCAAGCGGGCACCGTTCATCAAAGCCATTACATATTTAATCAATCCTAATTTGCGGTCGCCACACAATTCAGCCTTTGCGTTCTTGAATACCAACTCGCAAGTAGGAGATCCTTTGATACCCATCTTGTTTTCGATGCGGCGAACGTTCACGCCTCCGTTCTGTTTGTCATAGATGAACATGGAAAGTCCGCGTCCATCATGTGTTCCCTCTTCTGAACGAGCCAATACCAAATGAACATCAGCATCACCGTTCGTGATGAAACGTTTAACGCCGTTCAAGTACCAGCATCCGTCCGCTTCGCTGTAAGTAGCCTTCAACATGACAGACTGCAAGTCAGAACCAGCATCCGGCTCTGTCAAGTCCATAGACATGGTTTCGCCTGCACAGATACGAGGCAAGAAACGTTGACGCTGGTCTTCGCTACCAAATTCATACAATGTCTCGGCACAATCCTGCAATCCCCACAAGTTCTCAAATCCGGCATCTGCACGGGAAACGATGTCGGCAGCCATGATATAAGGCACAACCGGGAAATTCAAACCGTTGTATCGGCGAGGCATAGACATGCCCATCAGCCCTGCATCGCGCACTGCTTTCAAGTTTACTTGTGTTCCGGAAGCGTAAGTTACACGTCCGTTTGCTACACTTGGACCTTCGTGGTCAACACCTTCTGCATTGGGTGCAATGGTTTCGCCAGCAATTTCTCCGACAATTTCCAAAACTTTCTCGTAATTGTCCATGGCATCCTCAAAATCTTGAGGAGCGTAATCGTAGTTCTCTTTATCGGCAAAGCCGCGCTCCTTCAGCTCGACAATACGCTTCATCAAAGGATGATGCAAATGATGTTTCAAGCTGGGATTATCTATATAGTAATTCATTATTTCGAATTCTTCTTGTAATACTTAATCATTTTAGGAATAACTTCTTCCACTGTACCATTGATTACATAATCAGCGATCGTGTTGATAGGAGCATTCTCATCGTTGTTGATAGAGATGATGATGCCTGCATCTTGCATGCCGGCGATATGTTGGATCTGTCCGGATATACCGCAAGCGATATAAAGCTTCGGACGCACAGTCAAGCCGGTTTGTCCGATTTGACGGTCGTGGTCACAGAATCCTGCATCCACTGCCGCACGGCTGGCACCTACTTCGGCATGAAGCTCTTTGGCGAGTTCGAACAACATATCAAAACCCTCTTTGGATCCCATACCATAACCTCCGGCTATGACGATTGGGGCTCCTTTCAGATTGTGTTTAGCCTTTTCAACATGGCGGTCGATTACTTTTACCACATAATCCGTTTCAGCTACATATTTAGCCACGTCGTGTTGGATGACTTCACCTGCGTAGTTGGCATCGATGATTTCTTTTTTCATCACACCTTCGCGGACAGTCGCCATCTGCGGACGGTTTTCCGGATTGACGATGGTCGCTACGATATTGCCTCCGAAAGCAGGACGGATTTGATACAAAAGATTCTCATACGTCTTGCCAGCCTTCTTGTCTTCGTGAGGACCGATTTCCAAAGAGGTACAGTCTGCTGTCAAACCGCTGGTCAATGCGGATGAAACACGTGGACCCAAGTCGCGTCCGATTACGGTTGCACCCATCAAGCAAATTTGCGGATTCTCTTCTTTGAAGAGGTTGATGAGGATGGAAGCATGAGGCAATGTGGTGTATGGAGACAATCCCGGAGCATCAAAAACATGCAATTTGTCCACTCCGTAAGGAAATACCTGTTTCTCTACACCTTTTAAGTCGTTGCCGGCAACAATCGCTTCCAACTGGCATCCTAATTGATTCGCCAGTTTCCGACCTTTGGTCAGTAGTTCCAAACTTACATCGGCTACTGTCGTGCCTTCAAGTTCACAATATACGAATACATTATTCATTGTCCTTGCATCCTATATTTATCCAATCGTATGATTGGTTAACAGTTCAACAATCAAATTTTCTACATCTGCATCCGAACCCGTGATAGTCTTGCTCTCTTTGGCTTGGAATACAATATTTTGTACAGTCTTAACTTTGGTTGGTGAACCGGACAGACCGCATTGTTTCAAATCGCCGCTGACATCGGCAACCGTCCATTCTTGGATATTCAGATAAGGGCGGGTCTCATACAAATCTGCATATTTCAACTCTCCGTTTTTCTCCTGTTTGCCCAATGCATATTTATACTTTTGTATCAATTTGGCATTGCGTGGGCGGCAAGGCGCAGCGGAACCGTTTACGGTAATGACGATAGGCAATGGACCTTCTACTGTTTCAACACCTCCGTCGATGTGGCGTTTGACAGTGATTCGTTTCGTTGTCTCATCGACATTCAGCACCTCTTCAGCATATGTGATTTGGCTTAGTCCTAATTTCTCAGCAACTTGTGGGCCAACTTGCGCGGTATCTCCATCAATGGCTTGTCTACCACCGATGATGATATCATAATCGCCTATTTTCTTGATAGCTGTTGCCAACGCATACGAAGTGGCTAATGTATCAGCACCGGCAAAAGCACGGTCAGAGAGCAAATAGCCATTGTCGGCTCCTCGGTACAATCCTTCGCGGATAATTTCTGCGGCACGTCCAGGACCCATTGTCAACAAGGTGACGGTTGATTCAGGATGCGCATCCTTTAGGCGTAAAGCCTGTTCTAAAGCATTCAGGTCTTCCGGATTAAAAATAGCAGGAAGAGCAGCTCTGTTCACTGTTCCGTCTTCCTTCATGGCGTCTTTTCCTACGTTTCGAGTATCAGGAACCTGTTTTGCTAATACAATTATTTTTAAACTCATCTTTAAAATTATAAGATTATTATATTCTTTATTCTTATATTCTTTGTTCTTATGCTGCAAATGTAGCTATTTAATTGTGATTAAGAAATAAATTATAGTTACTTTTGTGTGTTTCCCAAGCAAATACGGAGGGAAATTGATGAAAAAAATGTTTTTCATTTGGTTTATGGACTTGAAAATATAACTATATCTATGTATAAGACATTGTTATCATTGCCGCCTAATTTGGTGGACTGCTTTCATGAATTGGAAGGAGCGGAGCCAAAAGAGTGGTTTTGCTCTTCCGACCCGGTCGGTGAAAGATTGGGTTCTGGTGGAGGAACGACTTGGTTGTTGGAGGCTTGTTGGCAGAAGGAGGGGAGTAATCAACCGTTTGAAGATTGGTTGAAACAAGAAAAGCGCATCCTGCTTCATGCGGGTGGGCAGAGCAGAAGGCTTCCTGCTTACGCACCATCGGGCAAGGTGTTGACTCCGGTTCCGGTGTTCAGGTGGGCACGTGGACAGCGTCTCTCCCAGAATCTGCTTTCATTACAACTGCCTTTATATCGGAAGATTATGGATAAAGCACCCGCTTCGCTGCACACGTTGATTGCCAGCGGGGATGTGTATATCCGTTCAATGGCTCCTTTGCAAAATATACCGGATGCCGATGTGGTTTGTTATGGCTTGTGGGTTGACCCCGGATTAGCTACCCATCATGGCGTGTTTGTATCTGACCGTAGGACTCCCGAAGTGTTGGACTTCATGTTGCAAAAGCCATCATTGGAAGAGTTGGGCAAGTGGTCGCAAACACATCTCTTCTTAATGGATATCGGCATTTGGCTGTTGAGTGACAAGGCGGTTGCTTTGTTGCAGAGACATTCCAAGAGTGTAGATGGCAAGGCATGGAATTTCTATGACCTCTATTCTGACTTTGGTCGTGCGTTGGGAACGCATCCGGCTGTTTCAGATGAGGATGTCAACCAGTTGTCTGTTGCCATCTTGCCATTGCCAGGTGGTGAGTTCTATCATTATGGGACAACGCCAGAGCTGATTTCTTCCACCTTGGCAGTTCAGAATTTAGTGGCTGACCAGCGTGTTATCATGCAGCGTAAGATAAAGCCCCATCCTGCCATGTTTGTCCAAAATACGATAATCCGTAAACCGCTTACGGCTGCCAATTCCAATGTCTGGATTGAGAATAGTATGATAGGCTCGAACTGGATCTTGAATGACCATCATGTGATTACGGGTGTGCCGGTGAATGATTGGCATATCGAGTTGCCTGCCGGAATCTGTTTGGATGTCGTTCCTTGGAAGGAACACGATTATGTGGCTCGTCCGTATGGCTATTATGACTTGTTCAAGGGTGCAAGGGATGAGGAAACGACCGTTTGGATGGGAATGCCGGTCGGAGAATGGATGAAGCAACGGGATGTCACATTGCCGGACTTTGCCGATTTGCAAAATGCACCGTTGTTCCCGGTCTGCCATTCCGTCGAAGAATTAGAGCTGGTATTCCGTTGGATGATAAAAGAGCCGGGATTGGAGCAGGGTAAAGCAATATGGGAAAAGGCATACAAAGTTTCCGCTAACCAGTTGTCGGACCAAGCGAACCTTCGCCGGTTGATGGCGCAGCGGGAATCTTTCCGGAAGGAAGATTGGTCGTTGTTGGCAAAGAACCACTTAAAGAGCGTCTTTTATCAGCTGGACTTGAAAGATGCCGCTTCGGAGTTTGTACGTTTAGGTTTGGAGGCTCCAGCTCCTCTTCCCGAAGATGAACCTTTGATGAAGCAGATACACAACCGGATGTTACGTTCCCGTATTTTCCATTTGGAAGGAAAAGAGGCGAAGGAGGAGCAACAAGCAGCCTTTGCCTTGTTGAGGGAAGGAATGACGCGGATGGTTGAATTGGAGAAGATGTCTCCAAAGCTGAATGTCTATTCCGACCAAATAGTTTGGGGACGTAGCCCGGTGAGGATAGACTTGGCTGGTGGATGGACGGATACGCCTCCCTATTGCCTCTTTGCAGGTGGGAACGTGGTGAATGTGGCAATAGAATTGAATGGGCAACCGCCTTTGCAAGTTTATATCAAACCTTCCAAAGAACCGCTTATCATCCTTCGTTCAATAGATTTGGGAGCGATGGAGGTGGTGAGGACTTGGGAGGAGTTGGCTGATTTCCGTAAGGTCGGTTCTCCTTTCTCCATTCCGAAAGCAGCATTGTCGTTGGCTGGTTTCTTGCCTCGTTTCTCGGCGGATTGTTATGCCTCCTTGGAGGAACAGTTGAAAAAGGGATTGGGATGTGGCTTGGAAATAACCTTGTTGGCGGCAATCCCTGCAGGATCAGGTTTGGGTACAAGTTCTATTTTGGCTGCAACCGTGTTGGGCTCTATCTCTGATTTCTGCGGATTGGGTTGGGATAAAGCGATGATAGGAAACCGTACCTTGGTATTGGAGCAGCTCCTGACGACGGGCGGTGGTTGGCAAGACCAGTTCGGTGGAGTGCTACATGGTTTGAAGTTGCTTCAAACCAGCGATGGATTCAATCAAAACCCACAAGTACGTTGGCTGCCGGAATACCTTTTTACAGATCCGGAATACCAATCTTGCCATATCCTTTATTATACAGGCATTACCCGTGTAGCAAAGAGTATCTTGGAAGAGATTGTCCAAGGGATGTTCTTGAATAGCCATAGCCATTTGAAGCTCCTTTCCGAAATGAAGGAGCATGCGTTGGAACTGTTCGACGTGATTCAAGAGGGCAGCTTTGAGAAGTACGGCAAATTGGTATTGAAGTCTTGGGAGCAAAACAAGGCGTTGGATGCGGGGACCAATCCTCCGTCCGTAGAATCCATTATCCATCGGATCAAGGATTGGGCGTTGGGATATAAGTTGCCGGGAGCCGGAGGTGGAGGCTATCTTTATATGGTAGCAAAAGATCCGGAGGCGGCATCAAGAATCCGCCAGGAATTGACGTTTCATCCGGTAAATGCCAATGCCCGTTTGGTTGAAATGTCATTGTCTAAAAAAGGATTGCAAATCAGTAGGTCTTAAAATATAAACAGAATCATCACAATATATATATAATTATGGTATACAAAGAGTGTGATATTTCCGGAGTATGGATTATTGAACCGAAAGTGTTCAATGATGCGAGAGGATATTTCATGGAAGCCTTCAAGCAAGAGGAGTTTGAAGCTCATGTTGGGAAGGTGGATTTTGTACAAGATAACGAATCTCGTTCGTCAAGAGGCGTATTGCGCGGATTGCATTACCAATTACCTCCTTTCTCGCAAGCCAAGTTGGTGCGAGTGGTCAAAGGTCGTGTGCTGGATATAGCGGTGGATTTAAGGAAAGATTCGCCAACTTTTGGTAAATATATATCGGTTGAATTGTCGGACGAGAACAAGCGGCAATTGTTTATTCCGCAAGGTTTTGCCCATGGATTCCATGTGCTGAGCGAAGAGGCGGTATTTACATATAAAGTGGACAATCCTTATCGTCCTGCTTATGAAAGGGGCATTCGGTATGACGACCCGCAGATTGCGGTGGATTGGAAGATAGAACCGGATGAACAACTCTCCCTCTCTGAGAAAGATCAAAAAGCTCCTCTGTTTGGGGAGGCGGAGTTGGATAACTTGTCGGACAAGAAGTTGAAGCGGACTTACTTGGTGACGGGTGCGGCTGGATTTATTGGTGCGAACTTTATTAAATATATGTTGGCGAACCATGTTGATGTACGTATTGTCATATTGGATTCGCTGACTTATGCTGGCAATTACAAGACGATTGAAAAGGATATAGACGAATATCGTTGCTTCTTTGAGTATGGCAGCATCAATGATACGGATTTGATTAGACGGTTGTTTGAGAAATATCCGATTACGAATGTCGTTAATTTTGCTGCCGAAAGCCATGTGGACCGTAGTATCATGAATCCGGGTCTCTTTGTGGAAACCAATGTCTTGGGTACGCAAGCCTTGTTGGATGGGGCAAAAAAGGCTTGGACTGTTGGCAAGGATTCCGTTGGGTATCCGGTTTGGCGGGAAGGTGTGCGCTTCCATCAAGTCTCAACGGACGAAGTGTATGGCAGTTTAGGAGCGGAGGGCTATTTTACGGAAACGACTCCGTTGGCTCCGCATAGTCCGTATAGTGCATCCAAGACCGGTGCGGATTTGTTGGTGTTGGCATATAAGGATACATATAAGATGCCGGTAAGCATAACCCGTTGCTCCAACAACTATGGACCTTACCATTTCCCGGAGAAGTTGATACCGTTACTCATCAAGAACATATTGGAAGGGAAGTCGTTGCCTATTTATGGCGATGGTTCGAATGTAAGGGATTGGCTCTACGTGGAGGATCATTGCAAAGCCATTGATTGGGTGGTAAGTAAAGGCAGGGTAGGCGAGATTTATAATGTCGGCGGGCATAATGAAAAGACAAACTTGGAAATAGTGAAGTTGGTCATTCGTACCATTCGCAGTTTGATGGAAGAGCATCCTGCATACCGCCAGGTTTTAAAGAAGCGGGTAATAGGAGCTGACGGGGAATTATCCGTAGATTGGATAAATGACAGCCTGATTACTTTTGTAAAAGACCGCTTGGGGCATGACCAGCGTTATGCCATCGACCCTACGAAGATTCATGGTGAATTGGGATGGATTCCTGAAACCTCATTCGAGGAGGGTATCAAGAAAACGATAGGTTGGTATTTGGATAACCAGAAATGGGTGGAAGATATTGTGGACGGTTCATACGAACAATACTACAACAAACAGTATTACGGTAAAGAAGAGTAAAAAAAGGAGGTTCCGACCTCTTCCCAAAAAGCATACTACCTTTTTTCAAAAAGCATACTACCTTTTTGGGAAAAGCATACTACCTTTTGGCGAAGAGGTCGGAACTTGGAATTTTAGCTGTTATTAATATGTCCATTAAAACAGTGTTTAAACGCTGTTTAAACAGCATTTAAATGCTGTTTTAAAAGATGGCTTGTGCAATAAATCAGACAGGATTGTTTATACATCTATATACATCTCATCCGCATGTGTGATCTGTTGATCGGCGGGCGGTAACTTCATATAATCTCCATAGAGCGATTTCAGGTAATCGTCATACCGTTCCGCACCTAACAACCGGATAGACTCGAAAGGATAATATACCGGTTCTCCTAAGATGGACTTATCCATGATTTCCCGCTCTTTCCAATGGCCATAATAATTACTTACCTGTTTGCTGGTTGAATAATCCGGTTTTTGAATCCATTGGTCGATGAAGTCTGCCAAATCCCTCTCCCGGAAAGGGAGAGCCTTGATAAGGGCGGCTACCCATTTTTTCCCTCCTTTGCGAATGGAAAGGGTGCAGAACTTACCTTCATGGATGCGTTCCAACAAGAAGGCAATCCGGCTATGTAGTTTCCCGAAGAAAGATTCCGAATCTGCCCCGTCTAAAGGGAAAATATCGATTGCAATGCCGTTGTAGAAACCTTCCTTTTGTTCCCCGAACACCTTTTCAAAGAGTTTGCTCCCTTTGAGTTGCATTTTGACGAACCCTTTCTTCATGGCCTCCGAGTCGTTCCGGCCGATAAGTTCGAGGGATGCCGGCAGCTCCTCTTTGGCTATGGAGATGAACTTCTGGAAGAAGGGACGTGGAATCCCGAAATCCATATCGTCATCCCAAGGGATAAATCCTTGATGCCGGATGGCTCCCAACATGGTCCCTCCCAACATATAATATGGTATATGATGCTTTTGGCACAATTTGTCAAAAGCAATGGCGATATGTAGTAGTTGCCGGTGGCACTCGGTTATGTCAATTTGTTTCAGCATTAAAATTTGTTTTTGATGGACCTTCCTTTAACGATACATGCATTGAGCCAGTCGCAGAGAGCATACCAATGTTTGGAAAGTAAAAATACCGTTACTTTATGAAACCAAGCACACTCTTTATAATATTTCTGTAGGAACAGGATTTGTTCCGGAGCCAGGCTCTTCAGGATACGGATGCGTTCCTCTTTCGGCTTGGCAGTACTCTTTTGGTAGAGTGAACCAATCGAACGTCTGACTAAATATTCAGAAATGACATTGTATACGAAAGGGAGCGATGATTCGGGGATATCGAACCGTTCAGCTATGATGCGCATATTGGTTAGGTACGTCTCATAGCAGGTGTATTCGCTCTCAAACGAATTGATCTTTTGGGAGAGGGAACCCGATTTGCTTCGGATAAAATAGTTGTAGTTCGCCCCTTTGATGGTCCTGACTTTATCAATATGGCAAAGATAGGTCAGCATGAACATCACATCTTCCGCATAATGGATCTTCGTGTTGAAACGGATACCATGTTGGTTTAAGACAGAGCGGTTGTAGAGTTTGCCAACCATGAATCCTTGTCTGTTGAGGTGCCGCTCTTTGAAAGCCACATCCATGTTCCCTTTTCCGAATGTTTCATCCTCAAAGCAGTGAGGCTCCTTTTTCCCGTTGGTGTAGAGTTTGGTGTAACCTTGCATGATTAGCGTGTCCCGATGCCCGTTTGCTTCCTCGTATAAGTTTTGTAAATAGTGCGGTTCAACGGTATCATCCGAATCAATGAAGCAAATCCATTCACCTTCCGATTTTTCGATACCCAAATTGCGGGCCGTGCTGACTCCTCCGTTCTGTTTATGTACGACATGGAAACGGGGGTCTTGGGAAACGAATGAATCGCATATCTCGGCTGATCGGTCTTTGCTGCCATCGTCAATCAACCAAACTTCAAAATCCGTGAAAGATTGTTGGCTGACAGATTGCAGGCAGGGAACCAAATAAGACTCCACATTATATACAGGAATGATAATTGAAACTTTCATCAGGACAGACTTCTCATATTACTCTATGCAAAGGTATAACAAAAAAGGGAAATAGTGACAGAAAGGGATAAAAAAACCGAGAAAACAAGGGCTTTGATTTGCCATTGTTGCGTAATTGGTTATCATTTGTAACTATCAATATGATATTTTACGAGGGTAAATATTGCTTTATAAGGATAAATATCTTGATATAAGAGTTAAATAATATATATAATATATCAAAATGTCACGAAATATTTGGTGGTATCCCATTTATATATCATCTTTGCAGTGTCAAATTAAAACGACCTAATAAAAACTATAAAAACAATAAATTAGTCATGAGAACTCAAATTCTATCTAAAGCTATTTTTACTCTGCTGTTAGCAGTAATGTGTGGTTTTGCAGCTCAGGCATCCTCTCCGCGTAACTATCTGTATGACACAAAGGAGGAGAATGGCCTAATCGTTTCAAAAACTATTTTCTTGCAATCCGATAATGGTATGTTGGACAAACAGGTGAAGTATGAATTTGCTTACGGGGCTAATGGTAAAGTATCAGTGAAGAAAGCGTATCGTTGGAATGCCATGGTTGAGAAATGGGTACCTTTCTATCAGGCTGAATATACTTATGATGAAAAGAATAACGAAATTCAGTATGTATATGGTTTGTGGAACAATAAGACAAACAAATACGATATGAATGTACAGAATATGGTTATTCCTTTTTCAAACTACAACGAAATCTTTTCATAAGCGTATATATTAAACAGTGGAGAAGCGGGAGGCGGGATGCTTACCGCTTTTTTTTGCTTCTACCTTTTCAGTCTGACCTTTTTATGTGTACTTTTGCACAAAAATTAGAGATTAGTAATGAACGAAGTAAAAGCTCAGCATATTCATATAGATGAATTTGATTATCCGTTGCCGGATGAAAGAATCGCTAAGTTCCCTTTGGCTAAACGTGACGAGTCGAAATTGTTATTATACAAAGAGGGTCAGGTTGGTGAAACCATATTCAAGCATATCACAGATTATCTCCCTGCTGGATCGTTGATGGTATTTAATAATACGCGGGTGATCCAGGCACGTCTGCTTTTCCAGAAAAGTACGGGTGCGCGCATTGAAGTGTTCTGTTTAGAGCCGATTTCTCCTCGTGATTATGCCTTGGTGTTCCAGCAAACGGAGAGGTGTAGCTGGAACTGTTTGGTGGGAAACTTGAAGAAGTGGAAAGAGGGCGTTTTGCAACGGACTGTCTCTATACAAGGGGAAGAGGTGGTTTTATCTGCGGAGAAAAAGGAGAGCCATGGCGATTCCCACATCGTGGAGTTCTCTTGGGACAATCCCAAATATACGTTTGCTGACCTCTTGGATGCGGCTGGCGTGTTGCCGATTCCTCCTTATTTGCATAGGGAGACGGAGAAGAGCGATTTGCAAACCTACCAAACGGTTTATTCAAAAATAAAGGGATCTGTAGCTGCTCCTACTGCCGGGCTTCATTTCACCCCGGAAGTGTTGTCAGATATCGATGCTCATGGCATTGGCAGGGAAGAGGTGACGCTTCATGTGGGTGCGGGAACCTTCAAGCCTGTGAAAAGTGAAACGCTGGAAGGGCATGAGATGCATACCGAATTTATCTCGGTGCGTAGGAGTTCTATCGAGAAAATACAGAAAAGTTTGGGTAATATCATTGCCGTAGGCACCACTTCGGTCCGTACCTTGGAAAGCCTGTATTATATGGGGGTAATCCTCTCTAACCATCCCGATGCCACTTCAGAAGATTTGGTAGTCAAGCAATGGATGCCGTATGAGGAAAAGAACAATGTCTTGTCTGCCTACGATGCTTTGCAGCAGATATTGGATTACTTGGACCGTCATGATGCCGATCGCCTGGTGACAGCTACGCAAATCATCATTGCTCCGGGTTATACATTTAAGATTGTACGTGGTATCGTGACCAACTTCCACCAACCCAAGAGTACGTTGATTCTGTTGATTTCCGCTTTTGTGAAGGGAAACTGGAAACCGATTTATGAGTATGCGTTGTCGCACGACTTCCGTTTCTTGAGCTACGGCGATAGCTCTTTGCTGTTATAAATAACGTGAGTTCGACGAATTTAAAATAAGGCAAGCTGTGTATCAATCGTTCTCGAAACATTGATACACGGTTTCTTTGGGAAACAGCAGTAAGCTGCGATTGCACCCAAGAGGTTGACAATGAAATTATCAAAAGTCCTATGTGTCGCATGACCACGGTAGGCAATTTTCGTTTAGAATACATAATGCAAAAAAGATGGTTGAAACATCTTTGAAATTTGATATTCAAATAGAGGGTATGCCTGCAGATGTCAATATTAAGTATAACTGTAAATGGTAATTCATACAAATCAAATTCAAGAATAATTTATAAATGAAACTTATTAGTTTGTTTTCTGGAGCAGGAGGTCTTGACAAAGGCTTTCATAAAGCAGGCTTTCGTACTGTTGTAGCCAACGAGTTCGATTCCAAATCTGCCCAACATTTAAGGCGAACTTTCCTGATACACACCTTATAGAAGGTGACATTCGCAATGTTAAAGAGAGCGAATTTCCTGAACATGTGGCAGGAATCATAGGTGGACCTCCATGCCAATCTTGGAGTGAAGCAGGCAGTCTTAAGGGGATTGAAGATGCCCGAGGACAGTTGTTCTATGAATATATTCGAGTGTTGAAAGCCAGACAACCTCTTTTCTTTGTGGCAGAGAATGTTTCTGGAATGTTAGCAAAACGCCATACTGAAGCAGTCAAGGGCTTTATGCGCTTATTTGATGAAGCTGGGTATGATGTTAATCTCAAAATGTTAAATGCGAATGATTATGATTGTCCTGAAGACAGAGACCGCGTGTTCTATATAGGCTTTAGGAAAGACTTGAATATTCATGATTTCGAATACCCCGCCCCATGTGAGCATAAACCAACTCTTCGTGAATACATTTGGGATTTAAAAGAGAATGCTATTCCTGCTTTGGAAAAAAATAAAACAAATGACGACAAATGTGCAATTCCTAATCATGAATATTTCATAGGGGCTTTCTCTCCAATTTTTATGTCACGAAATCGGGTAAGAGGATGGGATGAACCGGGTTTTACAGTTCAGGCAAGTGGACGTCAATGTCAGTTGCACCCTCAGGCTCCTAAAATGATTAAAGTTGAGAAAAACAAGCAGATTTTTGTACCAGGACAGGAGCATTTGTACAGAAGAATGACAGTACGGGAGGTGGCACGTGTCCAAACCTTTCCAGATAACCATGTTTTTCTTTATACAGATATGGATATGGGATATAAGATGATAGGTAATGCCGTGCCAGTTAACCTTGCTTACCATGTCGCTATGAGTATCCGCAGGGCATTAGAGAATCATGGTGTATGCATGGAAAATGCTTGAACTTTAATGATGTGGAAAGGTGTAATCGAGAGGGCGATTCCTTGGTTGCGTAATAAATAATGATGGTGGCTTATAGCATAACTATGAAAAATAATGAATGTAATTTCTCTTTTTGCAGGATGTGGAGGTCTTGACCTTGGTTTTGAAAGGGCTGGATTCAATGTTGTATGGGCTAATGAGTTGGATGAATCAATACATCAAACATACAAACTCAATCATCCGAATACAATATTGAACACCCTTGATGTACGTATGCTTTCAAGTGCTGATATGCCTGATTGTGATGGTATTATAGGTGGTCCTCCATGTCAAGCATGGAGTGAAGGAGGAAAACGTTTGGGAATAGAAGATCCTCGTGGTCTGCTATTCCTTGACTATATACGCATAGTAAAGGAAAAGAAACCTAAATTCTTTCTTATAGAAAATGTTCAAGGTATTCTTGACGAAAAACATAGAGATTCCTTGAACTACTTTCTTAGATTACTAACAGAATCTGGTTATCAGGTAAATTTCGAATTGCTTAATGCTGCCGATTATAAGGTTCCACAAGATAGATTCCGTGTGTTTTCATTGGAATTAGAAATGATTTGAAAAACAAGTATGTTTTTCCTGATGCCGCTTGCTCTACTCCGATAACTCTACGTCAGGCCATAGGAGACATCAAAGAAAGTCCTCGGTGTTACAACAACGAGATAGTTGACAAACCAAACTTTTTGCGTTCGAACCACGATACATATACTGGCGCATACGATAGTAAATATATGGCAAGAAACAGGGTTCGCTCATGGGATGAGCCTTCATTCACCATGCAAGCACAGGCGAGGAATACTCCACAGCATCCTCAAGCACCTAAAATGACTTATGTGTCTGCTAATCAAAGAATCTTTGCAAGAGGGTTTGAGCATTTATACAGGAGACTAAGTGTCAGAGAATGTGCAAGGATACAAACTTTCCCTGACAACTTTGTGTTTATATATTCTGATGTAAAGGATGGATATAAAATGGTTGGCAATGCCGTTCCTCCTCGTTTAGCATGGTTTCTTGCTGTTCAGATGAAACAAGCCTTTTCTGATTGTATAACATGAGCAAATATCAAAAGCAGTTCAGTATTAAAGGACCGAAGAGGTTCTATTCTTCGAAGAATAATCTGCTATTTAAACAGCGTTTAAACGGCGTTAAAACAGTGTTTTAATGACGATTTATAACACCGCACCTGCTAATTTAGTAGGCGACGTGTCCATGTCGCTGTCAACCTGACTTTGATTGATTCTGACACACCAAAAAGGGGCTGTATCATTGAATACAGCCCCTTCCTATACTCTTTGCTCTGAAAGTCTTAGAGGTCTTTATCTATGTTATATGTACCAGCCGTATAGATCTTTGCTTCTGTTTCACCAGGAAGAGTGACGGTTGCGGTAGCACCTTCCGGGATGGAGAACTTCCAAATCCATTTGTCGCCTTCGTATTTCCATTCACTTTGGATAAGACCGGCAGCAGATTTATATTCTGCTTTCATGAATCCCAAACGTTTGTCGGGTACAGGCTTCATAATGATGTTCTTGAAACCCGGTTGTTGCGTATCCGCAGAGATTCCGGCTGCCGTTTTCCATATCCATTCGCAGACACATCCGTAAGCATAATGGTTGAAGCTGTTCATGCCAGCCGGTCCCATGCCCTTATCGAGCATATAACTGTTCCAACGTTCCCAAATAGTGGTGGCGCCGTTGTCCACAGAATAGAGCCAGCTTGGGTTTTTGCGTTGGAAGAGCAGTTCATAAGCAATGTCCACCATTCCATTTTCCGTCAATGTATTCATCAAGATGGAAGTGCCCAAGAAACCAGTCTGCAAGCAGTTGCCGTGGTCGGTGAAGTTTTGACGCAAGCGGGCAATCATATCTTCTTTCGCTTTGCCTTCCACCAAGCCATTCTTCAAGGCGAAGAGGGCAGGGGTCTGCATGGTGTTGAGGATGACAGACTTGAATGTGCCGTCAGGATTCATGAATGTATTTTGGGCATATTGCTTTGCCTCTGCTTGCATCTTTTCATACTTAGCCACGTCACGGCCTGTGGCTTTAGCCATTTCAGCCATCATGCCCGCATCCATAGCCCAATAGCAAGCACTCAGGTAGTTCCAATAGTTGATTGCTTCAGGCTTGATGAAACTCTTTCCGTTCTTGTCATGGTCGAATATGCCGCCACCGCAACTTTCAAGAGGTTCGTAGCTCAGCCAGTCACCCCATTGGTAATTGCCATTTTGGTCGCTGTTGACGTTATGGTCATATTTCGTTTCATTAAGATGGTCGAGGTATTTCTCCATGGAAACCCAACTCTCATCGATGATTTGCTTGTCGTCAAACTGCTTCCAAACGACCCAAGGCACAATGACACCGGCATCCGACCAGCCTAAGCGCATCATCGAGGTCGGTTCTGCCCCATATTGAGCCACAGGAGCCACGCCCGGATATCCGCCTAACTCATGTTGGGTGTCACGCATGTCACGCATCCACTTATGGAAGAACTTGTTGGTGTTGGCAAAGAAGGTGCCTGTCTCGGAGAACACCTGGGTGTCTGCAGTCCAGCCAAGACGCTCATTGCGTTGCGGGCAGTCGGTTGGCACGGAGAGATAGTTGGAACGTTGCCCCCAAATGGTATTGCTGATAAGCTGGTTGATTGACGGGTTGCCAGTAGTGATGGTTCCTGTCTCCATCTCCTTGGTGATGGAGGTGACAGGGATGGATTCCAATTGCTTGATCTTAACTTCGTCTGTTGCTGTCACAGAGATGAAACGATAGCCGAAGAAAGTGTTATGCGGAGTAAAGCTTGCATAATCCTTATTGTCGGCGAAAGTATAGTCAAGAATCATGCCCGTGTCTTGCATACGCAAGTTGGTGCGATGGCAACTACCTTCAGGACCATCCATGCCACGCTCTTTTGCGCCATTTCCATCGTTAAGCAACTCGGAAGGGAGGCAAGTCAGCTTGGTGCCAGCTTTCGCACTGAATACAAATGAAGGCACAGCGGCAGCGTTCTGCCCGAAATCGACTACCAATGTTTCGCCAGCCGGTAAGACTATCTCTTGGTCCGGTTGAAACTCTTTCGTGATTACAATTTTACCGTAAGCATTCTCGCTTTCACCCGTCACACCTTTCCATGCATAAGCAAGTTTGGGTTTCAATGCCAAATCGTGGCGCAAGTAAATCTCTGCACCGTCTGAAGGGAGGATTTCACCACTAAATTCGGTATTCTTCTCAGGAGTGCCCAACGCTTGCAGGTTCTCAAATCCGGGAACTTCACGGGCATCGTATTCCTCTCCGTCAAAGATGGCGGCATGTTTCACAGGACCTGCGATACCGGCTTTCCAGTCAGTAGTGTTGCTGCCGTACAATTTCTTGGAACCATCGACAAAGGTGAGCTCCAATACGCCACGGAAGGCTACTTTCTTACCAATCATCCCTTCATGTCCGCCAGGAGTGATGATTTTATCAGCCCACCATCCCGGGGTTACTTGCACAGCCAATTGGTTCTCGGCATCAGCCGCCGTATGGAAAGCCTTGGTAATGTCATAGGTGAAAGAACGTTTGGTCTTAATGTAGTGGGTAAAGCCCGGTTTGAGTATCTCTTCCCCGACAGGCTTGCCATTGACATAAAGGTCATACACGCCCAATCCGGTAGTCATCCAGCGTGCGTTGGTCACCTTTTGCTCGTTCCGGAGCGTGGTGACAAACCAACTGGCACCATCAGCCGCCCGTTCGTTATTACCGGTGATCTTGCCTGTCACCACAGGCGCATTGGCAGCCGATATCCATTCGGATTCATGCCATGCGGAATTGTCTAACGCCGCAGTGCGGGAAGTAAGCTGGTCGGAAGAGGGAGAACCGCATCCCCACAGCGTCATGAATGCAATGCCGACCGCCATGTTTCTCATGATGTTTCTTTTCATCTTGTTATTGATTTTAATTAGCACTATTGATTAAAATATAAGTCCCTTGTTGTCATGCCATCATCTTACTGAACAATCGGTTTGTGAAATCAATAAGCAGGGAAAAATGAATGACATAACAAAAATAGTAATTAATCCATAAGATATTGCATCTTTTTTAGGAAAACTTGTTGATTACATATATGTGTCCTATCCTTGTATAGGATAATAAACTGTATACCTGTCGGCGGAATTAAATTGATTGCCCATTTCAAGCAAAATCTGATGAAGGTAAATTATGCGACACTGTCGCATAATTCTCCAAAATCAATGTTTCAATTTGTGGATAATAACGATAGAACAGTCGTACTGATTGGAAAAGAGTTACATTCAATCCTTTTTGCGCAACACGTTTTTCTAGATTCTTCAACAATCTGTTCAAAGGATATACCCTGAATGTCGTTTGCTGATTGTTCCATGCTATATGGTCTTAATTCTTTCACAAAAGTACGAAAAATGTGGAAGATACAGGTTATATCTCCCCATTGAATTACAGGATTCTCGACTTGGCCACCCTTGCGGTATGCCTCGAATAATGCGGAAGCCTTATCGTAATGTCCCAATGTTGCATAATCTTCTGCCATGAAATACCTTATTGAAGGTACAGATGATTTTAATTCAACTTGATACTTCTCTAAAATTTCTTTGCCATACTCGATAGCACTGTCAGGTTCATTATAGAATTGGCTAATAAAAAAACTTGAAAGTGGATGTAGGAAAGGAGTCTGTAAGTTCTGTCCTTTTGATATATACAAACTCCTAAGTTCAGCCCAATCACTGCCATTCATAGCTTCACCTATTCTCTCGTCAATGCTTTTTACTTGTTTACTTTACATATAGAAGCGTCTTACTCTCTGTTGATTCTTTCCACCAATTCATCTGGTGTAAGTATCTCCATTTTTGAGAATCCGAACCACTTTTTGCCCAAGTCCTTGATAGATGCTCCTATATGATATACATCATCGTCTATACAAAGGAAGCGGTCATGCGACAAACGGAATGTTTCAACATCAATCGGTGCATATTGAGCGTTATGACGGTCTATGTCAAGCTGGAAATGACGGCTTATCTGTTGAGTATAGATGACGGCAGACACGCAATTTTCTCTTTTATCGAGCAATGTAAGTACAGTCTCGTCAACATAGTTGTCGATAAGGATAATACGTTTCTTTGCACTCTTAATCAAGTCGGACACGAAAGTATAGGCATCATAAATTTGCCCATTGTAGAACACACCTTGTTTCGGTTTTGCATTGCCTTCATCCAGTCTGCGAAACACCTCGTCTATGCGTTTGTCTGTTTCTTGTTGATGTTGCTGCATTTCCAATTGATGGTACTCAATTGTTTCCAGGCGGCTGAACACAGAAGCGTTGTTCACCATAAAATGACGCATGGAAACAAAGGCTCGCATGATTTGAATATTTACATCTATTGCAGTTTGTGAACGGAGAACACTACTAAGCATAGCCACACCTTGCTCAGTGAAAGCATACGGCATATATTTGAGGTGTTGACCTTGCTTTTCGTTTAAGGTCACAATTTGTGACCTTAAACATTCTTCCTTTGTCAATTGAAACCGAAAATCATCAGGAAAGCGTTCAATATTGCGTTTAACAGCCTGATTGAGGACTTTAGCTTCTACACCATACAGCGTTGCCAAGTCTTTATCAAGCATAACTTGCTGTCCTCTAATCACTTTTATTAGAGTCTCTATATTATCCACGACAACCAACGGGTCACGATTTGTGGTCAGTTCGTTGTTCTCTGTCTTTTCTGTTATATCTGCCATATTTATATCCATTTTCAAAATCACAAATTGTGACCTTAAATGTAAGGTTTATTGTTGCATGCAAAGGTAGTGCTTTTAGCCTTTAAACCACTATTGCACAAAACCTTTCTTTGAAAAGGATGTAAAATTAATAGTTTTATTGTGGTGATTGTACTTTTAGTAATCGCTAAACTCGTTGCACCGTACTCACACCCTTACCACTCAGCTTCGCCACATCTCGAACGGAATATCCCTTGCGTCCGAGTTTTCCACTTTTCTCTATATACCGCTTCAGTCCAGACTGCAATCGGAATGAGATATCCGATGGTTAGACCCACTTGGGATAATTGGGGTTATTTTATATCCATCTTCTTCCAATGCGGCTTGTAGTTCAGCCACGCTTTTCTCTTCATTCTCAAATTCGATTGTTGCGACAGGAGGATCTAAAGTAACAGTAGCTGTCACACCTTCTATCTGGTTTAGAATCTTTTCTACTCTCATCCGGCAGTGGTTGCACATCATGCCTTCGATGTTGTACGTCTGTTTCATTTTTGTCTTATTTATGATAGGTTGAACATTTGATTCTTTTGTTGTCCTCTTGAATTTAAGCCGTAAACTGTTGCTCACTACACTGACGCTGCTGAATGCCATAGCCGCTCCGGCTATCATCGGGTTCAGCAGAAAGCCATTTATCGGGTACAATATCCCGGCTGCAACCGGAATGCCTATGATGTTGTAGATAAATGCCCAAAATAGATTTTGACGAATCGTTTTGACGATGGCGGAAGAGAGCTGTATGGCTTCTGCTATCTTGGTCAAGTCGGATGAAATGAGGGTCATTTGGGCAACATCCATGGCGATGTCACTACCTTTTCCCATCGCAATGCTTAGATTGGCTTGCGCCAAAGCGGCACTGTCGTTTATGCCGTCACCAGCCATTGCCACGCATCTGCCGGACTGTTGAAGTTGTTTGATGAATGCCGCTTTTTGTTCGGGCAGCATTTCAGCTTGGTAGTGATGAATGCCTGCCTGTTCCGCTATTGCTTTTGCCGTATTGGCATTGTCTCCGGTCAGTAGATAAACGGAGATTCCCCTCTCTTCCAATGAACGCACCGCCTGTTGCGACGTGGGTTTGATTGGATCGGCAACAGCCACCCAAGCCAAAGCCTCCTGTCCGTTTGCAAACCAAACAATGGTGTTGGCTTTTGCAGCCGCTTTTTCTGCCTCATGGTTTAGCGTATCGGGTAAATGGATATGATTCTCTTCCATCATCTTTTTGTTCCCGGCAAGATAGAGTTTCCCGTCCGCATAGCCTTGTATGCCTTTGCCGGTCAGGCTCTCGAATTGACTGATGGGACAATCCGGGGCGGCAGATAAATAGTGGGTGATGGCATCAGCCAATGGATGTTCGGAAAGCTTTTCCAGACTGTGGAAAATGGATATTGATCGGCGGTTGTCCTCTTCTGCCCACATCGCTTGGGTAACGACTGGTTTCCCTTCCGTGATGGTTCCGGTCTTGTCCAAGATGACTGTATCTATTTTGCAAGCAATCTCCAAACTTTCCGCATCTTTGATCAAGATGCCGTTTTCAGCACCTTTCCCGATTCCAACCATAATGGCAGTGGGTGTCGCCAATCCCAATGCGCAAGGACAAGCAATGATGAGTACGGTAATCGCACTCAATAATCCTTGAGTAATGCCGGTAGTTGAGGGAGTTAAACAAATCCATGCCACGAATGTGACGAAAGAGAAGATGAGAATGGCGGGCACAAAAACGGCGGCTATTTTGTCTACCAGCTTCTCGATAGGAGCTTTGCTGCCTTGTGCCTCTTGTACATAGTGGATAATGTGGGCTAACACGGTGTCGTTATCCACCTTGTCCGCTTTGAACCGGAAACTTCCCTTCAGGTTGATGGTGCCGGCAAAGACCATTCCGCCTTTCTCTTTTTTCACGGGAACAGATTCTCCGCTGAGCATGCTTTCATCCACATACGAATTCCCTTCCATCACCATGCCGTCTGCGGCAATCCGCTCTCCCGGTTTCACTACTATGAGGTCCTCTTTTCCTATTTGGTCAACGGGGACTTTTTGTTCATTCCCGTTTGCGTCGATGATGGTTACAAGCTGGGGGCGTAAATCCATCAGTTTCTTTATGGAAGATGAAGCATTGCCTTTCGCCCTTTCCTCCAAGTACCGTCCTAATAAAATAAAGGTGATGATGACGCTGGCTGCTTCGAAATAGACATGAGGTTGCACTCCTCTGTCTGTCCAGAACTCCGGGAAGAAAAGATTGAATACGCTGAACAGATAGGCGATGCCTGTGCTGTTGGCGACCAATGTGTCCATGTTGGATGTCTTATGTTTCAACTGCCGCCAAGCATTGCGGAAGAAGATGTTGCCCAATCCGAACACGATGGGAGTCGATAATATCCATAAGAGGTAATTGGCATACGGAATATCCATGCCGGACATGCTGATGACAACGATGGGAATCGATAACAGTACCGCTCCGATTGTTTTGCGCTTCAGTTGTTGCAAGCGTTGGGTTTGTGCATCGTTTACTTCCGCTTTGTTATCCGTTTCAATGATTAAATCGTATCCTGCATCTTGGACAGACTTCCTTAAAGATTCCGGGGAACACAACGATGGATTGTATTCGACTGTCGCAAGGGCAGCGGCATAGTTCACGTTTGCTCCGACAACTCCCTTTTGTTTATGCAAAGTCTTGTCAACCCGAATAGCGCAGGCTGCACAACTCATTCCTAACACCGGGAAAGTATGTTTGATTGTTTGATTTGTTTCCATTGTGTCTTTGTTTATACCGCTGCAAAGATAGTCGCAAATGGGGAATCTTGGATATGGATAAGGAAACTCTGATGAAAAATAATTACTTTTGTGCGAGAACCAAAGGTTTGGATATGTTAGATAAAAAGAATGCAGAGTTCGGACGGAATTATTTTAAGGTTTCCGAAGAAGATATTAAACGAGTTTTAGCAGCCTCATTGGAAAAGGGAGGCGATTATGCAGATTTATATTTCCAACATACTGTTTATCATGGATTGCAATTATTGGACGGCACAGTGAACAATGCGCAATCGAATGTCGATTTTGGCATGGGCGTGCGTGTCTTGAAAGGCGACCAGACTGGATATGCTTATGTGGAGAATATAACGACAGATGAAATGGTTTCGGCAGCACGGACGGCAGCACAGATTGCGGATTGCGGCAGCCAAACACGTTTTATCCCGAATCTTACGGAAAAGGTGCACAAGAATGATTTTTACCCGATAGATACTCCTTGGGATGCTTTGGCTATTGATGCCAAGATTCCTTTCTTGCAAAAGCTGAACGACCTGTTTTTCGAGTTGGATAAGCGGGTCGTGAAAGTGAATGCGGTTTTAAGTGATGCCACTTCCCATGTGTTTTTCTGCAACAGCGAGGGGGAAATGTTTTACGATTACCGTCCTGTTGTCTCCATAAGCGCCAGCTGCATCATGGAAGAGAAAGGCAGGATTGAGAAAGGCGTGGCTACACGTTCTTTCAGGATGGGGGCGGAATTCCTGACCGAAGAGCTGATGGATGATTTGGCACGGGAAGCCATCCAAAATGCGTCTTTGTCTTTGATTGCCATAAAACCGAAAGGGGGAGAAATGCCTGTGGTGATGGCGGCAGGAGGTTCGGGCATTTTGCTGCACGAAGCAATAGGGCATGCTTTCGAGGCTGATTTCAACCGCAAGGGGATTTCCATATTCTCCGATATGTTGCATAAGAAAATATGCGACAGCCAGATCAATGTGGTGGATGACGCCACGATTGTGGCTAACCGCGGATCTGTGAATATGGACGATGAGGGAATTGAAGGGCAGAAAACTTATATCGTGAAAGATGGAGTCCTGACAAGTTATTTGCATGACCGCATCAGTGCCAATTACTATCATGTCGCACCGACTGGAAATGGACGCAGGGAGAGTTTCCGCCAAGCTCCGATTCCACGGATGAGGGCAACTTATATGGAGGGAGGAAACGTCACGGAAGAGGAGATTGTTTCATCCGTCAAACGGGGAATTTATGCGTGCGGCTTCACGAATGGGCAAGTCCAGATAGGAGCCGGGGATTTTACGTTTTATGTTTCCAATGGCTTCTTGATAGAAGATGGCAAACTGACGCAGCCTATAAAAGATATCAACATCATAGGAAACGGTCCTAAGGCTCTTGCTGATATTTCGATGGTGGGAAACAATGCGAAGATTGATAACGGCCGTTGGACTTGTGGCAAGGACGGGCAATCTTGTCCGGTGACTTGTGGAATGCCTTCCGTTTTGGTGGACAAACTGACCGTGGGAGGTGAAATTTAATCATTAATAGGAAGACGTATGATTACAAAAGATAATAAAGATTTGGCTCAATGGGCTTTGGAATTTGCCTTGAAAAATGGTTGCCAGCAGTCCAAGGTGAAACTGTATAATGGGACGAGCAGCTCTTTTGAAATCCGGGACATGCAGGTGGAGCGTTTGCAACAGGCTTCGGAGAACATGTTGATTGTCAATTTTTATGTCGATGGCAGATTCGGCTCTTTCTCGACCAATCGCTTGGATAAGCAGGAGTTGGAGCGATATATTCCGATGAACATCAAGGCGACACGCTTTTTGGCTGAAGACCGGGCACGCACGTTGCCGGACGAATCCCGTTATTATAAGGGAGGAATGCCCGATTTGCAGTTGTTGGATGCCGGTTTTGACAAGATAACTCCGGAGGAAAAGAAGGCGATGGCTTTGGAGGCTTGTGCGGAGATGTGCGGAAAAGATGCCAAAGTTATTTCTGCCGCCTCTGCATACGGGGATGAGCGGGACTTTAAATATATGATAACAAGCAATGGGTTTGAAGGGGAATCTTCCTCTTCCTATTTCTCCATTTATGCCAATGTCAGCGTGAAAGACCAGTCGGAAGCACGGCCGGAATCTTATTGGTTTGAATCCTCTCTCTTATATAAGGATCTGAAGAATGTGGGGATTGGCGAGAAGGCTTTGAGCCGGGCTTTGTCTAAGTTGGGGCAAAGGAAGATTGAGTCGGGCAAATATGAGATGGTTGTCGATAACCTCAATGCTTCCCAGTTGTTGTCTCCTCTTATGGATGCGATTGACGGCGTTGCCATCCAACAGAAGAATTCCTTTTTGATGGACCGCTTGAATGAACAGGTCATGAATAGTTTGTTTACACTAAGAGACGAACCGCATCTGGTCGGGGCTTACGGTGCTCGTTATTTCGATGAAGAGGGAGTTGCCACACAGCCGAGGACAATCTTTGACAAAGGCGTGTTGAATGCCTTCTTGATAGACACATACCGCGCCAATAAATTGAAGATGGATCCGACTGTTGCGTCTGCTTCCATCCTGACTATGGATCGGGGAGAAAAGGACAAGGAACAGTTGGTTTCGGGTATTCATCGGGGAATATTGGTGACCGGTTTTAATGGCGGAAACTGCAATGCTGCCACGGGAAACTTCTCTTATGGCATCGAGGGCTTCTTGATTGAGGAGGGTCGTTTGGTCCAGCCTGTTTCCGAAATGAATATCACGGGCAATATGATTGACTTGTGGAACCATTTGGTGGAAGTGGGCAACGATCCGAGAAGTTGTACAAGTTGGAGAATCCCCAGCCTTCATTTTGAAGATGTGGATTTCAGTGGGATTTGATAAGAAGACTAACAATAAAGAATAATACGATATGATTCAGTTGGATTTGAAAGATGCTGTACTGGTGGAGGGTTTGCATCCCCTGTTCCCCAAAGCATTTGATTATTTACGGCATGCCGATTTCCAAAAGATGGAAGACGGGAAGCATGAGATAGATGGTGAGAACTTGTTTTTGTCGGTACAGACATTTGACGGCAAAGGAGACGATGCGCCTATGGAATACCATCAAGCGTATATTGATATTCAAATGTGTATCGAAGGCGTGGAGCAAATGGGCTGGAAACCGACAAGTGGTTTGGTTGAACAGATTTCCCCGTATGATGCGGAAAAGGATATTGCCTTTTATCAGGACAAGCCCACTTCGGTTGCCACCGTTTATCCCGGTCAGTTTGCCATCTTTTATCCGGAAGATGCCCATGCGCCGGGAATGGGTTCAGGCGTGATCCGCAAGGTTGTTGTCAAAGTGAAAAGATAAATCAGGAAGTTGTATGGCGGAACGTTATTTTTTTATTCATTAGGAAATTAACTCCGCCGTACACAAACAAGCCCAAGAACTGAGACAAATATTCATTCCAATCCAAGACTTCGACCATTGCCAACAGGCAGATGAATTGCGAAGCGTAGGAGCAAAGGAAAGCGGCTAAGAATAGGGCGGATTCCCGCAGGTAGTTGCCTTTGCCGGAAGAGAAAATCCAGAATTTGCTCCAAAAGAAATTGTTCAGCAACGCAGCCGTATAACCGGTTATGTTAGACCACAAATAGTTGAAATGGAGGAGGTCCATCATGAGCCAAACCACCACGGCAGTTATCAAGGCATTGGATGTCCCGATAATCACAAAGCGTACTATTTGTCGCAAGTCCTTCATTTCTCCGTCATGTGAAAGTTATTCGTTCGAGTCACAAATATACTCCTTTTTTATTTTATTTGTTCCATAAACCGGTTCGGATTACTCATTGAGGTTGGAGAAACCGGCAAATCAAGGTAAAAAATGACTCCGTGTCATGTTCTTTTTCAAAAACTTGACGGCCAAATAGAGATGGCTTTCGACCGTCCTTATGGGCATTTGGAATTGTTTGGCTATCTCTTTTGCCTTTATCCCCTCCAAATAAGCCATGAAGAAAATCTCTTTCCGCCTGGTTGGCATTTGTTTCATCAGGAAATCCAAGTGTTTGTAAAAGCCTTTTTTATAGAGGTATTCCAACGTGTTGTTTTTATCGGGGATTTGCTTTTCGTACTCACTCTCTGGCTCTTTGTTGTCACCTGTTTTTGTGGTGACGATATGCCGTCCTATCATTGCCGTCTTGCGCAAGTAATCAATGCAGCGGCTATAAACAATGGAGTAGAGATAGGCTTTTATGTTCCGGTTTGCCGAAAGCGACTCCCAATGCTCCCAAACATATAGAAATGTGTCTTGGACAATGTCTTCTGCGGCATCCGTGTTTACGATAGAGCTTGCATACGATATCAATGAAGGATGATACTGCTGGTACATTTTGTGGAACTCCACTTTGTTGCCGACCATCCGTGTTATCAAAATATCAACTTCTTTATCCATTTATCAAAAAGATATAATACTATGTTATCCATTGGCAGAGTTAATCTGAACAAAAGGTCTGTATTAGCCTTCGTATAGTTGGTATAGATATTAATTCTGCTAAAGGGTTGTGTTATTCGACTCAAAGATAAAGCATTTTTGTAAAGTGTTATCCAATTTCTTGGTTATTTTTAATACATTCCTCGCTACTAATAAAATGTTTGTTTTTAGAGATGAATTTATATAAATTGTTATTACAATTGGATGAAATGTGTGATACAATCTCCTTATAGGAATTTGGTCTGAAAGGGGAAAAGATGGCGAACTTCTGCCAATTCAGTCGTGTTCTGATGTGCGAGAGAAAAAAGAGCTATCGGATAACAACTTCGGAGCGTAAACCGAAGCGTTGATATAAGAAATTTTATCCCAATCATTAGTAGATACCATCGCCCAAAACAGCTGATTATCAATTGTATTTGACCGATGAATAGTTACCAATATTCATTATATAGTTAAATATATGCAAAAACGTATTGCAATTACGGAAACAAACGGAAAATGTAGCATTTTCTTCAAATATTATTTGTAATTTAGTAGCAAAAATACAATAACAGACAAAATATTGCAGTATGATACGAGATTTTTGGGTAAAGAACTACCTTTCCATTCGTGACAAGCAGGAATTAAGCTTCGTGGCCAAGGGCCCTTCTTCAGAACTTGTCACCGAAGTTGCTGATGGCGTGTTCTTGTACAAATTGGGCATCTTATATGGTTCAAACGCTTCGGGTAAGTCGAATATGCTGATAGCGATGAACGAGGTGTTCCGTCTGTTAATCATGCCAAAATCGGATGCGACAGTCGGAATTGGCGGTTGCATTCCATTTGTGCTCACCAAAGATGAGCCAACGGAAATGCATGTGTCATTCTATGCCGATGGCACCCGATATGATTACGATGTCAAGTTCAACGGCAAGCACATTCTGAATGAAGCCTTGTATTATTACCCCAACAAATCAAAGTCTCTGTTTTATGAACGTAGTTTTGTGGGCGAGAATGTACAGGCCGACATAAAGTTTGGTGCAAGTCTCAAACTGCAAGTCAAGACACAGGAAAGCATCCGCGAAAACACGCTGAACAACCACAGTGTGTTGTCTGTTTGCCGAAAGGCTGCCTTGAAAGAAGATATAGCTCCATTCAACACGCTTCACGCTTGGATTATGTCCAATTATCACGATGTAGATGGTGATGTGAAAAAGGGACTTGTTGAAATCTTGAAGGACGCTTACAGCAATCCTAAGAAGCGTAAGTTCTATAACACCATGCTTCAGAAGGCAGACTTGAACATTCTGGAATATCGTCCTGTTGTAGAAGACCGATTTGTGCCCAATGATTTCCGCGAGCGTATCCAGAAAGAGAATATCCCAGAGGAGATGAAAGATGTTCTGTTGAAGCCTACTACAGATTCTATCACCTTCTTGAACCATTCCGACAATAGCGACTTTGACATTCCGCTCAGATGGCAGTCAAAGGGTACTCAGAAATACATCCGCATTCTCGATGCATTATACGACTTGATAACGAGTCCTCACGTGTACTATCTTGATGAACTGGGCGAGGATTTGCACAACGACCTGTTGTATTACTACCTCAATGTTTTTATCTTCAACTCAGATAAGTCGCAGTTGGTTATCACGAGTCAGGAGACCACCCTCCTGTCGCAGGATATGATTAACGAGAACAGAGGCGTGGTGTGGTTTGTTGAGAAGAACAAAGAGACGGCTTCATCCGAATATGCCCGTGGCGACTCTTTCGGCTTACACAAGAATCTCTCGCTATACAATTCATATCGCATTGGCAGACTGGGAGCCAAGCCAGAACTAGGTAGCATCTTTATAAATCTGGAGGACTGATATGGGAAAACTACGACAGACGGCACTTATTTTGGGCGAGGGACCAACCGAGTTCTTCTATTTCAAATCCCTGTGCGACGTGTTCAAGCGTCTGACCATCAAGCCAGACTATCCGAAGCATACCAACATCAAGGAACTGGAAGCCAAGATCGCGGAAGGTGTGGCAATGGGTTACAGCCATATCTTCTGCATCATTGATATGGATACGAAGGACAACGAGCCAGAGCGTTCACAATATCAGAAGCTAAAGGCAAAGTATGCCAAGCCTATCGACAAGCCAAAGAAAGGCATCTATTGCGAGGTGGAATTTTTTGAGACTCACCGCTGCACAGAACTGTTCTTTCTCTATTATTTCCGCTACACCTCACGTCCATACGACGAGCAGGAGCCATTGCTCAAAGACCTTAATCATTGCGTCGAGTACCGGAAGACGATAGAGTTCTTCATCAAGACCAAGGGGCTACACAGTTACTTTGAGCGTAATGGCGGCAGCCTTGAAAAAGCTATGACCAATGCCAATCTGTCAATGGATGAGAAACTGAAGAGTGGCAGAGATTATACTTACTCAGAACTGGGAAGGTTGATGGAAAGGTTGGGATGTATATAAAATTGCTTTGAATTTATAAAAAAACATCCTGATAAAAATGTAAATAATATCAATAAGGAAGACCTTCCTGAGGGGAAATTTAGAGTAACCATTGTTTTCAAAAAAAACATTTGATGTTTTCAAAAAAACATTGGACGTTTTTGAAAAAACATTGGACGTTTTCAAAAATTCCTCGTGATGTATTTTTAAAAAACAACGGTATGTTTTTCCGGCACATTTTATCCTTATTTTGATATGCCCAACTTGCTTTCCATGGAGACGGAGTGCCGTTAAAACAGTGTTTAAACAGTGTTTTAATACCGTTTTAACGGTGTTTACGGGTTACGCCAAATTGTGGAAGAATTGGCAGTTGCCGACCTCTTTTCCAAAAGGTAGTATGCTTTTTGGAAAAAGGTAGTAAGCTTTTTGGAAAAAGCTCGTGACCTCTGTCGGAAAGAGTTTAGATGAAAAACCGCCGGTGTATTGGATAAACGGTTTGAAAACCCCGAAAAGTGTTAATTTTTTAATATTTGGACAGCTAAGAATTGCCATGATGAAAATTGAACCGCACCAAAATACAAATCATTATAAATAATAACCCCCGATGCACCTATGAATAGGTGTTTGTATTTATTTTGCAAAAAATAGAAGGATAAAGAAGCAATTAACGTTTTTTTTGCTTACATTTGGAGCAATTCCATGAAAGCCAAGAGAGGTTTGAATGGAAGGACTTGCGGAGAAGCAAAAAAGCGTTTAAAAAATATTATTCCTGACTTAGAAAATCGCCAAATTTTTTATTATTCCAGGAATAATAGACAACAAATGCTTGCGCTCTGCTGTATTCTGACGTGTGAATCTACCGATAGAATCAGTATAGAGCGCGGGCTGTTGTTCTATTATCTGGAATAAGGGTGTTTGGCGATACCTCTAAGTCGGATGATAACAGCAGTTCCCGCGCTTTTTTTATTTGTATAACTTTTAAATTAATACCTGATGTTTATGGGGAACGGGACGTTGGGAAAGAAAGGAATAGGATTATGGGAAACGTTGAAAAGTACCAACTTATTGTTGACAAAATTGGCGAATTAACAAATGGGTTATTAATTGATGCGGCACAAAAAGAATGCGAAGCAAAGCTTTCAGATTTTTGTAAAGAACTTGAAGAATCACGGTATATAAAAGTTCCATTAGTGGGCGTGTTTAGTGCTGGAAAAAGCTCATTATTAAATGTGTTTACCCAGAAACCGGAGATGCTGCCTATTGACACACTGCCTGAAACAGCTGTTGCATACTAATTATATTATGGTACGCCAGAAAGAGTAGAGCTTTATAGGGATGGTAAATTGATTGAAGATACTTCTCTTATTAATATTAAGGATTTAAGAACAACCCCGGGAGATATTGCTAAAGTTTATTGTAATAGTGAGCCTGTCAAGCAATTGCAAGATAGAGGAATTATATTGGTCGATATGCCAGGTATTGGTTCTGGAATTGAACGTCATGATGCTGCAATTATTAATTATATCAATACAGGAACTGCGTTTATTCTATTAGTTGATGCTGAACAAGGTTCATTACGTGGTTCAACTATGACATTTTTAAGTGAGCTTTCTAAATATGATTTGAATCCTGCTGTATTGGTATCAAAAATAGATAAGAAGCCAGAAGAAGAGGTGAAAGAAATTGTAGAATATATCCAATATCAAATGGAACGTGCGGGAATCAACAATCCTTATGTCTCAACTGTTTGCGCTGTAAACAATGATTTGGCAGGGCTGAAGAATTATCTTGATGTGTTAGATGCTGATGAATTACTGGCAAAAAGGGTTGGTAATCAGTTAAAGTTGATTATTGCATCGATTATTTCTCAGTTAAAGGTTCGTATTGATTTACGTAGCAAGGAGATTTCTAACGTAGATGAGAAGGTGAAACAAATAGAAAATGAAATAGCGAATGTGCGGAACGATCTTCCGTTAGAAAGCAGTGAAGCTGATACTCCTGAAAAATCAACCGATGATATACTAGAAAATATCGGAAAAGCTATAGATGAGAATACCGAAGAAATAGCTCAAATGATAGTCAATCATTCAGATTCGGAAGAAATAAAAGAGAAGATAATCAGCATCATACGTTCTGAATTAATCCTTTCCTTAAAAGATGAGAGCCAACAATACTCTGCTGCAATAGGAGGTTCTGTCCAAGATAGTTTAAAAGATCTTGCGACTTTGGATATAGATAGCAATTTTTTGGAAGATTATGAAGGCATAATTGATGTTCTGAAATTAGCTTTAGTCCAATTGGTTGGCAAATTGGGAGGAGCTATGGGTAAAGTTTTAGCTGTCGTAGTGTCACAACTTGATAAAATCTTGAATTGGATGTTTGGAAAAACAAATGAAGATAAAAAGGCAGAAGTTGTATCTATAATTATGGAGAAAACAAAGCCTTCTATTATAGAACATTTAAGACCGAATGTGCTGAAAATTGTGGCGGAGAATCAAATGAAAATCAGAACTCGTATCCAATCCGAACTTGTTTCTAAAATGGAGCGTGTGAAGGAAGGTTTGCAAGAAAAAATCGCTGACGAAAAGAAGAATAAGACTGTTGTAGAGAATGAAATTAATATCCTTCGTAATGCGATAACAGAATTAGAATCTTTGAATGAAACGGTCTGAAGGTTTTTAATCAGAATAATGTTTACTAATTGATGTTGGCAGAATTAATTTACTCTATATTGATTCTGCCAACGGATATTTAACTTGACGTATTATGGTACTAAAGAGAAAAGTTAATAAAGAAGTTCCGCATAGGAAACAGATTATAAAGGTTAATCCTTATGAGAATGCAGAAAATGTGATGGAATTGATGGCAAACATTTGTTCTGCTCAGCCTTCTGTTGATACGGATACCTATTGGAATATTATCAGAGATGCTTATGATAAACAGGTAGGAGGAAAATCATTAAAAGAATATCTTAATGAGAATCGGGTGGACTTGTTAGATATTGATTTTAGACATGATTTGAACGATTTATTTCAAAAGATATCATTGTGTCTTGATAGACGAGAGAATACAGAACATACCCAAATAGTGGTTGCTGGAGGTTTCTCGTCAGGAAAATCATCTTTTCTTAATAGGCTTACCAATTGTGTCAATTTGCTCCCTACAGGAGTAGAACCCGTTTCGGTTGTTAAAACATACTTGTATTGCTCTGAAAATAACAACACGGTATCTGTAAAGGGCGTAAATTTAAAGAATGTACTTGTCAATTTGGATACAGGCGTATTGCAAGCTATCCAGCATGCTAAACAATCCAATGTTTATTTGGCATCCGTGTTGGATAAACTTTTCGTGGAAATCCCTTCAAAGAGTTTGGATGGAATTGTTTTTATAGATACTCCTGGATATAACAATTCCAATAAGGCAAACAAATCAAATGGGAAAACGGACAGAGAGACAGCCCTCGAAGCTTTAAAAGAAGGAAATGTGTTATTTTGGTTAGTTGATTGTGAACGAGGAACAACTGTAACAGATGATATTGAAATCATAAAACAGTTTAAAGGAAAGAAGGTTTTTATCTTTAATAAGGCAGACAAGAAAGGATATCAAGAAAGTGAAAAAATTGTGGAGAATGCAGCTCGTGTTTTATATAAAGAGTTTCCTCAAGATGAAATCATAGATATAATAGCATTTTCAACACTTGATAATAAGATTTACTATTCAAAGAATAAAAAAACGCTTAGTACTATTGTGACTGAGTCAAAAAGGGAAGGTAACGGAATAAGTGAGTTGAATAATCTTAAAGAACAGATTTCTGAGCTGTTTGATGATGAAATAGATTGGGCTAATATTAATCTTGATAAAATTAAAGAAGATTATAAAAAGAAAGTAGCTATAAAAAATGAAAGAGAATCCGAATTTCGTAAGGTACGTAGCGAAGATAACGATAAAGATTATATAACAAGAGATTTGAGAGTTGTTTTGGTGGATAGTTATGAAAAAGTTTTGAAAGCTGCTGATAATATCACTCATGCAAGTTTAGAGTCTTTGAATGAATTCAGAAACTTCCTTGATGAAATGGTTTTATGGGACAACTCAGAACATGAATGTTGGATTAATACTTTAAGACCTAAGATAGATTCTGCATTGAATCGATATAAATTATGTTGTGATAGACATAATAGTGCAATTGAATATAGATATTATAAAAAAGATTATAGAAAGGATTTATCAAAGAGGATTCAAAACATTATTGCTGATCGAGCCAAAGATATTTATGATTTAAAATGTAAAGAGTGTAAAGACCTACTTGATAAAAAAGCAAAATTGGAAGCAATCATAAAGAATATGCAAAGATATCAGAATCTATTTATGGGAGCACTTGATATGGGCATTAGACTCTACAAACAGCAAAATAAAGCAACAACTTTTTATAAAGATGATGACTTTATACCCAATGTGTTTGAGAGTATCCAAAAAGATAATTACAAACATTTCTTGCTTAGCTTCGAACAAGGCGTTGATTTATCTGTATGTAATACGGATGGATACAATCCTCTTACTTTTGCTGTGCAAGCAGGAAATAATCAAATGGTACAATTCCTGCTTGACCATAATGCAGACCCTTCTCTTAAGGATAGAAGGGGATATAATGCATTTCATACTGCTGTGGAAAATCAATATCGTGATATTTGCAAATTACTTTTGGAAGTTGACCCCGATTTGATTTCAACAGAAACTGATTCAGGTGAATCTGCAAAAGAATTAGCTCAGAAAGCAACATTTGCAAAATGGATTGAACAAGAAATAAACTATGCTTAATAATATGAATAGAGAACAACTAAAAAGCCTAATTCAAAATTCCGAGTTGAAATTGGCTAATTTGAAGGCTATTGAATATGATGGTCTGAAGGAAAAGATTACAGAATTAGAAAGTGTATTCAAAGAATTTAAGGAGGGAGGTGAAAATCTGCTTTCTGAAGGCGATGTGCTACAAATTGGTATTGTAGGGCAGGTGAAAGCAGGAAAATCATCATTCCTTAATTCTCTATTTTTTAATGGTGAGGATGTTTTGCCTAAGGCTTCAACTCCGATGACTGCGGGCTTGACTGTTATTGAATATGCTGATAAGAATACGTTTGAAGTGGAATATTTCAACTCCGATGACTGGAAAATATTTGTACAACAAGATGATGTTTTCAAGAAATGTGAGCAAGAAGTACGAGCTCACAATCCTGAAGCATCAGAATCTATAATCAAGAAAGAAATTGAGAATAGAACATCTGACAGAATCCGTTCTGCTCACGAAATGGTTTCTACTTGTGGTTCACGAGCAAGACAGAAGATAGGTCAAAAGAATGATTCAAAAGGATTCACGGACATTGAAGATTTACAAAATGTCCTTGAACAATATGTTGGAGCTAATGGAGAATATACCTCTGTTGTAAAGAGTCTTTACATAAAGATGAAAGATGAGAGACTTAAAGGGCTCAGAATTGTTGATACTCCGGGGGTCAACGACCCTGTTGTTTCTCGAGAAAATCGAACGCGTACGTTCTTACATTCTTGTCATGGCGTATTTTTATTAAGCGCATCTACCGATTTTTTGGGAAGTGGCGATGTTTGTTTCTTGAATGCTCGTATAGGTGGTTCAGGCATAGGAACAGTTGTCATACTTGCAAGTAAATTTGATTCTGTTCTTCAGGACCTTGGTGCCGAGCGAGAAATGAAACAAGAGGAACGAGGAGATTTGGCAGATATTGCAGACTTTCAGACAAAAAAGTTCAAAAAAAGATTACGTGAATTGTCTGACACGATTGATGAAAAACTTCGAGGACGCATAAAACTGGATACAACGGCAGGTATTGGTTACTCTATTGCCCATAAACCTGCAGATAAATGGGACAATGTGGAGAAGCAAGTAGTGCAACAAATGAAGCGATATTACCCGGATTATTTCTCTACAGATGCTGATATAAAAGAGACATTTGAAAGTTTATCAAATATTGCTGATATAAAAGAGAGATATCTTGATGATGTATTTATGCAAAACAAGGATACCATAATAGCAGAAAAAGTCGAGAATTTCTTTGCTAAAAACAAAGAAGAGATTTCATCTACTATCGGTCATATTCTTGATGAATTTAAGAATCGTCGTAAACTGCTTGATGAGACTACTGTTGCAGAGATTCAAAAACAGAAGGATAGACAATCATCTATTTTTGAAAGGCTTAAAACGAAATTTAAAACAGAATTTGACGGTTTTTCTAAAAGCTTACAAAATAACGTAAAGAATATTTCTAATGATATCCCTTTTCAAGAGATACGGACAATTCCAACAGAGGAACAAACTGTAGATGTTGAAGTTAAAGGTAAGCTTTGGGGAACAAATACAAAAGAAGTGACTATTAAACAAGTTAATTCTTTTGCGTTAAGAAACCAAATAGAAACAGCGATTGATGCTTATCTGAATTCTTGGAATGATAAGTGGGGAAAACTTTTTAAAGATAATCGTGACAATATGTTTGAAGAACTTACAAAAATAATCAGCGATGCAGAGAGCGAGATAATGAGTTCTTCATTTGATGATAAGTATTATCGAGATTTAATTACTCGATCTTTAAAAACGGATTTGAGTAGTTATCCATTGGACATAGATGAGATAAGAACTAAATATAAACGGCTTGGGGAAGATGCTGCTGATAAGCGATATGATCCATCAAGAGATGAAGAAATAAAAGAACTCAAAGAAAATGAATATATTGCCCGTATATCAGAAAAACTTGATGATCATAAAAAAGAATTAATCGAAGAATTCCGTAGCATTGCGGATTTTATTAAACATGATCTCTCAACAGAGGTTCTGCAAAATTTGGGAGAGGCAATTAGAGCAGCAGAAAAGATGAAAAATGACTTTGCTGAGAAACTGACAAAAGAAGGAGAGGAATATCTTGCAAAATTAGAAAAAGATATGACTGAAAAATCTGCTGTTCTGAAACAGTTGGATAATATAATATCTTGTATTTCTGAATTATCAACTTTATATAGATGAATGTTATGAAAGAAAAAATTAATCAAATAAATCGCTCTATCGAAGAAACGAGAGATAGGCTTAAAGAGAAGGTAGAAAGATATTTTTTAGCTATCACTGTCCCTAATGGACAGCTACCGCAACAATCAGTACAGAGAAGTAAGGATGCAAAAACTCCTCCAATTTCTTATATGTTGTATGGTGTAGCAGGTCTGTCATTCATTTTAACAATAGCTTCAATAGCTTCAGAAGCTTCAGAAGCTTCAGAAGCTTCTAAAGCTTCAAAGTTATTATATTTAGCTGCGGCAGCAGCTTGTGCGTATGGAGGATATAAACTTTCACATAAGAATAAAAGTAATACCTCTGCAAGCTCCAGCTCTCAAGTGCTCGATATAGATTCGTTAAAGAATGATGTAAGAACCAAAGTTCGTGAGTCAGTAACGAAAACGACAAAAGAATGGGAACAATTTATGGAAATGAATCAGAAAGAGGTTCAATCCGCCATTTCTTCGTCTTCATTAAATGAAGCGGAAAAAGATTCTTTATTATCGAAAGTATATGTATATGAAGTTATAGGTATTAGTTTATCTGACTTTTTATTCATGTTGAATGCTGCTAAAGATTTGTCTGCAATTAAGCAGAGTATAGCATCTTATAAGGCTATGTTATTGGATGCAATAGACAAGGCAGCGGAGAGACAAATAGGAAAATATAATTCATTGATTGGTTAATTTAAAAACAGATAGATTATGCCATTATTTTTAGTAACAATAAAACAATCCAAGAATGTGAATGGCATTCGGGTTGAAAAAGGAATGAGCGTAGAAGTAGTGACTTCATCCATGTCGAATCCGTTGTTAACAAACGGAGGACAAGCTGTAGCGGATGCTTTTATGCGAAAATACGGAATAGATGTAAAGAAGGCAGGAATCCTATCAACTGTCTATTGCGATGTGCAAAGGATAGGATGATGTTTTGTAGTATTCAACGAGGTGTAAGGTGAATACTGTAGATAATTGTTGAACATAAAATTAATAGTCATGAATACAATAAGTCAAAGATGCCCTAAATGTGGAACGTATGTGCAAATGGAAAGTCATACAGCCATCGGAGATGATACTAAATCATTATTAAAAGGAGCTGTTAAAGTAGGAACAAGTGTAGCTACTAATTTTGCTGAAGTTGGTGGTACATATGGAAGGATAATAGGTGGATTGACTAACATGATAATAGGAGAATGTATAGATAGCATTCCTGAGAATTATTATAAGTATCATTGCCCAAAATGTGGATATACATGGAGGAATCTCAGCCAAAATGCGAGTGAAAATACAGGCTTTGTTAGTTTGAAAGATGTTCCTTATATAGAAAACAATCTCAGCCAAAGAGCAAGTGAAAATACAGGCTTTGTTAGTTTGAAAGATGTTCCTTGTATAGAAAACAATCCTTTCCGTACTGCGAGTGTAGGTTCTTATAATTATCCATCAAAGAATCCATCAAAGAATGTATCTAGTGACATTGAAGATAAATACAATGAACAGCTGGTGACTCTTCAAGAAGAAGTTGTAGATATTGCTACAAATAAATCAAAAGCGTTAGAGTATATATCAGGGATTGATGATGCTTTACCATCGATACAGGATGAAAACAAGATAAAATTTAATGTCCTTCAAGCGCTATGTTGTTTGATTTATTCTGAAGGAAATCAAAAAAAAGATATGTCTTTGTGTAAGAAAGGAATGAATATAGCTAAAAAAGCATATCATGCGGACGAAGAGGCAAACATTATTTATTATTGCTTGAAATCATTGTGTATTGATAATGATAAAGACAATGTGCTTGCGGAGCAGCGGTTGATTTCAGAAAAATGTCATTTGTTTGATAATCATTGTAAATTGTTTAAGTGTAAATTCTATGCAGAGATTAGATTCTCCTCGCTTTGGAAAACTGCAAAAGTATTAGAAAATAAAAATAGAATATTAGATGCTATATCTATTTACAAGCTAATAACAGACTTGCCAGATAACGCATATAAAAGCTTTGGTTTAAGTGTCATGGGCAGGTTATACACAGGAAAAGGAATTGACAAGGTTAAAGGTGTTGAATGTGAGCGAGAAGCGGCAGACTTAGTGGATTATACGAGTGAATTTGATGCTAATAATTTTTTCCATATCGAATGGCGTAATGCTTTGACGAACTCTTCATGGAGCTATTATTCAGGAGATGGGAATACACCTGTAGATTATCGAAAAGCATATAAGCAGGCTATGCTGGCATCAAATTTAGGCAGTGAGGCAGCTATGGAAACAGTGGGTGAAATATATCAATATTGCGACCAATATAAAGATTTGTCCGCAGCTATCAAGTGGTATAAGAAATCGGCAGAGTTAGGCTGTGAAGAAGCACAAGCGAAATTGAAAGAATTAGAGATGATTCTTTCTGGAAATGTAACCAGTAATGATACAGGAGGTGAAGAGTCAGATACGGACTATTCATCTTCCGAACAAGAATACATCGAAGAAATTAAATACTGTTTGGAGGAAGATGAGGAGATTTCTCCACGTGAACGTCGCTTGCTGGAGAAACTAAGGATTAAGTTGGGAATCACAGAAGAGCGTGCGAAAGAGTTAGAAGAAAGTCTGTTGGCACCAGCTCTCACAGATGATGAGAAAGAGTATTTGGAGGAGTATAAAGAATGTGCTGCGGATGGTGAAATAACAGCAAAAGAAAGACGTTTGTTGGATAAGCTTAGAAAGATGCTTGGTATTTCTGAAGAGCGTGCTAAGGAGTTAGAAACATTATAAATAAACAGTTATGCCGAAATTTGAATTGACTGCAAAAGTAAACATTCCCCTTGGAGGAGGAATGAAAATAGAGAAAGGACAACAATTTGAGGTAAACTTGCCGTTTTCGCATTTACCTTTCGACTCGATTGGAAGTAAAGATGCAGTTTTGAAACGTTTGGCATTGGAAGGCATTGATATCAAAGGGCACGAAAATATTCTAAGCAGTGCATTCTTTATGTTTAAAAAGTTGTGATGTTTCTTTTATAATCCTGACCGGTTGAAGATGGTTGAATTCATTAATCATCCGGTCGGGATTTGTACAACGCAAGGTTTTAATCTATAAAAATATTGACAAATATGGTTGTAGGGACAGGAGAATTTATATGTAGGGAATGTGGTACGGTGTTCAAAACTCCTTTGGTTGAATTTGAGGCTATGATAAAGGTGGTTCCTGCAAGTAGCTGCCCTCAATGTGGCAGTAAGATGCTGAAACCATCGTTGCGGACAAAGCTACTCTATTTCAATCGTCTTCTTGACTAAATGTGGAATAGATAGTGTGAGGTGTCGTATGTTTGCATTTTATTGAGATTTGGAAGATAATGAACGAATAAATTGCTTACATTTGTGATGTATCTAATCCGTGTGCGAATGTATGACACATGAAAGAGAACAAAATATAAAGTTAAACTATTAAATAATAATACCATGGAAGCAGCAGAAGTAATTAAAAAGTTCTTGGCGAATAGTTCTTGGGTGCAAGAAGCAAAGGCGTTTATTAACGATAAAGAGAAGATGCAGAACTTATTGAATAGGTTCAAGGAATTCTTTAATAATAGTAGTTTGGAAGAAATCAAGGACAATATGAAAGAGGCATTCAACTATGTGTCGGATGTCTTTTCCGGAAGATACAAGGATTATAGTATGACAGCTTTGATAACGCTTGTTGCCGGTATGGTTTATGTCGTGTCTCCAATTGATATTATTCCTGATTTTATTCCGGTAGTAGGCTTTACAGATGATATTACAGTCTTCCTCTTTGTGCTAAAATCCGTCAATGACGAGTTGGAAAGATACCGTAAAAGTAAATAAAGGGCTTTTATCGTCATGGACTAATCAAATGAATATGAAAACAATCAATGAATCTTATGCAGGTAAATCGTTAAATGGTGTCCCTTATAGAGAAAAAACAATTCTTCTTTATGGGAAGAGGGTTACAGGAGTCTTCCCCGTTTTTGAGGGCATCAAAGTGGTGTTGGACGGCAGTGTCGATGCTTTGTACAAACAATTGGGCAATACCGATTATGCATTTTACCATGGGACGATGCGGCTTGCAACTATAAAGCTGAAGGAGATGCTTGAACGGAATGCTGCATTGAAAAAGCAGTTTACAAAGGAGCAGCTGGATGATATTCAGGCTGGACGGGAAAAGGTCAGTGGCAAGATTTGGCATCATTATGAGGAGCTTGACGGAGATTGTCCCATCATGCAACTTGTGGATGAAGAGTTGCATGGAAAGTGTAATCATACGGGTGGAAGTTATACTTGGAATCCTAAGCATTTGGAATAACCTAACAGGGTATTCCAAGGATTCAAAAAGCAAGGGAGTTCATGTTTGTCTTGCAATATCACGTAATTATGTGTAAGTTTGCGAAAAGATAGAATTGATAAAACTGAGAAGACATGAAATACCCGGTAGGAATACAAGATTTTGGAAAGATAATAAGGGGAGGTTATGTTTATATAGACAAGACCGCCCTGATTTATCGAATGGTGAAAGAGGGGAGCATTTACTTCCTGAGCCGCCCACGACGTTTCGGAAAGAGCTTGTTGGTTTCCACGCTTGAATACTACTTCAAAGGCGAGAAGGAGTTGTTCAAGGGGTTGGCAATCGATGGCTTGGAGCAGGATTGGGAAAGCTATCCTGTGTTCCATATCGACTTTAACAGCACGAACTTTGAAAAAGGGGAGACTTTAGATGCTTTTATAAAGGGGACGGTTGAAAACTGGGAAAGAGAAAATGGTTATGCCGCCAATACGGACTATGATTACGGGAAACGTTTTGC